>Ga0256840_1000220_pt1 | contig 55942 bp, 78 predicted proteins | sample 355202metaG_FD_185969 | JGI IMG/M metagenome (GOLD analysis project Ga0256840, IMG submission 185969) | Hydrothermal vent microbial communities from Mid Atlantic Ridge, Atlantic Ocean - 355-202 | ecosystem: Environmental > Aquatic > Marine > Hydrothermal vents | place: Atlantic Ocean: Mid...
CATTATAGCAGATACACTACTACTGCGTTAAAAACTCTTGAAGCTACTAGTAGCTCCTGCGAATTTTCGCCTTGTATTAGCATATCTGCTATAATGCTGAGGATACAAGGGTTTTTAGAGGTGCCCTAAATATAGTTATAGGAATTTATTTTATGGTTAGAGTAGAATTTTTAGGTCCAATACAAAAAGACGCATTAGAGTTAGACATAGCAAACTTAAACGAATTAGCAAAAATACTTCAAGATGATGCAGAGCTTACAGAATGGTTAAGTAACTCAGCCGTAGCAGTAAATGATACCCTCGTAGCATCATTAGAATGTGAGTTAAAAGATGGCGACAAAGTTTCACTTTTACCTCCTGTTTGTGGTGGTTAAGTGATGCTAGAGTTACATGATGGTGGGCTTGATGTGCCAGAAATTTTAAAGTCGTGGTATATACAAGAGGAAAAAAGTAACTATGGTGCTTACATACCTTTCATAGGTACTATTCGTGATGAAGATGGTATAGATGGACTAAGTTTTGATGTGTATGAACCCATACTTGAGTCTTGGTTTAAAGCTTGGCAGGTAAAAGCCAAAGAAAAGGGAGCTATCATCAAAATGGCACACTCTAAAGGTGATGTTATGCTTCATGAGTCTTCATATATAGCAGCGGTTTTTTCTCCAAAGCGTCGTGTAGCTTTGGAGTTTATAGATGAGTTTGTAGAAGACTTTAAAGCGAGTGCACCCATTTGGAAGTATGACTTAAAAAATCAAGAACGAATCTATGCAGCTGATCGATCAACTGCTATTAAAGGAAGTGGAATTTTATCATGAATTTATTATCATATGAAACAAGCCAAAGTATGCTCGATTTACTTAAGGTAAACGGATTAAAAAAAGAAAGAGTACCTTTATCGTCATCACTTGGCAGAGTCTTAGCATCAGACATAGTAGCCAAGCACAACGACCCTCAATTCCCAACTGCATCTATGGATGGATATGCTATTAAATATGCTGATCAAGATTTAGATTTTATCACTATACTTGGAGACAATCCCGCTGGTAAAGATGAAAAACGTGTAGTACAAAGTGGAGAGTGTATTAAGACTTTTACAGGTTCTAAGATGCCTGAGGGTGCAAATACTCTCATTCAAATAGAAAATGTATCTGTAAATGAGGGCAAAATTTCCATAGATGAGCGAGTAGAATTAGGCTGGTCAATTCGTCCAATAGGTGAAGGCTATAAGGCAGGAAATGTTCTTATAAAAAAAGGTACAAAAATTGGCTTTGCTGAGATAGGTGTGATGGCAGGACTCAACTGTGTCATGGTAGAAGTGGCACTGCGTCCTCGTGTTGCTGTCATCTCTACTGGAAGTGAGATTCTTGACTTAGGTGAAGAGAGTGATAACCCTGCACAAATACGAAGTTCAAACAACTACACTATTGCTGCTCTTTTTGAGTCAGCTGGTGCTGAGGTTGTTCAACTTGGAACTGTTGGTGATGATAAAGAAAGCATCATGGATACATTTAACATCGCACTTGCTTCTTGTGACATACTCATTAGCACGGGAGGAGTAAGTGTTGGGGATTATGACTTTGTAAAAGATATAGTTCCTCGTTTAGGTGCTGAGGTGATTTTCAAAGGTGTAGCTATCAAGCCTGGTCGTCATATCATGGTTGCTCAAAAAGATAATAGCTTCGTCCTTGCCCTTCCAGGTTTTGCTTACTCGTCAACTGTGACTGCTATTCTTTATGGACTACCATTAGTGTCTAAGATGTTAGGACGCACTAAAGCCTATACAACTGTAGAAGCAAAACTAACCCAAGACTTTAAAAAACGTAGTAAAAATACAGAGTTTACGGCTTGTAACATAGAGATAGTAGATGGTCAATATGAAGTAAATTTTCATGGTAAAAAAGTTGGAAGTAGTGCGATACTTACTAACTTACTAAATAGTTCTGCTTTAATGGTTACTGGAGAAGAGGATGGTAACTTAGAAGCTGGAACCTATGTAAATATAATATTATTGGAGAATTTTTAAATGAAAGCGTATTCTATTAACCCTAATGTAAAAGAGGTCAAAGCCATAGAAATAGACATGCAACCAAATACAGTCTATAGTTTTTTTAACTCCATCTTAGTTGACGATATAAGCACTCTTCCAAGTCATACTATCTATACTGATGCAAATGCTCTTTCCAATGATGCTACGCCTTTTTACATAGGCAATCAACTCCTTGTTGGGGATGCGCTCATTATAGGAAAAGAAGGTATTGCAGAAGTTGATGCAACTATACCTTTAGAAAATTTAACTGAGATTGTAAATTACGAAGTCTCAGACTTTTACATACAAACTTTAAAATTATTAGGTACTTCAGATATAAACTTATATAAACTTTTTGAAATAAAAAAAGAAGACGGTGAGCTTATCCAGTTAAATACTGAGTGGGTACTTTATGTTTTTAGTATATCAGACTTAAGAACTCAAGAATTTTTTATACATAAGTTACAAACAGCAGTTGATGAGAAAGAGGATATGTTACAACATATCCAAAAAATGGCTATATTAGCACTTCAAGCTGGGGCTTAAATCTTTACTTTTTGTACGACTGAAGTCGTACCTCCGATTTGATGCAGTTCCTGGAGGTGTGGCTTTAGCCTCACTCTAAAGCTTTAAGCTTATAACTTCTTCTATGTATGGGGCAATAACCATACTTTCTAATCATCTCTACATGAAGCTTTGTTCCATACCCTTTGTGTCTCTCAAAGCCATACTTAGGGTAGTCCTTAGCATCACGGATGATGTTGTTGTCGTGTGTAACTTTTGCAAGTATGGATGCGGCACTTACCTCTGCAACTTTCCCGTCCGCTTTTACCATAGTGTTTAATCCATCCACTCCAAAAGTACAATTTCCATCAAAGAGATACTCATCTGCCTTGAGTTTTGTTTTTATCTCCATGAGTGCATCATGCATACATTGTGAGATACCCTTAGCATCAACATCTTGTGGAGATATAACTACTATGTAATGCTGTGAATTTGGAACTATTTTCTCGTAAAGGATGGAGCGTTTTTTTTCAGTTATTTTTTTAGAATCATTGAGTCCCTCTATCTTAGCATCATTAGTAAAAATACATCCAGCGACAACTAAATCTCCTGCAATCGGACCACGACCAGCTTCGTCTATCCCACATAGTTTAGTTTTCATTAAACCAATTTTCAACTTTCAATCCATCAACTCTTTGAAACTCTTTTATATTTCTGGTCACTAAAGTCAAATTATTGGATAATGCACATCCTGCTATTAAAGTGTCTATTGGACCAATGGGTGTACCAGCTTTTTCCAATAATGCTCTAATATTTGCACTGCTCTTCGCCTCTTTTTGTGAAAAATCAACTATATTTATATCTGAGAGTAAACTGTCTAATTGTTCTTTTCTTTTTCTAGAATTATTGGACTTTGCTATACCAACTTCAAGTTCATATATTACTATTGATGGTACATATATATCTTTAGGAGAATGACTAAATAAAGTCTTTTTTATATCGCCTATACCTTTAAAAAAATAGATAATTGTATTTGTATCTAGTAGATACATTAAAACTCTTCTCTTTGAGTATCTTGGGCTTTGGTATCTCGTATCTCTTCTAAAGAGCTAAAATCATTCCATTGCCCACTAAGTTCTTTTACTTCATCACTCCAGCTGTTAGTGATTTTTTTTTCTAATATTTTTGAGATAAATTTACTAATAGATACCCCAGTCGATGATGCTAATTCTTTAATCTTTGATTCTAGTTGATTATCCATGTATATTGTAACTTGTGCCATCAGTAACTCCTTGTGTATATGTGGACTTATATGTGTTATCTTATCATCTTTGTGTAAACAAGCTATCAATCTCCTAATGCCCATATATCAAAGGGTATCATCTCAACTTCTGAGAGGGGATGGTTTATTCCTCCCTCTCTACTCATTGTTATGATTGTTATTTTTTTAATTTGATAGGTAAAGATGAACTCTTCTATAGTTTGAATCTTTTTAAAAAGTACACGCTCCTCAGCAAAAGGCATAGGAAGAATTATCTCATCGTTATTTGGTAAGTAAAACTCTATCCCCTCATCATAGTAGCAAAGTGTATCATGCTTGAGAAGTTCTAAAAAAATCATATTTTCAAAAAGTCTTCCGAAGTGTTTTCCGATGCTAAGAGCAGGTTTGAGTGATATATCGCAGAGGTAGAGTTTTTTTGTAGCTTTGGGATGCTGATTTTTTGAGAGTGTATGGAGGTAGTTTTTTTGAATAAGTGCGTCATAACTTTTATAAAGTTTATCTTTAGATACTTTCATAGTAAGTTTAAGTCTTTCATATATGGAAAATGCAGAGACTTTTTGCGCCATCACTTTTGCACAGTATTTGAGTATCTCAAACTCTTGTGATGCTAAGGAGAGACGCAGAGATTTTTGTATGTAGTTATTGCGTTCATCTGGGGTAACTTTATGCATATGAGCAAAGCCACCAAGCTGAAAGAAGTGGTTAAGGGCAGTAGAATCATACTTATGCTCATAAGCCAAAAACTCTTCATAATCAAGTGGATACAGCTGGATAGACTTTAAAAAATCATAATTATAATTTACTTGAGATATCAGTATAAGCTGAGACACATTTACAAACTTGAATTGAGGTGAAAAGTTGTCTAAAACTAAGGTGTTTATTTTGTTTTCAAGACAGTATGATGCTAAGAGTTTATTAAAAGCATCTATTTCTATACGTACATCTTCACAGTTTATATAGAGGTAGGAGCTTTTTTTTAAGGTAAGTAAGTAGTGTTTGACAAGCTTTGTTTTTCCACTTTGAGTTATGCCATGTATTTGGTAAGATTCATCTCTTAGATATACTTTACGATAATGAAACTTCTCTATAATGATATCAGTTTTATAAAACTCTTCTAGTAGATTTAACATTATTGAACTTGAAAAAGAGTCCTATTTTTATTTTGAAACTTCTCAATGAGCTTATATTTAAAGTGAGTTTTAAAATTTTCTATATTTCCATTCCCAACAACTATATAGGCGTTGGCTTGTGATGCATTTAGCTGTTTTTCAAACGTAGTATAGTCGATTTTTAAAGATTTTCTCTTCATCGTATCATTTGAACTTACTAAGATTGCCTCATCCCAAGAATAGTATTGTGCAGAGAAAGGGCGCTCTGCTATATAGTATATTTTTGCCTTAGTTGTATTGATGTTTTGGTAGTGTTGTATTAAAAATTTATCACTATTAATAGCATCAGGCTTTGCAATGATGTAGATATTGGCAATGAATAGTAATAGAGGTATAAAGAGTATAAGCCCATATGCAATATTTTTTGAAAAGAGTTTTACTGTGAAAGAAGATTTCTCTAGGAGTAGTGCTATGAGTATAGCTAAGGCAGGTAGTGCTGGAAGATTATATGTCCATAGTACATTGCCTGAGAGTGTAAAAAAAGTCATGGTAAAGATAGACCACATTATAAAGTAGCTTATAATAGAGTTTTGTTTAAGTGTTGAAAATAGGTTTGGCTTTTTTTTGATATGTTTTATGATAGATGAAAATACAAGAAAAACCCATGGTAAAGTTGAGAGTATCCACATCAACCAAATCATTCCGTGAAATTTTTTATGGGCTACACCATATAAATCTCCAGACCAACCAGAATCTACAAAACGTTTATAGTGCTCACCGATGATAAAGTAGTCTAAAAAACCTGGAGTTTTTAACTCGGCTAAGATATACCAAGGGATGGAGATGATAAGCATCAAAGTTATTCCGCTAAACCAAGGAAGCATTCCAAGCTTCATAAAGCGTGTTTTAAAGTCAAAAACTATCCAGAAAAAGATACTACCACCAGCTAAAACAATAGCAAGTGGACCTTTAGCAAGTATCCCTATCGCTAGACCTATAAAAAAAAGATAACCCCAGTAAGACTCTTGCTTTTGTAACAACATCACAAAAGAGATCATAGATAAAGTTGTTGCAAAAGTAAGGTAAGGATCTGTTAAAATAGCCCCAGAGAGTGCATAGGTAAGCAAAAAACTAAAATAGATGAGTATAGCCCAAAGTGCACTTTCTTTTGAGTGAAATCTTTTGACATAGATGTAAATCAAACGCATACTCATGAGTGTAAATATTAGTGCAGGAAATCGTGCTGAAAAATCATTGATACCAAATATATTGATAGAAAATGCCTCCATCCAAAATGAGAAAGGAGGTTTACCCCAAAAAGGGATATCTAGGTCATAATAGGGTGTAATCCAGTCTCCACTCATAGCCATGATAAGGGCAGTATGTGCATACCTTGCTTCTGTCGTATCTGTTAGGGGGATACTTAGCATTCCGAAAATTCTAGCGAGTATCATAAACCCTAAAATAGTATAAAGTATTTTGAAGTTTTTGCTCATGAGTTATCTTTTTTAGAGATAAGTTTTTTTACGAGGTATATTGGTCTTTGTTTGGATTCTATATATATTTTTCCTATATACTCACCAACTATTCCTATCCCAAGAAGCTGTACCCCACCTAAAAAAGTTATAATCGCCATCGTCGAAGGGTACCCATGTACAGGGTCACCTAAAAGCAATGATTTAAATGCGATGTAAAGACCAAACACAAAGCCAAACAGTGCAGAGATAACACCTAGTATAGTTGATACTCTTAGAGGGTGAATAGAAAAAGAGGATATACCTTCAAATGCAAGCTGAAAGAGTGAGGCATAGTTTTGCTTTGCAATACCTGCAACTCTTGGTTCTCTTTGATACTCTAAGGTGTAGGTATCCATACCTATCCAAGCAAATAGCCCTTTAGTGTATCTGTTTCTTTCTGGAAGTTTTTGAAGGGCTTGGACTGTTTTACGGTTCATAAGACGGAAGTCACCAACATCTTCAGGGATGTGAAAATCACTAAGTTTATTGAGAATTCTGTAAAACCAATAAGCACTTTGTTTTTTTGCCATACTCTCCCCATCTCTTATAGTTCTTTTCATTAGAACAGTATCTACATCTTTTTCTTTGTAGACCTTTAGCATCTCAGGGATAAGCTCAGGTGGGTCTTGTAAATCAGCATCCAAGATGATGACAGCATCACCTAGGGCGAAGTCAAATCCAGCGCTTAAAGCTGCTTCTTTACCAAAGTTTCTACTAAGCAGGATAGCTTTAACTCTAGCATCGTCTTTTGCTAAGGCAGTGATAAATTGAGCACTCTCATCCTTGCTTCCATCATCTATATATAAGATTTCATATTCAAGGTTGAGCTTATTGAGTACATCAGTAACTCTTTTGTGGCATATCTCTAAGACCTCAATTTCGTTATAAAGAGGTATAATGATAGATAGTTCTGGTGTCAATGTGATTCCTTTGGTTTAAAAACAATATATTTGTAAATAATAAAATTAAGTACCATAATTATAGCAGTAGTACTTAACTGAGCGATTATGATGTTCCATAGGAGTTGTTCATAAAAGAGTGCAAAGAGTACTATATTGGCGATAAATCCAAAACTAACGCTCAGTGTGTATGTGAAAACAGCACGATAGTGTGATTCATTGGATTCAAATGTATAATGGTATTGTACTATATAATTAAGTATAGCACCAAAAAGTGCTCCAACTGTAGTAGCAAGCAGCGGTAATGTGTCAAAGTAAATTAATAATGTCATAGCAGTATAGTGGAGAGCAGTAGCACTCCCTCCACCAATAAGAAAATTTTTAATCTGCGTTATCTTGTGTTTCATTTATACCTAATAGTTCTGTTTAATCTTAAAAACATTATAGCATATCTTTGTTTTTAAATTAAAACAAAGATATAGTTTCCTTGTTAAAAGGAAATAAAAATAAAAGAATTTTACTTTTTAACCCCAATATCCTTGAATATCTCAGCTTGTTTGGGTACAATTCGCGTTCACTAAATATAGTTAGGCATGACCTAACGAGTTCTTTAGAAGGAAAACAATGGAAAAGATTCGTTTAAAATTGAAAGCTTATGATCATCGTGTACTTGATAGATCAGTAGCATCAATCGTTGAGGCTGTAAAGCGTACAGGTGCGGTTATCCGTGGTCCAATACCTTTACCAACTAAGATTCGTAAATATACTGTTTTAAAATCAGTTCACGTTAACAAGAAAGCTCGTGAGCAGTTTGAAATCCGTATGCACGCTAGAATGATTGATATTGTTTCTGCTACGCCAGAAACTGTAGATTCATTAATGAAACTTGACTTAGCACCAGAAGTAGACGTAGAAGTACGTTCTATGGATAAGTAAGGAGACTGTCGTGGAATATATAGTTGAAAAAATCGGTATGAGCCGTACAATCACAGTACCAAGTAAACCAGTTACTCTCTTAAGAGTTCTTGATCAAAAAGTATGTGAAGTTAATGCAACAGAAGGGAAAATTGCAACTGCAATTGTTTCTTACTCAAGTGGTAAAAAAATGAACAAAACAATAGAAGGTCAGCAAAAGAAATATAGCCTTTCATCTGAGTTTAACCGTTTTGTTACTTTAGAAGTAGCAAACACTGAAGCTGGAGATTTAGATTTGACTCCTTTAGCAGAAGCTAAAGTTTTAAAATCTACTTTTACAACTAAAGGTCGCGGTTTTGCTGGTGCAATGAAACGTTGGAATTTCGGTGGTGGTCCTGCGTCTCACGGTCATAGATTTGGTCGTAGAACAGGTTCAATCGGTAATGCAGAATGGCCAGGTCGCGTAATGAAGGGTAAAAAAATGCCAGGTCATTACGGAAATGTACAAAATAGCGTTAAAAATGAGATCGTTTCTTACGATGCTGAAAATAATATCATCGCGGTATTAGGTTCTGTATCTGGAGCTAACGGTACATTAGGTCGTGTAAAGGTAGCTAAATAATGAGCGCAATCGTTTTAAATGAAAAAATGGAAAAAGCATCTGAGTTAGCATTACCTGAGTCTTTCTCAGGTATTAACCCTCATAACCTTTACCTTTATGTTAAGTCTGCTCAAGCTGCACAACGTGCAAATACAGCAACTGCTAAAGGTAGAAGTGAAGTTCGCGGTGGTGGTAAGAAACCATGGGCTCAAAAAGGTGGCGGTCGCGCTCGTGCTGGTTCACGTCGTTCTCCTATCTTCGTAGGTGGTGGTAAGGCATTTGGTCCTCATAACAACCGTAACTACAATTTAAAAGTAAATAAAAAGCAAAAGAAATTAGCTTTAAATTTTGCTTTAAATGAGCATGCACAAAATGGTACTCTTTTTATAGTTGATAACATCGAAGTTGCATCAGGTAAAACTAAAGATGCAAATGCAATGTTTAAACTACTCAATCAAAGAGATACTCTTTTTGTAAAATCTTTATTAGATGAGCCAACGTTTTTAGCTTTTGAGAATTTATCTCAAACTTACGTTATCGAATCAAATGAGTTAAACGCATACTTAGCTGCAAATTATCGCTCAATAGTGATAGAAAAAGCAGTATGGGAACAACTAACTGGAGAGGTTAAATAATGGCTGATATTACAGATATTAAATCTATTCTATATACAGAGAAGACTTTAGGTATGCAAGAAAGAAACGTAATCGTTGTTACAACTTCTACTCGTGTAAACAAGACTGGTCTTAAGGAAATTTTTCGTGAGTACTTTGGAATTGTTCCAAAAAATGTTAACTCACTAAATCAAACCGGAAAAGTAAAACGTTTCCGTGGTGTACAAGGTAAGCAAAATGACTTCAAAAAGTTTTATGTAACTTTACCTGAGGGTGCACAAATAGAAAGTTTGGCGGTATAACATGGCAATTAAAACTTATAGACCGATAACTCCGTCTCGTCGTTTTTATACAAATGTTGACAGTTCTGACATTACAGCAAAAGCAAGTGTTCGTTCACTTCTTAAAAAGCTTCCTGTTCACGCTGGTCGTAACTCAAATGGTCGTATCACTTCTCGTCATAAAGAGGGTGGGGCTAAAAAACTTTATCGTATCATCGATTTCAAAAGAAATAAATTTGATATCCCAGGTACAGTAAGCGCTATCGAGTATGATCCGTATAGAAACTGTCGTATTGCACTTATCACATATGCTGATGGTGAAAAAAGATATATTCTTCAACCAAAAGGTCTTGAAGTAGGGACAACAATTCTTTCAGCAGAAGCTGGACTTGATGTTAAACCTGGTAATACTATGAAGTTAAAGAATATACCTGTTGGTACATTGATTCATAACATAGAGTTAAAGACTGGTAAGGGCGGACAAATGTGTCGTGCTGCTGGAACATCTGCTCAGATTATGGGTCGTGATGGTAAGTATGTTTCTTTACGTATGCCTTCTTCAGAGATGCGTTTAGTTCTTGGTGAATGCCTAGCTACAGTTGGTAGTGTTGGAAATGAAGAATATTCTAACATCGTTATCGCTAAAGCTGGCCGTACTCGTCACATGGGAATTCGTCCTCAAACTCGTGGTTCAGCAATGAACCCAATTGATCACCCGCATGGTGGTGGTGAAGGTAAAACGAATTCAGGTCGTCACCCAGTTACTCCTTGGGGTAAACCAACGAAGGGTGCTAAAACTCGTCGTAAGAAAGCTAGTGATAAACTAATCATCACTCGCCGTAAACCAAATGCAAAAAGGGTAGGATAAGATGGCTCGTTCAGTAAAAAAAGGTCCATTCATTGATGACCATTTAATGAAAAAAGTTGTTGCAGCTAAGGCTGAAAATAACAAAAAACCTATTAAGACTTGGTCAAGAAGATCTATGGTTCTTCCGGATATGGTTGGTTTGACATTTAATGTTCACAACGGACGTCAATTTGTTCCTGTATATGTTACAGAGAATCATATTGGATATAAACTTGGTGAGTTTGCACCAACACGTACATTCAAGGGCCATAAGGGCTCTGTTCAGAAGAAAGGGTAGTCATGGCTAGAGCATTATTAAAATTTATCCGTGTATCACCTATTAAATCTCGTCTTGTTGCAAGAGAGATTCAAGGTATGAATGCTGAAGAGGCTCTTGCAGCTTTAGAATTCACTCCAAACAAAGCAGCTAAAATCATCTATAAAGTTCTTGCATCAGCAGTAGCTAATAGTGGTAATGAAGCTAGTGACTGTGTTGTAACATCTTGTCGTGTTGATAACGGTCCAGTTCTGAAGCGTTTTCGCCCAAGAGCACGTGGTATGGCATCGGGAATCCGTAAGCCAACAGCACATATCTTAGTAGAAGTAGAGGGTAAATAATTATGGGTCATAAAATTAATCCTATCGGTTTACGTCTTGGTATCAATCGTAACTGGGAATCTCGTTGGTTTCCTAACTTTAAGACTGCAGCAGCATCTTTAGGTGAAGATTACAAGATAAGAACATTTTTAAAGAAAGAACTTTACTATGCTGGTGTTGCAAACATCATTATAGAAAGAACAGTAAAGCGTCTTCGTGTAACTATCGTTGCAGCTCGCCCTGGTATCATTATTGGTAAAAAAGGTGCGGACATAGAGAAGCTTAAAACTAATCTTCAGAAGCTTATCGGTAAAAATATATCTGTAAACATTAAAGAAGAGAAAAAAGCAAACACTTCTGCGCAACTTGTTGCTGAGAACGTAGCTACTCAACTAGAGCGTCGTATCGCTTTTAGACGTGCTATGAAAAAAGTTATGCAAAATGCACAACGTTCTGGTGCTAAAGGTATCAAAGTTGCAGTAGCTGGTCGTCTTGGTGGAGCTGAAATGGCTCGTACTGAATGGTATTTAGAAGGACGTGTTCCACTTCATACTCTTCGTGCTAAAATTGATTATGGTTTTGCTGAAGCACAAACTCAATACGGAATTATCGGTATTAAAGTTTGGATCTTCAAAGGGGAAGTTCTTACTAAGGGCGTACCTGTTGAAGTAGCAGATGATAAAAAAGAGCGTCCACGTAAACGTGCTCCAAGACGCGAAAATAACGAAAAGGCTGAATAATGTTGATGCCAAAAAGAACAAAATACCGTAAAATGATGAAAGGGCGTAACCGTGGTTATGCTCGTAGTGGATACTCATTAGCATTTGGTGATATAGCTTTAAAAGCTGTTGAAGCAGGTCGTATCAACTCTCGTCAAATAGAGGCTGCTCGTATTACAGCTACTCGTGCGATTAATCGTCAGGGTAAGATCTGGATTCGTGTATTTCCTGCTAAGCCAATTACTAAACGTCCTCTTGAAGTACGTATGGGTAAGGGTAAGGGACCAATCGATCATTATGTTATGAACATTAAACCTGGTCGTATAATTTTTGAAATGGCTGGTGTTCCAGAAGAGTTAGCTCGTAAAGCGCTTACTCTTGCATTACACAAGTTACCATTCAAAACAAAAATAATCACTGCGGAGATGAACAATGAATTATTCTGATTTATCGGGTAAAACTGTAGCTGAATTAAACGCTATGCTTAAAGAGAAGAAAACTGAACTTTTCACTCTTAAGATTAAAAAACAGATGATGCAACTTCAAAATACTAGCGAACTTAATGTAGCTAAAAAAGATATTGCACGTATCAATACTGCAATAACTGCTGTAGCTAAGTAAGGGGTGAGAAATGACACATAAACGTGAAATTCAAGGTAAAGTTGTAAAAATTTCAGGCGATAAAACTATCAGTATGGTAGTTGAACGTCGTGTAATGCATCCTCGTTACCATAAAGTTGTAAAAAAGTTCAAAAAGTATCTTGTTCATGATGAGAGAAATGAGCTTAAAGTTGGAGACGAAATTATCGCAAGAGAATGTCGTCCACTTTCTAAGACTAAATCTTTTAGGCTTAAAACAGTAGTAGGAGGTGAATAATGATTCAAGGTTTTACTCGTCTTACAGTTGCTGATAATACTGGTGCTAAAGAGATTATGTGTATTAAGGTACTTGGCGGTTCTAAGCGTCGTTATGCATCAGTAGGTGACGTTATCGTTGCTTCTGTTAAAAAAGCGACACCAACTGCTAAAGTTAAAAAAGGTAAAGTTGTAAAAGCTGTTGTAGTTAGAACGCATAAAGAGATTCACCGTGAAAATGGTTCTCTTATTCGTTTTGATGACAATGCGGCTGTTATACTTGATGACAAGAGAGAGCCAATCGGTACTCGTATTTTCGGACCTGTTGGTCGTGAAGTTCGTTATGCTGGTTTCATGAAAATTGTATCTCTTGCTCCGGAGGTTGTTTAATGGCAAAGTTTAATTTCAAAAAAGGTGATACTGTAGAAATTATCGCTGGAGATGACCGTGGTACTAAAGCTACTGTACTTGAAGTACTAGTGAAAAAGAACAAGGTTATCGTTGAGGGTTGTAAGATTGCTAAAAAAGCAATTAAGCCAACTGAAGAGAATACTAAAGGCGGACATATCAATAAAGAGATGCCAATAGATATTTCTAATGTTCGTAAAGTGGAGGCATAATAATGGCACGCTTAAAAGAAAAATATTTAGCTTTAAAAGCTGAATTACAAAAAGATTTAGATATCAAAAATCCAATGCAGACACCAAAACTTGAAAAAGTTATCATCTCTGTAGGTGCTGGTTTTGCTATGAAAGATAATAAGCTTATCAAAAACATTGAAGATACTATCAGTACAATTGCAGGTCAACGTGCAACTACTGTAATCGCCAAAAAATCTGTTGCAGGATTTAAAGTACGTGAAGGTATGCCTGTTGGTATCCGTGTAACCTTACGTGGTGAAAATATGTATAATTTCTTTGACCGCCTTGTATCTATTGCACTTCCACGTGTAAAAGATTTCCGTGGTGTTCCAAGTAATGGTTTTGATGGATCTGGTAACTATAACTTTGGTTTACAAGAGCAATTGATCTTCCCAGAAGTTTCTTATGACTCTATTATGCAAATCCATGGTATGAATATTACTGTTGTAACATCAGCAGATAGTGATAAGGCAGGATTTGCTCTTTTAGAGAAATTAGGTATGCCTTTTACAAAAGGGAGTAACTAATGGCTAAGAAATCAATGATCGCTAAAGCGGCAAGAACTCCAAAGTTCAAAGTTCGTGGTTATACGAGATGTCAGATTTGTGGTCGTCCACACTCTGTTCTACGTGACTTCGGAATCTGTCGTATCTGTTTTAGAAAAATGGCAAATGAGGGATTAATCCCAGGTGTTAGAAAGTCTTCTTGGTAGGCATCAGCCAACCAAGATGAAACTTCTAATAATTAGCAGTTAATAGATTCCAAATCAAGTTTGGAATGACGAGTTTGTTTGGAATGACAATAACGTAGTCATCCTGAACTTGATTCAGGATCTATATTAACTTGCAAACAAGGAATTTAAATGATAAATGATTTAGTATCAGATTCTTTAACAAGAATCCGTAATGCTGGTATGAGAAAATTAAATGCTGCTACACTTGTTCACTCTAAGAGTGTTGAAGCTATGGTAAATATTTTGGTTGATAAAGGTTACTTAGAAAGTGCTAACGTTGTTGAAGATGGCGTTAAAAAAACTATCAAAGTTGCATTAAAATATGATGACAACGGTGTAGTTGTTATCAATGAGATGAAGAGAGTTTCTAAACCTGGTAGACGTGTCTACAAAGGTAAAGAAGATATTAAACGTTTCAAAAATGGTTATGGAACTATTATAGTTTCTACTTCACACGGCGTACTCCCTAATGATAAAGCTTATGAGCTTGGCATTGGTGGCGAAGTTATGTGTACGATTTGGTAGGGGGAGATTATGTCAAGAATTGGTAAAAAACCTATAGATTTTGGAGCTGATGTTAAAGTTAGCACAAAAGGTGATGTAATAACTTTCGTTGCTGGAAAAAACACTGTTGATTTAGATACTAAAGGTAACGTTGAGTTTTCTGTTGAAGGTAGTGTTTTAACTTTCGCTCTTAAAAGTGAAGCGAAAGAGCATAGAGCTTTTTGGGGAACGTACCGTGCATTAGCACAAAATATAGTAACTGGTTTAACAACTGGATACACTAAGCAATTAGAGATTAACGGTGTTGGTTATAGAGCTGCTGTTAAAGGTAATGTTCTTAATCTTCAACTTGGTTTCTCTCATGATATTAACTACGATTTGCCGGATGGCGTCGAAGCGAGTGTAGAGAAAAATGTTATTACTTTAAAGTCACATGACAAGCAAAAGCTTGGTCAAGTAGCTGCAGAAGTAAGAAGTTTCCGTCCACCAGAGCCTTACAAAGGTAAAGGTGTGAAATACATGGATGAGCATATCGTGCGTAAAGCCGGTAAAACTGCTGCTAAATAGTAAGGATAAAAGATGAATGCAAAAGTATTAAAAACTAAAGTCGCAACTCGCCTAAAGCGTAAGCGTCGTATCCGTGCGAAAATCAGTGGTAGTGCTACACTTCCTCGTGTGTCTGTGTTTCGTTCAAACCGTTATTTAAGTGTACAAGCTGTTGATGATGTTACTGCAACAACATTAGCTTCTTTACATTCTAAAATAACTGGACATAAAGCAAACAAAGAAGGTGCAGCTGCACTAGGTGAAGCATTCGCTGCTACACTTAAAAAAGCTAAAATTTCTGAAGTTGTATTTGATCGTAATGGTTACCAATACCACGGTGTTGTAGCTGCATTTGGTGACGCACTTCGTGCGAACGAAATTAAGTTCTAGGAGAGCATGATGGAAATTAATAGAGATGACTTCGAAGAAGCAATCGTAAATATTGGCCGTGTAACAAAAGTTGTAAAAGGTGGACGTAGATTCCGTTTTACTGCACTTGTTGTTGTAGGCGATAAAAAAGGTACTATTGGTTATGGTACAGGAAAAGCAAAAGAGGTTCCTGATGCTATTAAAAAAGCAGTAGATGAAGCGTTTAAAAATCTTACAACTGTAAGTATTAAAGGTACAACTATTGCACATGATATTGAGCATAAATTTAATGCAAGTACAATTCTTTTAAAACCAGCATCTGAAGGTACAGGTGTTATCGCAGGTGGAGCAGCTCGTCCTGTTCTTGAGCTTGCAGGTTTTCAAGATATACTTACAAAATCAATTGGCTCAAACAATCCAAATACTCTAGTGCGCGCAACTGTCGAAGCACTAGGTCGTTTAAAAGGATAATATGATGGGTATAGAAAATTTATCACCAGCTGAGGGTTCAACAAGCAACCGTAAAAGAGTTGGTCGTGGACAAGGTTCTGGAACTGGTAAGACTGCAGCTCGTGGTCAAAAAGGTCAGAAATCTCGTTCAGGTTACAAGAGAAAAAGAAACTTTATTGGTGGACAACTTTCGTTAGCGAAAATTATGCCAAAAATTGGTTTCTTTTCTCGTAATATTAAACCTTACGTTATTAACGTTGAGAGAATTACTGCAGTTGCCCAATTAAGCGAGATTACTATGGAAACTATCCGTGGTGTGCATAAAATTGCTAATTCCGTAACTAAGGTTAAATTAGTTGGTGCGTCTGCTAAAGACTTAGCTTCTAAAATTAAAGACGACAACGTTACAACTACAGGTAAATAGTCGTGAATAAATCTCTTGTTAATAAGATACTTATTACAGTAGGGTTTTTATTTATATATCGTTTACTGGCATACGTGCCAGTACCTGGTGTTGATACTGCTGTCATAGCATCATTCTTTGATTCACATCAAGCTGACGCACTTGGACTATTTAATATGTTCAGTGGAAACGCTGTTGAGAGACTATCTATCATTTCCCTTGGTATCATGCCTTATATTACTGCTTCTATTATTATGGAACTTCTCGCTGCAACTTTTGCACCACTTGGTCAAATGAAAAAAGAGCGTGACGGTATGGTGAAGTATATGCAAATTATTCGTTATGCGACTATTGTAATTACTCTTATCCAAGCAGTTGGTGTAAGTGTTGGACTTCAAAGTTTAACAGGCCCAACTGGAAATTCTGCGATATTAGCTGATCAAAATACATTCATTATGCTGGCAGCCATTTCAATGCTTGCTGGTACTATGTTACTTATGTGGATTGGTGAACAAATTACTCAAAGTGGTATTGGAAATGGTATATCTTTAATCATCTTCGCTGGTATTGTTTCTGCAATTCCCTCAGCTATTGGTCAGAGTATAACAATGGTTAATACAGGAGCGATGAGTTTCCTTACTATTTTAGCAATTCTTGCTCTTATTTTAGGAACTGTTGGTGTTATTATCTACGTTGAACTTGGTGAGCGCCGTGTGCCTATTACCTATGCTAAAAAGACAATGATGCAAAACCAAAACAAAAGAGTTATGAACTATATCCCTATTAAAGTAAATTTAGCTGGTGTTATTCCAGTTATCTTTGCTAGTGCGATACTTATGTTTCCTATGACTGTTTTATCAAGTAGTACAAATCCTACTATGCAGGCAATAGCAGATGTATTAAATCCAAACAGTTACTTTTTTAACTTTTTGACATTTATGTTTGTGATTTTCTTTGCATTCTTTTATGCAAGTATTACATTTAATGCAAAAGATATTGCAGACAATTTAAAAAGACAGGGTGGCTTTATTCCTGGTATTCGTACAGGTGTTGCTACAAAAGACTTTTTAAATACAACTGCTAGTAATTTAACTATAACGGGTGCTTTTTACCTTGGTCTTGTTGCTACATTACCTTTTATGATTATTAAGGGGATGGGTGTACCCTTCTTCTTTGGTGGAACAGCCGTTTTAATTGTTGTTCAAGTTGCACTTGATACTATGAGAAAAATTGAGGCTCAAGTTTACATGAGTAAATATGAGACACTAAGTGCTGTTGGTTTATAATTAATGTCTATTGCACTTAGAAAACCTCAAGAAATTGAGAAACTAAGAGCTGCTAACAAGATTGTTGGTGGTGCCTTAGAGCTTCTTGCTCAAAATACTAAAGTCGGAATCTCTTTAAAAGAGTTAGATGCTATGGCAGAGGATTATGTTCGAAGTCATGGGGCTAAACCCTCTTTTAAAGGTCTCTATGGTTTCCCCTCAGCAGTTTGCTGCTCCCTAAACCAAACTATCATTCATGGTATTCCAACTGATTATAAACTCCAAGAAGGTGATGTGATTGGTTATGATATTGGTACTGAGTTAGATGGTTGGTTTGGTGATGCAGCTATCACTGTAGGTGTAGGTAAAATTTCTTCTGAAGATGAGAAACTTATTGCTTGTGCAAAAGAAACCTTATATGAAGCGATAGAAAGTATCAAGGTAGGAATGAGATTCAAAGAATTATCTCAAGTTTTAGAAAACTCTATTCGAGGTCGTGGATTTGTTCCTTTATATGACTTTTGTGGTCATGGTATTGGTAAAAAACCACATGAAGAACCAGAGATTCCTAATTATTTAGAAGGTAAAAATCCCAAACAAGGCCCAAAGATAAAAAACGGTATGATTTTTTGTTTAGAGCCTATGATTTGTCAAAAAGATAGCGCTAAGCTTATTTTAGAAAATCAGTGGGATGTTGTTAGTGCCGATGGATTACGCGGTTCACACTATGAGCATACTGTTGCAATTGTCAATGGTAAAGCTGAAATATTATCTCTGGCGTAGAGAAAAACAGAGTAAATTCTAAAGATTCTTTCAAAGGAATTTACACTATAAAAGGACTTATAAATGGCTAAAGCTGACGTTATAGAAGTTGACGGCAAGATTGTTGAAGCATTACCAAATGCAACATTTCGTGTTGAGTTAGAAAATGGACACGTTATATTATGTCATATTGCTGGAAAAATGCGTATGCACTACATCAAAATACTACCAGGAGATAAAGTTAAACTAGAACTAACTCCATATTCACTCGATAAGGGTCGTATTACTTATAGATATAAGTAAACTCCTTTCTATATATCGAGTTTCTCAAGAATTTTTTGAAAATTAACTATATTGATTTTTTTTCTTGAGAGGTCGATTATTCCATCTTTTTTTAGTTTTTGCAAACTTCTGTTAACCACTTTTCTTACACTTCCAACCATTGAAGCTAAATCTTCATGTTTAAGATTATCTATCACTTTGAGAGTAGCTTTATTGTCTTTCATATAGGTAAATTTTGTAAAAAGCTGTAGTACACGTTGATAGACATCATAAAATGAGATATTTATAGCCAACTCCTCCATTGACTTTAACTGTGAAGCTAAGTAGGTATAAAAATAGACTCGAAACGCATTGTCATCAAGTATCATGTTTTGTATGTCAGATAGTGGTACTTCAATGAGTTCAACATCTTCTAATACTTCAGACAGATAGTCTCTTGAAGAACCATCAAGAAGTGAGACTACATCAAACATATCACCACGAGTAAGTAAGTAAAGAGTTAGCTCCCTTTGGGAGTTGAAATCAATCTGAAATATTTTAACTTTACCTTGTAAGATAAAATAAAAATATTGACTAGTATTGAGACTATTGAGCGGGTCCTCCCCTTTTTTTAAAAAAATCTTTTTTTGATTTTTTACTAAATGGGGAAGAGTGCTAAGTTCTTTGAGTACTAGTTGTTGAGAATTTAATTGAACTTGTTTTTCATTTTTCATTCCATATAGTACACAAAGTTTTTAAAAATATCTAAATTATTTTATAGATATAGATTTTGGTTTTGCTTTTTTTGTTTTTTGTAACTCTATAGTGAGCCTTCCATCATCTAAAGAGGCGCTGACTTTATCTGTATCCACGCTTTCTGGAAGGACATATCTGCGCTCAAATTTCCCAAAAGCACTTTCGCATACGTAGTAGTTCTCACGTGTTATTTCATTTTTATATTTTCTTAACGCGCTAACTATTAAGATGCCATCTTCAACTTTGATATCAACATCCTCTTTTTTAACACCAGGAAGATCAACCTCAAGATGAAAGCTACTATCTTCTTTTTTTGCTAGGTTTGAAAAAGGGAGATGAGAAGCTAGGTTATCAAAAGTATCTGCAACTTTATTTGCTACAACTTCAACACTTTTTTCTATTTTTGAACCAATATCTTTTGTACTTTTAACGATGTTCATAACTTCCTCCTTATTTGATATTTATTTTTTTTACTTTATCAACTTTTGCACTCTCTAGTTTAGGTACGACTACTTCTAAGACACCATCTTCATTCTCAGCATGGATGTTCTCTATATCTGCTTCTTCTGGAAGGGAAAAAGAGCGTGAAAAAGAACCAAAACTACTTTCAACTTTGTAATAGTTTTCCTCTTTAATCTCCTCTTTGATTTTTCTTTCTCCAGAAACTGTGAGGGTCCCATCTTCTACTTGTATGGAGATGTCTTCTTTTTTTACACCTGGTAAATCTAGCTCTATATGGTAGGCAAACTCACCCTCTCTTGTGTTTATAGTAGGTGAAAAATCCTCTTGGGATGAGCTGCTTGTCTCATTATCAAAATCATTAAACATTGAATTAAGAAGGTCAAAACCTCTTTTAAATTCTCTCATTTTGTAGTTTGGATTGTATCTAGTTACTAACATAATAAACTCCTTTTAAGCCTTTATGGCTTTTATATTTTTTAATTACAGTGTAATTGTAGAAAATATTTTAAAAGAGTTCTGCCCCCTAGGTAGCTATTTTTTTCCTCTTACGAGAATTGGAAGAAATTTTGCACTCCAGAGTATAAATAGTAAAAGCCAAGCACTAAAAGATATATCAAAAAGAAAGTTTTTATCCCAAGATAAGCCTATATTCAAACTATATAAAAATCGAATTAAAACGACTACTTGTACAAAGATAAATAAGCTCTTAACAAAGCCATTTGCTTGGGGTGGTTGCCCTGAGTGTCCGTAGGTTACACGTGTTCCAAAACCTATAAGAATAGTTGTTAAAAAACCGATAGCTAAGAGATGCATCCCAAGATATACAAAGTCTGTATCGAACATTAGTTCAGCAAAAAGAGAGAGAGCATCTATAAAAAAAGCAAGAGGTAACCAAAAAAGACCAAGATGCAGTACCCAGATGATAGCATGAGCATTTTTATCTAACATTTTCCAAGCTAAAAATTCATTGAGTAGATAGGCCCCTAGTAGGACATCAAGGAGTATCTCTGCTATTTTTACATACTCATAAGTATGAAAGGTTACAAGAAGAGTTTTCATGATAAAAAGTACAAAAACCGCACTCACAAACCGTTCATCTTTTGCTTCCATAGAGTGAGAGAAAAAAGGAATCATTCTTTGCCCTACACTAAATGTTAAAAAGATTAAAAACATATAAAAAGAGAAAGTCACTGCAAAGTGTTCCAATGGATGAAACACAGTAGATAATACCATCAAAATATTTCCATATAATCCAAACTTAAAAGCACGAAGAATCCAAAATGGATCTTCAAGGTTTGCAGCATCACTTTTATCAAATAATGTGCGTAGTTTAGTTACTATCTTATAATGTCCAAAGATAAGTAAAAGCATAGATGCTAAGATAAGATAAAAGTGGATAAACAAACCAATGATAAAAAGCACATTTCCTATGAGGTTGATTGTAAATACCTTTAAATAATAGGGCTTTTCAATAGGCTCTTCCCCACAATAACGAGGATATGTTGTAAATAAAAATCCTGTAAATATGTTCGTAAAAACAATAAATATAAGTGAATAGACATGAAAAAGCTCTTCGTCCATATGTATATGGAGTACCCCTTTGTGTGTTAAAGCAAAGATAAGCATCAAAATAATTGCATTGACTACACCTAATGTAAAAAAAGGCTGGTGTACTTGTGAGAGAAAATAGTTCTCTTTTTCTTCTTCTTCTTTTGAATAGGTCAAATTAAAAACTCCATATTTAGTTTTTTAGCATAGCTACTGAGCATTGCTCTTTCAAAGTCATTATTCGTTGCATATTGGTAGCCAAAAGTTTTAGCCCACATAGAGTGCTCCTCCATGCAGAGGTAAAAAAATACCTTAGCATCGCCTTTATGCCAAGATGAAAAACTTTCATAAGCATGACTAAACATCTCTTGTTTAATCTCATCAGAGTAGGAGCTCTTGCCACTAGCATCATGCATGGGAATCTGGGTTATCTTACTTTTAAACTCCCGTCCACGTAACTGTTTTATTACCGGTTTTATAAATGTAAGTGTACCAAAACTCACTAAGGCTACCTCTTGCGATGTGAAAGTTTCTTGCAACAATGTATAAACTTTAAGGTATTCATCTAAATAACCCTCATACTGAACTATAGGATGAAAATGAAAACCAACTTTTATCCCTTTATCTGCAAGTTTTCTTGCACTTACGATTCTCTTTTGAAGAGATGCTGTGAGGTGCTCTTCGTTATCTATAATGGTTTGGGTATTAAGCGACCAAGTACAGAGTATATTTTTTGGTACATCGTTATCTAAAAAGTATTTGATGTTATCAGATTTTGTTTTGAACTCTAGTATGACGTTTGGATTGTGTGTCGCAAAAGAAAAAAGTGCGTCTAATACACCCTCACGATTCCCAAACATTAAAGAATCAGATGCTTGCCCTGTCCCAATATGGTATGTCTTGTTTGGCTCAAGTTGCAAGTTTAAAAGTTTATCTTTAAAAGCACTGTCAAAAGTGATGGTATTTTGGTTGTAAAAAGATTGTATAGAACAATATGAACAGTCAAAGCCACAAGATTCAACAGCATCAAGTGTAAGCAAGTTACAACATCGTGTCTTTTCTGATGCTACGGGACATAAGCCTAAACCAAGACCCTCTTTATGCTCTGTCTTAAAAGTATATTTTTGCTCTTTTGGTATATTCTTAGGGGTAAAATCATCATAAGAGTTTGGTTTATTGCGTAGTGCATCATAAGTTTTTTTAAGCCTAGCCATGGCAACTTTTTTGTTATCATGCTCTGGAAAAATCTCTATAAGTGTTTTTTCATCCCACATCCTCAAATCTCTTGCGATGTTAATGGTTTGTTTTATATCTTGTAGTGATAATCTAAGCTCAGTTGCTTTGTTTTGAATAAAATTTTGTTCATCATGTGGTAGCAAGTCAAAAGTAGTATTTTTAATTGCATTGAGAAATTTATCTGTCATATGAAATTGTAGCAATAAATTATTAAAATATGTCAATTTGTCATACTTTTTACAATAAATAGTTTTTTAATATATACTTTTTTATTTGTAAGAGGAGTAATAGATGATACTTGGAAAATGTCCCTACTGTGAAGATGGCAAGATAGAGGTGCGTGACAAAGAGGTGAGTGGTAAAAAAGTAAAACTCTATGCTTGTTCTAATGCTCACTGGACTACAGAAGATGGAGAGATGTTTGAACTTCGTGAAGATGCTACATGTGATTTTAGAATTTGGCAAAATACACTAGGGCGTTATGGAAAATGGCTTTCATATAAAGAGATTCGAGAACTCTTAAGCGAGGAAGAACTAGAAGTGGAACTTCTAAGTAAAAAACATGGAAAGAAAATTTACTATAATAAACATATAGTTTTAAATCAAGAATACGGAGTAAGTGTTCTTTGGGATTAAATAAGGTAAAATGAACAGATGAATAAGTATCAAGAAGCGATAGAGAGTACAAATATTGTCTCAAAAACTGACCGTGAAGGGATTATCACTTTTGTCAATGATGAGTTCTGTAAAATTTCTGGCTATAGCAAAAAAGAACTTATAGGCAAAAATCACAATATAGTCCGACATCCAGATGTTGATGCTAAGAGTTTTAAAGCCTTATGGGATACTATAAAAAATAAAAAAATTTACAAAGATACAGTTAAAAACCTGACGAAAGATGGTAAAACTTTTTATGTAAACACTACAGTAATACCAATACTTGATGAAAACGAAAATATAAAAGAGTACATAGCTATCCGTTATGATGTGACCAATGAGATGCTCTATAAACAACAAGTTCAAGATGAGATAGCAAAAAATAAGATAAAGCAAAAAGCGATGCTAACGCAAGCTCGTCACGCTTCTCTTGGGCAAATGTTAGCAAATATTGCACATCAATGGAGACAGCCATTAACGGAATTAAATCTTAATCTTTACAATATGAAGCGTTCAGTTGGTGATTTGGATCGTATAGATGAGTATTATGCTCAAAGTAAAGAGCTTATAAAATCTATGTCAAGTACTATAGATGATTTTACAAACTTCTTTACGCCAGATAGAGAGGTGAAAACATTTAAAGTTGAACTTAGCATCAACGAAGCTGTGAAACTCCTAGAAGAACGTTTAAAAAAATCAATGATCGATATATCATTGGAACTGAGTGATGCTAAGGTAGTTGGAGTGGCCAATGAAGTAACTCAAGTGATAGTTAATATACTCAATAACGCTGCAGATGCTTTTGAGCATAACGGAGTTTTGCTTCGTCAAATAGATATCTTATCTACAGAGGATAAAGAAAACATATATATAGAACTACGGGATAATGCAGGAGGAATAGATAAAAAAAATATAGATCGTATATTTGAACCATATTTTACAACTAAACATCAAAAAAGTGGGACTGGACTTGGTCTTTTTATGTCTAAAATGATTTGTGAACAAGGAATGGATGGACTCATAGAGGTAAAGTCTAAAAAGGGAACTACTACATTTAGCATCACACTACCATTGGCTTTATCATGAAAGATAAAAGGCTCAAACAATTTAAAGTTTTACTGGTAGAGGATGAAGAAAATATTGCACAACTTTTAAAGAGTGCCTTGGGTGAGTATTTTCGTAGTTTTTTAGTAGCAAGTGATGGCGTAGAAGGTTTTGATATTTTTACTAAAATCTCTCCTGATATCATCATTACAGATATTATGATGCCCCGCGAAACTGGTTTGGAGATGGCAAAAAAGATAAGAGCGGTTAGTCAAAATATCCCTATTATTATTTTGAGTGCTTTTAGCGAAAAAGAGAAACTATTTGGGGCGATAGATGTAGGGGTTACAAAGTATTTTACAAAACCATATGATCCAGAAGATATTTTAGAGTATATCCTTAGCATCGCTCCTAAGTTAGGGGAAAAAATTATTCAACTTCCTGAAACCTATAGTTTTCACAAAAACAGTGCTTCGTTATATAAAGATAAAAAGTATATACCTCTGAGCAAAAAAGAGGTAAAGCTCATGGAACTATTTTTAGACGCACCAGATACTATACTCACATACGAATCCATAAAAGATGCTCTTTGGAAAGATGAAGTTGTCAGTGATGAGCGCTTGAGGACTTTTATAAAGCGCTTTCGTGAAAAAACCTCCAAGAGTTTTATACAGACTCTTAAAGGGATAGGGTATAGACTTAACGGAAGTTAGGCCTAGCAATTTTAGGTTTATACATAGGATCAGCACCCTCTATCGTCCATAGCTCCTTAGACTTGATGCTCACAGTCTGTTTAAAATCTTCGCCTATTTGAAAACTTGGAAATGTACCCATTAGAAGATTTTTTTCTTCTGTGATGCTGAGAGGTTCTTTACATGGCGGGAGTAGTATGCTTCGTTTAGCTTCTAAGTTTGCTAGGTGCCACAGAGATACAAAGTCTTGAGAATAATTATTGAGGGACTCTCTAGCATACTCTTCAAAATCGCTATAAGCGCTTAATTCATAGAGATTTATGATGAGTGTAACTACCTCTTTGAGATGGACAAATGGTACCATTGAAAAAAGTTCGCGACCGATACTTTGACCATAGGAATGTTCAGCACCTATAAAGACACGGCTTCCTGCATCAGTATCTCCAAAATGATTTGTTTTTAAGCCGATAAGGCCGATGTCAGTATGACGATGACGACCACAACCTTTAACGCAACCAGAAAAACCAACAAAGATGGAATGTTTTTGAATAAGATCAAGAGGGAGATATTTAGTATCTTCTTTGATACTCCAAACAGCAAAGGGACAAAGATTACCAGCACAGGCTACTACAGTAGAACTTTGAGATGGGGAGCTAAAAGGAACCTCTTTAGTGTTAAGTCCTAGTATATAGATGTTTTGATCGATTCCAAAACGTATCTCAGCATTTTCTTTAGTAGCAAAAGATGCTAACATACTCATCTCATCGGCATCAAGTTTTGAGAAGTTTGTTTGGTACACAAAGGCAAATTTCCCATCTTTAAGTTCACGAAATTCTTGAAATTCACCTTTATGAAGTTCTAATTGTCCTGCACTTACAAAATCTTTTTTATACTCTTTTTTGATATGTTCTTTTAATCCATCCATACCGATATCTTCTATGAGGTAAAAGAGGCGTGTTTTTGAACGAGAAAACCTTGAACCATGAAGATAAAACGCTTCTGTGAATGCCTTGAAAAACTCAAATACTTCCTCTTTTTCTAAGAAGATATTTGCATCTTGTGCCACTTCTGTGTTTTTTCCGCCCATATAAACGTTAAACCCAAAAGTCGTGTCTTTTTTTGCTAAGGCAAAATAGATGTCATTTGCAAAAAATGAACTTACATTGACTGAGTTACCAGAGATTCCTATTGATACACGTCGAGGGAGCATACCTACATAACGAGGGTTTTCTAAGATGAACTCTTGCATCTGTTGTATGATGGGATAGCACTCTATCTCGCTTTCGTTTATAACTCCATCATAAGCATCTGTCACAATGTTGCGTATATTGTCACCAAAGCTTTGCCATGTTGTCAGTGTAGTCGCATTTATTTTATCCCATATCTCACGTATGTCATCTACATATATATCATGAAGTTGAATACCACCGCGAGCGGTAAGGACGATGGTTAAGTCATACTCTTTGACAATCTCTGCAACTTTTTGGAAGTTTTCTGTAGTGATACGTCCACCAGGGATGCGGATGCGGATAGTAAACTCATCTTCAAGGAAGTCTGTAGTAAAGATTCCAAAATCTTGAAGGTAAAATCTATCCCCTTCTCCTAAGCTCTCAAAGTCTAAACTCTCAAACTCTTTATAGTAATCAATTGGCTTTAAGCGAGCTTTGTAACGTTCACGTTTGTTAAGTATTTCTTCTGACATAGCAAACTCCATTTATTTAGAGATATACTAGCTAAAAATAATAAATATATAATTGACTTATCTAAATATTATATTTAAATCACTAAAAAGTTTTGCGTTATCAAATTTTTTACTAGCTTTACTCATATCACCAATATTGGTTCTTGTATCCATAAACTCTTGAATATAGTAGTTTTTCTTATATCCTCTTTTGACTAAATCAATGATTATATTATTTATATCGTCCTCGTTAAGTAAGTCTGCATGAAGTGTTGTGCGTACTTCAAACTCTAATCGTGATGCTAAGAGAAAGTTTAGGGTTTGTGAAAATTCATCATACTTGATTGATTTCGTGATGCTAAGATACTTGCTTTTAGGTGCTTTATAGTCAAGTGCTAAAAAATCTAAAAGCTTAGCATCATATAACTCTTTTACTTGTTGTGGGTTAGTGCCATTAGTATCTAGTTTTATCTTAAATCCAAGCTTTTTTATCTCTTGGCAAAACTCTAAAAGCTTATGAGTTGTAGCTTCTCCTCCAGAGAGAACTACAGCATTGAGTTTACCTATCCTTGTTTTTAAAAAATCTAATACGTCATTAAAACTTAATGAACCATTTCTTGCATAAACTATATCAGCATTGTAGCAGTATGAACAACGCATATTACACCCACTTAGCCATACTATGCAGGCTAGTTGATTTGGGTAGTCTAAATGTGTGAACTTAGTAAGGTCATAAACAACCTTGCTATTGAGTGAACTGTTTTCGCTGTTTATGTTCACCTGTTTTTCCTATGTTAAAACTCTCAACTGGTCTATGGTAACCCATAACTCTAGTGTACACTATACATTTTTGTCTTTTAGCCGTGTTATTATTTAATATCTCTTCTTTGCTCATTTTGTTCTCCTTTTATAATGTAGATTCCGTGTCAAGCACGGAATGACGATTTTTGTTATTCCAAACTTGTACCACAAGGGTAAGATGATTTGGAAGCTATTTATGCACTATTTTCTTGTAATAATATTTCCTCATCACACTTAGGACAGAACTCATGTTCCCCTGAAATATATCCGTGTTTAGGACATACAGAAAATAGAGGTGTCACCGTGATGTATGGAAGTCTATAGTTTGATATGACGTTTTTAACTAACTTTCTACATGCCTCAGTTGAACTGACTTTTTCTTGCATATACAGATGAAGTACAGTGCCACCTGTGTATTTACACTGTAGTTCATCTTGTAGGTCAAGTGCTTCAAATGGGTCATCAGTATGCCCAACAGGGATTTGAGATGAGTTTGTGTAGTAGATGTTCTCACCCATCCCCGCTTGAATGATGCTGTTTTTATATCGTTTTTTATCCTCCTTAGCAAATCTATATGTAGTACCCTCAGCTGGTGTTGCTTCTAGGTTGTAAAGGTTTCCAGTTTCTTCTTGAAACTCCACCATTCTCTCCCTCATATGATTTAGTAGTTTTACTGCGAATTCTATGCCTCTTTCATCACTAACATCATAGGCATCACTAGTAAAGTTTCTTACCATCTCATTAATTCCGTTTATGCCAATAGTAGAAAAATGGTTATTAAAGTTATGTAAATATCTTGCTGTATATGGGAAAAGTCCTCGGTCATACATATCTTGAATGAAGACTCTTTTCTTCTCTAAGGTAGACTTAGAGTACTGCATTAGTTCATCAAGTCTTGCCACTAATGAGTCATAATCGCCCTTATACAAAAATCCAAGTCTCGCCATGTTTATAGTTACTACACCTATGCTCCCAGTCATCTCAGCACTTCCAAAAAGACCACCGCCACGCTTAAGTAACTCACGTAAGTCTAGTTGTAACCTACAACACATACTTCTTACATGACCTGGTTTATAAGCGTCTTCATTCTCTACAAGCTTACCCTTAGCATCACGCTTATACTGGCTTCCTATAAAGTTTTGAAAATAAGATGAGCCAATTTTTGCAGTGTTCTCAAAAAGCAAGTCAGTATTTTCTCCATACCAGTCAAAATCTTCTGTTATGTTTACAGTAGGAATGGGAAAAGTAAAAGGTTGTCCCGTTTTGTCACCCTCAGTCATCACTTCGTAGTACGCTTTGTTGATGAGGTTCATCTCTTTTTGGAAATGTTTATAAGTCATAGATATTAAACTAATAGAACCTCTTTTAGATGCTTCTTCTTCAAGCGAACTGTCTAGAATATCACGAAAAAGATGCGCAGCTTTAGAAGTAGGAATTTGATCTTTTAAGTCATCTGGCACACTCCAGTCTATGGTTACATTTGTAAAAGGGGATTGTCCCCAACGAGCAGGAACATTGAGGTTATATATAAAGCTTCTTATAGCTTTTTTAACATCTTTATACTCTAGTTTGTCTTTAAATACATAGGGTGCTAAGTAAGTATCAAATGAAGAAAAGGCTTGTGCTCCAGCCCATTCACTTTGTAAAATACCAAGAAAATTTGCCATCTGTCCAAGTGCTTCACGGAAGTGCCTCGGTGCATCAGACTCAACTCTCCCCCGAACTCCATTAAAACCCTCATCAAGCAATACTCTTAAACTCCAACCAGCACAATACCCAGTTAAACAATCTAAATCATGTATATGATAATCCCCATTGCGGTGGGCGTAACCCTCTTCTTTAGAGTAGATTTTATCTAGCCAGTAGTTTGCTACAACTTTTCCAGCTGTGTTGTTGATAAGTCCTGCATTAGAGTAACCAGTATTTGAGTTAGCCTTGATTCTCCAGTCAGTTCCGTTTATATATTCTTCTATAGTTTGAGTTGAATTTATGAAAGTAGTATCAGTATCTAAAATATCATCACGTTGCATCTTATGTGTATGACGGTAAATCATAAAAGAACGCATCACTTCAAAGTAACGTGCCTTATAAAGCTCTTTTTCGATGAGGTCTTGTATATCTTCAACCGCTATTGCTCTTTTTGACTTAAGTGCATCAAGGACATTGAAGAATATAGTGCTATCATAAAGTGTGTTTTCGCTTTTAAAAGCTTTTTTGATGGCGTCTTCTATCTTGTAAGATAAAAACTCTTTTTCTTTTCCATCTCGTTTTAAAATCTTCTCAACCATATATTTGCTCCTAAATTAATGGTAAAATTTTATAGTTTTTTGTGTTAGATGATGCTAAGAATATTTGTCACGTAGATGTCATGCAATCTCTTAATATTAAATTTACATTAATTTAGATACAATACGCGTTCACTTTAGAGTTTTGGTCAAGAAATGGAGTGTTTTTACCTATGCATTTATGTCTAGATAAAAGTATTGGTAGGTAGTTTCTACCTACCTCAAAACAGCTAAAGAAGATTATACACAAGGACTTTCTATGAAAGTAAGAGCTTCAGTTAAGAAGATGTGTGACGATTGTAAAATCGTTAAGAGAAAAGGCGTTGTAAGAGTAATCTGCAAAGTTAAAAAACATAAACAGAGACAAGGATAACCATGGCTCGTATATCTGGTGTTGATTTACCTAAGAAAAAACGTGTAGAGTACGGTTTAACGTATATCTATGGAGTTGGTTTACATGCATCTCGTCTCATTTTAGACGCGACTGGCATTGACTATAATAAAAGAGTTTTTGAGTTAACTCAAGAAGAAGTGGCAGCTATAACTGCGGAAATCCGTGCCAACCATATGGTTGAAGGTGATTTACGTAAAAAAGTTGCAATGGATATTAAAGCACTTATGGACGTTGGTTCATACCGTGGTTTACGTCACCGTAGAGGGCTACCGTGTCGTGGTCAAAAAACTAAGACAAATGCGCGTACTCGTAAGGGTAAACGTAAAACTGTCGGCGCAGCGTAAGGGATTAGATTATGGCAAAAAGAAAAGCTGTTAGAAAAAAAGTAGTAAAGAAAAATATTGCACGTGGTATTTGCCACATAGCTGCATCATTTAACAATACACTTGTAACTATTACAGATGAGATGGGTAACATGATTGCTTGGAGTTCTGCTGGTTCTTTAGGATTTAAAGGTTCTAAAAAATCAACTCCATTTGCTGCACAAGCTGCTGTTGAAGCTGCTGTTGAAAAAGCGCAAGTACATGGTATAAAAGAACTTGGTATTAAAGTTCAAGGTCCTGGTTCAGGTCGAGAAACTGCAGTGAAAGCTGTTGGTGCTATTGAAGGGATTCGTGTTACATTTATGAAAGATGTTACACCTTTACCACACAATGGTTGTCGTGCGCCTAAGCGCCGTAGAGTTTAAGGAGATTACTGATGGCAAGATATAGAGGTCCAGTAGAGAAAATCGAAAGAAGATTTGGAGTAAGCCTTAACCTTAAAGGTGAGCGTCGTTTAGCAGGAAAATCTGCATTAGAAAAAAGACCTTACGGTCCTGGTCAACATGGTCAAAGACGTAAGAAAGTTTCTGAGTACGGTTTACAATTAAACGAGAAACAAAAAGCAAAATTCATGTATGGTGTTTCTGAGAAACAATTCCGTGCACTCTTTGTTGAAGCAAAACGTCGTGAAGGTAATACTGGTACAAACCTTATTACACTTATCGAGCAAAGACTTGACAATGTAGTTTATAGAATGGGATTCGCATCTACTCGTAGATTTGCTCGTCAACTTGTAACGCATGGTCACTTTTTAGTTGATGGTAAAAAACTTGATATCCCTTCATACCGTGTTAAGCCTGGTCAAAAAATTGAAGTAAAAGAAAAATCAAAAACAAATCCGCAAATTGTACGCGCAATGGAATTAGTAAGCCAAACTGGTTTAGCTCCATGGGTAGACATCGATGCTGATAAAGTTTTTGGAATCTTTACTCGTTTACCGGAACGTGACGAAGTAGTTATCCCTGTTGAAGAGCGTTTAATCGTTGAACTTTACTCGAAATAAAAAATAAAAAGGCGTATGTATGAAAAAAATTAAGACTACACCACTTGCTCCGCAACAGTTTGAAGTAGAGCAAATTAGCGAGAATGAGGCTAACATAATGGCATATCCATTTGAAACTGGATATGCAATATCTTTAGCGCATCCTCTTCGCCGTTTTTTATTAAGCAGTTCTGTTGGGTACGCTCCAATCGCTATTAAAATCGAGGGTGCGAAACATGAGTTTGACTCAGTTCGTGGTATGCTCGAAGATATTTCTGACTTCATTTTAAATCTTAAAGAGATTCGCTTTAAGTTAAATGGTGAAGCCGAAGAAGTTGAGATAAATTACTCTTTCGCAGGTCCTTGTGAAGTTAAGGGTGGTGATTTGTCTAATGATGAAGTTGAAGTTGTAACTCCAGATGCTTATTTAGCAACATTAAATGAAGATTCAACACTTAACTTCACTATTAAAATAGCTCAAGGTATTGGGTATGTTCCTAGTGAAGATACGCATGATGAGTTAGAAGATGGTTATATCGCACTTGATGCATATTTTACTCCTGTTCGTAGTGCTACGTACAAGATAGAAAATGTACTTGTTGAAGATAATCCTAACTTTGAAAGAGTAGTATTAAACATTAGAACTGATGGTCAGATTACACCAGTTGATGCATTTAGAAACTCTTTAGAAGTTATGTATGCACAACTTGCAGTATTTAATAGTGAAATAAGTGTAAAAGCTCCAACTACAATAGAAAGAGTTGAAGAATCACCAGATTTGAAAAAGCTTACTGCACATATAGACTCACTAGGTCTAAGTGCTAGAAGTTTTAACTGTCTTGATCGTTCTAGCATCACTTTAATTGGTGAAATTGCACTTATGAGTGTCAATGATCTTAAAAACGTTAAAAACCTTGGTAAAAAATCTTATGATGAGATAGTTGAAAAGGTTTTAGAGTTTGGATACGAAGTTGGGGCTGATTTAGCTGATGACGTAGTTACTGCTCTTAAAAAACAAATAGAAGCAAAATAAGGAAGAAACATGAGACATCGTCATGGATATCGTAAACTAGGTCGTACAAGTTCACATAGAGCTGCGTTACTTAAAAACCTTAGTATTTCGTTAATTGAACATGGTAAAATTGAAACTACTGCTATTAAAGCAAAAGAGTTACGTTCATACGTAGAAAAACTTATCACTATTGCTGGTAAGAATGACTCTAACGCTCATAGAACAGTATTCGCGGCGCTTCAAAGTAAAGAAGCAACTAAAACTCTATTGAATGATATTGCTCCGAAGTACGTTGAACGTGCTGGTGGGTATACTAGAATCACTAGAACAAGAATTCGTCGTGGCGATGCTACGACTATGGCCTTCATTGAATTAGTATAACGAAAAGGGAACTAGTCCCCTTCTCTACGCTAACGCTGAGTTCCCCTCGGCGGGAAGCCCACGCACAGTAAACCGTGCTCAACAACTTACACTTATTTAGTGGTAATCACATTTCCCCATATTTTCATAAAGCGAGACAAATTATGGCTAACATAGCATTTGGTACACAAAGAATTTCCGTACATAATCCACAACACATTCAGGCTTTAAAAGAGGCTATACGTTCAGGCATAACTATGATTGATACATCATGTTCATACCTTAATGGTGAAGCACATCGTGCAATTGCTTTAGCTTTTAGAGAGTTTGATGATGATATTAGAGATAATATTGAAATAGTGACTAAATTTAATATTATGGGGAAACCTATATTTGAACAATATGAAGATGCTATAAAAGATTTACAAGTTAAAAAATTGGATTGTTTTTTAATAGAAAATATAGAATCTTTAGTGATAGATTTAATCAAAAATGAGACAAATGTTGATGATAAATTAGATGAAATAAACCGTGTAATCTATGATGCCTTTTTAGACTTGGAATCCTTAGTTCAAGACCTAAAAATATCTTCATACGGAATAAGTGCCGAAAATTTCTCTCAAGAACATATGTCTGAGCAGTTTATCCCTTATGAAGATTTGATAACTTTAGCAGATAGCGCATCCCAAGAGATAAAAAATGATACGCACTCTTTTACTACTATAGAACTGCCTATCAATATACTTGAACGTACAGGTTTACAATGCGCTGAATGGGCAAAAGAAAATGGCTTAAAAGTGATAGCAAACAGACCGCTTAATGCTTTGCATAATGATTTAATGTATAGATTAGCAGATTATTCTGAATCGAATGAGTATTACCATCATCTTAATGAGATGTTAGATGTGACAGATACTGAGATGCTACGTCCTTTGTTTAACCTCTTTGAACAACTCGATATCTCTAAGCATAAGTTTGGTTGGATAGGGGATTATGAGAACTTTCTTTATGCGCAGGCCCTCCCTCATATGAAAAATACTCTTAAAGTAATAGATGAAAAAAATAGAGAAACAATGCTGAATTTTATAGAATTATTTTTAACTGAGTATCAACAAATGGTAAAGTATGAATGCTCAAAAAACACACATATAGCGCTAAAAGAAATTTTGAGTGACTGTAAAGAAGCACTGCAAATATGTGCAATAGATTTTTTAAAATCATCTCATGATATAGACTTTATAGCAGTTGGCATGAGAAAACCCTCTTACGTAAGTGAAATTTTAGCAATCTAAATCACTTTTTTTTAAATACTAGATATAATACTTTAGAATAATTCTAAGGTGAAGTATGTCAAAAGTGAAAAATACTATTATCATTATTGGTGGTGGATACGCTGGATTACAGGCTGTAGAGGAATTAGCACAAGAATCCACTAATGAGATAAAACTATTTGATAAAAATCCTTACCATTATATGCAAACAGATGTCTATGACTTGATAGCAAATGAGGGAGATTTCGCTGATGTTACTATAGACCTATGTACCTTTTGTACAGGCTTTTGTGGTAATGCAACTTTTTTTAAAGAGGAAGTTACTACTATTGATTTTATCAATAAAAAAGTTATTACTGAGCAACAAAGATATTCTTATGATTATTTGGTTCTAGCAGTTGGGGCTAGGACTAAATTTTATTCAAATGTGATAGGTTTAACAGAGCATGGCTATGGAGTAAAGGCTCTGCACCGTGCTATGTATTTTAAGCAAAAATTTGAGATGAGTTTATTCAAAAAACTTGATGAGGGAGGGCGTTATTGCCAACCGCTTACTATAGTTGTAGCAGGTGGAGGACTGAGTGGTGTTGAGATAGCAGCACAGATGGCATCTTTTGCAAAAGCTTTTTATGAAGAAAATAACTTTATATGTAGAAAACTCAATATCGTTTTAATAAATTCAGGAGCTAAAATTCTTCAAGGTGTCCATCCTAAATTAGTGAGGCAATCTCAACATCGTCTTGACTCTTTAGGCGTGATAACTAAAACAAATCAAAAAGTAGTTGAAGTCAAAGAAGATGAAGTTACACTAAGTAATGGTGAAGTGATACAGATGGATTATATGATATTTGCTGGTGGGATAGAACCAAATGGACTTGTATTTGATTTAGATATATATAAAACTAAATTAGGGTATATCGAGGTCAATGAGTATCTGCAATCAACACAGTATGATAATGTTTATGCTATAGGAGATTGTACAACAATTTATCATAAACAAAAACCTCTTGCCCCTACAGCAGACGTAGCTGAGCAGATGGGTATCTTATGCGCAAAAAATATAAATAATAGTATTTATAATAAAAAACTTTTGAAACATCGCATAAAATCTCGTGGAATACTTATAGCCTTAGGGCGTGGTTATGCAGTTGCTTCGCTTTTTGGTATAAATATCAAAGGCTATCTCGCGTACCTATTGAAAAAAATGGTAGAAAAAATCTATGCTTTTAAGCTTGATCGTCGTTCTCGGGCTGGTTGCAACAAGATATTTAATAACTAATTTGTTATAATAAATAATGAATTTACTCAAAGCAACAAACTTATCTCACACTTTTGACAATAAACTTTTTAATGATGTATCATTAGAATTAAATAGTGGTGAGAGTTTAGCCATCATAGGTTTAAGCGGTAGCGGAAAATCTACACTCTTACATATATTATCTACATTACTATCTCCTGATGAAGGTAGAGTTTTTTTATTTGGTGAAGATGTCTCTAGTATGACAGCAAAAAGGTTGTCGGAGATTAAAAGAGATTCTTTAGGGCTTGTTTTTCAACAACACTATCTTTTTCGTGGCTTTAGTGTTATAGAAAATCTAGAGGTTGCTGCTATGTTAGCTGAACAAACAATTGATGAGAAGCTTTTAAGTCGTTTAGGCATAGAAGAGACAAAAGAGCAAAAAGTAACGGAACTCTCTGGTGGACAACAACAGCGTGTCTCTATAGCAAGAGTATTAACGAAAAAACCTCAAATACTTTTTGTAGATGAGCCAACAGGAAATTTAGACAATATTACAAGTAATGAAGTCAAAGAGATACTATTTGACTATGTGAAAGAACATAATGCAGGAATGATTCTTGTCACTCACAATGAAGAGTTTGCCTCAAGTTGTGACAAAGTTTACCGTTTAGAAAATACTGAGCTAAAGGTTATAAAATAAGCTATGTCTTGGCTTGATGTTTTTTCACAGTCTTATGTAGTCGGTTTTATACTTTTATTTTTTCGTTTTGCTGCAATGTTTTTAGCAACGCCTATCTTCTCTCATCAAAGTATACCAATGACTATAAAGGCATCAATGGCATTTTTTTTTACAATAGTATTTTACTCATCCATGCCAGAGTTAGCAATAACTATCTCTTTTCCAACTATTGTCCTAGCTATATTAAGTGAGATGTTATTTGGTTTAGCTATAGGGATAATACTTCAAATATCTTTTAATGTTATCACTTTTGCAGGGGGAATCATCTCTTTTATGATGGGCTTCTCTATGGCAAGCGCTATTGATCCTCAGTCTGGTGTAAGTATGCCGATAGTATCACAATTTTTATCTTTGATGGGTTTAATGGTATTACTATCCATTGATATGCATCATTGGGTACTTTTATTTGTGAGTGATTCTCTTTCACATATACCTCTTGGTGGCTTTATTATGGAAGAAGAATTATTTAGTTATATTATCTATGCAACAGGTAAAATGTTTTTAGTTGGCTTTATGATAGCTTTTCCTATCATAGCCTTAACATGGCTATCTGATGTGATTTTTGGAATGTTGATGAAAACTATGCCTCAGTTTAATCTACTTGTAATTGGTTTTCCAATCAAAATTATGGTCTCTTTTGTAGTTCTAATTGCAACCTTCAGTGCAAGTATGTTAATCCTTAAAAATGAAATGTTAGAAGCTTTTAACTATTTAAGGATGTTTTTTTAATATTTTTTTGATACAATAATACAAAGGATAAACTTGTGAAAATTCTTCTAATAAATGATAACCCAGTTGTAAACAAATTAGTAACCTTGAGTGCTCAAAAAACTTCAGACTCGTTAGAAAGTGTTGAAAATATTGATGATATTAGTCTTGATAGATATGACTTATTAGTGATAGATGACACTCTTTATTCAGCAGAAGTAATGGATGATTTAAAATCAAAGGTACAATTTGATAAATCCTTATATATTTGTTCAAAAGATGCTGATGAAATAGAAGAATTTACGAAGATACTAAAAAAACCTTTTTTGCCTACAGATTTAGTAGAGATGTTTTCTTCATTAGGTCGAGAAGCAGAAGTGAATGTAGAACAATTAGCCGATAGCTTAGCAAGTGAAGAAGTTGAAAGCTTTGAAGAAGCGAACCAAACCGATGAATTAGAAGATTTCAACTTAGAGTTAGACTCTGAGCTCGAAGATCTAGGAATAGAAGAAGAGGAGAAGCCTGAAGAACTTTCTGAGGATGACTTAGAAGATTTTTCTTTAGATAATGAAGCATTAGCCGAGGATGACATAGCTTTAGAGGATATAGAGTTAGAAGACATGGACTTAAATGATTTAAGTGAAGTGCCAGAGGTAGAATCAGGATTTGATGAAGAACTTGATTTAGATTCTTTAGACTTAGGTGAAGAATTAGCTCCTGTTGAAGAATTAGCTCCTGTTTTAGACGAAGAAGAAGTTCAAGAAGTTCAAGACTTACTAGAAGAAGTAAATGAGGAAGCTGAAAGCTTAGATTCAGAATTTGACGATTTAGAAGATATAAGTTTAGATACTGCTGTTGAAGCTTTAGATATAAGCGAAGAACCTGATACGGAACTTGAAAATTTAGAGGAATTAACTGAAGAAATTTCAAGTGAACCTGATACTCTAGAAGATAAAAACTTGGATGCAGCTGTTGAAGCATTAGATATCGATTCTGAAGATGATTTGAACTTAGATGTAGAGTTAGAAGAGATAGGGGAACTAGAAGACTTAAGTTTAGAATCGGAGTCTGAAATGGGTCTTGAAGCTGAAAACTTAGAGGTAGAAGAACCTGATGACCTAGAACTAGATGATGAATTATTTTTAGCAGATTCCCATGGAGAGGATACAGAAGCTAATTCAGAAAATTCTGCCGATGATGAAGTAAATGATGCAGTTGAAAGCTTCCAAGAAGAACCCCAAGAGCTAAACATAGAAGCACAAAACTTAGAAGAACTGATAGAATCAGCTGAAGAAGAGCTCACTCAAGAAGACTTAGAGAGTGAAGTCAATTTAGATGAGTTTGGTGAGCTAACTACAAATGAATTAAAACTAGCGCTTGGCGAAGAAGTGAATGAAGTGGTAGATTCAGAAGTAAATGAAGAACAGCCTGAAGATAGCTTAGAAGAAACAATACAAGATACACAGATAACGGCCGATAATAATGGAATAGAAGCACTCAAAAAACTTTTAAAAGCACTTTCAAATGAAGACGTAGCAGCTTCAATGAAGGGTATGAAAGTAAATATTAATTTTGAATTTGGTGATAAGTAGTGAATTGTGATTCAGGAGCAATTCTAGTACTCTCCGGACCAAGTGGTGCAGGTAAAAGCACCTTGTTGAATGAAATCATCCCTGATATTGGAGAATGTTACTTCTCTATTTCAACCACTACTAGACCTATTCGTGAAGGGGAATCACATGGTATTCACTATTACTTTGTTAGTGAAGAAGAGTTTAAGCAGGATATAGAAGAGGAGATGTTCTTAGAGTATGCCTATGTGCATGGTAATTACTATGGTACATCGATGAAACCTGTAAAAAGAGCCTTAAAAGCTGGAAAGCTAGTTGTTTTTGACATAGATGTTCAAGGAAATACTGTTGTGACAAATAGACTTGGAGATATTACGACGAGTGTTTTTATTTCTCCTCCAACACTTTCAGAATTAAAAAAGAGACTTGAACATCGACAAACAGATGCTCAAGAAGTGATAGATAGACGTATTAAGATGGCAAAAAAAGAGATACAAAGAATTTCGGAATACGATTACCTTATTATCAATGATGATTTAGAAGAAGCTGCTAATGTGCTAAGAACTATCGCAAAAGCTGCAAGATTGAAAATTCCTGGTAATGAGATTAATGAATTTACAAGAAAATGGGAAGATATAGACTAAAGAGAGTGTTTTTCTTTTCGATAAGAGAATTTACAGCAAAAAAAAGCTATACTCACGCAATTTTAATTTTTAATAAGGAAATATACTATGGGAATGCCTAGTGGAACAGAACTACTGATAATTTTTGGAATTATCGTACTATTATTTGGTGCAAAAAAGATACCTGACTTAGCAAAAGGTCTTGGAAAAGGGATCAAAAACTTCAAAGCAGAAATGAAAGAAGTAGATGCAGAAGAAGTAGCATCAGATGCACCAAAAAAAGTTGAATCAGCTGATGAAGTAGCTGCAACTGAAGCTCCAAAAACAACTACACAAGCTTAGCCTTGAAACAAAGAGTACAAACACTTCTTCAGGGCATTCTAGGCCGTGAAGTAGTTTTAGAAAAACCTCGGGACCGTTCATTTGGTCATTTTGCAACCCCAATCGCTTTTTCACTTGCCAAAGAGTTAAGAAAATCACCTATGCTTATAGCTGATGAATTAGCATCATCTTTTGATGGACATGAAGAATTTTCAGTAGTTGAAGCTGTTAAGGGCTACTTGAATTTTAGATTAAGTGAAAACTTTTTAAATGAGTATGGCACTTGGGCGTTAGATAACCCCGCACTGTTTGCTACTCAAGAAAATAATACAAAAATTCTTTTAGAATATGTAAGCGCAAACCCTACAGGCCCTCTTCACATAGGTCATTCACGTGGTGCAGTATATGGAAACACTCTTTATCGTTTAGCACAGCACTTGGGTTATGATATTACTGCTGAGTATTATGTAAATGATGCTGGTAATCAAATAGATCTACTTGGCCTCTCTATTCAACTTTATGCACAAGAAAATATTTTAGGTGAAGAGGTAGAGTATCCAGAGTCTTATTATCGTGGTGATTACCTTGATAGCTTAGCAAAAGGTGCAATTGAAAACTTTGGTAAAGAGATTTTAAATGATGAATCTCGTCAAAAAGAGTTAGCACTTTGGGCGAAAGATGGTGTAATGGAACTTATCAAAAAAGACTTAGCAGATGCTAATATAGTTTTTGATACTTTTGTGTATGAATCCTCCTTGTATAGTGAATGGGATAGAGTGATGGATAAGATGCACGCTAATGATGCTAAGGCTATCTACGAAAAAGATGGAAAAATCTGGTTAGCATCAGAGGCTAAGGGTGATGACAACGATAGAGTTGTAGTTCGCGAAGATAAGCGTCCAACTTACTTAGCTGGTGATATAGTCTATCATAACCAAAAGTTTGAGCGGGGTTATGATCACTATATCAACATCTGGGGTGCTGATCATCATGGTTATATCCCTCGTGTTGAAGCAGCTGTTGAGTATCTTGGTTATGATGCTAAGAAGCTTGAAACACTCTTGGCTCAGATGGTAAGTCTACTTAAAGATGGTGAGCCTTACAAGATGTCTAAGCGCGCAGGTAATGTCATACTCATGAGTGATATAGTTGATGAGATAGGTGCAGATGCACTGAGATTTATCTTTGCGTCTAAAAAAAGTGATACACCTTTAGAATTTGATATAGAGCAATTAAAAAAGCAAGATAGTTCTAACCCAATTTTTTATATTCAGTATGCACACGCTAGGATTCAAACTATTATTTCGAAGAGTTCTTTAAGCAAAGAGGAGATTATGTCAGCTTCTCTTAAAGGTTTTGATGAAGATGCAGATAATTTAATGTTTGACGCACTCCTTTTACCTGAAGTTGTAGAGGATGCCTTTAACTCTCGTCAAGTTCAAAAATTACCAGATTATTTACAGTCACTTGCTGCTTCACTGCATAAGTTTTATTATGATGTCCGTATCATCGGTCGTGATGATGAGGCTAAGCTTTTAAAACTTCTTTTAGTAGTAGCACTTTCTCTTAAAACTGGTCTTGGACTTTTAGGTATACAAGCAAAAGATTTTATGACAAGAAAAGAGGATTAGTCCAGAGGTAACTCTGGATATAAACTCTTAACTTCATCTAAGTACTGTTTTGGTACTTGTATAAGTATCGGATTTTTATCTTTATCTAACCACTCTACTACCCTTTGTAAATCTTCATATTTCATTGAGGTGCAACCAGCAGTTGGAGCATCTTTATGTTTTTGAACATGGATAAATATACAAGAGCCCGCGTTTTTTTTCCCAATACTATTATGTTGCACTACTATACCTAGTTCATATTGTTTATCTTGTCGTTTCATATACTCAAAACTTTTAGGTTGTATGTTTGGCATTTGTATAATCTGGTTGTAGTTTTTATGCTTAGCATCATCAACGCAGATAAGATTTTGTGTAGCTTGCATGTAGGGCATATTTGTAGTGTTGCTTTTAGCATATCCAAATACTTTACTTAATTTGAAAATCCCTATAGGTGCTTTTTTATCTCCCTCAACTTTTTGAGGTTCATTTAGGTCATGTTTTATCTCTAAATGTGAAATTCCCCAAGCTAGTCCATTTTTACCTAAATTAACATCAGTAGTTTTAAAAACTTGTTTTTTAGCTTCAAAACATCGTAATTTAGCCTTTTTTGCATTAAAATCATCACTTACAACTAAAATAATTTGGTTAGAGGCGTACAAAAAGATTTGTAAATTTATTATAATTAAGAATGTATTTAGCATAAGATATGTTACTATTACTAAAATATGAAAGAGATTAATTTTAAAGAGAAAATATTATGAGTATAAAAATCAGAAAAGCAACACAGGATGATGCGGACTTTTTAGCACAAATGATTTTACAAAGCTCTCGAGCTGAGAAAAAAGTCAGTATGTTTGATTTAGTGTTTGATACAAATTCTGATGATGAACTATTGGATAAAATTAAGCAACTTACTACATCTACAATAAAAAATTATTGCCATTTTAGTAACTTTTTGATTGCAGAAATTGATGCGAAATGTGTTGGAACTTTATGTAGTTATGAACCACGGATATCGACAAAACAATCTTTTTTAGATGCTTTAGTAGAGATAGGAAGTGATTCAAAATTAGATGAGTACCAAGAAATTTTGCATCAGTGTGATTTTGAACAAAATAATCGTACATTGATACTTGATTTCATGGAAGAAGTAGATGGTTTTATTGATGTAGGTATTCTTAAGGCTCTTATGACTAAGTCCTTACTTACAGCTAGGCTCAAAGGTTATACGATTGCACAAACGATTGTAGAGATTGGTTCTCTTGAAACGATGTTATTTTACAAAAAACTTGGCTTTAGCGAGAAAAAACAAAAAGAGTGTGAGTTATATCGTGAAAAATTTGGAAGAAATGGTCTTGCCCTCTTAGAAATAGAGTTTTAGCATAGAACCTTCAGCCCTCTCTTTAGTACCCTCTCTTTTAGCTATTATTTTAGCTCTACTTACTAGGAATGTGCTTGTCTCCCTCTTCAGTGGGATAGTAGTTGGCGTATTCATTTTAAATGATTTTTCTGTATCAGATTCCTTGTATGGACTTATGGACTTATTTGTATCTTTATTATCGCAGGGTTGGATACTGAAAACATTGGCGTTCATAGTCCTTGTTGGTTCCATTATGGCTCTTATTGATGCATCTGGTGGTATAGCTGGTTTTGTTGATTGGATTGAGAATAAAAAAAATATCGTAAAGTCAAAACGAACAGCATTGCTTCTTAGCTATGCAATCGGTGTAGTTATTTTTGTTGAGACCTCTATAACTGCACTTGCAGCTGGTGCTGTTGGCAAGTCGTTTTGCAAACAGTATAATATTTCTCAAGCGAAGCTAGCGTTTGTATGTGATTCTACATCAGCACCTATTGGTTCCCTAATAGTGCTCAATGGATATGGTGCACTTCTTTTAGGTCTTATAACTACCCAAATTACAACGGGGTTTATAAGTGGGAATGCACTTGACATTTTACTTAACTCTTTAGTTTATAATATATATGCAATTACTACTCTCATCATTGTTTTTTTAAGTATTTGGTTTGATATAGACTTTGATGTGATGAAAAGTGCCAAATATCACGAACTTAAACTTAGCTATGCTCATAATAACAAAGCTTCAAAATATTTCATGATACTTCCTTTAGTTTTGATGATAGTTTTAGTTTTTGTATTTTTATATATTACTGGAGATGGAAATATACTTAAGGGGAGTGGCTCTAGTGCTGTATTTTATACGATGCTAAGCACAATTATTTTTATGTTTATGTACTATATGAGTATGAAGGTGATGGATTTTAAGTCATTTATGAAAACTTCATATGCTGGAATGGTGCATCTTATCCCTGTAGCATTTGTAATGCTCGCTGCATTTGGGATAGGGGAGGTGACTGGTGAACTCAAAACGGGTGAGTATTTAGCTGTTTTTGCCTCTGGGAATATTAGTATCTATTTTTTAGCACCTATTATATTTTTTTTAAGTGCGCTCATGGCTTTTTCTACTGGAACTTCATGGGGAACTTTTAGCATCATGATACCAATAGCTGTACCTATGTCCGTTGCTATGGGTTCAGAGTTGCCTCTTGTTATAGGAGCAGTTATCTCTGGTGCCATATTTGGTGATCATGCCTCCCCTATATCTGATACTACTATAATATCTTCTCTTGCAGCTGAATGTGAAGTGGTGGAGCATGTGAAAACACAACTACCATACGCACTCTTAAGCGCACTTATCTCCGTGATAGTGTTTTTTTTACTTAGTGTGATATAATTCAGCAAAGCAGAAGGAGAGTTTATGATAAGTATGTTTAAAAATTTAGTCTCGAGTGAGAATGATGCTAAGAAATATCACCTCCAAAGTTACCATGAAATGCTCGAAGTAGCTCTTGTAAAAGACTATGAATTAAACCCTAATTTTTTAAAATCTATCCAAGAAGAGTTTAATATTTCTGAACGTGAACATGAGATAATTATGCAAATAATTACAGAATCTAATGATAAACTTAATGTAAACATTTTAGAAATTATCAAAAAGATGGATTATTTATCAAAAATTCACAATCAAATTTTTGATGATTTTACAGTTGAAATTGCATTCTTACAAAGTGTGATCGAAGAGGAGTTTAACAAATATTCAAAAACACTGTTCAATCTTTTAGAAAACATCTATATAAACCATGAAACAGAATTTAAAGTCTGTAAAGAAGTCTTTTCATATGAAAAAAATGATATAATATCTTTAAATACTAAAGTATATCAATTTATGTCACCAACCCTTACAAATGCACTTCAAGAGGTACATAATGCACTGTATTATCCCGTAGAATCTGTGCAAGATAGGAACTTAGAGTTAGTTTTAGAACTTTTGAATTTTGAAAATGAACCTATTAATATAGCAAGTTTAGTAGCGATTAAAAATTATGAAACAACTCAGATAGATGTTGCAAGATTCCTTTCATCTGCTAACGAAGACTTAGTGCAATTAGCAACTAATGTGACGACATCAAATGAGACCATTAACGTATATGAAAAGATGGCATTTTTAAAAATAGTGCCATTATTTAAATCTTTAGAATTTAAAGAACTTTACAGTGTAGCCTTAAAATCAAAGATGGAAACTTATAAAAAAAATGATAGTGTTCTTGTACAGGGTGAAAGAGCAGAAAATTTGTATATTATTACTTCAGGGGATGTTGAAGTGGTGAAAAATTCTTTGAAAATAAATGAATTAAGCAGTGGTGATTTTTTTGGAGAGATAGCAATAGTTGCAAAAACAAAAAGAACTGCTACTATTAATGCCCTTACAAACTTGAGCGTATTAGTCTTTAGTGAGGATTCCTTTAATACTCTTATTGAAAAATATCCAAAAATAAGTGTTCAAATAATGAAAGAGATGACAAAGAGACTTCTACAAAACAATTCCTAAAGCTTATCTTAAATAGAATTTCGCTATTATTGCGCGTTTATAACTCTCGCAATTTTGTGGGAGTTACTATTCTACTGGAAAAATTTAAGTAAAGGAATTGTATGCCTACAATTAATCAATTGATACGTAATGAGCGTAAGCGCGTAATAAAAAAGTCTAAATCGGCTGCTTTATTATCTTGTCCTCAACGTCGTGGTGTTTGTACTCGTGTTTACACAACTACACCAAAAAAACCAAACTCAGCTTTAAGAAAAGTTGCTAAAGTTCGTTTAACTTCAGGTTTTGAAGTTATTTCTTATATCGGTGGTGAGGGTCATAACCTTCAAGAACACTCGATAGTTCTAGTTCGTGGTGGTCGTGTAAAAGATTTACCAGGTGTTAAGTATCATATCGTTCGTGGTGCATTAGATACTGCTGGTGTTAGTGATAGAACCGTTGCAAGATCTAAATATGGAACAAAACGTCCAAAAAAATAATCTAAGATTATTTTTTTAGTAAAACATTGAGTATCGATTTTAAATCGAGAAGCGATGACAGAGATTTATAAAATCTTTGAGTAAATATAATATATTTTATATATTGAAGGAAAAACAATGAGAAGAAGAAAAGCTCCCGTTCGTCCAGTTATGCCAGATCCAGTTTATGGAAGCAAAATACTGACGAAATTTATAAACAAAGTAATGCTTGATGGTAAAAAATCAACTGCAGAAAAAATTATCTATAGTGCTATGGATATCATCTCTTCAAGAGGCGAGAAAACAGGTATAGATACATTTAATGAAGCTATTGAGAACATCAAGCCAATTATCGAAGTTAAAAGTCGCCGTGTTGGTGGTGCTACTTATCAAGTTCCAGTAGAAGTACGCCCTGTACGTCAACAATCACTTGCAATTAGATGGTTAATTGACGCTGCGAGAAAAAGAAATGAAAGAACTATGGCTGAAAGATTAGCTAATGAGTTTAGTGAAGCTGCAACTGATAAAGGTTCAGCATTCAAGAAAAAAGAAGATACTTATAGAATGGCAGAAGCAAATAAAGCTTTCGCTCATTACCGTTGGTAATCTATACGTAATATTTCTAAGTTATACTAAGCTTCGGCTTAGTTTCACTTTTTTAAGACCTCTTTTATAAGTATAAAAAATTTATAAAAGAGGTTATCTCTCAAAACAAAATGAAGGTACTATAATATGGCAAGAAGTCACAAATTAAATGATGTAAGAAACATCGGTATTGCTGCTCACATTGATGCAGGAAAAACTACAACAACAGAAAGAATCCTTTTCTATACTGGTGTTGAACACAAAATTGGTGAGGTTCATGATGGTGCTGCTACTATGGACTGGATGGAACAAGAACAAGAGCGTGGTATTACTATTACTTCTGCAGCTACAACTTGTGAGTGGGCTGGTAAACAGATAAATATCATAGATACTCCGGGTCACGTTGATTTTACTATTGAAGTTGAGCGTTCTATGCGTGTACTTGATGGTGCTGTTTCAGTTTTCTGTGCAGTTGGTGGAGTTCAGCCTCAGTCTGAAACTGTTTGGAGACAAAGAAACCGTTATAAGGTTCCATCTATTGTTTTTGTTAACAAAATGGACAGAACTGGTGCAGACTTTTATGAAGTTGAGCGTCAGATTCGTGACCGTCTTAAAGGTAACCCTATGCCTTTTCAACTACCTATCGGTGCTGAAGCTGAGTTCGAAGGTGTAGTTGATTTAGTAAAAATGAAAGAGATTGTTTGGGATACTGACGCTGAAATGGGTTCTGCTTATCATGAACAAGATATTCGTGATTCACTAAAAGAAATTTCAGATGAGTATAGAGAAAAAATGCTTGAAACACTTTCTGAAGTTGATGGAAATGAAGAGTTTGCTGAAAAATTCTTAGAGGGTGAAGAGATTTCTCAAGAAGAAATTAAAGCAGCTATCAAGTCTGCAACTTTAGGCATGGCTGTTGTTCCAATGACTCCAGGTACTGCATTTAAAAACAAAGGTGTTCAAACTTTACTTGACGCTGTTGTTGATTACCTTCCAAGTCCAGTTGAATCAGAGGCTATCAAAGGTACTTTGATGGATGATGAAGAGGTTGAAGTTGCAGTTGATTCTACTGATGATGGTGCATTTGCTGCGCTTGCATTTAAAATCATGACTGACCCATTTGTTGGTGTTCTTACTTTCATCCGTGTATATCGTGGTTCATTAGACTCAGGTTCATATGTTCACAATACTACAAAAGATAAAAAAGAGCGTATCGGCCGTATCGTGAAGATGCACGCTATTAAGCGTGAAGAAGTTAAAACTATCTATGCTGGTGAAATCGGTGCAGTTGTTGGTCTTAAGTCAACTACTACTGGTGATACTCTATGTGATCCAGCTGAAAAAGTTGTACTAGAACGTATGGACTTCCCAGAGCCAGTTATCTCTGTTGCTGTTGAACCTAAAACAAAAGCTGACCAAGAAAAAATGGGTCTTGCACTTGCAAAACTTGCTGCGGAAGATCCATCTTTCCGTGTACATACTGATGAAGAAACTGGACAAACTATTATTTCTGGAATGGGTGAATTGCACTTAGAAATCCTTGTAGATAGAATGAAGCGTGAGTTTACTGTTGAAGCAGAAGTTGGTGCACCTCAAGTATCTTATCGTGAGTCTATTAAAGATGCGGTTGATCAAGAGTACAAGTATGCTAAACAATCAGGTGGTCGTGGTCAATTTGGTCATGTTTACATTAAAATCAAACCAGGTGAGCCTGACAGTGGATTTGTTTTCAATAATGAGATTAAAGGTGGGGCTATTCCTAAAGAGTATATCCCTGCAGTTGAAAAAGGTTGTAAAGAGACTATGGGCGCTGGTGTTCTTGCTGGTTACCCTATGGAAGATATTGAAATTACTCTTTATGATGGAAGTTACCATGATGTGGATTCAAATGAGATGGCATTTAAACTTGCTGCATCAATGGCGTTTAAAGAGGGTTGTCGTAAAGCTAATCCTTCTATCTTAGAGCCAATGATGAAAGTTGAAGTTGAAGTTCCAGAAGAAAATATGGGTGATGTGATTGGTGATCTTAATCGTCGTCGTGGTCAAGTAAACTCTATGGGTGACAGAAGTGGAAACAAAATCGTTGATGCACATGTACCATTAGCTGAAATGTTTGGTTATTCAACTGACCTTCGTTCTTCAACACAAGGTCGTGCTACATATTCTATGGAATTTGATCACTATGCTGAAGTTCCAAGAAACGTATCTGAAGAGATTCAGAAAAAAAGAAACGGTTAATATAAACTTTTTCTTATTCTACCTCAGGTGAGGTAGAATTTAAATATTTTTTAGTTATAATCTCAAAAAAATATGAGATATAATGCATAAACTACTATCAATCCTCCTTTTAATTAGCTATCTGTTTGTTCAAAATAGTGCAGCAAAAAGTTTAAATCCAGTTGTATACTCAGCCTTAGGTGACAACATATATAATAATGCAGATGCTATAGCACAGTTACAAAATTTAAAAGAATATCAAGTGTATAAAGATGACATTATTAGATATATAAAAGATGTAAAAGCAGCAAAAGTGATGGGGTTTTCCATTGAAGAGGGCGATAAAAGCCTTGATAAGGGTAAATACCTAAAAATACTTCGTAAATTATCTAAATTAAATGACTTATATGTACAAAATGTAAAAAGTAATTTTAAATATGCAATTAAAAATGAAGACAATACACTTTTTGTAAATAGCGTAGATTCTGGTTTACTAAACATTAAGAGATATGAGAATGAAATTAAAAAATACTATAAAACTCATGAAGATGAGATAGAAAATTATGGAGATATATTAGGAAAATTAGTATCAACTTATGGACCTAAGCGAAAAAAAACAAAAACATCAAGAGGGCCTACAAAAAAGGAGATTCAAGATGCAAAAATGCGTAGAATCCGATCTAAAGATAAACAAAAGCAAGAGGCTATACAAAAAGAGTTAGAAGAAGAGTTACTGAAGAAAAAAGAAAACATCAGAAAAGTTCAAAAGAAAGAACTAGAATCTACTTCCAAGTAAATTCTTCTCCTATATTAGGTCTACCTTCAAGAGTAATATAGGGTTTATAGTCTGATTTATAAGATAATGAGGGACAGTCTTGGACATAGTATCCTAAGTAAATCCATTTCTTGTTAACCTCTTTAGCATACTTGATTTGTTGGTACAAAGAGAGCTTCCCCAAGGCGTATTTTCTATAATCGGGATCATAATAAAAGTAGATAGAAGAGATACCATCTTCAAGCACATCTATTAAATCAACTGCTATTAGTTTTTCGGCTTCGAAGTAAAGTACCTCATAACCAAACTCATTATGCCCATTGATAAAAGAGTTATAATAACTTTCAGGGGTGCTTTTAGAGTAGTCCCAGCCTTTTAAATCTTGCATATATAGGTGATACTTTTCAAAGAGTCTTAAGTGGTCACGTGATAAGGAAGGACGTTGTACGTAGGAGTCGATGTAGGTTGCTTTTTTTAGTATTCGTCTAGCAGATTTACTAAACTTAAAATTTTCGACATCTATTTTTATACTTTGGCACTCATTGCAAGATTCGCATACCGGACGAAAATACATCTTTCCAAAACGTCTATAACCTCTTTGTATATATTCTTGACAAGTTAAAGCATCACATTCATCAATTATTTTATAGTCCATAATCTGTTCACGGTTATCAAGATAGGAGCATTTATCATTTAGTGTAAACTCTTTAAGTATATTCATATCATGATTTTGACATAATTTGTATTATAAATAAGTTATGTAGTGAGGTATATATGGAATTTTTCAAAAAAAATCAAGTTATTATATTTAGATCTTTTGGAGGCTTAATGTTTGTCATAGCCTTTGTTATGTTTTTTTGGACAACACCAAAAGAGGGTTTAAGCGAAAATGAAAAAGCTGCACGTAATGTTGCCAGAATGGAAGCTAGAATGTCTGGTTCTTCCTCTAGTGCAACGAAGTCCACTAAGCCTTCACATGCTCCAATCATGCAGTCATATAAAGATACTCAAGCGAAGCAGGTGAGATATCTACTCATTATCTCTATGATATTAGGGGCTGGATTTTTAGGATACAGCTTTGTTAGACGCAATTAACACTCCCTCAATCATTTCATCAATATCACCGTCAAGTATAGCATTAATATTTGAGTGAGGAATATTTGAACGTGTATCCTTTACCTGTTGATAAGGCTGCATGACATAACTTCTAATTTGATGTCCCCAACCTATTTCACTTTTTGCTATGCCTGCGTCTTTTGCTTTTTGAGCCTCTAATTCTAACTCATAAAGACGAGATTTCAGCATCTTCATTGCTGTATCTTTGTTTCGGTGTTGGCTTCTATCGTTTTGGCATTGGACAACTACTCCCGTTTCTATGTGGGTCAAACGGATGGCTGATTCTGTTTTGTTGACATGCTGCCCACCAGCACCAGAGGCCCTGTAGGTATCTATACGGATATCTTTGTCCTCTATAACGATGTTGATATCATCATCTATCTCAGGGGAGACCATAACAGAGCTAAATGAAGTGTGTCTTTTAGCATTTGAATCAAAGGGGCTTATGCGAACAAGTCTATGAATGCCATTTTCAACTTTTAAGTAACCATAAGCATTCTCCCCCTTTATAAGGATGGAAGCATCTTTTATCCCCGCTTCATCACCAACCTGGTAGTCAAGTACCTCTACACTAAACCCACGTCTCTCAGCCCAACGTTTATACATACGAAGGAGCATTTGTGCCCAGTCTTGCGATTCTGTGCCACCTGCACCAGGATGGATAGAAAGGATGGCATTATTTGTATCTGTTTCACCGCTTAGAAGAACTTCAAGCTCCATTTTTTGGATAAGTCCTTCAAGGTTTGATGCATCTGCATACAGAGCTTCTATGGATTCTTCATCTTTTTCCTCTTTTGCCATAGCGTAGAGTTCTTTAGCATCATCTATGGCTTCTTTTGCAAGAGCATATTTTTCTAATTTTCTTTCACATTGTGTTTTTTCTTTTTGAACTATTGCTGCTCGTTTTACATCATCCCAAAATTCTTGTGAGTTTTCAAGTTGGGCGATTTCATCTAGCTTTGTTTGGAGTTTATCTGGTTGAACCACACCTGTAATATTATCCATTTTAGTGCTAAGGGTTTTTAAAAGTTCAGTATATTCGTAGTTATCCATAAATTCAATCCAATATTGTATAATTGCGCAATTATAACACATTAGGTAAGCATATGAAGATTATTAAAAATCCAAAAGAATTAAAAATTTATTTAAAAAAGATGCCACAAAGCATAGGCTTTGTCCCAACCATGGGAGCTTTACATGAGGGGCATATATCTCTTATACAAAAAGCTAAAAAAGAAAATGAATTTATAGTAGTCTCCATCTTTGTGAACCCTACTCAGTTTGCCAAAAATGAAGATTTATCCAAATATCCAAATGATACACTCAGAGATGAAAAGATATGCGAAATGAGTGGAGTTGATGTTTTGTTTTACCCTGATGCTAAAGATATTTATGGTGAAGATGAAGTGAGTGTACTTGCGCCAAATGTACGTGGTTTTGTACTAGAGGGTTATACTCGACCGAGCCATTTTAATGGTGTCCTTACAGTGGTGATGAAACTTTTTAATATAGTCAAACCTGATAGGGCGTATTTTGGTAAAAAAGATGCACAACAACTCCATCTTATTCAACTGATGGTGAAACAACTTTTTATGGATGTTAGCATCATCCCAGTAGATACTATGAGAGAGAGTGATGGACTTGCAATGAGTTCTCGTAATGTCTACCTCTCCAAAATACAAAGAGAACAATCCTTAAAAATCTCATCTTCGCTGAATCTAGCGAGGGGACTTATCAGTAAAAATATCTATGATGCTAAGAAGATTAAACAGCAGATGCGTCAATATTTAGAGCCATTAGAGGTTTATTATGTTGAAGTCTTAGACAGAGAGTTTCATACGATAGATAGTGTAGAGATAGGGAATACTCTTATTTTAGTAGAGGTAAAAGTTGGAGATACGAGATTACTTGACAATATTTGGCTTTAAAGGAAATAGATAAGCTTCATTGACCAATATATCTATCATATTTTTAAAGACGGGGACAGCTGTTTGGGCTGCAAATTGGCTCTTTTTTGGCTCAATTACAACTACACCCATAGTATATTTGTGGGTAGCATCATTAGCAAAACCAAAAAAGGCGGTATTGTACTTTTTAACGTATTGACCCTTTTCAACCTTATGTGCAGTTCCAGTTTTACCACCTATCTCTAAGCCTTTGGTAATGGCCTTTATCCCTGTCCCTTTATTGACAGTTTTTATGAGTACTTTTTTTACCCGTTGGGCTGTTGATGCTTTGATAACTTGGGAGTGTTCTTCTTGGGGAATTGGTATCTTTTGTCCATATTCGTCTATAAAGGAGTTTATAATTTGGGGTGTAGTTATTTTGCCGTTATTGTTAAAAACACTATAAGCTCGTAGTAGTTGCATTAAATTAGCACGCATTCCGTAACCATAGGAGAGGGTTGCTTTGTATATCTCACTATTTAATCGTCTTGGGTTTGGGATGGAGCCTACTTTTTCATAAATCAAATCTGGAGTGGAGTATTTTGTAAAACCAAATGCTTTGAGTCCCTCATGAAACTCTACACCGCTAAGTTTTTGTGCAAGTTGTGCCATACCAATGTTAGAAGAGTGGACTATAACATTTTCAGCTGATAACCAGTCAAACTGATGTTCATCTGTGATGGTTTTTCGTCCTATCTTATAGCGACCATTATGTCCATTAACTAAGTCATAAGGGTTGATTCTATCTTTATCGAGTAAAAGAGCAAAAGTGATAGTCTTGATAACACTTCCTGGCTCAAAACTATACTCAATCATCCCTGCGTTTAAAGAGGGGTAGTCGCTTTTTCTAATTGCTTTTGGGGTATAACGGTTTGAACTGGCTAAAGCGATAACTTTGCCACTTGTAGACTCCATAACAGCAACCATAATCTCTTTAGCATCAAGATCTTGTTTCATCATGTCTAGCATCTTCTCAATGCGGATTTGTAAAGATATAGGAATATTGAGTAAAATATCAAGTCCATTGACTTGTTGTTTTGTAAAACTTTTTTTGTTTAATATGATGTAAGAGTTTACATCACGTCTACCTTGAGAGAGTTCATCAACTCTTGATTCAAGTTCTGCTTCAAAACGTTTTTCTATTCCTTTGACACCTTTTATTTTTGTGTAGCCATCCTCTTCCACCTTATGTGTATAACCTATGACAGGAGTGAGTAGTTTGTTGTATGGGTACACTCGGCTTTCACCACTCTCTATGATGCTAAGCCCATGGATAGATTTTGTGCCATTTTTAGCATTGACTCTGGGGATAAAAACTTTATATCGTCTGAGCTCACGCCCTAGTTTTTTGAGATACTGGGCTCGTTTTTGTGAGATGGTATAGCTTAAAACAACGACACCTTTTTTTCGCTTAAGAGTTTTTTTTACTTTTTTTGGATCAATTCCTGAGTAGATAGAAAAAAGCTGTATAAAGAGTTCTTTTTTTTGTGGGTCAATGTAGTAGGTGTTGACAACAGCTTTGTAAAGTTTTGAAGTAGAGGCTATAGTAAAACCATCTGCACTTATGATATTGCCTCGCATTGCTTTGGAGGTGTTTTTGGCATACATAGCAGGAAGGTGTCTAGGTTTAATGACACTAAGCAGCATTACAGATAAAAAGATCAAAAAGCCTAAAACTATGAGGCTAAAGAGTAAAAATATCTTTTTGGATTTATTTTGATTATTCAAGATCTTATAACTGTGTTCGACCTAACTCTTTGTAAGCATTGAGTGCTTTGTTTCGTATCTCAAGCATTAGTTTCATGTTTATCTCTGCTTTACCGATAGCCATTGCCGCTTGGTGTAAGTCTTTTACTTTTCCAGTAGCCAAATCTGCAACTGCGTGTTCTTTTTCTACTTGGAGTTCATTTATCTCATTAAGGGCACCTTTGAGGTGATTTGCAAAGCTTTCACCACCAGTAGTTGTTTTACCGGCACCATTTTTTTGTTTTAAAAGATCAGCTGTAGAGGTGCTAGATAAAGCATTTAAACCACTTGTAACACTCATAGCTTACTCCTTAATTTTATTTTCATTTATTGTAATAAAGAGATAGAATTATTTGCCATCTCTTTTGCACTTTGAAATGCCGCTACATTTGCCTGATAACTTCTAGTAGCTTCTACTAAATCGGCCATTTCGATAACAGGATTAATATTTGGGTATGCAACATAACCATTTGCGTCCGCATCGGGATGATTTGGCTCAAACTTCATCTTTGGCGCACGATCATCTCTAGAAATCTTGTCAACTACTACGCTCATTATAGCAGGATTTACTAACTTTCCAAATTCACCCTCATCTAAAGGGTCTTGGTACTTAGCAGAATTTGTTTCATCTTTGAGTGCGTTATTGTATTCGTTGTCAAAGTTTATAGCACGAAATACTACCTCTTTACGTCTATAAGGTCCACCCTCTTCAGTCCTAGTTGTTTGTGCATTTGCAATGTTACTAGAGATCACATTTACACGAGCACGTTGCGCTGAAAGCCCGTAACCACTAATGTCAAAACTATTTAAAAAATCTGCCATTTTCTCTTTCCTAACTTAATTTAGTTGATGCTTCTATGACACTTTTATATATCATTGAATCTTTTTTTATTGCACTTATGAGTGCTTTAAACATGATGGAGTTTTTACTCAGTTCTGTAGTTTCTACATCTATGTCAACTGAGTTGCCATCGTTACGAGCCATATGCCCATCACGAAAAAAAGTAACGGGTTTTGCTGTACTTAAACTTTTTTGTAATGGTATATGCTTCCCATCTGTTTGTGCTAGTCCTAAAGTATCTTTGTTTTCACTCATGATATCTGCTTTTTTAGCAGATAAATAGTCTGAAAAACGGATATCTCTAGGTCTATAGTAAGGAGTATCAGCATTTGCAATGTTAGAGGCAATCATCTTTTCACGAGCAGCACGGAAGTTAAGTGCTTCTTTGGCAAGTGTAGCTGTACGAGAGATACTTACAGACATGATATTCCTTTGTTTAAATCGTTATTCTCAGCTGTTAAAACGTGATTCTCAGTTGTCAAATTGTCATTCTCAGCTGTCAAATTGTCATTCTCAGCTTGACTGGGAATCTATTAGAAGTGTAAAGCAAATATAGTTCCAAGATTATATGTAGACTCTGAATCAAGTTCAGAGTGACGAATCCCTCCGTCATTCCGACAAAACTCCCTGTCATTCCGTACTCGATACGGAATCTACATACATAAAAATTTTATCACTTTAAGCAAACATTAAAGAATAATGTTAGATAATGCTCACAAGGTTACTAGTGTAATCCAATTTATTACATATAAGGAGTTCTTATGAAAAGAGCTGGTTTTACAATGATAGAATTGATCTTCGTGATCGTTATTTTAGGTATTTTAGCATCTGTAGCTGTTCCAAAGCTTATTGGGGTTAAAGAAAGTGCTGATGAAGGATTAGTCAAAGGTTTTGTTGGTACATTGAATCGTACAGTTGGTGCTTCAAAATGGAGTACATCTTTAATGGATGGTAATAATGGAGCTCTAAGAAATGGTGATAATGGAGATGCAGCTGCATATGACATCACAACTAATGATACTGAATTTCCATCTTCTTTTAGTGTGATGACAGTTGATGTGAGTACATGTGCCGTATCTACTGCTACAGTTGCTTCTGGTTCAGCAGCTTCAACTTCTACAGACAGTAAATATATTATTTTATGTAGAGATGGTAATGCATCATCAGCTCCAAAATTTTGGTATTCAACTGATGGTAATCTAACAGGAACATTCCCGACTACTGGTTTAAAAATGTAAATTCTTACTCGTTCCCATGCTCTGCATGGGAATGCATAC
>Ga0256840_1000221_pt1 | contig 55731 bp, 45 predicted proteins | sample 355202metaG_FD_185969 | JGI IMG/M metagenome (GOLD analysis project Ga0256840, IMG submission 185969) | Hydrothermal vent microbial communities from Mid Atlantic Ridge, Atlantic Ocean - 355-202 | ecosystem: Environmental > Aquatic > Marine > Hydrothermal vents | place: Atlantic Ocean: Mid...
CGATAATACATAAATTTTGCCATCTTTGTATAATCTAAAGTCAGAAAAACCTCTTTTATCGGAAGTTTATGCTGTAATATCTATTTCTAAGTGTGATTCTTACAAATCCTGCTACCGTCGAACAAGCCCCCTCTTCTCCTACTAAAAAGCCTTTAAAAATTTAATGAAAATTCGTGTATTTCTATTTGCCTTAATACTAGTCTTATCGGTATTGCCATTTATTGCTTTTCTTTTTCAAAGCCTCCCTGATACTCTCGCTGCAAACACTGCACAAAAAGATACGACAAAACAAAATATCTTATTGAAGCACGCCGATATTGAATACCCATCGACTCGCAACAATAGCTCACCATTAGGCATTAATACTAATGAAATCTATGAACAAGACTCAAGTATTCCATTTGTAGATTTATTCCGTGTTTCGATGCCATTTCACGAAAATATCCGCTGTCGCGCCAAAGACAAGCCATGTCTAACTTCTGCTCAAGTTGAGTATGATAAACAGGGCTGGCCAAAAAACTTGCATGGTGGAAAAGCAGGCGTATTTTTTCTGCGTAATATACAGCTAGAGGCACTGCCAGAAGGTGATTATACTGTGCTTTATGATGGAGAAGGCAAGATTGAGTATTTACAAAATGCCAAACTCATCTCACGCAAATTAGGGCAAGATATTATCCGCTTTGATGCACGTTCTGATGGCTTTTTAACCGCCGCATTGCAAATCACCGAGTCCAATCCAAGCAAACCGCTGCGTAATATTCGAATTCTGATGCCAGGTGGTATTTGCCACAACAATCCTTTTCAACATGCAAAAAAACCATCCGACTGCAAGGGTGCTAACTTTCTAGCTTTTAAAGACTACTATCAAGATATTATCTTTAATCCAGATTATCTTAATTTTATGAAAGATTTTAGCGTGATTCGTTTTATGCCGATGTCAGGTATCACACGCAACCCAGCACAACACTGGGAACAACGAGCTAAAATGGATAAAGCCACTTGGGGTGGCATCTATGGCTCACGCGGCGCACCTTTAGAAATCCAAATTGCACTTGCGAATAAACTCAAAGCAAACCCTTGGTTGAATGTCCCTCATGCGGCAGATGATGACTATATACGCCGCTTTGCAAGCTATGTGCATGAAAACCTTTCAGCAGAACTCACCCCATATATCGAATATACCAATGAAGCATGGAATGTAAATTTTATTCATAATGAATACATGCAAAAAATGGGTATAAAACAGCGTCTAGATCAAGATGCACTCATGGCTGGATATAAGTTTTATGCCAAACGCTCTGTAGAATTTTTTAAAATTTGGGAAAGCATCTATGGCGGGCATAAAAAACTGATACGAATCCTTGGTGGATGGGATACCCGACCCGATATTAGTGGCATTATACTTGGCTATAAAAACACCTATAAATCAGTCGATGCACTAGCAATTGCACCTTATATTGGCGGCAATCTACGTGGTTTTCGTGAATCAAAAACAACTGATGATATTTTCAAGCTACTTACCGATAAAAAATCTTATCGCTCACTACCAAAAATCATGCATGAACTAAAAAAACATGCCAAGCTAGCAAAAGATTTTGGCGTCAGCCTAGTTGCTTATGAAGGTGGACAAGGCCTTGTTGATTGGGCCGCCAAAGATTATCTGCAACACCCAAACCCCCTATTCTTCTCTGCAAATCGTGACCCACGTATGGGAGATTTATACCGCAGCCTATACAAGCAATGGCGCGCAATGGGAGCCGACTTATTCGTTGCATTCAGCGCACCACGAGCCTTCAATTCTTCTGGCTGCTGGGGTTTAAAAGAACATATCCGACAAAATATTAACGATGCACCCAAACTCAAAGCTTCTCTTGCCTTTATCAATAAAAACCCACGTTGGTGGAATTGGCAAAAGCTAAAACAAAAAAACAAACCTTCCCCATCCAGCATTGCTCACTACCTACCTAAGCCTGACCCCAATAAGCCACGCATAGTTATCCGCCCAGCCAAAGGTGATGCTAAACATTTTTATCGCTTAGAAAACCCACAAGCCTTAAATATTCTACTTGAAGGAGAAACTTGGGATAAACGCGATATATCAGGAAAATGGCAAGTAAAATGGGATAAAAAATACCTCTACCTCAGTGTAAAAGTCTATGACAAAGAAGCCATGTCCGACTCAAAAGACCCCAGAGATGATGACTCAATCGAGTTTTTTATTGATGCCAACAACAGTCGCAACAATCAATTTGACAGAAAAAATGACTACCACTTTATTTTCTCCCGCAATAAAACAAAAGCACTGCTAGGCAAAGAAAACCCTCCTAACTTTACAATCAATCTTCCCTATATAATTAAAAAGAAATACGATGGCTATGAGTTGCAAGCAAAAATCAAATGGAGCAAATTAGGAATCAAACCCGCCATAAGAAATAGACTAGGCATGGAAGTGATTATCAATGACGATGATGACGGCGGAAAAAGAGATGCCAGAATAGCGTGGAACACCCGCAAAACACACCCAAAGCCCAAAGATTTCGGCATGATATTAATGAGTGGTCGATAAGCCTGTAATTCACCCTCAAAAAATGTAAAAAAAAGGGGGGGGATGGGTATTAATAAAAATAATCCCATATATGCCATCAACACCGTCATTCCCGCATGTGCCATCAACACCGTCATTCCCGCACGTTTTTAGCGGGAATCTCGTAATACACAATGCCCAAACAGATCCCCGCTTAAAACATGCGGGGATGACGGTATGGGTAGCACATGCGGGGATGAGATGACGGTGTGTTATTTGGTTATTGGGGTATGGTCTCACAGCCTAAGCGGCTAATACCCTCTGCGATACGGGCGGTGGGATACCGTAAAATTTAAATTATGGATTTCTTATTTATATTATATTCTGATCTTGAACGATCAAATCAAATCATTGAAAACAAAAAACCCCTTACCTTTTAACTTGCTTTGATAACTAGCTTTAAGGATAAGGGGTTTGATGTGAAAAATATGGTGGCTATGCCGAGATTTGAACTTGGGACCCCATCATTATGAGTGATGTGCTCTAACCAGCTGAGCTACATAGCCATTTCGATTTAACAAAACATGTTTTAACCGAGGAGCGAGAATATATAGTCTGTAAGCATAGCTGTCAATAGTTCATCATAATAAATTTTAACCTGAATCCGTGAGGTCAATACGCGATAGCAGGGTGTAAGATATTGGTTTAGCACGGGATTTAAAAAATCTTAGCTTCACCCATAGGTTAAGCGGGTATTTTTTAAACCCGTGATGAATCAATAGCTTGCGTCCTGTGCCGTAGTGACCTCACGGATTCAGGTTTAAGCTATAAAAAACACCCTTCAGATACTTGTACACTCTTCAATTAAGTCACTGACTAAATCTTTCCTTAGAAATATTATTTTGTGCATATTACTTATTTTTTCAATGCTTTTATAAATGCTTTCCCTGCATTTGATAAACTACGTTCGGCATGTTGCACTATGCCGAGGGTGCGCTCTATATTTAAACCTTTTACCTTGATTTCTACCAGTGTTTTATCAAGCATTGTGCGGGGTAATGCACTCCAGCCTAAGCCGATAGTGACCATCATGCAAATCGTTTCTAGATAATTTGTTTCTAGGATTACATCTAAAGCACCATGTTTTTGTACTATTGGTTTTTCAATAACTGTGCGGGTGTATGTACCTATGGCGGGTAATATTGCACTATGTTTAGCTAATTGATTTAAAGTAATTGCTTGATTGTTTGCAATTTTTACTAAGGGATGATCAAGGGCAACAGCAATGGTGAGTGGGTCGCTCCACAAAGGGGTAAGTTTTAAGCGTTTTGATTTTGATAACGGAAGTGTTACAACGCCTAGTTCATAGCTGCCTTTTTCTATTTTAGAGCAGGCATTTTCAGAATCAGTAAAGGCTAAATCAAGACGAACTTGTGGAAACTCTTCTGCATATTGTTTAAGAATATCAGGTAAACGCCTCAATCCTATATGATGCGAGGTGACTAATGATAAATGACCACTCACCTGCCCGCTTAGATTATCAATAACACGCTGTGATTCTCGAATATCTTGCATAATACGTTCTGCAATGGGTAGCAAAGCTCTGCCTGCTTCATTAAGCATGACTCTTTTGCCTATGCGATCAAATAACTTACTGCCTAATTGCTCTTCTAAAAGTGCTATACGTTTGCTGACGGCAGGTTGCGTAATATAGAGCAAGTCAGCGGCTTTAGAAAAAGTCCCATTCTCTGCGACTGCAATAAAAGCTTTATAGGCTGAGAAATCCACATTATTTACCTTTTTGATATTATCCTGAGTCTATGAACGTTGGTTTGATGGGGTTAAAACTATATACCCATCCCCCCCTTTTTTTACATTTTTTATCATCTACAATCGAAAGCAGCTTTATTTGGGAATAGTATACAATTTGTAGCTTGATGCGTAGCTTAGCTTAGTGTAGCTTAGCGCAATCACAGAAATTACCACGATCTGTCAGATTGTTCTATTGCTAATCTGACCTATAAAACACAGATTTAAGCCACTACCCTATTCTTTAGTATTCTAAAAATATGCAAAAAACAGGGGGGATGGGTATTAAAAGGAATAAAATTATATGGATAAATACGCTGTCATTGGAAACCCAATAAGTCACAGTAAATCCCCTTCTATTCACCAAATGTTTGCTCAACAAACGGGTGAAGATATTATGTATGAGGCTTTATTGTCTCCTGTAGATGAATTTAAACAAACCATTGATGCCTTTCGCAATGGTGGTGGCAAAGGCTTGAATGTTACTGTACCGTTTAAACAAGAGGCTTTTGAACTAGCCGATAAACTCAGTGACTATGCAGAAAATGCAGGTGCTGTTAATACCCTAGTCTTAGAGCAGGATGGGACGATTTTTGGTGCGAATACTGATGGTATTGGCATGGTGCGTGATTTGGTTGTTAATCATGATAGCCAGATTAAAGATAAACGCATTTTAATTCTAGGTGCAGGTGGCGCAGTGCGTGGTGTGCTTCAGCCTCTCTTACAACAGTTACCCCAACAAATATTTATTGCCAATCGCACCCCTGAACGCGCCACGCAGTTATCTAATGATATGCAACGCCTCTCCGAAGGCTGTCAACTAGCTGGTGGTGGCTTTGCCGATATTCAAGGCGAGTATGATCTAATCATTAATGGCACAGCTGCCAGCCTGCAAGGAATCATGCCTCCAATCCCTGAAAGCTGTTTATCCAAAGGTGTGCATTGTTATGATATGATGTATGGTGGCAGACCAACCGCCTTTGAATATTGGTGTGAAGATCAAGCGGCTGCTAAGGTAATGAATGGACTAGGAATGCTTATAGAACAGGCGGCAGAGTCCTTTTCTATCTGGCGGGGAAAAATGCCAGATACTCAAGCTGTATTACAAGCAATGCGCTAAACGAAGATAAAATACATGGATACAAACAAGAAGAACGACGCTAAAGAAAAAGGGCTGGATACGACACATCTTAGTGATGTTAAATTTGCAGATTTGCCACTATTGCCAGAGATCCAATCAGCAATTGATGAATTAGGCTTTGTTTACTGTACTCCGATACAGGCAAAAACATTGCCCGTAAGCCTTAAAGGTAAGGATATTGCAGGACAAGCACAAACAGGAACAGGCAAAACTGCCGCCTTTTTGATCGCAGCCTTTCAACATCTTCTGAAGAACCCTCGCCCCAATAAGAACCAACGAGGACAATCTCAAGTACGTTTTATCATTCTTGCTCCAACCCGTGAACTTGCCATTCAAATTGCCGAAGATTGCAAAAAACTCGGTAAAAATACAGGGTTAAAATTTGCACTCGCTTATGGTGGAACAGGCTATGACAAACAGCAAAAAGCCATTGAACAGGGTACGGATATATTAATTGGCACACCTGGTCGCATTATTGATTATTGGAAGAAAAAAGTTTTTAGCTTGCATCAGTGCCAAGGTTTAGTGCTAGATGAAGCAGATAGAATGCTTGATCTTGGCTTTATAACAGATATTCGTTTTTTATTAAGACGTTTGCCCAAACCCGACAAACGCTTGAGTATGCTATTTTCAGCAACACTTTCTCACCGTGTCATGGAGCTTTCTTATGAGCACATGAACCAGCCAGAGAAAATCGAAATCAAAGCGCAAGCAGTCAATACCAAAAAAATCACACAAGCCGTTTATTATCCAGCTAATGATGAAAAAATCCCATTATTAATCGGTCTGTTTCAAAAACTAAAACCCCAGCGAGCTATCGTTTTTGTTAATACCAAACGAAATGCTGAAGAGATTGAAGATTTTTTCCGTAGTAATGATATAAAAGCAGTGCTGATTTCAGGCGATGTACGTCAAAACAAGCGTCAACATCTACTTCAAGAATTTTCAGCAGGAAAGCATCAAGTATTAATTGCCACCGATGTTGCCGCACGCGGTTTGCATATAGATGATGTATCTCATGTTTTTAACTATGATTTGCCACAGGTAGCCGAAGATTATGTGCATCGAATTGGGCGTACCGCACGAGCAGGGGCATCAGGTGAAGCACATAGTTTCGCCTGTGAAGATACCGCATTCTATCTACCTGAGATTGAAGAATACATTGGCATGTCAGTACCAATGGCAAGTGTCACAGCCGATCTATTACCTAAAATAAACTCCCGCGAACGAATTCAGCGCAATCGCGTACCCCATCACCCAGCAAAAAAAGGAGGTAGACCCAGTGGAAAATTCAAGGGAAAGCCACGAAATGCAAAAAAAACAAGGGGCTAATCGAGGATAAAAAGTATCAAAAACAGGGGGGATGGGTATGAACAGGTATCTAAAAATTTGTTCTGTATCCATTAGCTTCGAATAATAAATCACAGCTTTAACTTACTTCTAAATCTAAGAAAAGAATATTCTTTTATTCCTTTTGGTTATCTAAAACATAAAAATATAACATTATAGTTATATAGACTAACAAGGTAAACTGCATGGAAAACACGCAATAGGCTGTTTTGATTATTTCTTTAGGGTAAATATTATGGCAGGAAAAACACTTTACGATAAATTATGGGATGCGCATGTAGTGCGTGTTGAAGATGATGGTACGGCATTATTGTATATTGACCGTCATTTAGTGCATGAGGTGACTTCACCGCAGGCATTTGAAGGCTTGCGCTTGGCAGGGCGTGATATTTGGCGCAAGGAGTCAATTGTTGCTGTGCCTGATCATAATGTGCCAACGACAACGGCAGATCGTGGCAACGGCACAGCAGGAATCAGCGACCCTATCGCTAAAATCCAAATTGAAACTTTAAATGATAACTGTGATGAATTTAAGCTAAATGAATTCCACATGGATGATATTCGCCAAGGCATTGTGCATGTGATTGGCCCTGAACAAGGGGCGACCTTGCCAGGTATGACGGTAGTTTGTGGTGATTCGCATACTTCAACACATGGTGCATTTGGTGCTTTGGCGCATGGTATCGGGACTTCTGAAGTTGAGCATGTGATGGCAACAAACTGTTTGATTCAGAAAAAAATGAAAAATATGCTGATCAGTGTGGATGGCAAAGTGGGTGCAGGTGTTACCGCTAAAGATATTGTATTAGCCATTATTGGTGAGATCGGTACGGCTGGTGGCACGGGCTACGCGATTGAATTTGCGGGTGAAGCAATTCAAGATTTATCAATGGAAGGTCGCATGACAGTCTGTAATATGGCAATTGAAGGGGGCGCACGCGCTGGAATGATTGCGGTTGATGACACAACCATCGAGTATGTTAAAGGTCGTCCTTATGCACCATCGGATGAAACTTGGGAAAAAGCCGTTGCTGCATGGCAAGATTTAAAATCAGATAGTGATGCTGAGTTTGATGCCGAGATACACATTGATGCAGCTACAATTCAGCCTCAGGTCACATGGGGAACTTCACCTGAAATGGTATTAGCGATTGATGCTAATGTGCCTGATCCTGCGGATGAATCTGATCCTGTGAAGAGCAAGGGTATTGCAGATGCTTTGGTTTATATGGGTTTAGAGGCAGGTCAGCCAATCAATGAGATTAAGATTGATAAGGCTTTTATTGGTTCTTGTACCAATTCCCGTATTGAAGATATGCGTGAGGCGGCGGCGATTGCTAAAGGTAATAAGGTTGCGGATAACGTCAAGCTGGCAATGGTTGTACCTGGCTCTGGATTGGTTAAAAAACAAGCTGAAGAAGAAGGGCTTGATCAGATTTTTATTGATGCGGGCTTTGAATGGCGCGAACCTGGTTGCTCCATGTGTTTGGCAATGAATGCTGATCGACTAGAGCCTCAAGAGCGTTGTGCCTCGACCTCTAATCGTAACTTTGAAGGTCGTCAGGGGCAAGCTGGACGTACTCATTTGCTTAGCCCTGCGATGGCAGCTGCGGCGGCAATTCATGGCCATTTTATTGATGTAAGAAGTATTGATGTACGAACAGAAGGAGAAGCATAATGGAAAAGTTTATCGTACATAAAGGTGTTGTTGCGCCATTGGATCGTTCTAATGTGGATACTGATGCGATTATCCCAAAACAATATTTAAAGTCGATTAGCCGTACTGGTTTTGGTCCAACATTATTTGATGATTGGCGTTATGTAAAAGCGGGTGAGCCTGGCATGGATCATTCAAAACGTGAAAAACGTGATGATTTCGTGTTAAATCAGCCTGCTTATAAAAACAGCTCGATACTCTTAGCGCGTGAAAATTTTGGCTGTGGTTCGTCGCGTGAACATGCTGTTTGGGCATTGGAAGATTTTGGCTTTCGAGCCGTTATCGCTCCCAGCTATGCTGATATTTTCTTTAATAATAGCTTTAAGAATGGACTATTACCTATTGTTTTAAAAGAACAAGAAGTTGATGATTTGTTTAAGGCAGTAGCAGAAAATGAAGGCTATGAACTGACCGTTGATCTTGAAAACCAGAAAGTCATTACCCCTGACAATAAAGAATATACCTTCGACGTAGATGAGTTTAGAAAATATTGTTTGCTAAATGGGCTTGACGATATCGGTTTAACCTTGCAACATGCGGACGAAATTCGAGATTATGAAACACGCAGACAAGAGCAAGCACCTTGGTTATTTGCATAGTCATTTTGTATGGCTATTTGCATAGCTGTTTACCTAATCCATGAACTCATGACGGTACAGCACAGTATTACCCCATCGAGTTTATATTGAAAAAATAGATATACCCATCCCCCCCTATTTTTGCATTTTTTATCAAATAGAAAATATATAAAAACAGGGGGGGGGATGGGTATTAGAACGACCTAAAAGGAAAAAACATGAAACAAAAGATTTTAATTCTCCCCGGTGACGGTATCGGAAAGGAAATTGTAGCAGAAGCAGTGAAAGTCATTAATGTACTTAAGGATGATTTCGACTTGGATGTGGAGCTGACCTATGGTGATATTGGCGGAGCTGCCTATGATGCAGATGGCCATCCTTATCCTCCTACAACTCAAAAACTCGCTAAAGATGCTGATGCTATTTTACTCGGTGCAGTCGGTGGTTATCAATATGATGATTTACCGCGTGATGTGCGTCCTGAGCGTGGTTTATTAGGCATCCGTGCAGATTTGGAACTATTTTCAAATCTTCGCCCTGCAATACTCAATAAAGAGCTGGCTGATGCTTCATCTTTAAAAGCAGAAGTTGTCGCTGGCTTGGATATTATGATTGTGCGTGAACTCACAGGGGGTATTTATTTTGGTGAGCCTCGTGGTATTCGTGAGTTAGAAAATGGTGAAAAACAAGGCTATAACACATTGGTTTACAAGGAATCTGAGATTGAGCGTATTGCACATTCTGCCTTTAAAATCGCTATGAAACGTGACAAGCGTTTATGTTCTGTAGGTAAAGCTAATGTGCTTGAGGTGATGGAACTTTGGCATGATGTGGTTGAACGAGTAGGCAAGGAATATCCTGAAGTTGAGCTAAGCCACATGTATGTTGATAATGCTGCTATGCAATTGGTTAAAGAGCCAAAGCAATTTGATGTGATGGTAACAGGCAATATGTTTGGTGATATTTTATCCGATGCGGCAGCTATGCTAACGGGCTCAATCGGCATGTTGCCTTCTGCTTCTCTTGATAAAAATGGCAAAGGTATGTATGAGCCAATTCATGGTTCAGCCCCTGATATTGCAGGTCAAAATATTGCTAATCCACTAGCAACCATCATGTCTGTGAGCATGATGTTACTCTATTCTTTAAATAGAGAAGATATGGCAGAGCGCATTGATGCGGCTGTAGAGCGTGTCTTACAACAGGGTTATCGCACCGCTGATATATTTATTGAAGGTATTGAAGGTACAAAACTGGTGGGAACCAGTGAAATGGGTGATGCAGTCGTTGCTGCCTTATTGAGTTAACTTGTTAAGAAAAAGGTTTAAAAATATGTCAAAGGTATATGATATAGCAGTTGTTGGAGCAACAGGTGCGGTTGGGGAAGTCATGCTAGATATACTTGCACAACGCAATTTTCCAGTGGGCAAGGTGTATGCACTTGCTAGTGAGCGCTCGGTGGGAAAAAGTGTTTCATTTGGTCGCAAAAAACTCACCGTTGAAAACTTGGCAACCTTCGATTTTTCAAAGGTGCAAATTGGTTTGTTTTCCCCAGGCGGTGCAATTTCAAAAGAATATGCACCAATAGCAGCTTCTCAAGGCTGTGTGGTCATTGATAATACCTCTGAGTTTCGCTATGACGATGATATTCCATTAGTTGTACCAGAGGTTAACCCTCATGCTGTAGCGGAATATACAAACCGAGGAATTATCGCCAACCCAAACTGTTCAACTATTCAAATGCTGGTTGCGCTAAAACCCTTACATGATGCGGCTAAAATTACACGTATTAATGTTTGTACTTATCAGGCTGTTTCAGGCTCAGGAAAACCAGCCATTGAAGAATTAGCTAGCCAAACAGCTCAATTATTAAACGGAAAAGAGGCAGAGGTTAAAGTTTATCCAAAACAAATCGCCTTTAACGTCATTCCGCAAATTGATGTTTTTCAAGAGAATGGCTATACTAAGGAAGAAATGAAAATGGTTTGGGAAACCAACAAGATAATGGAAGATCCTGATATCTTGGTTAATCCAACTGCGGTACGAGTCCCTGTATTTTTTGGTCACTCAGAGGCTGTACATATTGAAATGCGCGATAGACTCAGCGCAGAGCAAGCTACTGAGCTACTAAAGAATGCACCTGGCATAGTAGTTCTTGATGACAGAGTAGACGGCGGTTACCCAACAGCTGTGTCAGAAGGTGCCAATAATGATGCAACCTATGTAGGACGGATTCGTGAAGATATTTCTCATGAAAGCGGCCTAAACCTTTGGGTTGTTTCAGATAATGTACGAAAAGGTGCTGCGCTTAATAGCATTCAAATTGCCGAAGTTCTTATTAAAGATTATTTATAATCTACTAGATCGGTAATATCTTAATCATGAAAAACAAGCATACTAGGAGGCTGTCTGAGAACTCGGAGTCGTAGCGAGGGGAAGCTGATTTGAGCTAGATTTTTCACCAATTTGAGGGGAATAGTTGTTCTATTCACTGAAAATTGGGAGAAAATATAGCCAAATTCAGCTTTTCCGCAGTAGACTCTCTATTCTCGAACAGTCTCCAAGGAATGAAAATTTAACAAATCCATTCCTTTAAAAATAGACCTTAAGTTGTTAGAAATTGCTTAAATTCTAACTACTTCAGGTTTTTTTGTTAGTTTATGACATTAAAAGGACTATATTCAGTTTTGATTCATCGGTTTTTTGATATAAATATCATATAGGCTCGAAAATGAGCTTTTGTTAAATAACTTTATAAATTCGGTATCAATTTTTAAAATACCGTTTTAGATTTGAATCACATGAAGACCTTTGCAATAAGAAGTATATGAGGTAAAGAATGGATTTTATCGTTGCTAAAAAACAGGGGAATAATAAGTGAATAAAAAAGCCTTGAGTCTAGCCGTGTGTATCGCTATGGCTTTACCGACAGCATCTAATGCATTGAGTCTAGGTGACATTGAATCAAATTCAAGTTTGAATCAGCCTTTTGAAGGAACAATCAATCTACTCTCAACTAGCATTAAAGAAGCTAATTTATTAAAAGTTAAGGTTGCATCACCTGCGGTTTTTAATCGTGTGGGCATTGATAGACCTGCTTTTCTCAATAGCATCCGTTTTAGAACAACTGTTAGAAACGGAAAACCTGTCATCGTAGTTAGATCTAGCCAACCAATAAACGAGCCTTTTCTTAACTTTCTATTGGAAGTCAGCTGGCCAAATGGACAGCTTTTAAAAGAATATACGGTGCTTCTTGATCCTCCTGTTTTAGTACAGGCAGATACCGCCATTGCCAGTAATGCGGCTGGGGTTCGTAAAGAACCAGGGAGACAAAATCAGACTTACAGTCCTCCTGCCACAACTCAGACAGCACGACAACAACCTCGAAGAGTTGTTCGTAGTGTAGCTCCAGCACGTCAGACACAATTGCGCAGACCTGCACAACCACGTCGTACTGCCTCGTCGCCATCAAGAGTTCGTAATTACCGCGTAAGACGTGGCGATACACTTTATAAAGTTGCTAGTAAACTAGGTTATAAAGGTATTCGCAAAGAACAAATGATGTTAGCTCTTTTCAATAAGAACAAAAAGGCATTTAGTAAACGCAATATGAATAATTTGAAGGCTGGCGCTTTATTATCGCGACCTTCTTATCAAGAAGCTAAAGCCTTCAGCTCAAGAAAGGCCAAAGCTGAGGTTGTAGCACAAGCAAGAGCTTGGAAACAGGGACGAGCTGGCAGTAGTATTGCTAAAAATGCTACTAAACCTAAAACAGTTGTTGCTTCAAATACTCCTGATAAAACAAATAATCAAGCTCGTGTAGAAGTCATGGGTGGCAACAATTCACTTAATGCTAGTTTAGCAACAGGTGGTGCAGGTTCAGCAACCCTAAAAGAATTAACTAAGCAATTAGCTTTAACAAATGAAGCATTGACTACAAGACTTAAAGAAAACAATGATTTAAAGTCACGCGTTTCAGAACTTGAGTCCTTATTACGCCAGAAAAACAAGCTAATCACACTGAAAAGTGAGCAATTAGCAAGACTACAGGAAAAGATGAGGGGCGCTGGCATATCAGCTCCTGCACAAACAAACACTGCAGTATCTACGATTGACTCTATTGCTGACAACGAAGGTACCGATATTCAACAACAAGTAGCTATTGAGCAATCCAATGAGCGAGGAGAAATTATTCGTAATAACTCTGATCAATTGGCAATGGTTACGGATAGTGCTCCAATTACGAATACAGCAGATACAGAAGACACAGCTTCTAGTCCCTTTAAAGATGACTCTACTTCATCTGAAAGTGACTCACTTGATATTATGGGCTTACTAAGCTCACCTGCTGCTATGGGTGTTGGTGGAGGTACTTTACTAGCTCTATTGGGCGGACTCTGGTTTATGCGCCGTCGCAAAGACTCAGATTCAGAAGAAGGCTACGAAGATTTTAGCTCAATCGAAATCGATAATGGAATGGCAGATATGACGTTTGATGATTCTGCACTAGCAAATTCATCAGATCCAGATATACAATCTTTTGACTCACCATTTGAAGAGACAGAACTAGATTCACCTGATATTGTTAAAAATGAAGCAAATTCTAAAGATGAAATTACTAAAGGTAATGAGCAAGAAGATATTCTGCAAGAAGCTGATGTATATATTGTTTATGGCTTACATGATCAAGCCGAGTCGGAATTAAAACGTGCTATAGATGAAGATCCTAATAACCTAGCATATCGTGCCAAACTTCTCGAAAACTATAAGGCAGCTGGCAATAAAGAAGCATTTGAAGAAGAAGCTAATGCCTTTATGAAGTTAGATATTGATGGTAAAGATGCTTATTTAGATGAGATCGCAGCTTGGGGCAAAGCATTGTTGCCTGAAAGTAAGTTATTTGATAGCAATACATTGAAAACTGCGGGTGCTGCTGGCGTTGCCATAGTTGCTGGAACAGCATTAGCAAATGAAAAACAGTCTGCTGATACTGATACCTCAGAACAACTAGATTTAGAAAATACATTGGCTGATGAAAAGCTATCTGAGCTTGATGAAGAACTTGAGAACTTGAATCTTGATGAAATTTTGTCAGAAGAAACAAGTGATGATAGCGAGTTACTAGGGGATGACCTTGGTATAAATTTTGATGATATAGATGACCTAGAAAATATTGAAATTGGTGAGACTGGCTCAGATGACCTCCTTGCTTTAGGAGAAGAAGAGCTAGAAAAAGAAATATCAGATGAAGATTTCGAAATTGAAATGGATTCAACTGAAAAACTATTGGAATCAGTTAAAAATGATGAGATTGATTTCCTTGATTTAGACAATGTTGAATCAATCGCAGACACTGATATAGACACAAAAGTTGATGCTACTGATACTACTAATCTTGATGCTGCAAATCTTAACCTTGATCTAGATTCAAATGATTTTGAAAAGATCATGCCAAAAGATAATGCTTACAAAAAACAAGTCTCAAGCGAACTAGAAGAAGATAATCTACTCGCAGATTTTGATGATAATCTTTCTTTTCTTGATCTAGATGATGATTCTGAAGTCATTGAAGAAACACAAATCGAAACTAAACTCGATCTTGCCAGAGCTTATATCGACATGGGCGATATTGAAGGAGCACGTAGCACACTGGAAGAAGTATTACAGGAAGGTAGCGACGAGCAGAAACGAGAAGCAGAAGATTTACTTCAGCAAACTGGGTAGTTGATCAAAAACAAAGTAAAAAGTTTGTAAGAGTAGGCATGTAATATCCGCCCTATCACTTACACAAAAAAGCCAGAATTATTCTGGCTTTTTTGTGTCTATCACTTGTAGAAATAACACTGCAACTTTAGATATTCCAACAAGCTTGCTTTGATCGACTCAGAGAGAGTCCTTAAAAAAAACCTGATCAAGTTATTTCATGTGCGTCCCTAAGCCCAATTAAAAACTCTGTGACTCTCTATAAATAATATAAAAAGAAGGGGGATGGGTATCTACAGACACTATCCGTTAGCATAATTTACACCCAATAAACTATTGCACTTTATCGAATTACGCTATTGCTAATTCAACATACAGAAATACAAACTCAAGCCACTATCGGCTGGCTTATCCTGAATTCGTGAGGCTACTACGGCATGATGAACAAGTTATTGATTCCATAGCGGCTTAAAAAATACCTGCTTAACCTATGGGTGAAGCTAAGATTTCTTAATTCCACTGTGAAACCAATACCTTATCCCTCATATCTGCTTAATCTCACGGATTCAGGTTTATTATTACACCATTGTTTAAACGGCAATCCTTATTTATCCCTTAACAGAGTAAGCTTTTGTAACTTCTTGAACTGCTGCATAGGAATAATACTGTTGATCATACTCTGGATTTACTTCTCGGCTGATACGTGTAATTACACTACCAATTAGGTTTGCGTTAGCACGCTCAAGACGTTTTAGAGCATCAAGTAGTTTTGCTTTACGTGTTTTACCTGCTTCTATGGCAACGATAGTGGCATCTGACAAATTAGAAATAACCAGAGCATCAGCTAAACCAAGCACAGGAGGTCCATCAATAATAATATGATCATAGCTATTCCGAGTAATACTCAATAACTCGGTCATTTTAGCACTAGAAAGCAATTCAACTGGGTCTGGTGGAATTGGACCAGATGTGACTACTTTTAAGTTTTTAATCATGCTGGAATGGCTAATATCACTATTCACTGCTTGAGGATCAGCAAGATAATTTGTTAATCCTTCCGTATTATCAATTTCAAGCAGTTTGTGCACACTAGGATTTCTTAAATCAGCATCAATAAGCAAAACCTTGCTGCCTGCTTGTGCGTAGGCTATTGCCAAATTGATAGCTATTGATGTTTTACCTTCTCCAGGCGCAGAACTAGTGATAAAAATACTCTGTGGCGCACCATTGCGCGTAGAAAAACGTAAACTAGTGCGTAATGAACGTATAGATTCTGAAAGTGCTGAGCGTGGCTTTATGGCAGCTTGAAGAGCTACTTCCTTATACGTTTTGACTTTAAGCTCTGGAAGCTGTGATAGTACAGGGAGACCTGAAATTTTCTCAAGCACCTGGCTATCCTTGATAGAGTCATCAATAAACTCGCGTAGGAAAGCTATACCCATTCCCAACAGAAGCCCCAGCAATAATCCAAATACTAAATTGGTTTTAAGGCTAGGTTTGTATTTTTTTGTTGGTGGACTAGCTTTATCAATAATCGTAATGTTATTTGTTCCAACATTACTTGCAACATTAACAGCCATGAGTTGCTCTAGCTGTTTATTGTAGGCAATCTGATTAATTTCTACCTCTCTACGTAAACGATTAAATTTAGTACTTTTAGACTGTTGCTTTAATGCCTTGATTTTGAGTTTATCAAGTTGTAAGCGTAGCATTTTTTCTTTTTGTTGTGCTTCCAGAAACTTGCTTTTAAATGATAGCTTGATAGATTCTGCTTCTGTAGCGATTTGACTTTGCAAGCCTTCAATCTCTTTCTTTAGATTACGCGCTGAACGAGAACGTTTATTCCTAATGGTCTGGTATTTAGCCTGTAATCGAGCTGATGCTTTTTTAAGAGAAAGGATATAGGGATTATTAATGATAGAGGCAGCGTCTGCACTTGGATCATTTTTATATATTTCATAGGTTGCTTCTGCTTCTATTCTTTCTTTTTCTGCAACTACTAGTTCTTCAGCCTGCTTTTTTAAGGTATGTGTGCTGGTTGATTCTCCATCAGGTCCTTGTACGATATTATTTTCTTTTGCATACGAGTTAAAGCGTTGTTCTGCCTCTTCAAGACTCTTGCGTGTCACTTCAATATTATCGGTAACGTATGTTTTATAAGATGAAGCTGTATCAAAACGTCGTTCCAAGTTTTGTCTAACAAATGTTTTTGCAATTGCGTTGCTAATATCTGCGGCTAATTGTGGATTTGAGGAATCATAACGAATACTTAGAAGTTGTGAATTACTAATTGGTTTGACAGTCAAGTTTTCAAGAAAAATATCTTCCATTGATTCTTTATCATCTTGATCAGAGGCTGAGTTGGAACCAAGCATAGTTTTTAATTTAGAGAAAAACCCAGTCGGGGTAGCTTTTTTATCCAAACCCAGTTGATCAATAACTCTTTGTGCAAGCGCTTTAGTTTGTATTAGTTGTATTTGTGTTTCAAAGAAGTCTCTGTCACTACGAGAGGCTTCTGCATTAAGTATTTCAACATTTGCATTAGCAACATAGCGTTCTACTTTAATAGTAGAATAAGCACGATAAACAGGCTGCATTAATAAGGTAATTAATACTGCAAGTAGCATTGTCGCTAGTGCTGTTGCCATAACCAACTTTTTACGTCGACTTATTACCGTTATAAATTCACGTAGGTCTAGCCCACCTGTAGTTTCCAACAGTTCTTCAGGATAAACATTGCTAGGGTAATTAATTAGGTTGTTGTTACTAGTGTTAGTTGAATTATTTGACTCCAGAGAATCTGAGCGCATAGGTAGGTTATTTCTAGAATCTGAATTCATATTAAAAATCTTTAGTTTATAAAAAAATATAGGGTTTAGAAGTATACACTTAAAGCAGAATTTAGCTGTTTAATCTTACCTGAATCCGTGAGGTCAATGCGGATTCAGGTCTTAATTATTGGGTTACATTATTTCGCTACAAATCAATAAAAATACTATCCTGTTTTAAGGAAACCTTGGTCAAGTCCAATTATTTTTAGCTTGCCAAATCCGCCGATATTTCCCATGAAGATCGACGCAATAGAATGACTATTACGTCTCACTTCATGAAAAATAGCGACAGATTTTTCTGCACTAAATTCTAATCGACTTAATCAGGTTTTCCTTAAGTTGATAATCCATTTAACAAGTTAGACAAATAAAAAATAATAATATTCATGCTAATTCGCGCATCATCCTTAGTATCTATAAGTAAGAGCCTAGGTTCAAAGCAGAATAGATAAAGAACACTCTAAACCCGATGATTTACACCTAGGAGACTGTCCGATAACTAAGAATTGACTGCAAATCCCACAAACATCATAATCTGAGCTTATCAAATTCGTTAAATAGAGCGACTATTCGCCTCTTTTGATAAGCTCACCTTATAATATTTCTGACATTTTCGTTTCAATCCGAGTTCTCAGACAGCCTCCTAGGAGGCTGTCTGAGAATAAAAATGTCGGGCATTCTAGCAAAGATGATGATCCAGAACAATATCTTAGCTGGTCTGAAGCATTATACGCTTTTAAATCACTGCACAAGCAAAATGCACTTTTGATATATACTCCTGAATCCGTGAGTCAACTACGCCCCTAATTTAGCTCGTATCTTCTTTCTTGCGGGTTTCTCAAGATAAAGATAAGAGAGAACCGAGACAAAAATAAGAAGAACAAGAAAAATATAAAAGTGAACCGTCTCTGTCATTTGAAGCCGAGGAACAATTACTTTGTCATAAAGCCCATGTATTGGTTTTTGAAGTATATAAAGCGAATAACTGGCTTCACCAAGCAGTATGAGCCAAGGGTGACAGAGTATTTTTGCGATTAAGCCCTTATTACTGGCTAGTAAAACAATAAATAATAGAAAAAATGGGGATAGCAAACCATTTGTATATGCAATTTTGTAATCTAAGTAATCTTCAATGTAAGGTCTAGCCCATATCAATAAAAAAATAAAAAAGAAAGAAAGGACTAACCAATAGCTATTATTTTTACTGAATTTTTGAATACCCACCTTCTTGAAATACACGCCACATAACAATCCCATAATAAAAGTATTCAAATGCATTATTGGGTTGTAGTAAATAAAATCATGTAGCAAGGTTTTTGGTGCATAAGCTTCTGAGTTTAATAGGCTTAATAAAACAAACTGTGTAGCAATCCAGAAAATAATTGAGAATATGATCAGTGATTTCTCTTTCTGTTTATAAATCCAGATTAATAAGAAAGGAAAACAAAAATAAAAGAAGGCTTCAACGGATAAGGACCAGCCTGGTGTATTTAGTGTAATAGGATAACTAGGAAGCCAAGATTGCAAGAATAGGAGATGCAATGGTAACGTCGCCCAGTCATCAGCCAGTGTTTTATATTTAGCGGCAACTATTATTAATAATGCAAGAAGATACACTGGATAAATGCGTGCAAAGCGTGCCACCCAATATTTTTTCTTGCTTAATGAGGTGCGTTTATCTGCATTAGGTTGATAATAAGCAATTGCCATAATAAAGCCAGATAACACATAGAAATAACCCACGGCAATAGGTCCAGCAGTTATATTTTCAAAAAGAAAAGAGATATTTGCTGGGAAAATATTTTGACCGTAATGAAAAAAAACTACGGTAAGTGCTGCTATAAAGCGAGTGAAAGTTATTTGATCTAATTGCAATTTATTAGGAGTTCAGTTAGTAGTGACAAGTCATTTAGGGTTTAGTTGAAGCAATAGTATCTAGCAGGGAGAAACTGTAAAAAATATTTAAAAAAATCATAAATTCAAACACCTCACTTCTCTTTCTGCACAGAATACTTCACAATCTCTTATACCCATCCCCCCCCTATTTCTATATATTTTTTCTATTTTTTGCTCAATAAGCATTTTTATCGGTAAAAGCGCGGAATATAGTGAAGAAGATGATTTTTAAATCTAACCATAAACTCCATTCACGCATGTATTCTAAGTCAAACTCAACACGTTTACGCATTTTGTAGATAGTATTAGTTTCGCCTCGCCAACCATTGATTTGTGCCCAACCTGTAATTCCTGGTTTGATCATGTGACGCAACATGTAACCGGGTATAATTGTGCGATATTGTTCATTATGTGCAACCGCATGAGGACGTGGTCCAACAATTGACATAGTTCCTTGTAATACATTAAAAAATTGTGGCAATTCATCCAAAGAAGTTTTACGCAAGAATTCACCAATTTTGGTATAACGGCTATCACCTCTTGTAGCCTGTGTCACAGTATCACCATCTTCACAGACTGTCATTGAGCGAAATTTCCAAACAAGTATTTTCTCACCCTTTAAACCATAACGTGTTTGCTTGAAGAGTACAGGACCTTTTGACGTAAATTTTACTGCGACAGCAATAGCAAGCAGTATAGGCGAGATAAGAGTAAGAATAATACTACCTAATAGTAAATCTTCAACACGTTTGATAAAAGCATGATCGGCGGAAAAAGGAGAATCATAAATACATAAAACAGGGTTATCGGCGATTTCAATAAACTTACTATGGAGTAAGTTTGTTGTGAAGTAATCTGGCAATAAGCGTATTGGTGTTGCACTATCTGAAAGCTCATCTAGGAGTCGTAACATTCGACTACGCGCTTCAACTGGCAGGGCAATATAAATTTGATCCCATTCTCCGCGACGTGCAGCCAAAATCATGTCATCAAAATTACCCAAGAGTGAATAGTGGTTAATAATCTCATTGTAAGCACGTTCTGAACGGTCTTCATAAAAACCAACTACGTTGTAGCCAAATTCAGGTTTATTTTCTAGATCTCGGGCAAAATGGAAACCGTTTTGTGTCATACCGACAATAGCAACTGTGCGATTATTTACTCCTAATCGCCGTAAATGAGCAAAGATAACACGCAACAGAAAACGAGCTAGAATAAGAAGAATTGGAGTCGCAATTAACCAAGCGATTAGCACTACTCGGGAGAATTGCTCACTAGTTTTAGTAACAAAGGCGATAAATATCAAAGAAAGAAAAGTTAGCAACCAAGCAATAATAATTCTAACTGCTTCATCACGTAAAGGACGACCACTCCAAGAGGTATAAATATCAGTAAATCGACCGACCAGTCCGAAGATTACAACAGCACTTAAACCTGCGATTAAATAGCCTTCCGTATTATAAAAATTAGTGTAGGGAGAACCTAGAAAAAGGGTGAGTAGAATAATAAGAATATCGACGGTGCGATAGATTAGCTCAGAGCTGATATGTTTATCGTCCACAGGTGATTAGTCCTTTAAATTGATGCCAGTACTATATAATTTACAATCAATAAGCCTCTATATGGCACATTGCGTATAAATCACTATGCTATAAACAGTTGAAAGTTAATAACTATTTTATCCACTTTCACATATTTACGTCTTGCTATTCAACGAGTATAAAACATTTTAATCGTACATTCATAATCTTGAACAGTAGCATAAATATTATACAGAATTATATCCTTTTAATTCTGTTTAAACTTACCAGTGCTGGTATTTTCAGGAAGAACTGCAAGTTTTATAACAACATAAAGGACAGGGACGGAAGTTTCAAGTAATAATTTCCACTTCCTGTCTATATATGAATTATCTGGATGAGGTATCTTTTTCCCATTGATAACTTTCCAGCTTTTTAAATTGCAATTTGGCACGTACACGTATAATCAAAGCAATAGCAATATATACACTGGTATGCAAAAACTCACGACTTAGTAACCGTGACTTCATTACATTGCCATAATTTTTGGTTTCGAGTATAGGACATTTTTTTCGTGCAATCAGCTCCATATTTCCCAAACGAGCTCTTGTCTTTATTTTAATCAGTGAATAAATATTACGCGGTGCTGTAATAAAAATCTCTGCACCTTCAATATTCGCTATTTCACTGTTTTTAAAATGACAACGAATAAAGCCATCATCACCAATAACATCAGCAAATTTATCAAAACGCTGACGACCTTTTTCACTAACAATAAAGCTACAAGTTGCTATTACCCCTTCCTTAATATATGGAAGATGAGTCCAAACCTTGTAATAAGTTTTAACTAACCATGATGACTTATGGGTGTTTATTATAGGTGTCGGTGCTGTTAATAATAGTTCATCATTATCTTGCATCATTTGTATCACTATTTGAATACAATTGTCACTAAGGCGGGTATCTGCATCAATATAGAAAATAGGATAACTAACACCAAGTTCTTTAGCCTTTTCTTCTGCTATATTTAATGCGTTTGTTTTCGAAGGCTTTTCAATATCCAAACAGACTACTTGAGGGTAATTCTGTTTAACAATTTCCACTGTAGTATCCGTACAACCATTGCAAGGGACAATAATATGATCAACCCCTCGTTGACTAACAATACTATCCAGACAAGCTTGTATTACACTGGCTTCATTATGAGCAGGAACAATAACTGTTGCCATTAGTCTTGATACCCCTTAAGCCATTGATTACGTTGATTCAGTACTATTCTCCATTCATCACGAACAGGAATTTTACTCTTTTTGATGAGACTAAAAAGACTAAGAGCCATTGTTTTATTAAATATATGCCAAAGCAATAAGGCTTTGTAAATAGGTTGTTGCCAGCTCTTAGCATGTTTATTGATAAGTTCTGTTTTACCTTTTAGTAATTTGAGCATTTTACCTGAAATATTGCTTTCACTGACTCCACCATGATGAATAATTTTAGCATCAGGCGTTACTCTAGGCCGATAACCATTGTTGATAGCTCGGATACAATAGTCGGCTTCTTCTGCATACATAAAAAAGGCTTCATCCAAGCCTTTAAGTTCTTCCCACAGCTTTCGTGGTGTTAGAAAAAAACAACCTGTAATAACATCGACTTCACGCTCACTTTTTCTATCCCAACAACCATAATTATCATGATTAAAAAAACAACTTTTATTAAAAATTTTGCTCAGACCAAGCGCACTAAACAAGAGTGTTTTGAATGATAGACGTGCGCGAGCATTATTAGGATTAAGACTTAAATCATTATTCAATGTAACCCCACCCCAAATACCTGCCTGTGGTGTGTTTTGGGCAAATACCATAAGCTTATCAATAGCACTATCAAGGATAACAGTGTCAGGATTAAGTAATAGTATGTAATCACTATCACTTGCTTTAACACCAATATTAACGGCTTTGGCAAAACCAAGATTTGCCCCCGTTTGAATTATTTCTACATCAGCAAATTTATGAGTAATAAGCTCGACGGAATCATCTTTGGAATTATTATCAACCATAATGATTTTAAAATCAGTATCAGGTGTTTCATTGAAAACGGATTCAATCGCACGTTTAGTATATTCTGCGGTATTGTATGAAACTAGAATAATATCAAGCTGACTCATTGCTATTCTCTTTGACTATTTCTTTGTCTGATTTCTTGCTTGATTGTGCTAGATACTCTTCGGTTAACATACCATACTCAATAGTATCAATTCCTGTTTTGATGACATTGGCAGGGTTTCCCGCAACAATACAATTTGAAGGAACATCTTTGGTAACAACACTACCAGCCGCAACAATAACATGATCACCAATTGTCACATTAGGCATCACAATAGAGCCGCAACCAATAAAACAATATGAGCCAATAACTGTTTTTGCTGCATGACGACGTGAGGCATAGTCATGTGAGAGTATAATAGCATCAAATGTCACCATCGTTTTCTCACCGATGGTTAAACCCTTTGGGTTGGTTTTATCAATACGTGATTTAAATGAAAGACGTACATCTTTAGCAATATTCATACCGTAAACGGTTCTAAAGTACCAGGTTCGCACTGATAATAATGTATTGCGTAATCGTACTAACACCATAAACATATTCTGGTTAATAAAGCGCGCTCTCATTGCTGGCTCCTTAGAAAATATACGACAGTATTAAAAACCCATCCCCCCCCTTTTTTACATATTTTCATTATTTATCCTCCAGCTTTTTCAATTGCCTTAACTTAGCAATATGAGTCATTCGAGCCAGAATATGATTTAATTTCGGATAGTTTCTTGCCCAGCCAATAGACCCTAAAATAAAGAAAAATAAAGGTTGGATTTTTCCAAAATAATCAACCGTAAAACCAATTAGTATCAAAGACATAAATGCCAATATCCAGGTTTGTACCATCCAACGACTAGCAGGATGATGTTTATGTAGATTGTTAAGCACATGGAATACCGCATATAAACAAACGAACAACAATAGGAAACTGGCGATAATTCCATGTTGTAATGTCATCAGTAACCAGAAGCTATCAATGCTACTATTCATCCATTCGGGACGTGTCCAGTCATGCAAACCAATTCCAAATAATGGATGATCCATAATATCATCCATTGAATACTCCCATTGCAACATGCGGTAGTAACCTGTTACTGGGTTGAATGTTAAATATGAAATTAAGATGGCAAAAAAACCACGGTTTGATATGGAATCAATCAATATCATCCCTGATAAAGCAATAAGGCCAAAACCAAACCAGAAGCGTTTACCTCCAGACCAAAAACGACTTAGAACAGCTGTCATTCCTTGAAAGGCTACAGATAACAAGGGTGCAGACGACAAAGTCGAAATCATGCCTATCAAAATAGCGATGGTTTTAAGTAAATTGCTAATTTTAAACTTATGAATAGTTAATAAAACAATAAAGGGGAAAAATATAGCTCCTATTGTTCCATAAAGAATCGGATGCGCAAATAAATTGGTGGTACGCATTATCCCCATACGAATGTAATAGTGTGTATAGAGCCGATAATCAAGAGAATCATGACCAGTGATATTTTTTGCCCATTCATGCAAAATACGGTGCTTAGCAAATGCCTCATAGAGAGAGAAAAATACCAATAGAGCAAGTATAATCACAAACCACATATTGATCTGGTAATAGTCTTTAGGTGTTAGAATAAACAACCGTGCTAGATAAAAAGCACCTAGTATTTCTATTATTAATATACCTGATGATTCAATACCTTTTTGCAAACCATGATTATAAACAAGGCTTGCACTTGCGAGTAATACAAAGAAAAACAATAAAATATCAATAATATCAGCTTTCTCTAATACTCGCCTAATATTAAAAAAGGCATAAATTAATGCCAATCCAAGAATTACACGATAGGCTTCGATACGTAAAGTCCCTACCAAATAATGAAATTCAACAGGTATAAATATGGATACGACAAACAGCATCGCAAGGATACGAATAATCATACAAGCTGTCCCTGATCATTAATGTTATGCAATAATTGTTTTATATAGAACAAAGTAAGCACTGCAAGCACTAAGACACCATTTGCAATCAGCGTAGCTAAGGCGGCACCTTCAATGCCATATATTTTAATAAAAACAAAATTACAAATCAGATTAATAATTAATGCAATAACTAATATAATATTAAGGTATCGCACTTTTTCACGAATAATAAACATAAAAGAAAAAGTCAGACTAGCCGAACGAAATAATTGTGCCAATAGTAATAAAGCAAGAGCATGTTTAGCAACGATATAGCCCTCACCAAAAGCAATTAATATCCAATCTGAAAGTAAATACATAATAATAGTTACAAGCAATACAACGCCAATAACTAGTGCAGTTGATTGCCAGAAAAAAGCTAATAAATGAGCTGGCTTCTGTTTATATAGATTAAGCAGTCTTGGATAGATTGTCGCTTCGAGTGCTTGCAAAAAAAATAAAATCACATAAGATATTTTAGCCGCAACACTATAATCAGCAACCTGATCATTAGGTAAAAACCAGCCAACCATAATAGTATCTGCAAATAGCATCAAATAGGCAAAAATAGAAATGGGAGCTAGTGGCATCGACTTTTTAATCACACCATAAATACTGGGAACCGCTTCAGGCTTATTAATGGCATCGGCACCATCCCTGCTACCACTAATACTTACCTGTGGCTTTAAATAGCACCAAGTCAATATCATGGCAAAAATCCCAGCCAAAATATTTGAGGCTGTATATAAATTAATATAATGCTGATTTTGAGTAAACTGGTTCCAAAAAATACCAATGAAGAACAGGAAAGCAATAGCAGGAAGTGCGTTTTGACTAAGCACCCCTACAACAGTTTTTTTGATTGCTTTAAGATAAGTACTATTGAGTATCACAAGATTAAAAAATAAAATACCAATACTGGCAAACATTAAGTCACTTAAAGAAATAATACTTAAGCCGCCATTATCAAAAAATGAAGCACGAATTGCTGGACTTAATAACAACCAAATTGCAACAAAAATTAGGGATAAACTAAAAACTGCTTTATAGCTATTTTTTAAGTATTCGCTACGAAAATTACTATGAGATTCATGTGAACTTGCAACTTCTTTAATAAGTAGCTGATCAATCCCTAAGCGGCTAAGCATGGCAACTCCCGTTACGAACTGCATCAACAATAATAGATCACCAGCAGCAAGCTTAGGCAAACGATTAGTTATAACTAGAATAACAGCAAAATTCAAAGCCACGCCAGTAAAACGCGCAATCAATGACCACAAACTTTGTAAAATAAGTGGATTAGATAGGATTTTTTTTAACATTATCTAACGTTTACCAGTTTTGATAAAATTGGCAAGATAACTACTTAGTTCAGAACTACCTACCTTATTCTCAGGATCAGCAACGATAAGCTGATCAATATGCTCAAGATGATTAAAAAGCTCTTTTTTTGTACTGGCAGTATAAACACCATCTAACTTCCCCATCCATTTTAAGCCTTCAGCTTGATGATCATTGCGATGCTCACCTAATTTATATTGACGGTTCATCACAATAATGGGCGTTTGTTGTTCACGGGCACTAATAATATTGCCCATTCCTGCATGTGAAACAAATACTGATGCCTCTCTTATATTTTTATTGTACTCCTCACCATCCAAAAAACGTTGCCATTTAATATGTGCAGGTAAATATTCACCCTCCGATATTTGAGCCAATACTTTTTCTTCATGATCATTTGCCCAATCGTCCATGTTCTCAATAAGACGATCAAAAGGAAATTGCGTACCGACAGCGACAAAGATCATAAAATAGATCCTTTGTAGATAATTTTTTTATTATCACTTAATGGTTGCCACTGAGTAATAACAAGATCAGCATGTTTTATTACCATACGAGCAGAACGGGAAAGAATACTGACATTGGCAATACTATCTACCCAAATTGTTTTAATAGGTAAAAACTTTACCAAAAGAAAAGCAATCGCACCTGGTGCCGCACCAGTTGAAATAATAGCAGTGGGACGTTCTCTAATAAAAATCCACAATAATTGTAATGCTAACGGTATTAGCTTGTGCTTACTTGTTGCACTAGCATCAGTGATATTTAAAACTTTTTGATTTGATTTAGTAGATGAATATTGTGCCCCAGGTGTAACGTAAACTATATCAAACTGAGTTTCGAGTGGATTGCAAATTTTATTGAGTTGAATCCAATGACCACCAGGAGATGCTATCGCTAATACTTTTTGTTTGTTTTTTTCAGGCATGGGGATACATTATGCAGGTTTTCTCAAATAAAAGGCCGCTTGATCACCTGACTTACTTGCATTTAACTCTTTGCTCAACTCCTCAAATTCTTGAATATCAGCCTTAGAAAAAAGTGATTTATCAGGATTCACTGCATAAGAGTTCTTATCATGAAGTGCTATATCCTGTTGGTACTGAATACTTCCCCAACTTTGAAAAGCAAATGAATCATAGATTACCTCTTCAAGTTTAAATCCTAGCTGTTTAGCTAGCACATGCATACTTTTTAGTGAGTGCAAAAATAAATGACGAGGTGCATCAAGTTGCACCCAGTCTACTCCGTAACTCCTCCATGCCCATGAGGTAACAGTAGGAATACGAATCATACATATTCCATCAGGTTTTAAGAGTTGATATGTTTTTTCCAACACTTCTTGTTGATCAACTACATGCTCAAAAGAATGATTGAACATTATCAAATCCCAATCACCTTCAATATTCTGACGAGCTAGTTTATGAATTGATTTCTGTTCAATCCGAAGCTCATTATCATATTGAATTTCTTTATTATTAAAGGGATCAATGCCTAACAAGTTTTTAAAGCCAGCTTCTTTCATTGAATGCAAAAGATGCCCTGCTCCACAACCAACATCAAGAATTTTAGAATCAAGGGTAACTTGAGTAAAACGCAATGAAGGTAGCTTATCATGAGGCTGAAGGTGTTGCATCAGTTTGCCAATTATACAGTTTCCCGTTGCTGCATAACGATCACGCATTTTTATTAAAGCACCTTTAATCCCTGTTGCTACTTGAATAGCATCGTAAGAATAATAATCATCGTTTGGATAATAATCCTGAATATTCATAGGTAGAGTAGCAAGTTGTAAGCACCCACAGTCTGCACATTCAAAATAGGTATGCTTATCACGTAAACCTAGCATCATTTCACGTACTTCGTACTGAGTATTGTGCTCACTATTTCCACATATTCGACATTCAAAGTTTTGCGCTTTTATCTGCTCAGTCATTAGCTATGTAATCCTGCATTCACAATATCAACAAGATACTGACCATAACCACTTTTTATCAAGGGGTTAGCTAAAGTAAGTAATTCTTCGGTAGAAATATAATCCATACGCCAAGCAACCTCTTCAGGACAGGCAATTTTTAAGCCCTGACGCTCTTCTATAACACGAATATAATTAGCAGCATCAAGCAAAGATGCATGAGTACCAGTATCTAGCCAGGCTGTTCCTCGCTTTAACATTTCGACGGTAAGATCACCACGCTCGAGATAAACACGATTAACATCAGTAATTTCTAGCTCACCACGCGGTGAAGGCCTTATATTCTTAGCAATTTCAAGTACATCATTATCATAAAAATAAAGACCTGTAACCGCATAATTTGATTTAGGGTTTTCAGGTTTTTCTTCAATACTAAGAGCCATACCATTTTCATCAAATTCAACTACACCATAGCGTTCTGGATCACGCACATAATAGCCAAAAACAGTAGCACCAGAATTTTGTTTTGATAAAGCTAAAAGCCTTTGCGACAAACCTTCACCGTAATAAATATTATCACCAAGAATAAGTGTTACAGCATCATTGCCAACAAACTCTTCAGCAATAATAAATGCTTGAGCAAGACCTTCAGGTTTAGCTTGGATAGCATATTGAATATTCAATCCCCATTTTGAACCATCTCCCAATTGTTTTTGAAAGCTATCACTATCATGTGGAGTAGTGATTATCAAAATATCCTGAATCCCCGATAGCATTAATACAGTTAAAGGGTAATAAATCATGGGCTTGTCATATACAGGCATTAGCTGTTTACTGACAACTTGGGTTAGAGGATGCAAGCGAGTACCACTTCCTCCCGCAAGAATAATACCTTTTCTCATTACTAGTTGTTCCTTATATTGCTATCCTTAAAGCGCGACCTGACGAGATTAATTACTTAAGCCTGAAATTAAACTAAAAACCAAGAAATAAATAAGGTACGAATACTATTTAATTCTAAGCACTTAGGAACGCTGAAAATTTAAGAAGGGTATAATACCCTAGTCGATGCGGGTTTTCTAATATTGATAGATAAAATGCTCACAGTAAGCGACTAACTAAAAAATTAGTATGGGACGTTATTGAGTTTTTATTCTTAAGTGTTAGAACCCCCTCAAGATAACTTTTCACGATTAAACTCAACCCTTTTACCTTGAGCTCCTTTGCGTATTTTATTATTGATATAAACTAGGTTTCCATTTACTACTGTTGCATAAACACTTGAACGAAAGTGATAACCATCAAAAGGGGTCCAAGCACATTTTGAAATAACATCTTTATGTCTAGCTGTTATTCCGTTTTCAGTATCCATTACCACAAGATCAGCCCAATACCCTTCTCGAATATAACCACGATTTTTTATATTAAATAACTCCGCAACAGCATGACTAGTTTTTTCAACAATAAACTCAAGCGTAAATATTCCATCTTGATAGTGCTCCAACAAAGAAGGCATAACATATTGTACTAAAGGCAACCCAGAAGGAGCCTGAAAATAATTTCCCTGCTTTTCATCCCAAGTATGAGGAGCGTGATCAGTAGCAATAATATCAAGACGACCGTCCATTAAGCCCTGAAATAGACCTGCCCTATCGACCTCTGTTTTAATGGCAGGATTACATTTGATAAGAGAGCCTTTTTCAGCATAATCTTCTTCGGTAAAAGCCAAAAAATGTGAACATACTTCAGCTGTTATACGTTTTTCACTAATAGATGCATCAGAAAACATTTCTGCTTCTTTTGCTGTAGAAATATGTAAAACATGAAGACGGGTATCATGATTTTTTGCCAACTCTATGGCAAATGATGATGATTTATAACAGGCTTCTTCACTACGAATTTTCGGGTGCAACTCAAAAGGAATATCATCACCATAAATTTGCCGATAGTTTTCTTCATTATCAATAATTATTGGAGTATCTTCACAATGTGTGGCAACAAGTAAAGGTGCATGTTTAAACACCCCATTCAGGGTTTCTTCATCATCAACCAACATATTTCCCGTTGATGCACCCATGAAAACCTTCAATCCACAACAAGCTAGTGGATCTATTGCCTTTATCGCTTCAAGATTATCATTAGAAGCACCATGATAAAATGAATAATTAGCAAGAGATTTTTCAGCCCCCAACTTCATTTTTTCTTCAAGAACATCACTATCCAGCACATTTGGTATCGTATTAGGCATATCGAAGAAGGTTGTTACTCCCCCAGCTACCGCTGCCTGAGACTCAGAGCAAATATCGCCTTTCTTTGGCATTCCCGGGTCTCGAAAATGCACCTGATCATCTATCATCCCAGGCAATAAATATTTACCCTTGATATCAAGTACCTGTTGAACCTTCATTGAGGATAAATCTTTGCCTATTTTATCAATTCGACCATTTCTGATATATATATCGCCATCAAAAATTGTATTTTCATTAACAATTTTAGCATTAAGAATTAGCAATGCCCCCATAGTCAAACTCCTATTTAGCGCAATCGTTCTAGCGTTACAAAGGAATAAGCATAGGGATTTTTATCATCAACACTATGATTACTCTTTTGGATTTGCTTCCAGTTATAGAGAGTATAGTCTGGAAAAAAGGTATCACCTATAAACTTTGCGTCTATCAGCGTCAGATAAAGTCGATCTATATCTTCAATAAATTTATTATAAAGATAAGCACCACCAATGATAAATACTTCATCCGTATTTTCGGGCAGAGCTTCTATCAAAGCCTCTTCAAGAGAAGAAACTACAATACAACCATCTATCAATAAATTTTCATTACGACTAAGAACTATATTCAGCCGACCTGGAAGTGGTTGACCTATAGAGTCATAAGTCTTCCTACCCATTATTATTGGACTACCCATTGTGGTTTTTTTAAAAAACTGTAAATCAGCAGGGAGATGCCAAGGCATTTTATTATTATTGCCAATCACTCGGTTTTTACCCAAGGCTGCAATCATAGAAAGCCTCATACTACTTTACCACTTTGAGTGATGGACGCTTCTTACTAGGCTTTTTCTTTGATGAAATATCTGGCACTGACTCAAGCGTAGGACTATCTGGAGGAACATCATCTTCAGGTTCAAAAGATAAGCCTTCATTATTTTCACTGGCATATAATGCCATCACTGCACCTATTGGTGAGAATATAGTAAAAGGTTTACCTCCAAAGCGAGCACTAAAACTAATCCCATCAGTATCAATCAACAGACCTTGAGCAGCAGTAGGACTTATATTCAAAACAATCTTACCATTTTCTACATAATGCTGAGGCACTGATACCTTAGGATTATCAGCAAAAATAACCACATGAGGTGTTCCACCATTATCAACAATCCACTCATAAATAGCGCGGAGCAGGTAGGATTTATTAGATGAAAACTGCATTTTTTAAATAATCCCGATAATCTAAGGTCTAATTGATAGTTCTGCTTGTGTCAAAGATACCTGAAACAATTCACGTGAAAAAACACGATCCATATAGTCATGAATTGGCTTAGCTTCTCCATCACTCGGTAAATCTATACCATATTTAGGTAAACGCCATAATATAGGAGCAATCGTACAGTCTATTAAAGAGAAATCATTACTTAAAAAGTAGGGCTTTATTGCAAAAACTTCAGCTGCAGCTAACACACTTTCCCGTAAAATTGTGCGTGCTGTATCCATACGTTCTTGCTCACCACTTTCAAGGTCACTCACCAATGACAACCAATCTTTCTTTATTCGAAATAAGGTCAAACGTGTATGCGCACGAGAAACCGGATCAACAGGCATCAATGGTGGATGTGGAAAACGCTCATCAAGATATTCCATAATAACATGTGAATCATAAAGAACCAAATCTCTATCTACCAAGGTAGGAGCGGTATTATAGGGATTAAGATCAGCTAAATCTTCTGGCTTATTATTGGGGTCCATCTCAAGAATATCAGCCTGAATATCTTTTTCAGCCAATACAATACGAACACTGTGACAAAGTGGACAATCTGGCAGGGTGAACAAAGTCATAACTGAACGGCGATTTGCAACTGAAGTCATTAATTACTCCTAACAAAATGCTTTGCTACATACAAAGCATAAAAAAACTAAACGAAAAAAGGCTGCCTATAAAAGGCAGCCCCATATTCTATACTAAACTATACAACTTAATGTATGTCTTTCCAGTATTCTTTCTCAAGAAGCAAGGAAACACCAAAGAAAAGTATTAAGAATAATATAACAAAAATACCAATGGTATAACGGGATAATTGTGCTGGCTCACTAACATAAGATAAAAAGTTAGTTATATCACGAACAACTTTATCATATTCTGCAGCTGAAAGCTTACCAGGCTTAACCATTGTTAACTTAGGCGCACCATGATGTTCCCCCTCTGCCGCATGTTCAAGTTTTTGCCAACCTTGAAGATTTCCTAATACATGAGGCATACCCACATCTTTAAAGACCGTATTATTCACTCCCATTGGGCGCGAAGGATCAAGATAAAAACCTTTAAGATAAGAATAGATCCAATCAGACCCACGAGAACGCCCTGTTAAAGAAAGATCGGGAACGCTTGTACCGAAGGCTTCTGCCGCCGCTTTTGGTGAATAGGCATTCTTCATTAACTCACCAATCTTTGTTTGCTTACCATACTCATCATAAGTAAAGATCACGTCCTCTTTAAGCAGAGTAGCTACATCATCTTCACTAAAGCCATTATCAGCATTTAAGCCAATATCTTCAGCCATACGATTATAACGACTGAATTTAAGTGAGTGGCAACCCATACAGTAGTTTACAAAGTATTTTGCACCACGTTGCAAACTAGCAGTATCATGGAGATCGATGTTAGCTGCTTGTACTGGAACACTATGCCCAGCACCACCAACACTACCTAGAATACCCAGAACCATCGCTGGAACCAATAAAACAAATATCCATTTACGAATACTATTACTCATGATGTAACCCTCTCTGGAACTGGTTTCTCAGCATTACAAGGACGCATTAAGAACGGTAGCAACAAAGTCAAAGATAAATAACCAATAGGCCATACCCACTGCCACATTATTTGCTTAGCAGCTACTGCATCGTCGGGATTATAACGAACATAATCTACAAATAAAACAGCACCAGCCAAAACAGCAAACCATATTATATAACGACCTGGCTTAGCCGCATTGCTATGAGCAAAAAGAACGGCAAAAAACAGGAAGTAAATTTCTGTCATCCGCACACCCATTTCTTTATATTCAGGTGTTACTGGTTTTACACCTAGATAACCCAGAATAATAAATACTGCACCAAAGATAGCTAAGTTCATCATATGTGCCGTATTACGGTAACGCCAAGACTTAATAGGGTTACGATCAATCCAAGGCAACAAAAACAACATCACAATCGCACCAAACATTGCCAACGTACCCGCAAAAGGTGAAAGTGTTACAGCACGAAGAACCGTATAAAATGGCGTAAAATACCAAACTGGAGCAATATGTACAGGCGTCTTCAGAGGATTAGCAGGTTCAAAGTTAGCATGTTCTAAAAAGTAACCACCCACTTCTGGCATAAAAAAGATAATTGCAAAAAACACCATTAAAAAGACTGCAATAGCAGGAATATCATGAACAGTGTAATAAGGATGAAAAGGAACACCATCAAGAGGAATACCTTTATCATCAGTCAGCTTTTTGATCTCAACACCATCAGGATTATTAGAACCAACTGCATGAAGAGCTACGATATGAACAAATACTAGCGCCACAAGAATCAGTGGAACTGCAGCAACATGAAAGGCAAATAAACGATTTAAAGTTGGGTCAGATATTACGAAATCACCACGAATCCAGAGCGACAAAGCATCACCAACAACAGGAACCGTATTAAATAAGTTAATAATTACTTGAGCACCCCAGAATGACATCTGCCCCCAAGGTAACAAATAACCCATAAAGGCTTCTGCCATTAATGCTAGATAAAGTGCCATACCTATCAGCCATACCAGCTCACGCTTGCCCTTATATGAACCGTACATCAAACCACGGAACATGTGAAAATAAACCACTATAAAAAAGGCTGAAGCACCTGTCGAGTGCATATAGCGAATAAACCAACCACCTGGTACATCACGCATGATGTATTCAACCGAGGCAAAAGCCATTTGAGCATCTGGCTTATAGTGCATAGTAAGGAAAATACCTGAAACAATCTGGATAACTAAAACCAGCATTGCTAAAACACCAAAATAATACCAAGCATTAAAGTTTTTAGGAGCATAGTACTTAGACATATGCGCTTCCCAAGTTTCAACAATCGGAAAACGCTCGTCAACCCAGCCTAACAGCCCCGTTGCTTCTGTTGTTCTAATTCCAGCCATTATGCAGCACCTCCATCTTCACCAATTCGCAATACATCATCAGTCTTGTAGAAATGAGGCGGAACAACCAAATTGGTTGGAGCAGGCACGTTTTTGAATACACGACCTGCTAAGTCAAAGCGCGAACCATGACAAGGGCAATAGAAACCACCTTTCCAATCAGCACCCAAATCAGCAGGAGCTACCTCAGGACGATAAGTTGGAGAGCAACCCAAATGAGTACAAATACCGATCAAAACTAGCATTTCAGGCTTACGTGAACGTGTCTTGTTTTTGGTATATTCTGGTTGTTGAGTATCAACAGTAGACTCAGGATCAACCAGCAATGTATCGTTGCTCGGCAAGTCTTTTAACATCTGGTCTGTTCTCTTAACCAACCAAATCGGCTTACCTCGCCAAATGACACGAACCAACTGACCCGGCTCTATCTTACTGATATTAACTTCAATTGGTGCACCAGCCGCTTTGGCTCGTGCACTCGGCATCCATGAGATAAGAAGCGGTGTAGCGAATGCTGCCGTACCAGCAGCCCCCACAACAGACGTAGCAGCAATTAACATGCGCCTACGCTTCACATCTACAGTATTTGAATCAGAATCTGACATGATTCTTGTTCTCCACGTGAAAATTTAAAACCCTTGGTATTAATAACTTGTGAAACAAACATCAATACCGCCTAGAAAATCCGCTGTATCCTCGCTCAACTAATTTAAAAGATCAAGTCAAAAGAAAAAAAACAGCCTTTTAATTGACCTATTACAGCAGTTTTCAAAATATAAAAAAATACCCACTCTTAGGTGGGTATTTTTAGAGGTAAACATTTAGTACTCCATCAATATTGGTTTGATAGATTAAGTAACTTAAGGAACCTCTGAACAAGTCCAATTATTTTTAGCTTGCCAAATCTGTCGATCTTCATGAAAAATAGCGACATATTTTTCTGCGCTAAATTCTAATCAACTTAATCAGGTTTTCCTTAACCCAACTAACTATCGTGCTTTGTCGGATTACGCTATCGCTAATCCGACCTACAAATCTCAGATTTAACCCACTACCAGCCAAGTAATCTCTCTCAAGCTTGGAAATGATTAAGGCTCTACAGCTCTCTGCGAACCCTCTGTTACTCTCTGCATTGCAAAAAAGATAAAAAAACAGGGGGGGATGGGTATCTACAATTTTATCCTAGGAGGCTGTCTGAGAACTAGGATTGAAACAAAAATGCCAGAAATATTATAAGGTGAGCTTATCAAAAGAGGCAAATAATTGCTCTATTTAACGAATCTGATAAGCTCAGATTATGATATTTGTGGGATTTGCAGTCAATTCTTAGTTCTCGGACAGCCTCCTAGGTTATTTAGCTAGTTTTTCTTTAACAGCTTCAACAACAGTATCACTTGATGTTGCAACAACTTCAAATATCTGCCCTTTTTTCTTATAATAATCAGCAAGTGGTGCTGTCATTTCATCATAAGTATCAAGACGCTTGCTAATCGCTTCAACTGTCTCATCTGCACGTTGGATAGTTTTGCTACCACACTTATCACAAATCCCTTCTACCTTTGAAGGCATACTTTTAACATTATAAATAGCTTGGCATTTTGTATTCTCACAAGTACGACGTGTAGTTAAACGATCGTAAATAACATCACGAGGCACATCAAGGCTTACCACAAAATCAAGCTCTACACCAATTTTTTCTAGCAAAACGTCAAGTGCTTCAGCTTGAGGAATAATACGCGGAAAGCCATCTAGTAAGAAACCATTCTTACAATCATCTTCCAACAAACGCTCACCCATGATATTCATGATTAACGCGTCAGGAACAAGATCACCTGCATCCATAAAACTTTTTGCTTCTTTACCTAAGTCAGTACCCGCATTTACAGCACCGCGTAAAATGTCACCTGTTGATATTTGCACAGAACCATCAATCTTAGTTAATAGTTTTGCAACAGTGCCTTTACCTGCGCCAGGAGCACCTAATAGAATTAATTTCATAATATTTTCCAGTTCTTGAAATAATTGTCGATTTTTTTCAGGAGCGCATTCCAATGAAAGATGCAGTTGTAAGCAAATGGACTTCAGTTATACTTCATGCTTTTTTAATAGCACAACTCATAATTATGAAACTTTCTGCTCTCACTGCCCTTTCCCCCGTTGATGGTCGTTACGCAAACAAAACCAGCAACTTACGCCAGTATTTTAGTGAATACGGATTAATTAAACACCGAGTTCTGGTCGAAATACGCTGGCTACAAGCACTTGCCAATCATCCTAAAATAGAAGAAGTTCCTAGTTTTTCAGACAATGCAAATCAAGCACTTGAAAGTATTCTAGAAAACTTCAATGAAAATGATGCGCAACGAATAAAAGATATTGAACGCACCACAAATCATGATGTGAAAGCAGTTGAGTATTACCTAAAAGAAAAAATTGCAGATAACAGTGAACTCAATGCAGTCACTGAGTTTATCCATTTTGCTTGTACATCTGAAGACATTAACAACCTCTCACATGCGCTCATGTTAAAAGGTGGTCGTGATGAAGTTCTACTCCCAGAAATACAGCAACTAATTGATGCAATCACGGGCTTAGCAAAAGATTACGCAGAAATCCCACTATTGTGTCGTACACATGGTCAACCTGCATCTCCTTCTACATTAGGCAAAGAAATGGCAAATATCGTTTATCGCCTACAACGCCAACAAAAGCAAATTACAAATATAGAAATTATGGGAAAAATTAACGGTGCAGTTGGTAATTACAATGCACATCTTAGTGCCTACCCTGATTTAGACTGGGAAAAGTTTGCCAAAGACTTTGTAGAATCACTCAACATAGTATGGAACCCATATACTATTCAAATTGAGCCACACGATTACATAGCAGAGTTATTTGATGCAGTTGCACGTCACAATACCATTGTTATTGATTTCTGTCGTGATATCTGGTCATACATCTCTATTGGCTACTTCAAGCAAAAAGTTATTGCAGGTGAAGTTGGCTCCTCCACCATGCCACATAAAGTAAACCCCATCGACTTTGAAAATGCCGAAGGAAATATGGGAATAGCAAATGCCGTGATGGGGCATTTATCACAAAAACTACCGATTTCTCGCTGGCAACGTGACCTCACTGATTCAACCGTATTAAGAACACTAGGTGTCGGACTAGGACATACCAGCATTGCCATTCAATCAACTCTAAAAGGTATCTCAAAACTTGAAGTTAGCAAAGAAGCTATTGCAGCAGACCTTGATAATAACTGGGAAGTATTAGCCGAACCCATACAAACAGTGATGAGACGTTATGGCATTGAAAAACCCTATGAGAAACTAAAGGAGCTAACACGAGGTCAACGTATTAATGCTGAAATCATGTCGGAGTTTATTCAAACTTTAGAAATCCCTGATGATGCAAAAAAACTATTACTTGCAATGACACCAGCCAATTATATTGGTAATGCTATTGCACAAGCTCAAAAATGTGCAAACTAAAAACAAACATTTTACTATAGAAAACCCTGATCAAGCCCAATTATTTTTAGCTTCGCTAGACTCTAATCGACTTAATCAGGTTTTCCTATACTGACTCAAGCAAATACAAGTTTAAACAACCCACCGCCATGAAAATCTATCTACTTGCCATTGGAACCAAGATGCCTGACTGGGTAAATAAAGCTTATCAGGAATATAGTCACCGTATGCCAGCCAAATGCTCGTTGCATCTGCTTGAGATTCCAGCTGAAAAACGCGGTAAGAATAGCAATGTACAATCAATTAAACTAAAAGAAGCAAACAAGTTAAAGTCTGCTATTCCATCAAATTGTCGCGTAGTAGCACTGGATGTAAAAGGTCAATCATGGAGCACTGAAAAACTCGCAATCCGTTTGCAAGATTGGATGATGAGTGGACAAGATATTGCTTTATTAGTTGGTGGACCAGATGGTCTAAGCTCAGATTTATTGCAACTTGCACAAGAAAAATGGTCTCTATCCAGTCTCACTTTTCCACATCCCTTGGTTCGAGTTATCTTAGCTGAACAGCTTTACCGTGCTTACACCATTACTGAAAACCACCCCTATCATAGAGCTGGATAATTCGGCTTATGAATGACATTATCCTCGCTTCTGCATCACCCCGTCGTGCTGAATTATTATCTCAAATTGGTATCAGCTACCAAGTGCAAGCTGTAAATATTGATGAGAGCAGACTCCCCCATGAAACACCAGAAACACTAGTCAAAAGACTTGCAAAAGAAAAATCTTGCGCAGTAAAAAATGCACAGATTCCCGTATTAGGCTCTGATACTCTAGGAGTGCTTGACGGGGAGCTTTTGTTAAAACCCAGAAACTACCAACATGCTTTATCAATGCTCTCAAAAATGTCTGGACAATGGCATGAGATATTGACAGCTGTTGCCATCACCCATGCAGGCAAAACAAAATTAGTACTAAACCGTAATTATGTATTATTTTATCAAATAACTACTGAAGAAATACTTGCATACTGGAAAACTGGTGAACCACAAGATAAAGCTGGTGCTTATGCCATACAAGGCTTGGGAGCAAGTTTTATTAAACGCATTGAAGGCTCTTATTCTGGCATAATGGGTTTACCTCTATTTGAAACTAGCCAATTATTAGCAAAGTTTGGTATTTCTGTTATTAAGAGATGACATCTAAGCAATGAGTAAAAAGTAAATGAGTGCAGAAATACTAATAAACATAACCCCACAAGAATCACGCGTCGCCTTTCTTGAAAATGGCATTCTTCAAGAAATTATGATTGAACGTAATTCCAATCAAGGTATTGTTGGCAACATCTACAAAGGCACAGTTAGTCGAGTTCTACCAGGCATGGAAGCTGCCTTTATCGACATAGGACAGGAAAGAGCCGCTTTTTTACACGCCTCTGACTTACGCTTTCCAAAAGCGGTTATTCCTAATGATGACATACCCAGAGAAGAGATTGAAGTTCCACCAATTACCAAACTATTACATGCGGGTAAACAAGTTTTAGTACAGGTTATAAAAGACCCTTTAGGAACAAAAGGTGCGCGCCTAACCATGCACGTGACAATACCTTCGCGCTATATTGTACTAATGCCGGATACAGGTACAATTGGTATTTCTAGTAAAATTGAAGATGAAGTTGAACGCCTCCGTCTAAAAGAAATTATAGCTAAAGCACGTCAAGTACATTTGAATGGCTCAATAACGGACTCTGAAAAAGACTCTAAAGATAACCCTAAAGGAAACTCTGACAAGAGCAGCAATTCTTTACCCCAAAAAAAACATGGTTACATCGTTAGAACTGCCGCAGAATGTATCGACGAAGAGGCATTAACGGCGGATATGGCATTTTTAAACAAGCTATGGGACAAAGTATCAAGCGATCATTCTGACACACAATTGATTTATTCTGACCTACCACTTGTGCAACGCGCTTTAAGAGATCTAATAGCAGAAAATGTTCAGAGTATTAAAGTTGATTCACGAGAAACCTACATTAGCTTGCGTAATTTCGCGATGACTTTTATCCCCGAATTAGTTGAAAAAATTGAACACTATACAGGCAATAGACCTGTATTTGATTTGTATTATGTTGAGGATGAAATCCAAAAATCCTTAAAGCGAAAAGTACAATTAAAATCAGGTGGTTACTTAATTATTGATCAAACAGAAGCCATGACTACCATAGATGTCAATACAGGTGGTTTTGTTGGGCATAGAAACCTTGAAGAAACTATTTTTAAAACCAACCTTGAAGCAGCTCAAACCATTGCACGTCAACTTCGCTTGCGCAATCTAGGCGGAATCATCATTCTCGACTTTATCGATATGCAGGAAAAAAGTCATAAAGAACAAGTACTAAAGGCATTAGAAAAAGCACTAGAACCTGATTCAGCCAAAACTTCTGTAACTCAACTATCCAGCTTAGGCTTGGTTGAAATGACTCGTAAACGCACACGAGAATCACTCGAACATGTGCTCTGTGAATCCTGCCCCACTTGCGAAGGTCGTGGTTATATAAAAACAGCAACAACTGTTTGCTATGAAATATTTCGTGAGATTTTACGAGAATCTCGTCAATTTGATGCCCACGAATTATTAGTATTAGCCTCTCTCAACGTTACTGACCTCCTATTAGATGAAGAATCAGATAGTTTGGCAGAATTACAGGAATTCATTGGTGTCCCCATCCGCTTTCAGGCAGAGAATCTTTATACTCAAGAACAATTTGATGTTGTTTTACTATAAAATACTCAGATTAGCATAACTCAAAACCAACCATTTACTCCCTTCACTGTCAAAATTCACCTGTACTCGTGCGTGCTGCCCTGCTCCCTCTACATCAGTGATAAGACCTTCACCAAATTTTGCATGTGAAACACGTTGCCCAATGGAAAGCCCTGTTTCATTAGTGCGTGTTGCAAGCTTTGGCTTTGTTTCTCTCTCATAACCAGCTTGCCAGTTATTATTGCTGTAAGTCTTAACTTTTGGACGAATTTCTTCAATCAATGATTCTGGTATTTCATCAATAAAACGAGAAGGCTCTCCATAAAGTGTATTGCCATATAAGCGACGTTGTTCAGCATATAATATCACCAGTTGCTTTTCAGCCCGCGTGATACCAACATAACAAAGGCGGCGTTCCTCTTCCATCCTACCTGGTTCTTCTTTTGACATTTGATGAGGAAACAAACCCTCTTCCAATCCAACAAGAAAAACTAAGGGAAATTCTAAGCCTTTAGCTGAATGCAGTGTCATTAGCTGAACACAATCATCACTCGCTTGCCCTTGTCCCTCACCAGCTTCTAATGAAGCATGTGATAGAAAAGCGGTAAGAAAATCCATATCCGCATGTTCATCATCAGGTTTATAAGTAAAGCCCTGTGCGGCAGATATTAATTCATTAAGGTTCTCTATGCGTGCCTGCCCAGCATCACCTTTATCTTTTTTAAGATAATGATCTTTTAATTTAGAGTGTTCAATAACATGCTCGACCTGTTCTTCAAGCGGTAGATCACTGATATCTGATGCCATAGAGTTTATCAACTCAACAAATCCACCAATGGCTGTTGCTGCCCGCGCAGTAAACGCTGAGTTATAAAGTAATTCAAGTGCAGCTTGCCAAAGACAAATACCAGTATTGCGAGCATGTTCACGAATAACCCCCACCGTTTTATCACCGATACCACGAGTTGGTTGATTAATAACACGCTCAAATGATGGATCATCTTGGCGATTAGCTGTTAAACGCAGATAGGCAAGTGCATCCTTAATCTCAGCCCGATCAAAGAAACGCTGACCACCATAAACTCGATAAGCAATCCCATTTTCATTAAGTGTGCTTTCAAATACGCGAGATTGCGCATTAGAACGATAAAGTATCGCAATATCTTTATGAGAATTACCGTGGCTTACCCATTGTTGAATTCGTGATGCGACATAGCTAGCTTCTTCAGTTTCATTATAAGCTGCATATAAATGTATCGGCTCGCCTTCACCATCAGCAGTCCAAAGATTTTTACCTAAGCGACCTTCATTATTTTCTATAACAGCATTTGCTGCTTTAAGGATATTTCCAGTTGAACGATAATTTTGTTCTAGTTTTATAACTTTAGTTTCAGGAAAGTCTTTTGAAAAATCCTGAATGTGTTTAATTTTTGCACCACGCCAACCATAGATAGATTGATCATCATCACCCACCACAAAAGGAGGAATTTTATTACCTGCGATTAAACGAATCCAAGCATACTGCAAGGTATTTGTATCTTGAAACTCATCCACCAAAATATGCTGAAAGCGTGTTTGGTAATGTTGCAATAACTCAGGATTATCACGTAATAATTCTAAAGAACGCAATAATAATTCAGCAAAATCAATAACACCGGATCGTTCACAAGCTTCTTCATAGTGCTTATAAATATCAACAAGTTGACGTGTAGTAGGGTCTCCTTTATCTTCAATATGGGCTGAGCGTTCACCTTCTTCTTTACGTTTATTGATAAACCATTGTGACTGTTTCGCTGGCCAAAGCTTTTCATCTATTTGTAAACCACGCATAACACGCTTTACGAGACGCAATTGATCATCTGAATCAAGAATTTGAAAGTTTTTTGATAATTTAGCTTCTTGCCAATGGCGACGTAAAAGACGATGGGATAAGCCATGAAAAGTCCCCACCCACATGCCACCCACGGGTGACCCGAGTAGAGCTTCAATCCGTCCACGCATTTCTGTGGCAGCTTTATTGGTAAAGGTCACTGCAAGAATAGCAAAAGGTGAGACTTGATCAACCTGAATCAGCCAAGCTATGCGGTGTACTAAAACACGGGTTTTGCCACTACCAGCACCAGCAAGTACTAATTGTGGAATTGATTCAGCCGAAACAGCTTCACGCTGAGGTTTATTTAATTCATCTAATATGTGTGATACGTCCATTAACTGATTGTAACCCTAAGATCACCTATTTACATGGTAAAATTGCACGTAAATTGCATATTATTTATTTAGTATGCTTTTCTTCCATATTCTTGAGACAAATTTAATGCATCACTTGATCATTCTTGTACGTCACTTACGACGTATTGCAGCATTTGAAATAAGCACTCGAACACTGGTTATCATTTTAATGATACTCGGTGCTTGGGTTGCAACCCAAAAGTTAGAGTTTCCACAAACTCTTTCTTTGAATGACAAAGTCATTCATATTGTAGTCTTTTTTGGATTTTCCGTTTTGATGGATCTGGCAATAGATCGCCACCCATTTTGGTTATGGAAAGGTTTACCACTTTTGATTTATGGCGCAGGCATTGAGATATTGCAATACTTCTCACCCGACAGAACATTTTCCATGCTTGATTGGCTAGCTGATTTTTTTGGAATATTCTTTTATTTTCTTCTTAAAATAATAATCCTTTGGTGGGATTCTTCAAAAATAAAAGAGGTAGAGACCAAGGAAAGTGAACTATAGACTATCTTGATGAACTTAAATTATGATAGACATACAATTACCTATCAGAAAATTAAAATCATCACAAAGGCTTTTTTTCTTCCAGCCATGTAGTCAGTTTATCCCATTGATATTGTTCTTTGAATGCCTGCTCTTCATTCAACTCATGTATCCCTATCCCATTATCAATAGCATTAATGTAACATTGAGCACTGCGTAACCTTGCAACCAAGGGGATATCCAATCGCATTAAAAACTTTTTTAAAGATTTATATGCTGATGTATGCGAATAAACACGGTTAGCAATAATACCAATATTTTTGCCTGTTACTCTTACTCTCCCCTGAACTAAAAGGATCTCTATGAAACGAGTTGCAGTTCGAATATCTATTTGTGATTGCATGACTGGTATTAAAATTGTATCACTTGGTGCAATAATTTTTCTTAATTGTTCTGATTCAATTCCTGCAGGGGTATCAATAATAGATATTTTTGTATCAAGAGGAGGGCGTAATTGCCACGCTAAGTTCGCAAGCCTCTTTTGAGAAGCGATATCTATACCATGAATGGCTGGTCTATTAATACCACGATGTTTAAGCCAGTTTATGCTTGAACCCTGTGGATCATAATCAGTTAAAGAAGTTTTAATACCCTTATTTGCATAATACGCCGCTAAACAGGTTGCAATAGTGGTTTTACCACAGCCTCCTTTCATATTAACAAGAGCAATTCGATTCATCATTTGATTTATTCCCCAGAGTCTCAAGAATTATCAAAGACATACAATTTACTAACAACAAGCTCAAGCTAATTGTAGTAAAAAGTAAGACAAAGGGTAGAAATAACCACAAAAAAACAAATAATAATAAGGGATGATATATAAACCCATCCCCCCCTATTTTTACACTTTTTTAAAAAATACAGTGTAGAATAGAGTAGTACTCCATCAACATGTGTTTAATGGGTTCAGCTAGCTACTGTACATACAGAGGTAGTGGGTTAAATCTGTAATTTACAATTCAATGCATTAGCATTAGTGTAGATTAACCCAATAACTATCGTACTTTATCGGATTACACTATCACCAATCTGACTAAAAACACAGATTTAACTCATTACCAGCCAAACAAGCCCTCTCAAGCTTTGAAACGATTAAAAACCCTGTGACTCTCTACATTATAAAAAATGTAAAAACAGGGGGGGATGGGTATCTATAAATTTGCCCTGAATCCATCAAACCAATATTGAAGGAATACTAGTTCTATTATCCTTAATCACGTTATACTCCCCTGCTTTAAAAAATCTTGAATCTGCAGATCAATGTAGATTCAACAAGATATAAACAGATACAATGCAACAGACAATCAACAGGCAAATAACGGGCTAAAAATGGATACATCATACGCACCACAAGACATCGAACAACGCTGGTATCAAGCTTGGGAAGCCAATGGCTACTTCAAACCCTCTGAAAACTCTCAGGCTAACCCTTACTGCATTATGATTCCGCCACCCAATGTCACGGGAACATTACACATGGGTCATGCATTTCAAGATACCATTATGGATGCACTGATTCGTTATCATCGCATGAAAGGCGATAACACTCTATGGCAACCAGGTATGGACCACGCAGGTATCGCCACGCAAATGGTAGTTGAGCGTCAGCTCGATGCACAAAACCTAACCCGTCACGATTTAGGCAGAGAAAAGTTTGTCGAACGTGTGTGGGATTGGAAAGCAGAATCAGGCGGACAAATTGTCAAACAACTGCGCCGCTTAGGTGCTTCGCCTGATTGGTCGCGTGAACGTTTTACAATGGATGAAGGCTTGTCTGATTCTGTCAAAGATGTCTTTGTAAATCTCTACAACGAAGGTTTAATCTACCGTGGAAAACGCCTCGTAAATTGGGACCCAGTCTTGCACACCGCCCTTTCTGACATTGAAGTACTCAATGAAAAAGAAGAAGACGGTTTTATGCACCATGTTAAATACCCGTTTGTTGATGGCAGTGGTTTCATGGAAATTGCAACCACACGACCAGAAACGATTTTAGCCGATGGGGCACTTTGTGTAAGCCCTGGCGATGAACGCTACACGCAGTTCTTAGGCAAAGAAGTTCATGTGCCGATGACAGATCGTACCATTCTTGTTCTTGAAGACGAATATGTCGACCCTGAGTTTGGAACTGGTTGTGTAAAGATCACCCCAGCGCATGATTTTAACGACTGGGAAGTCGGTCAGCGCCATGACATGGAAATTATCAACTTATTTACGCCATCAGCTGAGATGAACGAAAACGCACCAGAAGCCTATCGAGGAATGGATCGTTTTGAAGCGCGTAAACAAATTCTAAAAGACCTAGAAGCCGAGGGTCTACTCGTAAAGATCGAGCCACACAAACTCAAACCACCACGCAGTGAACGCACTGGCGTTATTGTAGAACCTTATCTGACAGAACAGTGGTATGTAAAAGTTGCGCCGTTGGCAGAGCCAGCAATAGAAGCCGTAAAAAGTGGTCGTATTAAATTTGTGCCAGACAATTACAAAAACATGTACTTTAGCTGGATGAATAATATTCAAGACTGGTGTATCTCACGTCAGCTTTGGTGGGGACATAGAATCCCCGCTTGGTATGATGATGCATCCGATAAAATTTATGTTGGAATCTCTGAGTCTGATGTACGCGAAAAACATAATCTTGGCAGTGATGTAATACTACGACAAGATGAAGATGTGCTCGACACATGGTTCTCATCTGCGCTATGGCCTTTTTCTACTCTAGGATGGCCAGAGCAAACCCAAGAGCTGAAAACATGGTATCCCACCAATGTGCTTGTGACAGGTTTCGACATTATCTTCTTTTGGGTTGCGCGCATGATTATGTTTGGGCTTAAATTTATGGATGGCGAAGTGCCGTTTAAAGAAGTCTATATGCACGGATTAGTGCGTGATAGCGACGGACAAAAAATGTCCAAGTCCAAAGGCAATGTGATTGACCCACTTGATGTTATCGATGGAATATCTTTAGAAGACTTACTCGAAAAACGCAGTAGCAATATGATGCAACCGCATTTGGCTGAGAAAATTCGCAAAGCCACTAAAAAGCAATTCCCAGATGGTATTCCAGCTTACGGAACGGATGCTCTTCGTTTTACCTTTGCTTCACAAGCATCCAATGGTCGTGATATTCGTTTTGATTTGCAACGCATTGAAGGCAACCGAAACTACTGTAATAAAATATGGAATGCCGCGCGTTATGTGTTGATGCAAACCGAAGATAAAGACGTAGGCTTAAACGATACAGATACAGTTGAATTATCACTGGCTGATCGCTGGATATTATCAAAGCTACAAAGCGTAACCACCGAAGTGACTGAGCATTTTGATAAATACCGTTTTGACCTAGCCGCAAAAGCACTTTATGAATTCACATGGGGCGAATATTGCGATTGGTATTTAGAGCTATCAAAACCCATATTATTTAACGATAACGGCAGCGACGAAGCCAAACGTGGCACACGCCAAACATTGGTGCGCGTATTTGAAACAATCCTACGTTTACAACACCCAATCATGCCGTATATTACAGAAGAAATTTGGCAGACCATTAAGCCATTGGTAGGCAATAGCGATGACACTATCATGTTGCAAGCCTACCCTGTTGCAGATGCTACCTTGATTGATAAGACAGCAGACGAAGATTTAGAATGGGTTAAAAACTTTATTGTGGGTATCCGTAAAATCCGTTCAGAAATGGATATTCCACCGAGTAAACCGCTCCCTATTCTTCTTCAAAACTGGACAGAATCAGATAAAGCACGTTTTGAAAATAACGATATTTTTATCAATTCGCTCGCAAAAATAGAATCAGCACAATGGCTGCAAGAAGATAAAGATGCCCCCGATTCTGCCACTGCATTATGTGGTGAAATGAATATTCTAATTCCACTCGCTGGATTGATTGACAAAGATGCTGAAATGGCACGCTTAAACAAAGAAATCGAAAAAATCCAGAAAGGGCTTAGCGGGCTTGAAGGCCGTTTAAATAACCCCAACTTCACGGACAAAGCACCAGAAAACGTCGTCAATCAAGTGCGACAACAGGCTGAAGAGCAAAAAGCAGCTTTTCAACAGCTTGAGCAACAATTAGAGAAAATAAAAGCTATGTAAAAGAAACATCGGATTAGCGTATCGTAACTCAATAAATTTCCGCAGTTTGTCGGATTACGCTACCGCTAATCCGACCTACAAAACACAGATTTAACTATGACCTCACGGATTCAGGTATGAATATAATGCTCAAGCCGTGAAATTATAAATTCTTGCTCGGATATAACTTCTTTCACAAGATCACCAATAGAAATCAAACCTATCGACTCACCATTTTCTATAACTAGCAAATGGCAAACACATTTTTCAGTCATAATTGCCAAACCTTCACTAGTTTTTTGCTCGGGTTGAATACAGGCAATGCGCTTGGTCATAACATCGCTTACAGAAGTTTTTTCTCTATTAAGATCTTTTAATCTAATCCTTCGAGTAAAGTCTTGCTCAGTTATAATCCCTTTAACTTTATCAGCATCTAAAACTACCAGCGCACCTACTTTTTATCTGCCATCTCTTTTATTGTTTTCACTACATTCTCCTTTGATTTGATTTTAGCTCCTTATTCGATGACCACTTTTCTGATTAAAAAAATGATAGTGCTCAGGTGCTATCGATGCTCTCACAATATTGCCATTTTGTTCTTTAGTATGTCCATTTAAGCGCAAAGTGATTGCATTGCTACTTTTATCATCACTATTATTCAGTTTAGCATGAATAATTGATTCTGCACCAAGATGCTCTATTAACGCAATTTTTAGTGGAATTATTCCATGATCATCAAGCACTAAATGTTCAGGGCGGAAACCGAAGGTGATTTCTGATTGACTTGTATCCAGAGCTTTATTTAAAGGAAGTGCATTGTCTCCTATATGAAATTTTGAGCCATCATCTGAAAGCTTTACTTCAACAAAATTCATTGCAGGTGAACCAATAAAACCCGCAACAAAACGTGTTTGAGGCCTTTCATAAAGATCCATTGGTGTACCTATTTGTTCGACTATTCCAGCATTCAGCACAAGAAGCCTATCAGCCATAGTCATCGCCTCGACTTGATCATGGGTTACATAAAGTGTCGTTGTTCCAAGTCGTGCTTGCAAATTTTTGATGACTAAACGCATTTGTACACGTAACTTGGCATCCAAATTAGAAAGAGGTTCATCGAATAAAAATGCGGCCGGTTTGCGTACAATTGCGCGCCCCATTGCCACTCGTTGACGCTGACCACCAGAAAGTTGCTTAGGTTTACGTTGCATTAGATCTTCAAGCTCTAAAAGCTTAGCAACATCACCCACACGTCTATTTATCTCATCCTTTGCTGTGCCCAAATTTTTTAATCCATAGGCCATATTTTTATAAACAGTCATGTGCGGGTAAAGTGCATAATTTTGAAAGACCATAGCAATATCACGCTGTGAAGGCTCTAAATCATTGACCTTACGACCTGCTATATGAACTTCACCACTTGTAATAGTCTCTAAGCCTGCAACCATGCGTAATAGCGTAGATTTTCCACAACCAGATGGACCGACCAAAACAATAAACTCACCCTCTTCTATTTCTAGGTCAACACCATGAATGGCCTGATAGCCATTGGGGTATATTTTTTCAACTCCTTTTAAAAGGATGTGACTCATTTCTCAGTCTCCGTTAGTCCTTTTACAAACAGCTTTTGCATACCAATAACTACCAGCACAGGTGGAATCATAGCGAGTAAAGCAGTCATCATAATATGATGCCATTTGGGTGTTTCTTCGAGTGCTTCCATCATTCCTTTTATCGACATAACAATCGTTACCATGCTTTTGTCTGTTGTAATTAATAGTGGCCAGAGATATTGATTCCAGCCATAAATAAACAAAATAACAAACATGGCTGCGATGCTGGTACGCGAAACAGGGATCAAAATATCGAAGAAGAACTGCATAGGACCAGCACCATCTATACGCGCAGCTTCCAATAATTCATCAGGGACACTAAGAAAGGTTTGGCGAAACATAAAAGTGGCTGTTGCCGAAGCAATTAACGGTATGGTTAAGCCCCAATAAGTATCTAACATACCTAGCTGAGCTACCACTTCATAAGTGGGAAGGATACGAACTTCTACAGGCAACATTAGCGTAAGAAAAATCATCCAGAAAAACAACATACGAAAACGAAAGTCAAAATAAACAATCGCATAGGCAGATAATAGTGAAATAGTAATTTTTCCAAAAGCTATCATCAGTGCCATCACTAAACTATTGAAAAGCATGATACCAATGGGTGTTGAACCTTCTACACCCGTACTAACAACTTGTTTTAGATTTTCAAAAAATTGATCACCAAGCCCCAAAGGTAGCGGAACCTCCAATAGCCTCGCCACATCATGTGATGCAGCCACAATGGTAATCCATATTGGGAATAGCACAATAGCAACTCCAGCGAGAAGCACAAGATGAGAAACTGCTGTACTCACGGGGCGGTTTTCAATCATCTGGATTTCCTCATCAATATTCCACCTTACGCTCAATAAATTTAAACTGAAAGATTGTCATGCCAATAACTAATATCATTAAAATCACAGATTGTGCCGCAGAACCACCTAAATCTAAGCCTACAAAGCCATCGTTATAAACTTTGAACACTAAAATCTCAGTGGCATTAGCTGGCCCACCTTTAGTAACAACATGAATAATGCCGAAGGTTTCAAAAAAGGCATAAACGATATTAACCACCAACAAGAAGAAAGTGGTGGGTGTAATTAGAGGAAAAATAATTGTCCAGAAGCGTTTCAAAGGGCCAGCAGCATCAATTGCAGCAGCTTCTATCAATGATTTTGGGATTGATTGCATACCTGCAAGAAAAAACAGAAAGTTGTAACTAATCTGTTTCCAAGCAGCCGCAATAACGACCAAAAACATCGCTTGATTGCCTTTAAGCTGATGATTCCATTCATAACCCATGCTCGTTAAGAATGTAGAAATAATACCTGTAGTGGGATAAAACAAAAACACCCATAAAGCACCAGCGATCACAGGAGCAACAGCATAGGGCCAAATTAATAAGGTACGATAAATTCCTGTACCACGAATAACACGATCTGCCATTGCCGCGAGAACCAGTGATACACTCAGCGATAGCATTGCAACCATAGCAGAGAAAAATAGCGTTCTGCCAAAGGTTTTAATATATCTATCATCTTCAAAAAGTTCTTTAAAATTATCAAACCAGACGAATTGAGAACTCAAGCCAAAGGCATCTTCAATCAAAAGAGATTGATAGATTGCCTGACTCGCTGGCCACATAAAGAAAACCAGCGTAATAATAATTTGAGGCGCAACCAGCATATAAGGTAGCGCGGAAGATTTAAAATGTACCTGTTTAAGCATAAGATAATAAAAAATATGCAAAAACAAGGGGGGATGGGTTATGTAGATTAATTAATACCCATCCCCCCCTTTTTTTAGATATTTTTAGCTGTAGATTACTATTGCTATGCATTACTTATTTGCTTTCTCAAACTTACGAAGCAACTTGTTACCACGCTGTACTGCCGTATCCATAGCCTCTTTAGCACTTTTGCTACCATTCCAAATGGCTTCCATTTCTTCGTTGATTACATCACGGATTTGTACAAAGTTACCAAAACGGATACCACGAGAATTAGCTGTTGGTGTATTTAAGCTCAACTGTTTGATAGCGGTATCAGTGCCAGGATTGCTTTCATAAAAGCCATTCTTCTTGCTTAGCTCATAAGCAGCAGTCGTGATTGGCACATAACCTGTTTCTTGATGCCACCAAGATTGTACTTCTGGTGAAGACAAGTATTTCATAAACAAGGCAACACCTTTGTAATCAGCCTTATCATGCCCTTTAAGCGTCCAAAGTGTTGCACCACCAATAATAGAATTCTGAGGTTTTTTAATTAACTTAGGATTAAACGGCAACATAGCTTGACCAAAAGCAAACTTAGCCTGCTTCTTAATTGAGCCATAGTAAGCGGATGAGTTAAGCCACATGCCACATTCACCATTCACAAACTTGGGTAAGCTATCACCACGTCGTCCACCGTAATCAAAAATCTTACTCTTTTGCCACTCACCAATCTTAGCCATCATGCTGATAACAGCATCACTATTGAAGTTAAGCTCCGTATCCAAACCTGCAAAACCATTTTCTTTCGTACCAGATGGTAGATTATGCCAAGCATTAAAATTTTCGATCATCACCCAAGATTGCCAACCAAAACTAAAGCCACACTTCATACCTGAAGCCTGTAGCTTTTTAGAAGCTGCTTCAACTTCAGTCCAAGTTTCAGGGACTTTATCAATACCTGCTTTCTTAAACGCATCTTTGTTGTACCACATAACGGGCGTAGAGCTATTAAAAGGCATTGATAATAATTTTCCGTCAGGTTGCTGATAATAACTAATAACAGCAGGCAAATAATCTGACTTATCAAATGCCACACCTGCATCTTTCATCACATCTTCAACGGGATAAACCGCGCCCTTAGCAGCCATCATAGTAGCTGTACCCACCTCAAAAACTTGCACTATATGAGGTTGCTTTTTAGCACGAAAGGCAGCGACAGCGGCTGTCATAGTTTCGGTATAGTTGCCTTTATTAACAGGCACAACCTTAAATTCTTTTTGAGTCGCATTAAAATCTTTAGCGATTTTATCAACACGCTCGCCATTTACACCACCCATAGCGTGCCACCATTGGATTTCTGTTTCAGCGAGTGCTATTGAGCTAAATGAACATATTAAAACTGTAGCAAGTGAAAGCATTTTTAGCTGACTTGGTATTTTTTTCATTGAATTGAGTCTCCTATTGAATAACGCAAATTTTTGAATCTAAGTCCTAATCATGTCCTATACAAATGACTTAATCATGACAAAAAATTATTTCGTGCATATTCCTAACTATAGTAGAGAAATAGAAAATAGGTATTGTTGGAGTATGAAAATCAAGAACAGCTTAGGAGGCTGTCCGAGAATAGGAGTCGTAGCGAGGGGAAGCTGATTTGAGCTAGATTTTTCACCAATTTGAGGGGAATAGTTCTTCTATTCACCGAAAATTGGGGGAAAATATAGTCAAATTCAGCTTTTCCGCAGTAGGCTCTCTATTCTCAGACAGCCTCCTAATCACGAAATGCCTTATTAAAAGCTGATAACATGCCACGCAATATATTTAACTCACTGCGATCAAGATGGATGCGAGCATATATGCGTCGCAAGCGAGTCATAAGATGCTTTGGATTCTCAGGGTCTAAGAAACCACTCTTTATCATTGTCATTTCGAGGTGCTTGTAATAACCCTCCATATCACTTGCTGTAATAATATTATTTTGTGTATCAGAGGCACTCGGCAATTGCTGAATTTTTTCTTGGGCTAACCACGCCATACGGCATTCATAACTTATAATCTGTACCGCAGATGCTACATTAAGCGAGCTATATTCAGGGTTTGCAGGTATATGTAGTAAATGCTGGCAAAGAGCTAATTCATCATTACTCAGACCTGAACTCTCTCGCCCAAAAACTACCGCTACTTTATTCAAATTAGCCTGTTGAACTAATAGTTCACCACAATCACGAGAATCTTGAATATCCCAACTAAGTGTACGCTCATGTCTTGCACTAGCTCCCACCACAAGCTGACAGTCGGCGATAGCTTCCTCCATTGTATCAACCACAACTGCCCTATCTAATATATCTTTTGCGCTGGATGACATAACAATTGCTTGCTCATCAGGAAATGATTTTGGTTTAACCAAATAAAGCTCTGATAAACCCATCGTTTTCATGGCGCGCGCTGCCGAACCAATATTTCCTGGGTGTGAAGTATGAATTAATACAACTCTAATATTCTCTAATGTATTTCTTATATGCATTTTCTGTTAGAATCCTGCCGCTTAATATTTCTTGTTAAACCAATCAAAAGAGGCCCCCATGAACCCAATGCTCAATATGGCTATTAAAGCCGCCTATGAAGCTGGCGACATTATCGCCCGTAGTGCAGATAGAATCGACCAGTTACAGATTGAAAACAAGGATAAAAATGATTTTGTGAGTGAGATTGATCGGGCAGCAGAAGCCACAATCATTGGCTCACTTAAAAAATTCTACCCTGATCACGCTTTTCTAGGTGAAGAAACTGGAACACACGAAGGCAAAGCAGATGCCCAAGGCATCAAGTATGAATGGATTATTGACCCATTAGATGGAACAACCAACTATCTCTATGGAATTCCACATTATGCAGTATCTATTGCCCTTAAAAAAGACGGTAAACTTGATCAAGCTGTAATCTATGATCCTATCAAGGATGAATTATTCTACGCTTCACGCGGTGGTGGTGCTTTTTTAAATAAGCGTCGAATGCGTGTTTCAAAACGCCTCTCACTAAGTGGTGCATTATTAACCACTGGTGTTCCTTACCGACCTGATCAGGCTGATATTATTGACACCTACTTTCAAACCATGAAAGCTTTAATAATCGACACCGCTGGAGTGCGTCGCCCTGGCGCAGCATCACTTGACCTTGCCTATGTTGCAGCAGGTCGTTACGATGGCTTCTGGGAGTTTGGACTACATGAATGGGATATTGCCGCAGGTTGCCTATTAGTTCAGGAAGCTGGGGGGCTTATTGGTGATTTGCAAGGTGGAAATACACACTTGCAAACAGGCAACATTGTTGCCGCAAGCCCGAAAGTATTTAAAGATATGATCAAACGACTACATAAAGTATTAGGCAAATAACTTACAGTTAATTGGATAACAAGTTAAACCTGTAGTTTTTACTAATCCGACTACAAATCAACCTGAATCCGTGAGTCCAATGCAGATTTAGGTTTAATGTACTGTTCTTGATTCAGCCACATAAAAGGGTGTGATATTGTCTATCATAAACTGACTAATATCTGGGTCATCTTGATCAATTACATAAAAGTCGATTGTTTCATAGCCAATATCATCGACTAATGAGATTTTTTGGATAGCAGTTTCAATAATCTTGCCTAAATCACCAGTGCCTTTTAAGCCAACCATTAAATGTTCTTTGTCATCATCATCTGGTATTTGGATAGTACCCAAATATGCTGATTCAATTTGAGGATGCTTCGCAAAATAGTCAGAAAGAACGGTATTAAAAGCACTGGGTACTTCACTAGGAATCCCCAGAAGAACTTCTGTCTCCTCATCGAGGATATGTTCACTATTAACCAATAAATCAGAATCAAGCAAGATAGCAACATCTTCTGGCTCAAATTCCATACCAAACTCTGAGTTTGGATTTAACACCAATGGCGCACCCATCGTTAATTGAAACAATGAAGCGGTAGGAAGCTCAAGATAAGGCTCATCATCATTAATTGCTTGTTGTAACATTTGCAATGAGGTAAAAAAAGGAACAACAGGGCTTTTATCAGTTTCACGTTCCCAGTGCTGAATAATCAAAGCCTGCTCTTCTTCTAAAGTAAATTTGCCCGAATCAGGGTTTTCTTCAGGCTTGCCTAAAATAAACACCTTCGATTCCATCAGCTCCTCATAAAATGCAGGAGCTTGAGTATTATCAGCAGCTGCTTTATGCAGAGCTTTTTCCAAATCATTTACAGGTAATAACATCAAGTTTGTTCTCGTAACTATTCAATTTAAGCAATAATCTTATAGTTTGTTGTACTCTGTCAACAAAACAGAGATAAACGCTCATCGTTATGCGCCTTATTGAGGAAAAACCTGATCAGGAGCTCCTTAAGGAAAGCCTGATTAAGTCGATTAGAATTTAGCGCAGAAAAATCTGTCGCTATTTTTCATGAAGTGAGTCGTAATAGTTATTCTATTGCGTCGATCTTCATGGAAAATATCGGCAGATTTGGCAAGCTAAAAAT
>Ga0256840_1000222_pt1 | contig 55722 bp, 42 predicted proteins | sample 355202metaG_FD_185969 | JGI IMG/M metagenome (GOLD analysis project Ga0256840, IMG submission 185969) | Hydrothermal vent microbial communities from Mid Atlantic Ridge, Atlantic Ocean - 355-202 | ecosystem: Environmental > Aquatic > Marine > Hydrothermal vents | place: Atlantic Ocean: Mid...
ATTGGTTTTATAAAACGATTGTTACAATTGTTTTTATTATTGTTTTAATCACTTTATTTTTAAAATGTCCTAATTTTATTTTTGATGTTCCTGTTTGATATAATGCATTCATAATTAATAAATCTTTTTGACTTTTAACCAACCATTCAAAATCGTCTATGGTTAAATCTCCTTTTTTTAATAATTCTGTCCATTTTTTTAGTTTGTTTTCAGAGCTTTTTAAAAATGCTTCCATATCTTTTTTTCCTTCGTTTTTAAATTCAAAAAAAATTTCTTTTGTTACGTTTATTAAATTATTTTTTAGCTCTTTTATTATTTTATCAAAGTCCATAACTGTTTTTTTTAGTTTGTTAAATATTTTGAAATTTCTTCTTTGTTTTTCTTATTCTTTTTGGATTCGTATTTTATTAATAAATCAAATGCGTCGCTTATTTGCTCTTTTGATGCCGTAACCATTACTTTTGATATGGTTCGTTTTTCTTTCCAACGTTTTAAAAACCCTCCCAATAAATTGTTTTCTGGGTTTCCTATTCGTTGTAGCATTTCATACGAGAGCTCGTTGTTTTCTCTATTTTTTTCATACGCTTCTAATTTTTGAAATTCTTTTAAATAATTTTTTATTTCCTCGATATGTTCTGTATATGGTTCGGTTGCTTCGTTCATTAATTCTAAGGCTTCTACTTTTAGTGAGATACTTCTTTCTATACTATATTGATTATACAGTGCTGTTTTAAATGTAGTACAAGACAATAATAGCACACTTATTATCCATACTAATATTGCGCTTTTTACTTTTTTACTTTTTATTATTTTCATCGTTTTGTGGTTTTATTAATTGTATAACTCTTTTTTTACTCTTACTATTGCTCTGATACCAATTCAATTTCAAAATACGCTAAACAGATTTGAAATATTTTTACATTCGTCTTCATTATCTATAAAAAAAATTTTCTGTTAATATGGCTGGTGTTTTTGTTTCTGTGAGTACATAAAAGTGTTGTTCTTTGTCTAAATCGCCTTCGTATAGTTGTGTTCCTTCTTGCTATTTTGGCAATCGTTTTCCTTTGGTTTACTACTTGCTGTTTATTAAACCGCCATGATTATTGTTTAAAATTACTATCTTCTTTTTAAATTTTTTAATGTTATTTTTAATACATTACAAATTTAATTTACGATAGTGACAACTGTATGTCAACATGGTTGTAAAATTTTTATTTTTAGATTTTTATAAATTGGTATGATAACTTTAAGTTATATAGTCAATACTTTTTTATTTTCTATTCCGTTAGATTAACAAGTTAACAAAAATATGAAAAATACTTATACACCTACATACTACGAATTAAAAGAAGAAAAATTAAATATCATTACACACGGAATAGGAATTCTATTAAGTGTTGTCGCATTATTTTTTTTAATACTAAAAGCAAGTATTTACGGTACTGTCTGGCATATTGTTAGTTTTAGTATTTATGGCGTAAGTTTACTGGTATTATATACCGCTTCTACACTTTATCATAAATCACAAGAATTAAAACTTAGAACGAAGCTTAATATTTTTGACCACGCATCTATCTATATACTTATTGCAGGAACATATACACCGTTTACCTTAGTAACATTAAACGGAAAAATTGGTTGGTGGATTTTTGGAATTACTTGGTTTTTTGGAATAACAGGAGTCATATTAAAATTATTTTTTACAGGAAAATACGATAGATTATCTACAATAATATATGTGTTAATGGGTTGGATTATAGTTTTTGCCATAAAACCATTACTACAAAATTTACCTATTGAAGGAATTTATTGGTTGTTAGCAGGAGGAATATCCTATACCTTAGGAGCTGTTTTATACAGTATAAATAAACTAAAATACAACCATGCTATATTTCATGTATTTGTATTAATAGGAAGTATATGTCATTTTATTTCTATCTATTTTTATGTATTAACCTAAGTTTAACTAAGACTTCTATTTACAGAAAATGAAGAAATGGTGATATTTGAAGAATAATTTTTAAGGTATAATCTGTTATTTCTTAAAAAATATTCAAAAAAGATTGCCTTTTATTTAGATTTTCTTCGAATTTGATGAATTTTTATCGAATGGAGGTTATTAATAAAATAAAAAGAATACCTTCACAATTCTTTATAAAAGAATATAAACCATGATTTTAACAACATCAAATGCCATTGAAGGACATAAAATAATAGATTATTTAGGAATTGTTACGGGAGTTTCTTCTCAAAAACAAGCAGTTTTTAAAGACAATATAAACGATAGTATCAATGCTTCCAAAGAAGCTGCATTTCAACAATTACAGGCAAATGCAGCACTTTTAAAAGCAAATGCAATTATCGGAATTAATGTCGATATTGAATTAATGGAACAACGTTATAAAACCGTTGTTTCTGTTACTGGAACTGCTGTAAAAGTTATTTAATATAGAATTCTTTATACTATTCTATAAATAAATACTAAATTTGTCCTCTAAATACTTATAAAATGATAGCACAAAATATATTTTTAGGAATGATAGGAATGCCACAAGTTATTCTTATTGCAATTGTTGTCTTATTACTTTTTGGTGGAAAAAAAATACCAGAATTAATGAAAGGTCTGGGTTCTGGAATTAAAGAATTTAAAGATGCTTCTAAAGAGGATGAAGTAAAAAAAGAGGAAACAAAATAGTTAAAGAGAATTCTTTAAAAAGATTACGAATAAAAAACCGACAAGATGTTACCATCTTGTCGGTTTTTTTATTAGATGAAAATCTAAATTTAATTTTTATCTATTTTTTTAATTTTAGAAGATTCATTAATTTTATTGGCAGCAACCAAACTAGTAACCATATCATTAAGCATCGAACTGGCAGCATTAGGATTATTAGGCAATAAAATTAAGTTAGAGTTTGTATCTTGACCTATACTTTGTAAAGTATCGTAATGTTGCGTAATTACAATTAAAGCAGATGCTTCTTGAGAGTTAATACCAGCTCTGTTTAAAACCTCCATACTTTCTTCTAAACCACGAGCAATTTCTCTACGTTGATCGGCAATACCTTTACCTTGTAAACGTTTAGATTCTGCTTCCGCTTTTGCACGTTCAACAATTAAAATACGTTGTGCGTCTCCTTCGTGTTGTGCTGCTGTTTTTTCACGTTCTGCTGCATTAATACGATTCATCGCAATTTTTACGTTTTCATCAGGATCAATATCTGTTACTAATGCTTTTACAATATCGTAACCATAGTCTAACATTGCCTCTTTAAGTTCGCGTTGAATCGCTAAAGCAATCTCTTCTTTTTTAACAAAAACATCATCCAAACGCATTTTAGGCACTTCGGCTCTTACTGTATCAAAAATAAATGCAGTAATTTGTTCGTGTGGGTTCTGTAATTTATAGAATGCATTATACACATGATCTCGTTGAATTTGAAATTGTACCGAAATCTTTAAATGTACAAACACATCGTCTTGTGTTTTTGTTTCTACAATAACATCTAATTGTTGGATACGTAAACTAATACGACCAACAACTTTATCTATAAGAGGAACTTTAAAATTAAATCCCGCTCCATAATCTTTGGAAAATTTACCAAGACGCTCTACAACTGCAATGGTTTGTTGCTTTACAATAAAAAATCCAGAAAGAATTAAGAAAATAATAGGAATAAACCATACTAAATTTGGAATGTCAATACTAAGAATCATAGTTTTTTAAGTTTTAAAGGTTAATTAAATAGTTAACAAAAGTACGAATTTTAAAGCGGTATTAAATGAATATTAACAATTAGTTATTTGCCTTAAAATGGTTGTACTTATAATCAAATTTGCAATTTTAATACGTATGCACATCTATGTGTAGCAAAAAAAGTACTTTTGTTACAGATTTCATTTATTATTAATTCTAATCGAAATTATTAAACCTACATTAAACCAAAATATAAAAAGATGAGAAAGTTTTTAATTAAAATAATAATCGGAGCAATTTTATTACTTGCGTTGTATTTTGTTGCAGTATATTATATGACCTTTAGTGAAGGTTATAGAGCTGGAGAATTGGTTAAAATTAGTAATAAAGGAATTATTTTTAAAACTTGGGAAGGCAAATTAAGTCAAGGAATATCCGAAGAGTTACAGTTTAATTTTTCTATAGAAGATAAAAATAAACAAGTAATAGAAGATTTAAAAAATCTGCAAGGACAACGTGTAAAGTTAACTTACAAAGAGCGTTTTGGAACATTTCCTTGGTTGGGAGATACCAAATATTTTGTTACCAAAGTAGAACGTACAGAAAGGTTAGATTAATTTATTATGAAACCCTTTAAAAATATACTTTTATTTATATGGATAATTGTATTTTTTGAGCACAATGTAAATGCTCAAAATTTAAGTTTTAAACATTATGGTTTAAAGGAGGGGTTATCTCAAGAAACAATTCGCTGTATCGTAAAAGATTCTAATGGTTTTTTATGGCTTGGTACACAAGATGGTTTAAATCGTTTTGATAGTAGTGTTTTTAAAACGTATAAAAATAAAAAAAATGACAGTTTGTCAATTTCTGGAAATTTTATAAATACTCTTTTAGAAGATAATAACGGCAATATTTGGATTGGTACTAATGATAATGGTATTTGTGTTTATAATTCAAGAACCGATTCATTTAAAAAAACAACCGTAAAAACAGGCAATTGTACAAGTTTATCAAAAACAAAAGACGGTACAATCTATGGAACTATTTTAAACAAAGGAATTGTCGTTTTTAAAAAACAAAATAAAGATTATAACGCCAATATAATTACTGATTTTAATACTAAAAAATTACATTTTACCACAACATTTGTTTATAAAACAAAATTATATGTAGGAACTTCCGAAGGTCTTGTATTTGTAGCAAAAAAACAAAACAAACAACCACTAAAATTTAAAGAAATTCCATTAAAAAAATCAATAGGATCTATTCATAAAATAATTTTTAACGAAGGTATAATGTGGCTAGGTACATCACAAGGGTTATTTACTTTAAATGTACCAAAAAAAAAATTAACACCTATTTATCTTGAAAAGAACAAGTTTCTAAAAAAAAGCATAGAGTCTATTAAGATTAATAAGAATTTTTTTTATATCGGTACCGATAATGGGCTTTTTATCGCTTCAAAATTTGATTTATTAACTTCGGAATTTAAACGTGTTTTTAGTTATAAAGAAAATAAAAACAATACAAATACAATTACCTCAAGACATATATACGATATATTAATAAACAATAAACTTCTTTTTATAGGAACTAATAAATTAGATTTAGCATCATTAGAAAAACCAGTATTTAAACATATAAATACCAAAACTAAACCAGCAATAAATAACCGCTTTGTATTGTCTATTTTAAAACAGAAAGAATACACATTTGTAGGAACTCAAAAAGGATTAAATTGCATAGATAGTAATAACAAAGTTACCTATATTACAAAAAAAAATACCCAACAAAAATTAGCGTATGATGTTATTAGAGGAATGGCCGTAGATGCTAAAAACAACCTTTGGTTAGCAACAATAAAAGGAGTTTCGGTAATAAATCTTACTAATTTTAATCCTAATAAACCACAAATTAAATCAATTTATCACAATATAAAAGATACACTATCCTTAAGCTCTAATATAACACGAAATATTTATATCGATCATAATAAAACCGTTTGGATAACCACATACGGAGGAGGCGTAAATCGGTTTATAGGAAATTTAGAAACAAATACATATTCGTTTATTCGCTATCAAACCAATACAAATAAAAACGCAATAAGTTCTAACTATACGTATAATATTACTCAAGATAAAGATTTAGCATATTGGATTACTTCAGAAAAGGGATTGAATAAATTAACATTTTCAAAAAAAAATTATAACGAACCTAGATTCACTAATTTTTATCATCAAAAAAAAAATACCAATAGTTTAAATAGTAATACGACATTACATACTTATCACGATAAAAATAACACCCTTTGGATTGCAACTCAAGATGGTTTTCATCAATACAATAAAGAAAGTAAAACATTTATACGTTACCATAATAAACAAGGATTAAACAATACTTTTATATATCATATTCTTGAAGATAATTTGGATAATTTATGGTTAAGTACCAATGGAGGACTCTATAGGTTTAATAAAAAAACAAGTGTTTTTTCTAATTATACACCAAAAGATGGTTTACAAAGTACCGAATTTAATCTTGGAGCGGCATTTAATGATAAAAAAGAAGGAATATTGTATTTTGGAGGAATTAATGGATACAATTATTTTAAACCATCTCAAGTAGATAAACAAAATAAAGAGAGTAACTTAATATTTACAGGATTTACAATTAAAGATAAAGAAGTAAAACCAAATCCTACCAATAAAATTCTGCAAAAAAATATTACATTAACAAAAGAAATTAAAATTAATTACAATGATTTTCCCGTAAATTTAAGTTTTACAGCTTTAGATTTTAGACCAAATAATAATATTAAATACGTTTATAAATTAGTGCCAGAAGACAAACAATGGAACAGTCTTAAAGATAAAAATTCAATACAATTATTAAACCTAACACCTAATTCATATACCTTACAAATACAAGGAACTTCTAGAGGGAAAATATGGTTAAAACCACCATTAGAACTTCATTTAAAAGTAATTCCACCATGGTACAAAAGTACATTTGCATATATATTGTATTTAATATCCTTTTTAAGTGTGGTTTACTTTTTTTATAACATAATATTACAAAGACGATTGGCAGATCAAGAATCGGTTAGATTAAAAGATTTGGATAATTTAAAATCTCGATTTATAACCAATATTACACACGAATTTAGAACACCATTAACCATTATTTTAGGATTTTTAGATAATTTAAAAGAAGAATATTCCGATAAAAAAGAAACTAAAAATTCGTTAGATAAAATAGAAAAAAGCAGCAATGATTTGTTGTCTTTAGTCAATCAAATGTTAGATTTAGCAAAATTAGAACAAGGTAATTTACACCTTCATTTAATTCAAAATGATATTGTTATCTATCTAAAATATATCGTAAATAGTTTTGAAAGTATTGCAAATTTAAAAAATATAAATATCCGTTTTAAAACGAATATTGAACAACTTTATATGGATTTTGATGCAGAAAAAATACGCCAAATATTTACGAATTTAATTTCTAATGCATTAAAGTTTTCTTCCGAAAATACTACAATAACCATACAAATTCAACGAGCAAAAAACAATATAGAAATACACGTTTTGGATGAAGGTTATGGTATTCCTAATACAGATTTAACACAAATATTTGATCGTTTTTATCAAGTAAATGACAACAATTTTAAAATATCACAAGGAACAGGAATCGGTTTGTCATTAACAAAAGAATTAGTAGAATTGATGTCTGGATCCATAACAGTAACCTCCAAACTAAAACAAGGAACTAATTTTAAAGTAAGTTTGCCTATTAAGAATACAGCGAGAGTTAAAGCAATAAAACAAAAACAGATAAAGCAATTATATCGAGAAACGGTTTTAGAAGAAGAAAATAACTATTTAAAAGATACAAACTGTATATTAATTGTAGAAGATAATGTAGAAATAGCAAATTACATACAACGATGTTTAAAACAAGATTATAAAATAATTAAAGCTAAAAATGGGAAACAAGGTCTAGAAATAGCAATGAAACAAATACCAGATCTAATTATTAGCGATATAATGATGCCAATAATGGATGGTTTTGAATTGACAAAAAAATTACAAAATAACGAAGTAACAAATCATATACCGATTATAATATTAACCTCCAAAACCTTACAAGAAGATAAATTAAAAGGATTATCTAGTGGTGCAGATGCCTATTTAATAAAACCATTTAGTAAAAAAGAACTCGTATTACGAATAAAAAAACTGATAAAAAAACGAGCACAATTACAAGAAAAATACCAAGTTAATTCCTTACCACAACAAATAAAAAAAGAAATTATAGTAACGGATAAAAACTTAATTTTTTTAAATAAAGTAATTGCAATTATTCATGGAAATATAGAAAATTCTGATTTTAATGCCATTTCATTAGCAAAAGAACTCGCCATTAGTGATTCGCAATTATATAGAAAATTAAAAGCAATTTCAAATACTAGTCCTTCCGTTTTTATTCGAAAAATTAGACTTGAAAAAGCAAAAGAATTATTACAAACTACAGATTTAACCATTGCAGAAATTGCATATACAACAGGATTTAATGATCCAAGTTGGTTTAGTAGAGTTTTTAAAGAAGAATTTAAAATTTCGCCAAAAGAATTTCGTAAACAGTTGTAATACCAATTTAATTTCAAAATGCCCTAAATAGATTTGAACTATTTTTGATTAAATACTGCTAGGTTAATATCAAATACTGCTAGTACTTATTTCTATTTATTCTTAATCTTGTACAGTTAATTTATAACTAAAAGATTATGAAGATTTTTTTCCTATTTACATTTTTATTAATAATACAAATAACAAATGCACAAGTTGGTATTGGAAACACAAATCCAAAAGCCAGATTAGATATTACAGCGAGTAATGCTTTATCGCCAAGTAATACCGATGGTGTTTTAATACCACGAGCAAACAAATTTCCAAATACAAACCCAACAATAGATCAAAATGGAATGCTATTGTTTATTACAGGAAACGGAATCACAAAAAAAGGTTTTTATTTTTGGAATCAATCCACTACGAGCTGGAAACCAATTAGTAAATGGATTGAGAACGAAGCAAATAATACCATTTATAATGATTTTTCTGACCATATAGCAATAGGTGTAGCTAATACATCTGCTAGATTTGAAGTAAGAGGCGATGGAATAGATAATATAGGAGGAGCTGTTAAAATTATAAATACCAATGCAAAGAGAAATCTAATAGTCACATCTATGGGCGATGAAAATCAAAACTTTAATTTTTCTAGAGCTCTAGAAATTAATAACAACGTAAATTCTTTAGGAAATTTTACAAAAAATACAGGTGTTTTAATAGAAATGAATGGTGCTTCTGTACTTAATTCTAGCATTTATGGTACCTACACAAGGTATGCAATAAATAGTAATTATGCAGGTAATATTTATGGCAATTACACAACAAGTTTTAATAAAACAGCTCAAGAAATCTATGGTTTTTATTCGACTTTACAAACTTCGGGAACAGGAGATAGATATGGTTTTTATTCTAATATTGGTAATGCAAATTTTGGAGATCCAATAGGAACTGGTAATTTGTATGGTTTGTACAGTAAAATAACAACCGAGGCTTCTGGTTCTAGAACATCTTATGGTGTGTATTCCGAATCTCAATTAGCAACAGGTTACGCAGGATATTTTATTGGTAGAATGTCTTTAGGAAATTCGTTTTCAAATCGATATTTAATGCCAGATGCAGATGGATCTGCAAATCAAGTATTAACAACAGATGGGTCTGGTAATACCAGTTGGTCGAACGATTTTACAACTGCAAATAATGGTTTAACAGAAACCTCTGCTAACATACAACTCGGTGGAGCATTAACACAAAATACCACTATTACACAAGGAAATTTTGATACCACATTTACAGTAGATGGAACAGGAGATTTTACAGTTTATCAATCTGGATTAGGTGCTGGGAATCTAATAAATGCAAAAAATTCTGGAAGTATTACTATCGGACACCTTTTTGAATTAAATGAACCGAGATTACAAGTTTTAGGAGTAACTAATTTTGGTGGATTTGTAGCAAGTTTTTACAATGGTTCTAATAACCAAAACTCTGGTTGTGTTGCTATAAAATTACGCAATGCAACACCAAACAATTTATCGCGATATATTGGGTTTTTTAGAGATAATGGTAACACACAATCTGGAGCAATAACAGCAAACTTTGCTTCTGGTGGAGTAAATTACACAACCGTTTCGGATAGAAGATTAAAAACCAATATTCAAGACATTAATAACAGTTTAGAAATTCTCCAGAAAATACAACCTAGAATTTACGAATACAAAGCAAATAGAGGTAAAAAAGAATATGGTTTTATAGCACAAGAATTACAAAAACAATATCCACAAGCAGTTTCTGGAACACCAGATTCTGATGTAATAAAAAATCCGATGATGGTAGATTATTCCCGATTAACACCTTTATTAGCAGCAGGAATTAAAGAATTACATAACAAAATAAAAAATCAAAAAGCTCAAATAAAAAGTATAAAAACAGAAGCCCGAAAACTAGAACAAAAATATAAAAATTTAGAAGCAAGATTAAATGCTTTAGAAGTACGATAATAACCTTGTTTAACCATTCCATTTCTTATTAAAAATAAGAAAACAAATGCAAAAAATTAATCTTTAAACTCGTAAACAAAATCCTTTTGATACTTTGTAAAAGCAGCTTCGGATTTTATTTCTTTGTATTTGTTCGTTTTAAATAATTTTAAAAAAAGTTCTAATTGTTTTGCGGTTCTATATCCAGGTAAAGGTGCAATTAGACTGCCATCAACATCAAAAAACACGATAGAAGGAAAACCTTTAATTTGTAAATAATCTGTTAATTGATGTGCGCTATTTCTACTAAATTTCTTTTTAGGATCGTACCTAGGATTTTTAAAAGTTTGCTCATCGTATTTAATAGTTCCGCCACCTTCGCCATTAAATTTTACAGCGTAAAAATTAGTATTAACGTAATTTATTAAATCTTTATTTTTAAAAGTTTGCTTATCCATCATTTTACAAGGACCGCACCAATTGGTATAAATATCCATCATAATTTTTTTAGTACCAATACCTTTGGATTCTTTTTGAGCAGTTAACGCTTCTGTAAAAGACATCCAATTTATTTTAGGTTCTGTTTCTTGCGCTTTTAAGTAAAACGAAATAAAGATAATTATAATAAGAGTCGCTTTTTTCATTACGATTTTGGCATATATCTTTCGATACTACTTATCCATTCTTTTGAACCTTTCATATATCCTGTTTTTCCAAGAGGTATAATGTCCTTTTTAGGGTTTTTTCCTTTTCCTGCTTGAAATAGCCAAATGGTAGGAAAACCACGAACACCAAAAGCTTTTTGTAAAGCGTAATTTTGTTTTTGTAATTTTTGAGATAATTTTGTTTTTCTAGGAAAATCTAATTCTAATAAAATAACATTTTCTTTAGCCCAAGTTTGGAATTCGGCAGTACTAAAAACTTCTTTATCTAATCTTTTACACCAACCACACCAATCACTACCAGTAAAATTAGCTAAAATTGGCTTTTTTGTTTTTCGAGATAATTTTGCTGCTTCTTCAAAGTCACTAATCCATTCTACTTGTGAGAAAGCGGTTACACTAGTCAAAAATAATAATCCTAAAAATAAATTTTTCATCGTAATACGTTTTGTTTGCTAAATTAGTTGCAATTTATGTGCCGAAATTACAAAAATAAGTTCTTTATTAACGGTTTATGGTGTCAAATATTTTAATCCAACAAATTTTTCTTAATTTCACAGCCACAATAAAACGACCACTTTCATGAAAAAAACACTAACAATTTTATCTCTAATGGTACTTTTTGGCTGTTCGGATATTAATAAAAAACAATCCAAAAAAACTACAGCAAAAAAAACAATTTATGCAGTAGATAATCATTCGTTTGCAAAACCTAACGAAGCTGTTGCTAAACATCTTAATCTAAATATTAAAGTAGATTTTAATAAAAAGATAATTTCTGGTAAAGCAACGTATAAAATAGAAAAGAAGGCAACTGTAACTAAAATTCATTTTGATATAAAAGCTTTGGTAATTCATAAAGTAACAATTAATAACTATAAGGATGAAACGGATTTTAATATTGTTGAAGGCGACGAGATTCATGGAGATGATCTAACGATAACCTTACCTAAAAATGCAAGTGCTGTTACTATTTTTTATGAAACGACATCCAAAACAGAAGCCTTACAGTTTTTAAAACCTGAGCAAACCGCAGGAAAAGAAGATCCGTTTTTATTTACACAAGGTCAGGCGATATTAACACGTACATGGATTCCGATACAAGATTCTCCACAAATACGATTGACTTATGATGCAACTGTTGAGGTTCCTTATAATTTAATGGCAATAATGAGTGCCAAAAATGGAAAGCAAAAATCACAAAATGGAATGTATTATTTTACGATGAAACAAGCCATATCTCCTTATTTAATCGCTTTAGCTGTTGGAGATTTGGAATACAAACCTTTAAGTAGTAGAACTGGTGTTTATGCAGAAAAAGTAACAATCGATGCTGCTGCTTTTGAATTTGAAGATGTAGAAAAAATGATTGTTAGGGCAGAGATGTTGTATGGAAAATACCATTGGGAACAATACGATATTGTGGTTTTGCCACCAAGTTTTCCGTTTGGAGGTATGGAAAATCCAAGACTTACTTTTGCAACACCAACGATTATAGCTGGCGACAAAAGTTTAACTACTTTGGTTGCTCATGAATTAGCCCATTCTTGGAGCGGAAATTTAGTTACTAATGCTACTTGGAACGATTTCTGGCTTAACGAAGGATTTACCGTTTATTTTGAGCGTAGAATTATGGAAGCCGTTTACGGAAAAGAATATGCAGATATGTTAGCTGTAATTGGTAGGCAAGATTTAGATGAAGGTTTGGAAGGATTAAAACATACACCTAATGATACTAAACTAAAACTTAATTTAGATGGAAGAAATCCAGACGATGGTATGACAGATATTGCTTACGAAAAAGGGTTTTTATTTCTAAAAACTTTAGAAGAAAAAGTAGGTAGACCAAATATGGATCTATTTTTAAAGGCATATTTTAAAGAATTTGCTTTTTCAACAATTACCACAGAGAAATTTCTTAATTATCTTAATGCGAATCTATTAACGCCAAATAAAATAACGTTTAATGTAGAAGAATGGGTTTATAGTCCAGGAATTCCAGCAAACCAAATAAAAATAACCTCAACCAAATTAGATGTGGTAATGCAAGTAATTGAAAAATGGGAAAAAGGAAACATTATGGTAGAAGAAATTTGTGATCAAGATTGGACAATTCAGCAAAAAATACATTTTATTCGGAACATTCCTGCTACAATTTCTGCAAGGCAACTAGAGTCTTTAGATGCGCATTGTGAATTTACCAATACAACCAATTCGTATATTGCTATGGTTTGGTTTGAACAAGTAATAAAACACAATTACCACAATAAACATATCGATAAAAAAATAGAGGATTTTTTAACTACTGTTGGTCGAAGATGGTATGTTTCTACTATATATAACGCATTAAAAAATAATGGAAAATTAAATTATGCAAGACGTATATATAAGAAAGCACGTAAAAATTACCATTCTGTTACTACAAATACCATAGACAATATGCTTGGTTTATAAACAAGAAAAAAGAGGCATAAAAGCCTCTTTTTTCTTGTTTACAAGTGTTTTTATTTTACACCATGCATTAACTTTTTTAGAAATGGATTTAGAAAGAATATCAATATCCCTGCAATTGCAGGAACAAAAGTAAATATTAAAAAGAACGTAGATAAACTATATTCTTTTGTAATGTTTTCTATTTGTCCACCTAATATTGCTGCCAATTTATTTCCGATTGCAATGGCTAAATACCACATACCAAACATAAAGGCAATCATACGTGCAGGTACTAATTTACTTACATAAGATAAACCGACAGGCGATAAACAGAGTTCGCCAAGGGTATGGAAAAGATAGGCAAATATTAACCAAATCATACTTACTTTTACACCTTCTTTCATACCGTAAGATCCGTAAGCTAATAATCCAAAACCAACGGCCATAATTAATAAACCTAAAGCGTATTTAGTAGCTGCCGATGGATTGTATTTAGAATCCCACCAACGTGAAAAGAAAGAGGCAAATGCAATAATAAAAAAAGAATTTAGAATAGAAAACCAAGAAACGGTTATTTCTACTTCGTTTGCTTTAACCTTTGCTACGGTTGCTTTTATAATACCATTATCTCTTTTAAATTCCTTTCCATTTTCTATAGCTTTTGTTAAACGATTACTTGTTAAATAACCAAATTCTGTTCCATCATTATCTTTTGTTATTATTTTTACTTTATCTCCCATTTTTAAAGTAACTGGTTCTGCAAATGACGTTATTTTATCAATAATTACATCATTACTAGTTAACTTCGTTTGCTCTGTAATAGGTGTTTCAAAATATAAAGTATTTAAAGCGACACTAAACACTTTTTTCTTTTTATTATGAAAAAACACTTTAGCATTATTAGTGTTTTCAATATTTTTAATGGTGTTTAGATATTGATTATCTAGTTTTTTTTGTTCCGCTTTTTTCGCTTTTCTATCGTATAATTCAGACTCTTTTTGTTTTATTACTGCACCATTATAAACAATACTATCTATATTTATATTTGCTGTTTTATTATTAAAAATAGTAGTGAAACTTCCACCAAGTAATTTACCATCTAACAATTCTGTTCGCTCTGGTAATAATGCGTAACTGGATTTATCTACAGATGTTTTTATAGCTTTATAACTTACATCATAAGCTGTTGTATTATAATCTCTATTAAGCATCCAACCAACTACAGACCACATTCCTATAAAACAGATAACCAATACAATATTAGAATAAGGTATTTTTTTAAAGGTTTTTTTCCATAAAATAAAGAGTACATAAGATATTATCAATAATGGAATAATGGTTAAAAGTGTATTTACAATATTAAATATTGTTGCAGATGTACCACTCATAGAGCGATTTACATTATCTCTTGCAAAAACTACCAATGATGTAGCTCCTTGCTCAAACGATAACCAAAAGAATACGGTAAAAAACGCAAATATGATAAATGCAATCATACGGCCTCTTACTACTTTGGTGTATCTACTTATCCTACTTATTATTAAAAATAAAAATACTCCTAAAGCAAAAAGAACAGCTACATATTGTCCTTCTAATTTACCAATTCGTAAAGCTGAAAACATATCAAAATCGGCTATTTTTGATAAAGGATCATTAAATGCATAACCTAATCCTATAACTGCAGAAATTGCAATCAATATTTTATCTAATTTTGTAAATGGGTTTAATTTTTCTTCATTGGTATCTATTGCTTCTGTTGTTTCTATAACAGCTGTTTTGTTTTTATTAGGTTTGGCTCCTATATTACCAAACAAATTACCTGCCAACCAAAATTGTAATGTTCCTAAAAACATAAAAAATCCTGCTAAACTAAAACCATAGACCCAACCTATTTTTTCGGCCAAATAGCCACATAGCATCATTCCAAAAAACGCTCCTGCATTTACTCCCATATAATATATCGTGTATGCTCCATCCTTTTTCTCAGGAGTTTTTTTATACATTTCTGATATTATTGCTGTCATTGTTGGTTTAAAGAAACCTGTACCTATAACTAATAAAGCCAAACCGATATATAAAGAGGCTTCGGTTTCAAAAGCCATAGATGCATGACCTAAAGTCATAATTGCAGCACCAATAATCACGGCCCATCGGTAACCTGTAATTTTATCTGCTATAATACCACCTATTATTGGTGTAATGTATAATAGCATAGCATAAGTACCAAACAAGGCACTTGCATTTTCTACAGTCCATTCCCAGCCTGGATTGTAACCAACAACAGCCATGGTTAAGAAATTAACTAATAGGATTCGCATTCCGTAAAAAGAAAACCGTTCCCACATTTCTGTAAAAAACAGCACAAATAAACCTGCTGGATGTCCTAATACTTTGTCTTTAAATAGATTTTCAATGTCTGTATTCATAATATTATTTTGAGTTTTTTAATTGTCTGCTATTTCAAAACCTTCGGTTTCGTCGTGTATTTCGTGTTCATTATCTTCGGCTCCATGGGTTAGTTTTTTTAGTTTCTTTAAAAACATTAAAAGTAATAGACCAAATACAACTGTAAATATAACTAATAATCGAAATGTTTCATATTCTTGCTTACTTTGTTCTTCTTCTACGACAAAAGAAACGCCATAATCTTTTCCGTCTCCTTCATTTTTTCTATTCTTTGCTTTTTCTTCGTCTTTTTCAAATAAAAGTGATGCGTGATATGGGTTTGACTTCGTTGCTTTATTCTCTTGTAAATAGGAAGTCAATTCTTTATTAAAATTATGTTTTTTACTTTCATTAAATGTAAATAAATAATTGATGTTTTTTTTACTTTTATAATCGTTAAAGACAATTTTATCATCTTCTAAATAAAGATCGGTTTTAATTGAGAAATTTCTATCTTTATTAATAGCATAATCAAACGTTTTTTTGATTTCTTTTTTATCGTTTTTAAATTCTATGGAATCTTTTGAGGTAAAATTAAAAATTTCCTCCTTGTTTACTATCATTTTTCCTTTATAAGCATCTAATTGCGCAGATTCTCCAATACTTCCTGCTAATTTATTTCCAAAACCTGTTGCTGCAAAATAAACACCCATCATAATGGAGGCATATTTTACTGGTGCTAATTTTGTTATAAATGATAAGGATACTGGCGAGGTACAAAGTTCTCCTATTGTATGAAAAAGATATGCTAAAAAGACCCAAAACATTGCTGCTTTTCCAAATTCTACTGTAGAAGCTTCTTTTGAAGCATACATCATAAAAACATAACCAAGTCCCATAATTATAGTACCTATTGCCATTTTAAATATAGAAGAAGATTCTTTTCCTTTCTTTTTCCACCAAATCCAAAATCCTCCAATTAAAGTACCAAATATAATAATATAACCTGCGTTTAAAGATTGAAATACAGAGGCTGGAATTTCTGGTAACCAAGACCATCCTGTGGTTCTATTTACTTTTGCATCGGTATATAAATTCATTAATCCTCCTGCCTGTTCAAAAGCTCCCCAAAATACAATTACAATCAAAAATGAAATTAGTAAAACCACTACTCTATCTTTTTCTATTTTGGTTAATGGTTTTTTAGCAATTTCTGCATCAATATTTGAATCTTTTCCTCCTATAAAATTACCAACATGTTTTAAATATTTTTGTCCCCAAATATAAACTGCTTGTCCTAAAATCATTCCAATACCAGCAAGACCGAATCCGTAGTGCCATCCGTAATAATATGCAACCAAACCAACGGTAATACTAGATAAAAATGCGCCAATGTTAATACCGATATAAAATATGGTAAAACCACTATCTCTTCGAATATCTCCTTCTTTGTATAAACCACCAACCATTGTCGAAATATTTGGTTTTAAGCCTCCTACTCCTAATATAATAAGTAATAATCCTATAAAAAACGCTGTACTTGATGGTATTGCTAAAGTTAAATGTCCTAATACTAAAAGAAAACCTCCTAGCATTACTGTTTTTTTCTGTCCCAACCATTTATCTGCTATGATTCCTCCTGGAATTGCAGCGACATATACTAACATAGTATACCATCCATACATCCATAATGCATCTTTACCAGACCATCCTAACCCTGGTTCTACAGCAGTTGCCGATGTTGCTACGTACAAAGTTAAAAGTGCTCGCATTCCGTAATAAGAAAAACGTTCCCACAATTCTGTAAAAAATAGAACATACAGACCTATTGGATGTCCAAATAACTCTCTTTGATGTGGTTCTAATGCTTTTGTTGACATGTGTTTTTTGTTTTGAATTAATTGTTTTTTTGAATTTTATAAATCGATCTAATTTTATAAATTCTCTTCGATAAAAGTAGTCATTTTTTTATAAAGATGTAGTCTATCGTTACGTGTACTATAAATTCCGTGAGATCGGTCTGGATATATAAACATATCGAATTGCTTGTTCGCTTCTACTAAAGCATTTATCATTCGCATGGTATTTTGTACATGTACATTATCGTCTCCGCTTCCGTGTACGAGTAGGTATTTTCCTTTTAATAAATGTGTGAAATTTATTGGCGAATTATCATCGTAACCACTTGCATTTTCTTGTGGTGTTTGCATGTAACGTTCGGTATAAATGGTATCGTAAAATCGCCATGATGTTACTGGAGCGACTGCTATTGCCATTTTAAAGGTATCTGCTCCTTTGGTAATTGCTAATGAGGACATATAACCACCAAACGACCATCCCCAAATTCCGATACGGTTTGCATCAATATAATTACGTTTTGCTAGTTCTTTTGCGGCTTCTATCTGATCTTCTATTTCGTATTTTCCTAGTTCTTTTTGTGTTACTTTTTTAAAATCTCGTCCTTTAAAACCTGTTCCTCTACCATCTATACATGCAACGATATATCCTTTTTGACTTAGCATATAATGCCAGTAATCGTTTGCATAATGCCAACGGTTTGCTACTTGCTGACTTCCTGGTCCTGAATATTGATACATAAATAACGGATATTTTTTTGTTGCATCAAAATTAGCTGGTTTTATCATCCACATATTAAATGTGCCATCTTTGGTGGTAATTGTTGAAAATTCTTTTTTTCCTAATTGGTATTCTGCGATAAGCGAAGTAACGGCAGAATTCTCTTTAATTACTTTAATTTCCTTTCCTGTTTTTGCTTTATTTAAGGTGTAAATTGTTGGTGTTTCGGCATTAGAAAAGGTATTGATATAGTAATTAAAACTATTGCTAAATGCTGCGGAATTGGTTCCTTTTTTTATGGATAATTTTTGTTGGTTACTTCCATCTAAATCAATTGTAGAAACACTTCGATTTATAGAACCATCTTCGGTAGATTGATAATAAATACGTGAATTTTTAGCATCGTAACCATAATAGTTGGTTACTTCCCAATTTCCTTTGGTTACTTGGTTTATTAGTTTTCCTGTTTTATTGTAATGGTATATATGGTTAAATCCATCTTTTTCGCTTGTCCAAATAAAAGAGTTATCTTTTAAAAAAGTGAGGTTATCGGTAACATCTACATAAGCGGCATCTTTTTCGTTTAATAGTACATTGCTTTTTAAGGTATTTCCGTCTACGAAAATCAAATTCAAATTATTTTGATGTCTATTTAATGTGGTTACACAAAGTGTATTGGCTTCGTTTGTCCATTCTATTCTAGGAATGTAGTATTGTTGTTTGTTTCCCAATTCAATTTTTTGACTATTTTGTGTTTGTATGTTATATAAATGCAAACTTACTTCTGCATTTTTCTCTCCTGCTTTTGGATATTTAAATACTTGTTGTGTTTGGTATAAATCCGACCCAAAAATATCCATAGAAAATTCTGGAACATTGGTTTCGTCGAAACGGATATATGCTAATTTATCGGAATTCCCATTCCATTCAAATGCTCTTACAAAAGCAAATTCTTCTTCGTAAACCCAATCTGTAATTCCGTTAATAATTTTATTTTTTTTACCATCAAAGGTAATTTGCTTGGTTGTATTTGTTTTTAAATCTTTGTAAAAAAGATTGTTATTATACATGTAGGCTACTTTATTTTCGTTTGGAGATAAGGTTGGTTCTTGTATTTTATTATCTGATATTTTGGTTAATTTTTTAGAGATCAAATCGTATACATAGTAAATTCCTCTGGATGAATGTCTATAAATTTGTTCGGTTTCTGTACCAATAATCAATTTATTTTCTGCTTTACTAAAAGTATAATCGTAGAGTGAATTAATTCCGTTAAGATTATTTGTAGTAACAATCGTTTCTACTTTTTCTAATGTTTTATAGCTATATTTATCTAATTGTGCTCCATTATTATTTACAACAACGTAATAATCGCCATTATTCATAGAGTGAAAACCGCCTAGTCGCTGTGTTCTAAAGGTGCCTTTAGACCAAATATCTTCTAGACTAATTTGTTTTCCTTGAGATGTGTTTTGTGTGGTTTTGTTTGTTTGTTTCGAAGTAGTTTTAGTGGTATTACAACTTAGAAAAAGAATTGTTGTAATAAATATAAATACTATTTTTTTCATAAAAGAGGTTTTAAACCTCAAGTTTACGGATTTTTGTTTTAATTTATGCTAAAAATCTATAAAATCCTTATTTTTGATTACTAATGATACAATTCAAATTTAACATAAAACACTTTATCTATTTTACATTTGCCTTTATTTTGTTTACCATAATTGGCACACTTACTCATGAATATGGTCATATTTTGGTTGCTAAAAGTCTTGGTTATAAAACGACGTTACATTATGGAAGTATGAATTATAATAATAAAGAAGCGTTACGGAATTTAGATTTGTTTTATAGTTTAAATGAAGGGAAAATTAAAAGTGAAAACTCTTCAAATGAGAAAAAAGAATTCAAAAATATTTTAAAGGAGAATAGAAAGAAAGGTTTTTGGATAACCGTTGGTGGTCCAACACAAACAATTATTACAGGGTTTTTTGGTCTATTTATTTTATCTTTTAGAAAAAAAGACAATTCCTTTAAATTTATGGATTGGTTAGCTGTTTTTTTTTCCTTATTTTGGTTGCGAGAAGTTTTTAATCTGGTTACTGGTTTGATACATGGTTTGTTTTTAAATGGAAATTATTTTGGTGGTGATGAATATGGAATATCAAACTATTTAGGAGTTCCTGTAGGAACATTTTCTATTATTTTAGGAATAATTGGTTTATTTATTTCGATATATATTGTTTTTAAAATTATTCCTAAAAAAATACAATTCACATTTATTTTAAGTGGTTTGGTTGGTGGTTTGAGTGGTTTTTATGTTTGGTTTTTAATCTTAGGTCCAAAATTATTACCTTAGATTTATTATTTCTTTTACTTTTGTGGTGAAAAATATAGATACATGTCAAAACAAATTTCAGGATTTTCAAAATTTACCAAAGAGGAAAAAATAAATTGGTTGGCAAATCAATTTTTTATGGATAAAAATCAAGGAATTACTATCTTACAAAGCTATTGGAATTCGAATAAAAAGCTACAAAAATTACACGATGATTTTATAGAAAACACAATATCCAATTTTTATTTTCCGTATGCTGTTGCTCCAAATTTTGTGATTAATAATAGAGATTATACCATTCCGATGGCAATCGAAGAAAGTTCGGTTGTTGCTGCGGCAGCTCTAGTAGCTAAATTTTGGAGTACTCGTGGTGGTTTTAAAACTAAAGTGATTTCTACCACAAAAATTGGTCAAGTACATTTTATGTTTTCTAGCAATGAAAATAAATTGTTAGATTATTTTAATTCGATTAAATCGGAATTATTTGAAGTAACCAACGACATTACTAAAAACATGCGAAAACGTGGTGGTGGTATTTTAGATATCGAATTACGTAACAAAACGGTAGATTTAAAAGATTACTATCAACTACATGTTACCTTTGAAACCAAGGATAGTATGGGTGCGAACTTTATAAATACGTGTCTAGAAGCTATTGCAAATCGTTTTAAAGACACTAAGAAATTAGACATACAAATAGTAATGAGTATTTTATCTAATTATGTACCAGATTGTTTGGTACGTGCTGAGGTCTCTTGTAAAGTAGAAGATTTATACAAAGATAATGCTACATATTATGCAGAAAAATTTATCAATGCCTTAGATATTGCAAATGCCGAACCACACAGAGCTGTAACTCATAATAAAGGTATTATGAATGGTATTGATGCTGTGGTTATTGCAACAGGTAATGATTTTAGAGCTGTGGAGGCTGGAGTGCATGCTTATGCTGCTAGAAATGGGAAATATCGAAGTTTGTCTGGTGCTAAAATAGATCCCGACCCTTCGGGGGGAGTTTTTAGTTTTTGGTTAGAAATTCCTTTATCTTTAGGTACTGTTGGTGGTTTAACCAAATTACATCCTTTGGCAAAGTTAAGTCTAGAAATATTGCAAAACCCATCTGCAAAAGAATTGATGGAAATTGTTGCTGTTGTTGGTTTGGCTCAAAATTTTGCTGCTTTACGTGCTTTAACTACTACTGGAATTCAAAAAGGACACATGAAAATGCATTTAGGTAATATTATCAAACAATTAACTACTAACAAAAAAGAGGTTGCCTATTTATTAGACTATTTTAAAAATAAACCAGTTTCTCATAGTGCTGTTGTATCTGAGTTTGATAGGATTAACTCAAAATATTCATAGCTTTTCGTTATGAAAAATCAAAAAAGTGATGCGCAATTGAGAAGTACAAAAGTTTTTTAGTGAAACAAATTTATAGCGTTTTTTGATGTTGAGTTGGTATGAGTTAGTATTATACCTATTTGATTTTAAGATGAGCAAAAAAAATCAACATGTTTTTTTAGTGTAAAATCTTAAAAATTGTAAGCATAGACTCTGCTACGGTTATAATTTTTAAAACACACAATAATAAAAATAAAAAAATCTTGAAGGTTACTTCAAGATTTTTAAATATTTTAAAGAAAAATAATTTATTTCTTAGGCTCTTCTTTTTTCGTTTCGGTAGTTTTATCTGTAGAAGTTTCTTTTACCTCTTCTTTTTTATCTTCCTTTACTTCTTCTTTATCCGAAGAATCATCCTTTTTATAAGCATCATTCATTGCATTTAATACAATTTCTGTAAGATCTGTTTTTTTGTCGCCATACATTACAGCTCCATTCAAATCTACAGTACCAAAAATCATTTGATAATCGTTCTTTTTACCATAATCTTGGATAAAATCGTTAACTTTTTCCGCTATTTTTTTTATTGCTTCTTGTCCTTCATTTTGAACTTGATATTGCATTTGTTGTTGTTTCTGTTGTAACATTTGTTGTTCAGAACCTAATTCTTGTTGTTTTTGAGCTCTGTTTTGAGGAGACATTTTTCTTTCATTTTTTTGATATTCGGCAACTTTGGCTTGAAAATTAGCAATTAATAATTCCAAACTTTTTTGTTCTTTTTCTGATTTCGCTTTCATTTCTGCTTCAACAGCAATAGTACCTTTGTATTCTTTAATTAATTTCTCGGTATTTACAAAACCATTTTTTGGTGTACAAGATGTTAATGTAATGGTAGCAATTAAGACAAATAATATTCTTTTCATTTTTTAATATTTTGGATTGATTTTATTTTAGGTTGCAAATGTAAGTTTAATATTTATTGATTTCAATTTTTGGCTTATTTATTTATATTTGTTATATATTTGAAGATTATAATAATGTATCTACAAAGAATTTTTATTGTTTTCTTTTTTTTAGGATTAACGTCTTGTGATACTTTTTTTTCTAAAAAAGAAAGAAAAAAGGAACAAATTAATACAACTTTAAAACCGATTGATTTCAAAACTATCGATGCATATCCACTATTGCCTGAGTGTAATGAAATAAGTTCAAGGATAGAGCAAAAAAAGTGTTTTTATGATATGTTATCTGGTAGAATTCAGGAAGCATTAAGTAAAAAAACAATTTTGTTAGATACTAAAAATGAAGGGGTTATTATTGTAAAACTACAAGTTAATTTAGAAGGTAAAATAAAGATTTTAACCATAACAATGTCAGAACAAATAAAAGAAAATCGTTATAAATTAGATAGTATAATTAGAACAAGTATTGTAAATATCCCTTCAATAATTCCAGCAATAAAAGCAGGGATTCCTGTAAAATCAGAATTCACGCTACCAATTGTTATCAATAAGGAAAATTAAAATCGAATGGCTAATTTTTTCATCAAGCGAAGTACCTCAACGTATAACCAAATTAAAGAAACTAAAATTCCCCAAGTAGCAACCCATTCCATATATTTAGGAGCACGATTTAGTTGACGATCAATATAATCAAAATCTAAAAGTAAAGAAAAAGATGCTACTGTTGCGGCAATTAGAGTAAAACCAATCGAAAGCCAAGAAGTTCCATAAATTATGCCTAAACGAATGTCAAACAAACGCAAAATAAAACTAATAATATAAATGGTCATTATCGTAGCGATAGCACCATAAATTATACTTCTAAATTGATGTGTGATTTTTACAAGGTGTAATTTATATAAAATTAACATGACAAAAAAAGCAATAATACTTACCTGCACGGCTAACATTGGCATTCCATTAAATTGTGCATTAGCATAGGCAGAAATTCCACCTAAAAAAAGACCTTTTGCTAAAGCATAAATAGGAACCGTAATTGGAGACCATTTTTTTTTATACGAAGTTAATACACTAAAAAATAAAGCAACTAATAATCCTCCATAAATATAATAGTTTACATTTTTACCTTTTTTAACAAGACTCCAAACATACCAAGCTGTTAAACTAACTAAAAAAAGAGTATAAAAAGTCTTTAAAAAAACACCAATTAGTGTCATTTTACCTGAAGAACTATGCTCTTTTTTCCAGAAATAGGAATTAAAAACAGGATTCGAAGTTTTATATTGCATAAAAAGTATTTAAATATGGTATAAAGTTATTATTTTTTTTAACTTTGCATCGAATTTACTTTAAAGATTATAACTTATTACATATAAGCTGTGAAGTGAGAAAAAGAAAAGTTTAAAAAAGCATTAAAACAAAACAGTTTAGATGCTTTTTTTTTATTATTAAAAGTCTTTAAAATTCCTCTCTGTTCTTCAAAAAAACAAAATACACGCAAAAAAGAACAGATTATAAGTTTTTTTCTACAATTTATAATATTGTTTTTAACAACAATTAAAATTAATTCTACTTTTGGATTAAATAAATTACGAAATATCAGTTTTAAATAAAAAAGGGGGAATATCCCCTTAAAAAAAGGGGATATTCCCTTAGAAATAATATGTACTGGTGTTCTAATTTTGTAATGTAATTTTTTTTTACAGTTTGTTTAATACTATTCCCCTTACCTAACAACTACATAGTATTCAAATAAAATAAAGAATATTTTCAATAAAATAAATAGTACTATTTCTCATAACTATGATTAATAAATTTGTAATTGCATTAAAAGATGACTTAGGTTTGATTGACTACATAAAAGAAGATGGTCAGTTAAACTCTGTTGTATTAGGAGCAGAAAACATTGCAAACTTTGACACATCAACAACCAATATTAATGGTAAAAATTTAATAATTACCATCGTTAGAATAGAAGAAGAAAGTACACTTAAAAATTTTCCAAACAAAAAATTAATCGACGTTGGAGGTTCTTATCAAGTAGATAAACGATATCCTAAAATTAACCTTAACTATTACTTGTTATTCTCCGCAACACTACAATATGACAAATCCGTAGCAATAATAAACAGAACAATAAAATTTTTTCAAGCCAATAAAAAAGTTCAATTTGAAGCAGATGGAGACAACTTAGAACTAAATTTAGAATTATACTCACCAACGTTTGAACAACTCAATAATATTTGGGGAATGCTTGGTGGTAAACAATTACCAAGTATCATTTATAAGGTAAGAGTTATGGCACTAGAGAAAGACGAACAAAAATTAGGAGCAGTAGTAAAAAGTATAGATAGTACAATACATCACAATGAGTAAATATAGTCACAAATATAAACCCATAAGTAGTTTTAACTTAACGCACAGTAAACAATTCTTAGCGGAAGAATACCTTACTTTTTTTCCAGATAGTGAAACCTCTAAAAATTTAAGTAAATACAGGCTAAAAGTTAAGAAAACACCAAAAGGTTTAATGGTATTGTATAAAATAAATGAAGAATTTACCGCTATTACAGAAGATGAAACGATACTTTTTAATGGACTTTTATTAGATAATAAAAAAGTGATTGGTTATACAAAGAATGGAAATACTACTAATTGGTTGCCAAATCCAGCAAATTTAACATTGACTTTTTATGGCATAACAAATACGACGTATAAAGAAGGTACAATTTGGGGAAATTTAGAATTAAATAAGTATATAAAGTACAAAGCATCTTCATTAAATGGAGTATTAACAACAGACAATACCATAAAAGGAATAAAACCAGACGCAATATTTGAACTTGCAATTACTAATGCAGGAGCAATAACAGAAACAAAATTTGAATTTAACATATAGAATAATTAAAAAACAAAATTTATTATGGCAAGTACATTAAGAACACCAGGAGTTTATGTGGAAGAAATATCAAAATTTCCGCCATCCGTAGCACAAGTAGAAACCGCAATACCAGCATTTATTGGATATACAGAAAAAGCCGAAAAAGATAACGAAATTTTAGTAGGAGAACCAACACGAATTACCTCTCTTTTAGAATACGTAACTTATTTTGGAGAAGCCGAAAAAGAAACAGGTTTTACTGCAACAGTGAATGAAGACGGTGATGGAAATAAAACAATAGTAACAAATTCGGATACAGTAACAACCTCAAAATTTTTAATGTATTATGCAATGCAAATGTATTTTGCTAACGGAGGAGGTCCTTGTTGGATTGTTTCTGTGGGATTGTATAATCCTGCAGGACCAGATTTTGCAGAGTTAGATGGAGGATTAACAAAATTGGAAAAAGAAGATGAGCCAACATTAATTATTTTTCCAGATGCAAAATCACTAAGTTCAGATTCTCACTTTTATAGTTTGTATAATAATGCTTTAACACAATGTAAAAATTTACAAGATAGGTTTACTATTATTGATACTTACTCTAATGTTGCTGATGTTGAAATGAACGATCCAGAAGGTGTGCGAAATAGAATTTCATCGGATGCCGAAGAAAAAAAATATGGAGCAGCTTATTTCCCATATTTAAAAACCATTCTTAATTTTAATATAGACGAATCTACCGTTAGTATCACTCATACTGTTGGAGATGCAGCAGCAATAATTAAACAATCGAAAGATAAAATAACTAACTTTTTAGCGAAAATCACTAGTACAAATACCGATACAGCTACTTTTAAAGGTAATTTGGTTACTGCAATAAGTGCAATTACTAGCTTATCAGGTACGGCAGCAGTTAAATATACAAATTCATTGCCTTTAATACCTACTGTTATTACGGCTATAGATGGAGTTATTGGACACATACAAAATGTAATAGTAGATGCAGAAGCAGTAGTAAGTACAGCACGGTTGGTAGCAAATGCAGGAGTTACTCCAGCACCAGTATTATCGGATGCATTGATTTTAGATGAAAAAATTACAGTTAAATTACGTGCGGTTATTTTAGCATTTGAAGGGTTTAAAGACGATTATTATGCCGCTTCTAATATGGCAGAAGTAACAGCAGCAGGAACAGCAACTTTAACAGCGATGGCGTCGTTTTTTGACCCTACTGTACCAAACAACATTATTAAAACAGAAATAATTGATGTTATAAATTTACCAAATCTTTTAGCAAAAGTTAACGCACTTGTACCTTTAGGAGGAGGTGCTTCAGGAGCTCTAAATGGAACAAATCTAGCAGGAATAAAAAATACAGATACAGAAATTTACAACGCAATAAAAAAAGAATTAGAAAAAGTAACTGTAGTATTACCTCCAAGTAGTAGTATGGCAGGAGTATACGCAAGAGTAGATAGTTCTAGAGGAGTATGGAAAGCACCAGCAAACGTATCTTTAAAATATGTTATTAAGCCAACACAAAAAATAACACACGAATTAAACGGAAGGTTAAATATCGATACATCAGGAAAAACAATCAATGCAATACGATCTTTTACAGGAAAAGGAACTATCGTTTGGGGAGCAAGAACCTTAGCAGGAAATGATAATGAATGGCGATACATATCAGTAAGAAGATTTTTTAACATGGTAGAAGAATCTGTTAAAAAAGCATCCGATCAATTTGTGTTTGAAGCAAACGATGCAAATACATGGGTAAAAATAAGAGCAATGATAGAAAACTTTTTAACCAATCAATGGAGAGCAGGAGCATTAGCAGGAGCCAAAGCAGACGATGCCTTTTATGTAAGAATAGGTTTAAATCAAACCATGACAGCACAAGATATTTTAAACGGAATAATGAATATCGAAATCGGAATGGCAGTAGTAAGACCAGCAGAATTTATCGTGCTTAAGTTTTCACACAAAATGCAAGAATCTTAAAAAGAAGTGAAGTAATTAAAATAAAAAGAAATAATCATTAAAAAAATAAAATTATGTCAGCATATCCACAAGTAAAGTTTCATTTTCAAGTAGAATGGGGAGGAACAAAAATAGGTTTTCAAGAAGTATCTGGATTAGATATGGAAATCGAACCCTTAGAATATCGAGAAGGTTCTAGTTTAGAATTTAGTAAAATAAACATGCCTGGAATGGTAAAATACAGTGATGTTACTCTTAAAAGAGGAGTCTTTAAAAGCGATAATGAATTTTATGCTTGGATGAATACAATAAAAATGAACACCGTAGAACGAAGAGATATTACCATTAGTTTATTAGACGAAGAACATGCACCTGTTGTAGTTTGGAAACTAAAAAATGTATGGCCAATGAAAATACAATCTACAGATTTAAAAGCAATGGGTAATGAAGTAGCAATTGAAACAATGGTTTTAAAGCATGAAGGATTAACCATACAAAATGAGTAATATATGGGTTTAGGCAAACAAATATTAGATAAATTTACCTATCCGTTAGTAGGATATCATTTTGCAGTTTATTTTCATGGATTATTACCAAATCCGATAGATATGGCTTTTCAATCTGTTGCTGGTTTAAGTGTAGAGGTAGAAACAGAAAGTTATGCCGAAGGTGGAGAAAATAGATTTGTACACGAAATTCCAAAAGGACTTAAATTTTCGACATTAACACTTAAAAGAGGTTTAAAGATAGTTCCCTCTATTCTTTCAAAATGGTTTGAAGATGCCTATGAAAATTTTAAGTTCAAACCATTAGACCTCATCATCATATTAATGGATGAAAATCATTTACCAGTACAAAGCTGGAATGTGGTTGGAGCATATCCAATAAAATATGAAATAGGAGAGTTAAATGCAGAAACACCTAGTATTCTAATACAAACGTTGGAGTTAAAGTACCAATATTTTAAAACGATAATATAATGTCAATCGAAGTTAAAAATTTAAAAATAAAAGTCATTATTAATGGAGCTAAGACAGATAAATCTGAAGCTAATAATAGAGGTTGGAATTCGAGACAGGTAGTAGAAGCAATTCAAAAAGTGAATAAAAACCGTAAAGAACGTTAGTTATGGGATATTTACCTAAAGGAGGATTAGTAAAGTTGAAAATTGAAGGGTTTAAAAAAGATGACTTTACTGGAACTCCACGTACTATTAAAGTATTAATTAATCCAGAAAATTTTAAAGAAAGTTATGCCATAGAGTATAGTAAAGAACAACCTGCAGGAACACAAGGAAAACCACAACGGTTTTATAAAGTAAAACCTGGTGAATTTACATTAAATTTATTGTTAGATAGTACAGGGATATTTCCTAAGAAAGATGATTCAAGTTCATTAATTTCAGATTTTCAAAGTCAATTAAGTAGTTTGGTGCCTTTCCAAGATGTAGATGCATCATCAGATACAGGAGTAAATGACGATATTAAATCATTAAAGGAAATGCTTGTTAGTAAAGAAGGAACAATACACCAACCTGAATACATCAAAATTTCTTATGCCGATATCGAAAAAAGGTGTAAGATTACAAAAATGGATATCGATTATAAGATGTTTAATCCGCAAGGATATCCAATACGAGTAGAGGTAAAACTTACTTGTATAGAAACAATAAGTGATACATTAGAAAAAGCAAAAATAGCACAATCATCGCCAGATTTAACGCATGTAAGAACTGTAATAGAAGGAGATACATTACCACTAATGACCTATAAAATTTATGGAAACTCTAAGTACTATTTAGAAGTAGCAAAAGCAAATAACCTATTAAATTTTAGAAACTTAATACCTGGACAAAAAATAATATTTCCTCCAATAAATAAAACACAAAATTAATGTCATTAATAGCAGACATAGATTCAAAAAAACAAAGTTTAGTTACTTATCAACTTCTAGTAGGAGAAGGAGAGAAAGATGTAACTTCTAATTTTGGTATAAAAAGTATGGTTGTTTATAGAGAATGTAACAGAATACCAACAGCTACTATTGTAATTATAGATGGAAATGTGTCTACACAAGAATTCTCAGTAAGTAATGAAGATACTTTTAAACCAGGAGAAAAAATACATATAAAATCAGGTTATGAATTTGAAGATGAAACAATATTTAAAGGAATAATTACAAAACACACCATTAAACTAAATAATGGAGCAAGTAATTTACTAATCGAATGTAAAGACGAAGCTTTTAAATTAACCTTGGAAAAGAAAAATAAAATATTTTACGAGAGTACAGAAAGTGAGATGTTTGAAGAAATAATTTCAGATAATGAGTTGCAAAGCAATGTAGAGTCAACCACATATACACATAATGAATTGGTGCAATATTATGCAACAGATTGGGACTTTATGTTATCAAGAACCCAAATAAACAACAAAATATGTTTGGTAGAAGACGGAACAATAATAATAAAAGAACCAGGTTTTTCAGAACAAAGTGAACACAAAGCAATATATGGAGATAACGTATTTTCATTTGAAGCAGAAATAGATACAAGGACTCAATACGAAAGTTTTGAAGCATCATCATGGAATTTTTCCGACCAAGAAATAGTATCCAAAACAGCACAAAACTCCAGTATCAATACTGTTGGAAACTTATCCTCATCCGATTTAGCAACAGCAGCAGGAGCAAATAAAGTTACCCTTAAACATGTAGGGAAAATACCAGACGATGTATTACAAACATGGGTAGATGGAAAAAGTAGCATGCAACAATTGAGTAAAATTTGTGGAACCATTAAAATACAAGGAGTACACGACCTATTACCAGGCAAATTATTAACACTCGAAGGAATGAGTGATCGATTTAATGGTGATGTATTTGTAAGTGCAGTATATCACGAAGTAGCAGAAGGAAACTGGTTAACAACAGTAAAGTTTGGATTGGATAACGAATGGTTTTCAGAAACCTATAAAATAAGTCAATTACCAGCAGCAGGAATGCTACCAGCTATAAATGGATTACATATTGGCGTAGTAAGTGCATTAGAAGGCGATCCAGAAGAAGAACATAGAATACAAGTAAAATTACCAATAATAAGCGAAGAAGAAGAAGGGATTTGGGCAAGAGTATTGTCCTTACATGCAGGAGAAAATATTGGCGTTCATTTTTTACCAGAAATAGGCAATGAAGTATTAGTTGGATTTTTAAATGATGATCCAAACCAAGCAATAGTGTTAGGTTCCTTATTTAGTAATACAAACACATCACCAATAGAATATACAGACGATAATTTTGAAAAAGTTATCATGACCAAAAGTGAAATAAAAATTACCTTAAACGATGAATTAAAAAGCATAACATTAGATACGCCAGACGGAAAAATGATAAGTATCGACGACGATGCAGCAGAAGTAAGTATAAAAGACGAAAATGACAATGTTATCGTAATGAATAGTGACGGAATAAGCATAACATCAGGAAAAGATATTGTACTAAGTGCAACAGGAGATATAAAAATGGATGGCGTAAATGTAGAAATAACAGCAAGTGCAGGATTTAAAGCAGAAGCATCCTCCACAGCCGAAGTATCAGGTTCGGCAAGTACAACGATAAAAGGCGGAATGGTACAAATTAATTAAGAACGAAAAGAAGAAGCATGAACCAAAAGGTAAGAATATAAATTTATTACACAAAACAAATAAAAATATGCCAGCAGCAGCAAGAATAACAGACATGCATACCTGTCCAATGGTAACAGGAACAGTACCACACGTAGGAGGACCAATATTACCTCCAGGAGAAGCAACTGTACTTATTGGTGGAATGCCAGCAGCAAAAGTAGGAGATTCTTTAGTATGTACAGGGCCGCCAGATACCATAATAGCAGGATCAGGAACGGTAATGATTGGTGGAATGCCAGCAGCCAGAATGGGAGACTCTACGGCACATGGAGGAACCATAACGCTAGGATGTCAAACCGTAATAATAGGAGGATAAAATGAGTGAATCAAAACCTTATTTAGGAATAGGATGGGATTTCCCACCACGATTTAACACAAAAAGAGGAGAAGCTTATATGACAACCGATATAGAAGATATCGAGAAAAGTTTACAAATAATTGTAACAACAAGACCAGGAGAACGAATAATGAGACCGAGTTTTGGATGCGATATATCCGATAAAGTGTTTGAAAACCTAAACTCCACACAAATACACAGTATAAAAACAACAATCGAAGAAGCAATATTACTATACGAACCAAGAATAATAGTACAAAAAATAGGATTGGATATACAAAACATATTAGACGGTAAGCTATTAATTAAAGTAGATTATATCGTAAGAGCAACAAATAATAGACGAAATATTGTATTTCCATATTACATAACAGAAGCAACAGACATTTAAAAAAGATAAAGACTAAAAAATGAGTGATTGTCCAGAAAATAAACTAATCCGACAGCGAGAAGGAACAACGCAACAAAAGCGTTATAAAAATTCGTTGGATCCAAAGAACATTCAATTAATGGGATTTGGAGTAAAAGATTGGATGAATTTTGCACAAAAATTTGCAACAAACATTAACTTTTTTGAAGAAGACGATTATAAAAATCCACAAGGAAATTGGGAACCATTTCACAATGCAACCAACGAACTTAAAAAAATTGTAGAAACATATAACGAAGGAGAAATAAATCCACAATTAGCACTATTTATTAGCTTTTTAAAATTATTGAATTTAAGTAAAAAACGATTTAATGAAATAACAAAAAGGCATTTAGATTTTTATTATAAAGAAGTATTACAACTAAAAAATAAAGAAGCACAAGCAGATAATGTATATCTAATTTTTGAATTAGCAAAAAATGCCACAACACAACTATTACAAAAAGAGACCTTAGTAAATGGCGGAAAAGATAGCGAAGGAAACAAACGAAATTATGGATTAGTAGAAGAAATTGTAATTAATAAAGCAACAATAGCAGCAATTAAAAGTACGTATATAGATAGTAAAGGATGGTATGCATCACCAATAGCAAACTCTGGAGATGGAGAAGGCGGAGCAATAGAAAATGATAAAAATTCGTGGTTGCCATTTGGAGACGCAACAAGATCATTGGCAAAAAAAGGATTTAGTATTGCAGCACCATCATTAAAACTTACCGAAGGACCAAGAAATATAGATTTAAAAATTACGTTTGATAATTTTAATTCGGAGTTTAGAAACAGAAATGACCTACAAGGAATACTTAAAGTAGAACATACTGGCGAAAAAGAATGGGTTGATATTACAGAAAAACTGCTAAAAATAGAAACGGATAATAATACCTTAACATTAAAACTTTCGTTAGATGAATCTGCCGATACCATCGAAAATTACAATAAAGAAATACACAAAGGAAATTACCAAACCGAACACCCATTATTGAGGATAATTTTTGATGCCGAAGTACAAAAGAAAGCATTGTCGTTTAAATTCTATAAACAATTAGTATCTAGGACATTAAAAAATATAACATTAAATACAACAGCAACCTATTCTTCTAAAATAGAACTAAGTAATGATTTAGGAAAAATAAATTTAGACAATCCGTTTTATCCATTTGGACCACAAGCAAAAAAGAATGCAAAACTCAAAATAGGAGCAAAAGAATGGGTAGGAAAACGAATAAGTGACGTAAAACTCGCACTTAAATGGAAAGATGTTCCAGAAAATCTTGAAAATCATTACGAACATTACAAACAAGAGTTGGTTAATTTTAATACTACTGTAAAAACCGTTATAACAAATTCCAACTTTGGAAATTATAATTCGTTAGTAACTGGAACCTATGGTCAAAATCGTTTTACAGTAGATTTAGGATATATAGAAAATGACAGAACCATAATTACTACCAATCAATCAAACTCACAAACCGCTGCACAAGGAGGGTTTTCACAAAAGGAAATAAGTCAACGTTTATTCTCTTTTGATAGAATAAAAGACTTTGCTTTATTAGAAGAAAGATTAAATACAGATGCAATATCTAATTTTGTACAAAACGATTCTAAAGAAGAAATAACAAACGAACAATTATTTTCGAATACAGAATACAAAGAATTTAAAAGTTTTTTACCTTCAGGAACACCATATACCTTAAAACCAACAGACGATTATTTTATTCAATTATCTTTAAAAAACAATTTTCTGCACAACGCTTATGCTAAAATTTATACCTATTTGGCATTAAATAAATTATCCTTACCAAACGAAGCATATACGCCTTTTGTAGAAAAAATAAAAGTTACCATAACAACAGAAGAAATAATATCAAGTAGTCAAAATACAGTCACATTATTTCACGAACATCCATTTGGAACTAGTAAAACAGATGCAAATAGTTCCAATTTTAAAATTGTACCAAATCCAGAAACAGGAGGACATTTATTTATAGGATTTGACAAGACAGAAGAAGACCAAAACGTACAAGTCTTATTTCAAATAGAAGAAGGTTCCGAAAATCCAGATTCAATAACAAATCAAAAAACTCTTGAAAATACAACTTTCAAAACAGGTGCAAAAGAAATAATATGGCAATATCTTAAAAAAGATAAATGGCAAAATTTAAAACCAAACTTCTTACTAAAAGACGAAACAGATAATTTTTTAAAAACAGGATTGGTAAAATTTACCATTCCGAAAGAATCTAAAAACAACAATTTATTTGCAGAAGATTATTTTTGGTTACAAGCAAAAATAGCGAACAAATTTGATTCTGTATCTAAAATAGTACATATACATGCACAAGCAGTAGATGCTAAATTTATAAATAATACCAATACATTAGAACATTTAGATAATGGTTTAGAGCCAAAAACCATCTCTAAATTAGAAACGCGTTTGGCAACAATTAAAAAATTAGAACAACCATACACCTCTTTTAATGGTATTCCAAAAGAAAATGATTTGGATTATTACCGAAGAGTAAGCGAAATATTACGACACAAGAATAGAGCAATTACCGTTTGGGATTATGAACATTTGATACTGCAAGAGTTTACTTATTTGCACAAAATAAAATGTTTAAATCACAGCATAAAAAACAGTTTTATCGCTCCAGGAAACGTGTTGTTGGTAGCAGTACCAAATATAATAAACCAAAATGTTTACAACATATATCAGCCAAAATTAAGTCAAGCAAAGTTAAATAGCATAAAAACATATATCAATAAATTAAATACATTACATGTAGATGCAGAGGTAATATCGCCAAATTACGAACCTATACAGATAGATTTAAAGGTCGTTTTTAGAGAAGGTTTTGATGCTAATTTTTATACCAAACAATTGCAATTAGACATCGCAGCATATCTCTCGCCTTGGGCTTTTGATAAAAATCAACCCATATCGTTCGGAAATGCAATGTACCATAGCGAAGTAATTTACTTTATCGAAAATTTAGAATATGTAGATTATATAAAAGACTTTAAAATGACACATAATAGAGAAACAAAAAAGGAAATTATACCAACAGATCAAAAAAGTGTATTAACCACAGTAGAACCAACATTACATAAGGTTACAGCAATAACAACCAGTTTATGTCAATAATAAATGAACATATAACCATAGCAAAAAATGTCAATTACGGCAACGATTTAGATTTTGAATACTTAAGAAATTTAGGGCAAAAGTATATCGAAGATTTAAGTAGAAAGCTATTTACAGATTACAACATTCACGATCCAGGAATAACCATGATGGAGTTAGTTAGCTATGCCATAACAGACATCGGTTTAAGAATGAATCAACCAATAGAAAACCTAGTAGCATCCGAAACAAATAATTTTGCGAAAATGCACGAGCAGTTTAAATCTGCTAAAAATATTCTTACCTGTAAACCTGTTACAGCAATAGATTATAGAAAATTATTTATAGATATTGATGGTGTAAAAAACTGTTGGTTAGCAAAATATAAATTACCCCTTTATGTAGAGTGCAACGAAGAAAATCCAAAAATAGAATTTAAAGCATTTACAAACTCCGCATACAATACAACGTCTTTTGATGTCAAAGGGTTATATTCCATCTTAGTAGATTTTAAAGAAGGAGAAGCATACGACGAAACACAAATAAAAGAAGCTATTTTTACCAAATACCATCAAAATAGAAACCTTTGTGAAGATTTAGTAGAAATAAAAAAAGTGCCTAAACAATGCATTCGATTATGTGCAGAAATTCAATTAGAAAATGGCGCAGATGAAGAATATATAGACGCACAAATTCAATGGATAATTACAAAGTATTTATCGCCATCAATATCTGTACATACTTTAAAAGAAATGTTGGGAAAAGGATTAACAACCAATCAAATTTTTGATGGACCTGTATTAAATCATGGATTTATTACCAACGAAGAATTAGAGAAATCGGAATTGCGAAAAGAAGTACGCCTTTCGGACATTATTAATTTAATCATGCAAATAGAAGGTGTAAAATTAATAGAAGATATTACCATTGATAACTGTCCAGTTAAAATAAATGTAAAAGAAAAAAAGGATTGTGCAAAAATTGAAAAGGATTCCGATCCTTGGATTATTTGTATTGAAGAAAATCATTTACCCGTATTGTGCGACCAAAGTACACTAAAGTATAAAAAAGGATTTATTCCAGTAGGAATTGTAAAAAACAGAGTAAAAACGTTTTTAGAACAATTTGAACAAGAAGAAAAAGATGCACAAAACAAAACCTACGAAGATTTACCAATGCCATTAGGTGTTTATAATGAAATAAAATACGATACCATACAACATGGTTTGCCAGAAAATTACGGAATTTCTACCTATGGATTACCAAGTAATGCAACCAAAAAACGAAAAGTACAAGCAAAACAATTACAAGGATATTTGTTGTTTTTTGACCAAATATTAAGCACTTATTTTTCGCAATTACAACATGTAAAAACCCTATTAAGTCAAGATGAAGATTTACAAAGAACTTACTTTTTTAAAGCAGTAGAAGGAATTGAAGGTATAGATACCTTGGTGAAAAATTATAGCATGTACCAAAATAATGTAGAAAACATAATAGACGATTTAGAAGATTTTAATGTGCGAAGAAATGACTTATTAAACCATTTAATAAGTCGGTTTGCAGAAGTGTTTGAAGATTATACCAATGCAATGTATAAGCTTTTTGGAGGTTCAAAAGAAGGTGTAGAAGATAATATTATTGCAACAAAAAATAAATTTTTAAAAGAATACGATGTTATAAGTTCCGAAAGAGGAATGGCATTTAATTATACCAAAAAAGAAGATTTTTGGAATACACAAAATGTATCTGGGTTTCAAAAAAGAATTTCTTTATTGTCAGGAATTTCCAATTATAATAGACGTGATTTATTTCATCAGAAATTAGTAATAGAAACCTTAGTACGAACAGATAAAATAGAATATCGTTGGAAAATAATGGATAATACAACCGTGTATTTATCATCCAAAAAAGATTATAAAACAAAACAGGCAGCATTAAATAATTTATTAATTGCCTTAAAATTGGCAACAGATAAAGAAAAATATGTTTTGTTACAAACAGGCTCAGGAAAATATTATGTAGCACTAGAAAATGAAGAAAATGAAATTATAGGAAGACAATACAATCATTATTATACCAGTATAACAGCAGCTAGAGAAAGGCTAAATAAAACAAATACATTTATTAATACTATTATTTTTGATGAAGGTTTTTATGTGATAGAAAATATATTAACACTACCATATAAAAGAAAAAAAATAGGAAAATTAAATAATTGTTTGCCATTATGTGTAGAAGAAGATTGCAGTACCTGTGGAGAAATAGATCCGTTTTCGTATAAAGTAACCATCGTATTTCCAGGATATACAGCACGATTTTCAAACATAGATTTTAGAGTGTATATGGAAAATTTAATTCGACGAGAATTACCAGCACACATCCTTCCTAGAATTTGTTGGGTTGGACATATAGATGGATATTTGTCTAAAATAATAAAAGACGGAGAAGAACGGAGAGTTACAGACAATAATGAGAATTATGACATGTATAATGTACAAAATACATGGTATAAATTTTTAAAATCAAAAAATCAAAAATCAAAAAAATACATGGCATCCGAGAAAAGTAGTAAAGATTTACTATGTGCCATAAATGATTTGAATACAATCTATCCAGCAGGAACATTACACGATTGTAATAACGAAGAAACAGAATTAAAAAATAAAATAGTACTTAATAGAAGTACATTAGGATCTCAATAAAACACGAAGTTATGAAGACACTACAAAAAAAAGAAGCCTATTTACATACTTTAAATAGTAGAGGTAATATTTATGAAGAATTTGTGCCAGACCAAGTTTTAACACATAAAAACTTAAATAAAATCGTGAATTATTTTGAAGATCAAGATCGACTTTCAAGAATACATTTAAGTGGTGTTGGAATAGGATGTGGTCTAAATATTACATCCTTTAAAGATAATATAATTGAAATAGGTCAAGGCGTTGGTGTAACTACCGATGGCGATTTAATAAAATCAGAAACAAGTGAGTTTCTATACTATACTGCGTTTTCGGATAAAGGAGAATATCCATTATTTGAGGGATTAGAGGTATTTGAAATTCACACACAAGAGGGAGCGGGACACCAGACAGGTGAGCTTCCGCTCTCCTCTTTTAATAATCTAAGTAATTATATGATAATTGCTTACCTAGAATACTATACCGAAGACGAAGGGCTTTGCGATGGTTTTGACTGCGATGATTCTGGAACAAAAGTATATGCAAATCTTAAATTTTTAATAACACAAAATAGCAATTACGAAAAATTAATACAAAATGATAGTATCTATAATAACCATAATGTATTAGCATATTACGATGGTTTACCAGAATTGCAATTACCAAGATTGTTATTAAACAAAACAAATACAAAATCGGTAGGAGCAGTATATAACCGATTTGTTAATGGTTTATTGACAAATAATTTAATACCAAACCTTCGAACGACCATCAAAACAATAATCAATAAATTAAATCATCGAATTAATTTTGAGAAATTTGGTGTTAATAGCGCACAAATAGATCAATTGTTCCATCAAATTTTTGGTAATTTAAGTCCTAATTTTGAGCTATCTATACAGTATAAATACGATTTAGCAAAAGACTTATTAGAAACCTACGAACAAATTAGAGATTTATTATTACGAATTCATTTTGAGTGTGTACCAACAGTACGATCGTTTCCAAAACATTTGTTAATAGGAACATTAAAAGAAGAAACAAGATTACAAACAAGACATCAATTTTATCCGTCTCCAATAGTAACAGGAAACGATGAAAATTTAATGGAAATAAAATCCCTAATAATTAAATTTTTTAATCAATTAAAACAATATAGAATTCCAACAACCAATACTGCGGCAATAAAAATTACACCCTCAAAAAATTACAGTAATAAATTAAGTTTAAGAGCAATACCATATTACTACCAAACAAAAAATTCGTTAATTAAAAATTGGAATTTTACAGATTTACAAAATCGAAAATCAACCAATCAATTAGGATATCACACCAGCAATTTAAAGAATATACCAAGTGTACAAAAACCACTAGAATATACACATTTAGACAAAGATTTTTATAGAATAGAAGGGCACTTAGGAAAAAACTACAAAGTAGCATTAAACAAATTAAACAAATTAAAAAGCGATAATAATCTCGCTTTTGATGTAAAAACAATAAGTATCGGATTTCCAATTAGTAGTGTGAGTTTTGATAATATGAAATGTGAAAATAAAAATTATTTAACACTATTACAAACGTGGGAAAAAGACTTTAGCTGTAAGGCAGATAGTGCCATAGAATTTTTTAATCAATATTCTATAGATACCGCTACTATTGGAGATAATTATACCTCAACAAGAACCTATCCAGCAAGAGATCTACAAGTAAGAGCAACTAATAATGCTGCAATTAGAGAATTGGCTAAAGCAAAATCTAAAACAGGTGCAAGTACAAAAAATAAAAAAGTTGTCCATGCAGTAAGTGCTAATAACACAAATTACGATAAAAGTATTCGATATGTAATGGATAGTGCAACAGACAACATACAAGGTAACCAATATACCGCAACTATGTATTCTGCAGTAGCATTAGAAATTTTAGCAGAATATATACAAGTAGATATAAATCCGAAAGATTACTTTCTATATTTAGAAAATCCAATAAAAACAATAGCAAATTTACAAGTGCTAAAAAGAGATTTTTTAAAAGACCTAAACAGTTTTTACCAAACCGATAAATGGTTCGCATTTAATACGGCGTTAGACCAGTTATGTATCGATTTAAGAAAAGCGATATTAATGCTATCTAAAGTAGATGCAGCAGCAACGTTTGGTGATAAAGTTTTCGATAAAATGTACGATTATTTTATCTACGAATTATCCGATTTTTGTTGTTTAAAAGAAAAAATAAATTGGCTAAAAGAACAATTAGATGAGTTAAGATTAAACATGTATAAAGACTTAATCTTGTCAGAATTGATTCAAAAACATCCAGGAATAGAACACATGGCAGGAGTACCAAAAGGAGGAACTTTTTTAATGGTATATGCTGGAGGAATATCGAGAAGTGTAAGAAGAAGAGGACGTTCTCAAGCCTCATTTAATGGAAATATATTATTTGATTTTGCGTTGCCATATACCTGTTATTCCGATTGTCCGCCAGAAACTATAGTATATCAAATAGATAATACCGAACCAGCACCAGTAGGATTACAAATTATACCACAAAAATTCTGTTTTTCTAATCAAACAGCTGTTGCAACAGTGCCATTTAATGTAGCGCCAGCAGGAAAAGAATTAACCTCTCCAAATGCAGGTAATTTTATTATCGGAAATTTAGATAATTATAGATTTAATCCAAATAATGTTCCAGATGCACTATTAGGAGAACCAATTACATTTATAGTAGGAGGTCAAGCAATACCAACAAGCGATGTACAAATAAGAGCATACAAATTGCCAACAAGTATCAACATATTTGTTAATAATATGCTATGGACAGATGCTGGTTTAGAAATGGAATTTGCCTTTGACCACGAATTAGATACCAAAACGTATTTTAATTATGCATGGCAATCTAACGGACAAACACTAAATCCAATAAATGTAAGTAATCCAAATAGATTTTTATTTACAAGTGTAGAAAATACAGTAATAAGAGAAGTGAAATTAGTTATTACAGTAAACGATGCAGAAATAAATTGTAATACACAATCAACAGCAATAACGATTAACGAAACAAGACCTATTACACAATATACTATTGATATAGATAAGAAGAATTATTGCTTACCAAACGATAAAGAAGCATTACTTTTTAGAATAACACCTTCTGGAGTATTAACATCTCCAAATGGAAGTAATTTTATTCTAGAAAATCAAGGTATTTATAAATTTAATCCAACCAATGTAAGCAATGCGTTATTAGGAAATCCAATTACATTTTTAGTAGATGGTAATGTACCAACTCCAAATATCGAATTAAAAGTATACAAAATACCAAACATAACACCAGCTTACCAAGTAGTAGGGTTTAATGGAAACAATATTACTCTAAGATTAAATACACTAAATCCAACCGCTCTAGAAGATAAAAGTTATTTAGAATATGTTTGGACATTTCAACAAGGAACAGAACCATCGACATTATTAGCATCCACAAAAAATGCAGACAATATAATATTACCATTGCAAGATTCTGCAATAAATGGAGAGCTTACCTTAACAGTAAAAGTTGTTGGGTTAGCGACATGTGAAAAAAAATTCCGCTTCAAGATTAATGAAACAAAACCAGTAGTATTTGGTTGTGAAATGTCTATTGGACAAAGGTTAAATACCTTTAGAATTAATGAAATAGCAATAGCAGTGCGTAATGAAATTAACGATCCCACATACGATAACATCAATTCATTATTAGTAAATTTAATAAATGAAGCTTCTCAAATACCAGTAGAATCAAATAATGTGCCTGTTGTTAATTTAAGAAGGTTATTAAAAAATGCAAATGATTTAAGAATGAAATTAGATGGATTATTAAACGATCCTAGGTTTGCCGCATTTAGAAATCAATTATTTAAAATAGACGAAGTGATAGAAGTTGTGGTATTAGAATTATTACGATGTATTTCCGCTTCAAGAGCAAGTGAAGTAATAGAGGATACAAATACATTTTTAACTAGATCAAATCAAATAAATACGATGAGGGATACACTTATTAGAAGAATAATAAATACTAGTTATTCCAGATCATATCAACCAAATGCACCATTAATTCGTACAGGATATGATAACACATTTGTATAAAATAGATGCATAAAATAGAAAACATATCCTTTCAAATAGAGATTCATAAAAATGAAACGCAACAAGCGTATGAAAAAAAATACGTAAGTTTCTTAAAGTATCGCTTTTTACCTAAAGTAGAAGAACTATTTGATAAATGGAATATGGCATATCCAAATATAAAATGTACCATCGAAGAAATTGCATTAAATATAAATGAAGAAGAAATAAATGAAGAAGAATTACAAAAAAAATTAATACGGCAATTAAGTATCCAATTGGCAAAAATTAATGTGGTAAGTCCAGAAAAAACCAAAGATATAAAAGTAAGTATAACCATAGAACCATCTAAAATAGATGCATTTATACAATATCTAGCAACAGGAAGTTTACCAAATTATAGCACCATAAAAGAAATAAAAAGATGGTTGTTAAAAACAGTGAAATTTTCCAAAAAAGAGAAAGAGAAAATAAAGCAAGTAATACATAAAGACTTTAACAGTTTTAGAAGATTAGCAACCGTTTTAAAAAAAGATAATTACGATAGACTAAAAATTGTAACCAATGAAAACACAAATCTAATTCCAAAAGAATTTATACAAAAAATAGTACAACTATTAATAACACAATTACAACTAAAACGAACAAAAACAGAAATAGAAATTTGGATAAATAAACTACAAAACACAAATACAACACACGAGTTATCTAAAAAAATAATAGAACTATTTAAAGAAAAAGAACAACAAATTCCTTTAAATGAAGTAGAATTAGAAGAATTAAATTTAAAACTGATTTATGCAAAATTTCAATTTGAAAATGCAAAAACAATAGAAAAAAACCTTTTTGAAGAACTAAAAATTATTCCAAAATTAAAAATGGAATTACAAAAAAACAGCAAAAGTAAAGTAACAGAAGAGCAAGAAAAAAGTATTTTAAATGAAGAACCAAATAAAGACAGCAAAAATAAAGTAAAAGAAGAGGAAGATAGAATTATTTTAAATGAAAAAACAGATAAAAGCAAAAGAAATAAGGATGCAATAGAAATAGATAAAAGTATTGAAAAGAAAGTTGCAAAAGAAAATAATACAGTAACGAACAAAATAAATTCCGAAAGTAGAAAAACAAATAAAAAGGTAAAAATTGTTACCGAAAAAGCAGGATTAGTAATATTACATCCATTTATAAAAGAATTATTAAAATCTGCAACATTACTAACCGAAGAAAATAAAATAAAAGATACCAATAAAGCAGTATTGATGTTGCATTATTTAGCAACAGGAAATCAAAAAGCATTAGACTTAGAATTGAGTTTTGAGAAAATACTATTAGGAATACCAATAGAAGAAGTAATAACCATACCACAAAAATTAACAAAAATAGAAAAACACCAATGCGATGCATTATTAAAAGCAGTTGTACAACATTGGAATATATACAAATCTAATGCAACAAACTCGTTAAGGTCTATGTTTTTACAACGATTCGGAACCGTAGACTATACCAAGAAAAAAATAACAATAGAAGTAGAAAAACAAGCACAAGATTTATTACTAGACAAATTACCTTGGGGAATTGGTATTATAAAACTACCATGGCTAAAACCATTAATTTATACAAAGTGGTAATATGAGAAATGCAGCAAGAAAAATAAGACGAAAAAAATCGAAATCTAAAAAATCTCGATCAGGATCTTTTGTGACTGCAAAAACCATAGTAAAGAAAAAACAAATACAACCAACAAAGAAAAACAAAGGGTTGTTTATTGCAAAAAAAGAGAAACCAAAAAAGAAAGAAAAAGTAAAAAAACCAGTAACACAAGAGCAGTTTTATGGCGAATTTAAGGTCATAAAAACACCATCGAAACCAAGTGAAGATAAAGCGTTTCAACAAACATTAAAACATATAGAGAATACCAAAAACATCCAAAAAGTACATCCAAAACCAAGCGATAAACTTACCGAAGTAAAAGAAGCATCCATACTACCAAAAGCCGAACAAGATAAAAAAAATGCACAAGAAATACATCTTAGTCGTATGGAAGATACCTCTAAAAAAGTCAAACAGAAAAAATTTACACCACAAACCTTCAAAAATTTATTAAAGGACAGTTTAAAAGAACTAAAAGAAAGTCTTCCAACAGATAAAGATGGAGTAAAGAAATTTAAAGACGAAGCGCCACTAAACGATATAAAGAAAAATGTAAGCAAAAATGTATCTACCGAAAAAGATAATATAGCAAAACCACTTGCAAAAGATGCAAAAGGAGAACAGCTACCAAAAAGTAATGTAGCAACAGAAACAGCAAAACCACTAACAAAAGAAAAAACAGGAAAACAACCAAAACCAATAAATCAAAAAGCATCCGTACCAAAAGCAAAACACAAAACGGAAATATCTATGGAAAAAGAAAGCCAATCTATAAATAATTATATGGAAGAAAATGCGGTAACAGATGCACAATTGGCAAAATCAAACGAACCAAAATTTCTAGAAGCATTAGACTCCAAAACCGAAGCACAAACAGAAGCAAAAAAAGCACCTAAAACATATAGAAATATAGAAAATAAGACTTTAGTAGCAGCGAGAAATAAAGCAGGAATACACGGAAATAAAGAATTGCACGGAATGTTTGCAGCAAAATTAGGAAGTTTTGGAAGCGTAGAAAAAAAGCAAGGAACAACAGAGAAAAAAGATATAAGCGAACAACAAAGAGTAAATCTTCTTTTTGAAAAAAAATATAACACAACAAAAAAAGAAGTTGTAGAAAAATTAGATAAAATAACAACCAAAGTAGATGAGTTTTTTAAAGATGGAAAAGAAGTAGATAAAGCAAAAAAATTATTTGAATATAGAGTAGAAAAAAAATTAGACGACGTATATGGATACACAGGAGGATTTAGAGAATACATAGGAATATCAGACTTTAGCAAAGAAGTAGCAGAAGTATTTGAAACAGAAAAAGCAATATTTATTAAAATATTAGACAAAATATTTGATAAAATTGCAGTAATAATATCCGATGGATTAAATGCAGCAATGACCATTATAGAAAATGGGAAAAAAGAAAACAAAAAACTGTATGATGGATTAAGTAAAAAAGAAAAAGAATTAGCAAAAGATGCCTTCGAAGATTTTACAGACAGATATACCGATTTAGAAGATACCGTAGCATCCAAAGAAGAACAATTAGCATCTAATTTAGCAGAAAAATACAAAGAAAATGTAGATAGTTTACAAGAAAGTTTCGATGCAATAAAAGAAAAAGTAAGTGCAACATGGATAGCATCTGCTTTTAATTTTATAAATGGCGTAATAGAAACCATAAAAAAATTACGCCAATTAGTATCCGACCTATTAGTCGAAATAAAAGCCTTTTTGCCAATAATAATGGACGATCCAATAGGATTTGCAGCCAATTTGTTTAAAGGAATAGGACAAGGAATAGATGCATTTAAAGCAAACATACAACAACACCTTTTTGGAGGATTTATACAATGGCTAACAGGTGCAATGGGACCAATGGGAATAACCATACCAAAAGATATATTTAGCCTAAAAGGGATCTTTAATCTCGTAATGCAAGTACTAGGACTATCTTGGGATTACATGCGTAAAAAAGCAGTAAAATTACTAGGAGAACCCGTAGTAAAAGCAATGGAGTTTGGACTAGAAATGTTCAAAATAATAAAAGATAAAGGCATAGACGGAATATGGGAATACATAAAAGATAAATTTGCCGATTTAAAAGAAACCGTAATCGAAGCAATAAAAGAAATGCTAATTACACAAGTCTTAGAAGCAGGAATAAAATGGATGATAGGCCTATTAATACCAGGAGCAGGATTTATAAAAGCCATCATGGCAATAAAAGATATTATCGTATTCTTTGTAGAATCGGCATTAATGTTAATACCAGCATTAATAGAATCTATTAGAGCAATGGCATCAGGAAGTGTAGCAGGAGTTGCTAAAGCAATAGAAAAAGGATTGGGATTATTAGTGCCATTAGTAATAAACCTATTTGCAAAATTAATCGGATTAGGAGGATTAGCCAAAAAAGTACAAAAAATAATAAAACGTATACGTAAACGAATAGATAAAGCAATAAACAAACTAATTAAAAAAGCTAGAAAAGCATTTAAAGGATTGGTTAAAAAAGGAAAGGCTAAGGTTAAAGGAGCAATTTCTAAATTAATAGGATGGTTAAAATTCAAAAAGACGTTTAAATCAAAAGATGGAGGAAGTCACAAACTGTTTATAAAGAAAAAAGGAAAGAAAAAAGTTTTTTATGTAGCAAGCGACCCTACACCTGTTGAGAAATTTTTAATTAAAAAAGAGAAGAAGGAAAAAGATACAAAAATTAAACTTAATATTAGCGAAGCTCTAAATTATCATAAAAAAGATATTTATAGAGATAAAAAAGATATTATTAAAAAAGAAGATATTTATAGAAATGCAGATGCATCAACAAAAAGAAAAAAAAGATACGAATATGATAAGGCAACAAAAAAATTGAGAAAAACAATGCAAATTTTTGCAAATATGTTATCAGAGCTTCATTTTGGAAATGAAAATGATGTTACTATAAGAACAAAAATAACACACAAGGAAATTGATGGTAGAGCAAAAAATGTAAAAGCATGGCCTTTAACCTATTTACCAGGAAAACATATAGGATCTAAACCAAAAGATAAACCTAAAGGATGGGAAGATTATGCACAAGACGCAACTGATCAATGGGTAAGAGGACATTTGTTAAGTGAACAATTACATGGACCAGGAGTAAAATGGAATTTAACTCCAATTAGTCAATCGGTTAATTCACAAATGGAAGGTATAGAGCGAGTAATGAAAGTGAAAATAAAAGAGCAAGGTAAATATTATTATTATATTACAGACGTAACTTACGATAATGGTAGAACAGGAAAAGATAAAGATATTCCAACAAGAATAACAATATCTTCTGGAGAATTAAAAAGAAAAGAAGGAACAACAGATAAATTTACACCAAAAGAAAAAAGTCCAGCAATACCAATTAGTGTTGGATTACCAAATTTAGGAGGTCCACCAAATCTAAATGTTGTGGGAAGAACAACTTTAATACGTAAAGGAATTACTTCAAGATTAGCGATAGATATTGTACGATGCAGAGATAATTATATAGAAACTCATGGAGGGTTCACAGATTTGACAGATTTAATGAATAAGATGAATGATTATTATGGAGAAAAATTAACATCTAAAAAAGATAAAAACACAGAAAGAGCATTAAAAAAAATAACTTCTAATCAAGAAAATGACTTAAGAAAGTTAATAGTAATCGATAGAAAAATTAGTATTAAATAAAAGTATATGCAAAAAACAATTAATAGTATTGACAAATTATTAGAAAGTATTAATAGTTCTTCTCTAATTACAGTAGAAAAACTGAGTTTTGGAAATAAGCCAACAAATAAAGAACTGATAGAGTTTGTTTTAAAAAATTTCAATTTAAAATTATCAGAAATAGCTTCAACAATTTACAATAATATATCTTCATTAAAATTAAAGTGGAAGTGTAATTTGTTAGAAAATGATTTTATAAAAAAATATGATAATGATGATGAACAAATCTATGGGGAAATAAACATACAGCCAATAGAAGTAATGATACATTTTGATGAAAAACTTAAATCAGAACATTGGACAGGAAATTTTGAAAAAGAGGAATTAAAGGATTTAGAAAATTTTAGAAGTTTCGATATACATGATGAATTCATAAGAATGGGTTTTTTTATTATAAATGGTGAATTATCAGAAGATTTATATTTTATTGAAAGTGGAAATACAGGTTTTAGTAAAGCACCATTTTCTTTTGAAGAGTACTTCCAGATGCTAATTAAGTACAAGGGTTTTTTAGGGTGGCAATACAATATTTTGTATAAAGACACAGATGATTTTGAAAGAATGGAACATTATATTTCACAAATTTTTAAATAGTAGACATGAAAACAATAAGATACAAATCCAGGGGAGAATCCGTACACATACTAGAACAACTACTAGTAAATTTAGGATATAAAGTATATGTATCTAATTATTTTGGAAAGGATACACACAGAGCAATACTCGATTTTCAAGCAAAAAACAGTTTAGTAATAGATGGCATAGTAGGTATGAAAACATGGTCAAAAATAATAGCAAAAGACCAACAACTAACTGCATTTAATGACAAACTATTATCCGAAAAAGACTTAAAAGAATTTGCTACAAAATACCAATTAGAACTAGCCGTAGTAAAAGCAGTAAACGAAGTAGAAAGTAGCGGAAAAGGATTTTTAGTCTATGGAAGACCAAAAATACTATTCGAAGGACATGTATTTTGGAGGCAATTAGAAAAAAAAGGAATAAATCCAAATGAATATAAAACCAATTTTAACAAAGATGTACTCTATAAAAAATGGACAAAAATACACTACAAAGGAGGAACAGGAGAATACGATAGATTAGAAAAAGCAGCAGGAATGTCCGATAAAAAAGAATTCCATCAAGCAGCTTATGAAGCAGCATCTTGGGGATCATTCCAAATAATGGGATACCATTACAAAACATTAGGATACCTATCCATAGACCATTTTGTATCTAAAATGTACGAACATGAAAAAAAACATCTAGAAGCATTCGGAAAGTTTTTAGAAAAAAATAATTTAATAGACAAACTCAAAAAAAAGCAATGGGAAATCTTTGCAAGAGCATATAATGGCGCAGGATACGCAGCAAACAAATACGATATAAAATTAGAAAAAGCCTACCAAAAATATAGAAGATTATAAAAATGAATAAAGCGTTAGTAAATTATATAAAGCAAATAGTAGCATACCGACTTTCTGTTGAACTAAGCGAAGAGGAAATAGAATTTCCATTGTATGATTTTTCGAAAGATAAAAGTGCCTTTGCAAAATTTACAGAAAAAAATAATTTAGCATTACCAGAAATAATCACATTATTAATCACATTATTGCCACATGTAGCACCAGGATATTTAACCAATGTATTATCCGAATATTTACCAAATGGAGGAGATATATTAGAATTTGGAGGTGTAAAAGGAAAAAATTATCGAGGAATACTACCAACAGGCGAAACCGTATTATACATTATATGTGGAACCGATATCGAAAAAAGAATACTCGTTTCTAAAATATTTGAAGAAGAACACCTATTCCATCAAAAAAGTATTCTAACATTAGAAAAAGTAGAAAAAGGAGAACCAAAACTTAACGGAAAATTACTACTAGATCAAGAAATACTAGATTTGTTTATCTACGAACAAATATCCAAACCAAAAACAGGAACCGATTTTCCAGCAGAATTAATACAAACCAAATTAGAATGGAACGATTTGGTGCTCAACAAAAAAACAGAAAGTGAAGTAAATGATATTTTGGTATGGTTAAAATACAACGAAGAAATACTAGACAAATGGGAACTAAAAAATAAAGTAAAACCAGGATATAAAGCATTATTTCATGGACCACCAGGAACAGGAAAAACACTAACAGCAAACCTATTAGGAAAAAAAACAAACAAAGACGTATATAAAATAGATTTGTCTTTAATGGTATCAAAATACATAGGAGAAACCGAAAAAAACCTATCCAAACTATTCGATAAAGCAAAAAATAAAGATTGGATATTATTTTTTGATGAAGCAGATTCTATATTAGGAATCCGAACAGGAGTAAGAGATTCGCATGATAAATATGCAAATCAAGAAGTATCCTACCTATTACAACGTATCGAAAATCATCCAGGATTAATGGTATTTGCAACCAACTATAAAAGTAATATAGATAAAGCATTTACAAGACGGTTTAATTCCTTTGTCGCATTCGAAAATCCAAATAAAGAAGAACGATTATTACTTTGGAAAAAATACATACCAACCAAATTAATAACCAAAGAATTAGATATAGAAACAATTGCAAAAAAATACGAAGTAACAGGAGCAAATATTTTAAATATCGTACAATATGCATGTCTAAAAACCATAGAAAAAGGAAATAAAACCTTAAAAGAAGAAATATTAGTAAATGCAATAAAAAGAGAATACCTAAAAGAAGGAAGAATGATATAGAATAATAATTGCTAAATAAAAAATATGCCATCCTTTAGAAAACCAAAATTTAGTTACAATTTTAACTTAAACGAAGAAATACAAAATCTATTAAAACAAAAAGTTAAGAGAGAAATACCAAAAAAAAATGATACACACCTATTAATCGCAACATGGAATATTGCAAATTTAGGACTACAAAAAAGATGGGAAAATCACTACCAAATAATAGCAGAAATAATATCGTGGTTCGATATCATAGCAGTACAAGAAGTAAATAATAATTTATTAGGTTTAAAAGCCATAGAATCCGAATTACCATCGCATTACAGTTTAATATTTTCGGACAAATCAGGAAATCAAGAGCGATTTGCATTTATTTACGACAATAGAAACGTAAAGCTATTAGAACTAATAGGAGAAATAGCAATACCACCAAAAGAGTTTAAACATATAAAAATAAAGGGATTAAACACAAAATTTAATGGGTTTGATAGAAGTCCATATTTATGTTCATTTCAATGGAATAATTTTACCTTATTACTAATAAGTGTACATTCTTATTATGGAGGAAAAAAGAAATCAGATTTAGAACGAAGAGCGTTAGAAACTTATGCAATAGCAAGATATGCCTATTTAAAAAGAAAATCAAAACACGCCTTTTCAAAAAATATCATCACACTAGGAGATTTTAATTTACCAAAAATAAAAAAAGGAGATATAATCTATAAAGCACTACTATCAAAAGGATTACAATTACCAACACATTCCACAAAAATTTATTCGAATATAACAAACGACAAACAATACGATCAAATCGCATTTTTACCAGCCATAAAATCTAAAGTAGTAAATAATGGTGTATTTGATTTTGACAATGTTCTATTTTCAGATTTATGGAAAAAAGACTCAAAAAACTTTAGAGCATATTTGAGATATTATGTATCCGACCATAGACCATTATGGATGCAATTAAAATTGTAATTAAAAATACTACAAAAGAAAAAAATAATAAAACCCTAAGAAAAAGTTTAAGTTGAACTCAGGTTAGTAGATAGCCTAAGCATCAACCAACCAAAAATCTAAATGTTTACGTTCTAAATCTGTTTTTTTAACTTTTACCATCACTTCATAACCAAGTGTAAATTCGTTTCCTGTTGCTTGTCCAACTACCGAAAATTTCTTTTCATCAAAGGTGTAAAAATCATCTTGAATATCTCCAATTCTAACCATTCCTTCGCATTTATTTTCTATAATTTCTACATAAATTCCCCAATCCGTAACTCCAGTAATTACACCTTTAAATACATCATTATTATGATCTTGCATGTATTTTACTTGCATGTATTTTATAGAATCTCTTTCTGCTTTTGTTGCCATATATTCTCTTTCGGAAGCATGTTTACATTTTTCTTCATACACTTCTTTATTAGCAGATTTTCCACCATCTAAATAATGTTGTAACAAACGATGTGTCATTACATCTGGATATCGTCTAATTGGCGATGTAAAATGAGAATAATAATCGAATGCTAATCCATAATGTCCAATGTTTTCGGTGGTATAAACTGCTTTACTCATAGATCGTATAGAAAGTGTTTCTACCATATTTTGTTCTGCTTTTCCTTTTACATCTGCTAATAATTTATTGATAGATTGCGTGGTATGTTTTCTAGAATCTGTTTGTATTTGATACCCAAATTTATGAATAATTCGTTGTAAATCTTCTAACTTTGAAATATCAGGTTCATCGTGAATTCGATATACAAATGTTTTTTTACTTGGTGTTCCATTTTTATTTTTACCTATAAATTCTGCTACTTTACGATTTGCTAGTAACATAAATTCTTCAATTAGCTTATTTGCATCTTTCGATTCTTTGGTATATACTCCTATTGGATTTGCATTTTCATCCAAATGAAATCTAACTTCTGTTCTATCGAACGAAAGAGCTCCAGTATCCATTCTTTTTTTACGAAGAATTTTAGCTAATATATCCATTTCTAAAATGGCTTTTGCTAATTCTGGTGTAGTATCGTATTCTTTATCTGTTAAAGAAATTTCTGCTGGAATGGTTCGTTTTAATTTTGAATTTTGAGTACTAAAATTTGAATTTTTCTCAATAATTACTTGTGCTTCTTCATAAGCAAATCGAGCGTCGCTATAAATTACAGTTCTTCCAAACCATTGGTTAACAATATGTGCTTTTTTATCGAGTTCAAATACAGCAGAAAAAGTTAATTTTTCTTCGTGTGGTCTTAAAGAACATACATTATTACTTAATACTTCTGGTAACATTGGAACTACTCTATCTACTAAATAAACCGAAGTAGCTCTGTGATATGCTTCGTCTTCTAAAATGGTATCTTCTTGTACATAATGACTAACATCTGCTATATGAATTCCTATTTCATAATTTCCATTTTCTAAAATTTGAAACGAAAGCGCATCATCAAAATCTTTAGCAGTTTTTGGATCAATTGTAAAAGTTAGTACTTCTCTAAAATCTCTTCTTTTTGCAATTTCTTTTTCCGTAATTTTAATCGGTAATTTTTCGGCATCTTTTTCTACTTCTTTCGGAAATTTATAAGGTAAATTATATTCTACCAATATAGAATGCATTTCGGTATCGTGGTCTCCTGGTTTTCCTAATACTTCGGTAATTTTCCCAAATGGATTTTTAGAGTTTTCTGGCCAATCGGTCATGGTTATCAAAACTTTATCGCCATCATTAGCACCATTAATATGTTTCATAGGTACAAAAATATCCGAATACATTTTGTTATCATCAGGTACTACAAATCCAAAATTTTTATTCATTTGTAAAACACCTACAAAATCTGTTTTTGATCTTTCTAGTATTTCTACAATATCTCCTTCAGTTTTTTTATTTTTTATTCTGTTATATACATACACTTTAACAGTATCGTTATGTAATGCATGATTCATGTTACGAGAAGGTATATAAATATCTTGTTCCAAATCATCGCAAATTACATAAGCATTTCCTCTAGCAGTAGCATCTACACGTCCAATATGATATTTATTATCTGTTATTATTTGAAATTTACCTCTATCTATTTCTTTTATTTGCTTATCTAATAATAGTTCCGCTAATTTTTTTGTTATTTGGTTTCTACCATCAGCGTCGGTTATTTCTAACTGCGAAGCTATTTGTTTATAATTTAAACTTTGTTTTGCATTTTGGCTAAGTACTTTTGCAATTTTTCTTGCTAAATGTTTTATTTCGTTCTTCGTTTTCTTTTTATTGTTTCCAAAATATTTAGATTTTGAAACCCCTTTTTTCTTTTTTCTTCTTGACATTTATTTATTTAATTGTTATTGATTTTATTCGTTAATTTTTACGAATTTATTTTTAATATAATGATTATTACTTTTTAATTAGAAGCGTAATTATTTCTTAATAATCATTGTTAAGATGGGCGCAAGTTACAAAAAGTTATTTTAACTTAATCTTAATTTTTATTTAAAATAGACTACTAAAATTAAAATTAAAATTTTGTTCGGTTAAAATAATGTCTGTTTCAGTATTAAAATTAGTACATTAAGTAAAATTGTATTCTTGTAATAAACTAATATGTTGTCATTTGCATCATAAATATTTTATTAACACTTAAAATGAAACATAATGAAAAAAACGAAAAATCTATTATTTAGTATGTTATTTATAGTAACCTTATTTAGTTTACAAAGTTGTAAAGATGAGGATGAAGAAACTACTCCACAACCAATAGCAAAAAAAGTACAATTAGCTAATAATACTACTTTTGGAAAAATTTTGACAGATGCACAAGGGAAATCATTGTATTTTTTCTCAGACGATGTCGATGGAACTTCTGCTTGTACAAATGGATGTTTAAATAATTGGCCAATTTTTTATGAAAATAATTTAACTTTTGATGATGGATTAGATGCTACAGATTTCAATACAATTACACGTGCAGATGGTCAAAAGCAAACTACATACAAAGGATGGCCTTTATATTATTACGTAACAGATAATAATTCTGGAGATACTTTTGGAGATGGTGTAAATGGCGATTGGTATATTGCAAAACCAGACTATGCAGTTATGTTTGTTTTTGGACAATTACACGGTCATGACGGAAATGATTATTTAAGCGATTATACGGTTGGTAATGGAGAAACAGGTTATATCGTAGATGCTTATGGTAAAACACTATACATTTTTAGTCATGATTCAAACAACTTAAATACGTTTACAGCAGCAGATTTCGGAAATAACGCAATCTGGCCAATTGCAGAAATAGCACCAAATAAAGTGCCTAGTAATTTAAATACAGCAGATTTTGGAACTATAAATGTTTTTGGAAAAACACAATTAACTTACAAAGGTTGGCCTTTGTATTACTTTGGACAAGATTCTAATCGCGAAGATAATAAAGGAATTAGTTTTCCTGCAGCTGGAGTTTGGCCAATTGCCAATACAACTACTACAGTAGCACCTTAAAAACATATTTTAAAAATTAAAGTTTACGACAAACTACGGTTTGCCGTAAACTTTTTAAATCTAATTTTTACCAAACAAAAAGAATAATAAAATTTACTATTTATAGCGTTTTAAAAAACATAAAATATGCATAAAATAAAAATAATTTATATACTACTAATTGTAATATTTATATCGTGTAAAAAAGAAGAAGAATATAAACTAATAGCTTCAGTTCCAGATTTAGAAATGCCAACTAATCATCTAAAATTTAAAGAAATAGAAGAGTATAAAAACTATAAAATTGTTGGTACTCATTTTAGAACAGATAAAAAGGAATTGCGATACATTTTAGCAAATAATAAAGCATTTAAAGCCTATAACGAAGGAACTCCTTTTCCTAACGGAAGTAAAATTGTTAAAATTGGTTGGACGGTTAAAAATATGTCCAATTTTAATCCTGCTTTAGAAGCTAACAAAGTACAACGTATAGAATATATGATAAAAGACAATAAGCGTTTTTCTAAAAATCCAGGAAATTGGGGTTATGCTAGATTTGTTAAAAAAGAAGAAAATTACCAAGCTTGGAGTAAAGGAACTACAAGTTGTATTAGTTGTCATAATATAGCAAAAGATAACGGCTATTTATTTACAAAAATGCAAAAATTACAGTAGTAAACTCAGTTTAATGCAAAAATTTAGGCGAAAATATTGCCTTTTATTTGGATTTCATTCGAAATTGATGAATTTATCTTAACTTTTAAAAAGTAAAAATAAAAATATAAACAATTTTAATTTTTACCAACCCATTTTTTAAAATCAGTAAGTTTTGCCTTACTAATTATTATAGCTATTGGTGCGATTGGATTAGTAATAACTTTTAGTTGTGTACTTCCATATTTTTCAATTTTATC
>Ga0256840_1000223_pt1 | contig 55561 bp, 52 predicted proteins | sample 355202metaG_FD_185969 | JGI IMG/M metagenome (GOLD analysis project Ga0256840, IMG submission 185969) | Hydrothermal vent microbial communities from Mid Atlantic Ridge, Atlantic Ocean - 355-202 | ecosystem: Environmental > Aquatic > Marine > Hydrothermal vents | place: Atlantic Ocean: Mid...
CTCGCTAAATTTCTTTGAATTATCTAGATAATCCTTCTAAAATTCATCTTCGATTATAAAAAAAATAATCTAAACTGTAAACGAATTATTAGTCGAACTCAGGTTTTAAGCACTACAAAACCTACAATACGATTAAATTCATAAAAAATATTGAATTAATTCTAGAAGACTTTATACACAATAATCCAATTTGTTTTTCCCCGTTATTAAAACAAATTATTGGTATCAACCAGTATGCAATAATTAAATAAAATATTTTTATTAATATTATTTCAACTTATAATATTACCTAATATCAATAAAAAAAAGGTAGTAAAATTAATTTTACTACCTTTTTTTATTGTAAAAACATTCTGTTCTACTATTATATAAACCCTTGTTCTTTTGTCTTTTGCAACAACTCCCTGTCATCCATAGTATCAACATTAAATATTTGTTTCAATCTTCGTTTTCGCTTTTCAATTCCTGCTAATGAAAGTGGTAAAATTTCTGGCAACTCTTTCATTTTTGCTCCTATAGATAATTCATACAATATTCTTCGATCTATATTATCTAATAATAAATCATTGGATACTTCTTTTCGTAATAACTTTAAAACGGTTCTACTATAATATGGAGGATCTGTCATTACTGTTTCAATAGAGGATATCAATTCTTTTGGTGTAATGTCATTCTTTATTAAAAATCCATCTGGGTTTATATTCCTAAATATACTATGCACCCTATAGTTCTCATTTAATGTGGTAGATACTATTATTTTAGAATCTGGCAATAAGGCATTAATCTTTAATCCTAAATCTTCTCCAGATAATATTTTTTTATCTTTTGATGGTGGTAACCGTATATCTAAAAATATAATATCAATATTCTTATTTGCTTTTGAATAGTTATTTATTATCTCAAAAGCACTATCACAGTCCACAGCTGTAATTACTCTAAAATTTACCGATTCATTTTTTTTGCTCACATAATCTATGGCACTTTTATATGCCTCCGTAATTAATGGGTGGTCATCTATTATTAATATTGTGTAAATTTTTTCTGTCATAATTTATTCTTTTATTGGTATGATAAAATGTATCACGGTTCCTTCATCTTTTTTTGATGTCATTAGAAAAATTCCATATAATTTATCTACCCTTGATTTCATATTTTTAATTCCTATTCCTTTTCTTATTTTTTTAGTATCAAAACCAACACCATCATCTTTTATATAAACAATAAGGTTATTATTTTCTATTGAAAAATCTAAAATTACATTTTTTGCTTTTGAATATTTAATAACATTCTGTATTGACTCTTGTACAATTCTATATAAATTTATTTTTATAATCTCATTAATACTTTCCCAAATAACACCCTCATTATTATTTAATTGATAGGTGAATTTTCCTATTTTAGACTTATTTTCAAGAAATTGATCTAATAATGTAATAAAATTTATCTCCGATTCATTAAAATTATTATTTAACTTATGAGATACTTCCCGTATTATTTTCTCCACACTTTGCAACTCTTCAATAAAAGATTGATATTGATTTAAAGTATCCTTATCCCCTTTAATATCTAAAAAACCTAACCCAATACGAGTTCCAAATAATCTACCTAAAACATCATCATGTAGTTCTTCGGATATTCTTTTTCGCTCTTTTCTTTTCCCTTCTTCTAATCTGGATTGTTGTTTTAAAGTCAAAATATAAATTTGCTCATTCGATTTCTGTTGCATTCGTTCCAACATATATTTCTCATCTTTTGATTTTTGAGTTTTAATAAAAAAAAGTGTCAATAAACTTAGTATAATAACCAAACCAATTACTAAGCCCCATATTTTTTGTTCTGATAACCGTTTGTTTTTTTCGATATACTCATCTGTTTCATAAGCAATTCTTGCAAACTTATTTTTTATTTTATGCTCTACATTTATAAGACTATCATTAAACTTTATATAGGTACTTAAATATTTTTTTGCGTTTTTTACATCAACCTCAGACAATAATTTAAGCGAACTTAAATAATCTCTATTGTTTTTAATTCTTTTAGCTAAAACATTAGCCTCTGTTGCATACTTAAAAGCATTTAGAGAATCATTAATTGTTTTGTAAAACTCAGATAAATGTAATTTATTAATAACAATACCCGCGGTATTGCTTATACTATCCCTAATGCGAAGTGATTGATAAAAATCCTTTTTTAAATTTACAGTATCTTCATTATACAATTTACTATAAGCTCTATTGTCAATTAACTTAGCATACAGTTTTAAATTATTATTCTTTACATTAGAACTAAGACCTTTTTCAAAATATTTTATTGCTCTAGCATAGTCTCCTTTTTTATGATAAACTAAGCCAATATTATTAAAACTACCTTCTCTTTTAGTACCAGTATTTTTTATTTTATTTAAATATTTTAAAGCTTTATTATGATATAATAAAGCTTTATCAAATTCATTTAACTCTTTCTGTAAAAGAGCCAAGTGATTATACGCATTATATAGAGATATTTTATCATTTAAAATTTTATATTTTTTAATCGCTCTAATATTTAAAATCTCACTCTCCGTATAATCTTTGAATCTCCCTTTAATAAATGCCATACCATATAACATTTTAGCCGCTAAATTTTGATTCTCTATATTCTCAAAATAATAATATGCCTTATTAAAATGAAAATAAGCACTATCATAAACTTCTATTTTATTATAATAGCTTGCATAATTCCAATGAATATCTCCTATAGCAAATGAATCTTTCATTTTCATAGCTAATTCTAATGCTTTTCTATTTATTTCTTTAAATAGAAAAGTATCTTTAAACTTTAAACTTTGGTAGGCAATTTTACTTAAATTTTTATTATTCTTTATATTTGGCTTATCTTTTAATATTTGTGAATAAACAGTTCTTAAAAGTTTTTTGCGTTGTGATTCTTCAATTGAATCATTTTCGATTTGTGAAATCCAAAAATCAATATTATCTGTTTTTGCATTACTACCCTTAGTAGAATCAACTTTTAAGTTACAACTACTAAATAAAGCAAATATTATTGCGATGAAATAAGACATTTTTATTTGTAAGGTTCCCTTCATCAAAAAGTTAAATTTACACAAATATAGAAAAAACGCTGATATAGACTTTAAAAATAGTATAAAATACAACGCGTTTTTTAAACTTGGCTAAATAAAAAAATTGATTTACTATTCAGATGTATAAATCCATCATCGTAATAAATCAATTAAAATTTGAAACAGAGTAATTAAATTAATCTATCATTTATTCTTTACTCCCATCATCAGCTTCATCATCATCACCTGTTAATTGTGTATTTTCAATTGTATCTAAATCCTCATCTGCATAATAAGAACATGAGTTTAATGAAATTGTTAATATGATTAGTACGAAAATAATTTTTAGAGTCTTCATAATAGTATGTTTTTATGTTATGTTATATTTTTTGTTTTTTATAATTTATTTCTGAAATAAAACCACAGTTATTTAACCGTTTTTGTACACTACAATATTATTCCTAATTAACAATTAAGCGGTAAGGGTTTCTATTACAGATTATAAGGAGAACACCTTTTTCTTGTTTGTTGTCTTCAAAATCTAAAAAATAACTTCAAAAATAAAAGAAGATATAATCCTAAAATTCTTTATTTTTGTACTACCAAATTTTATAACCATGCAAACAGATTCTTTTGTAACAAGACATCTTGGTCCACGTAAAAAGGATGTACAAGAAATGCTTAAAGTAATTGGCGTAAAATCGCTAGATGAATTAATACATAACACCATACCCTCAGATATTAGATTAGAAAATGAGTTAGCGTTACCTAAACCAATGAGTGAAATTGAGTTTGCCAGTCACATAGGAGAGCTAGCACATAAAAACAAAGTATATAAAACATATATAGGTCTAGGATATTACGAATCAATATTACCAGCAGTAATACAACGTAATATATTCGAAAACCCAAGCTGGTACACGTCGTACACACCATACCAAGCAGAAATTTCACAAGGAAGATTAGAAGCATTATTAAATTACCAAACTATGGTAGGTGATTTAACAGGTTTTGAAATGGCAAATTCCTCATTATTAGATGAAGGGACAGCAGCAGCAGAAGCAATGATAATGTTGTATAACGATAGAACAAGAACACAAAAAAAATCTAATGCAAATACATTTTTTGTATCAAACGAAGTATTACCACAAACAATATCCATATTAAAGACACGCTCAAAACCATTAGATATAGAATTGGTTATAGCAAACCATGAAGAATTTAATTTTAACAAATCCGTTTTTGGAGCAATAGTACAATACCCAGCAAAAAATGGACAAATCTACGATTACACATCCTTTATAGAAAAAGCACATCATAACGAAACCAAAGTAGTAGTAGCCGCAGATTTAATGGCACTAGCGTTATTAAAATCTCCAGGAGAGATGGGAGCAGATGTAGCAGTAGGAACAACACAACGTTTTGGGATACCACTAGGCTACGGAGGACCACATGCAGGTTATTTTGCAACATCAACACATTTTAAACGTAAAATACCAGGTCGTATAATAGGGATTACCATAGATGTAGATGGCAACAAAGCCCTGCGTATGGCATTACAAACACGAGAACAACATATAAAAAGAGAAAAAGCAACCTCAAATATATGTACAGCACAAGTATTACTAGCAGTAATGGCAGGAATGTATGCAGTCTATCACGGACAAGAAGGTATAAAATATATTGCAAAAAAAATACACTCCTTAGCAAATACATTAAACGAAGGAGTTGAAAAATTAAGATTAACACAAACAAATAGTTCGTTTTTTGATACAGTAAAAGTAAAAGTAAGTAGCTCTAAAAATGTAAAATTCATAGCAGAAAGAAATGAAATTAACTTTTTGATAATAGACGATACAACTATAGGAATTTCATTAAACGAAACCACAACAGTGGAAGATATAAATACCATATTAGCAGTATTAGCAGAAGCAGAACATCTAGAACCAATATATTTAAGTAATTGCTCAATCTGTTCTAAAATCTCATTAGCATCGGAACGTAAATCAGGATATTTAACACACGAAGTATTTAATAAGTACCATTCCGAAACAGAAATGATGCGTTATATTAAAAGATTAGAACGTAAAGACATATCACTTACCGACTCCATGATTTCATTAGGATCATGTACCATGAAATTAAATGCAGCAAGCGAAATGTTACCACTAAGTACAGGACTGTGGAATAACATCCATCCATTTGTACCAAGAAGCCAAGCATTAGGCTATAGAGAAATGTTACATAATTTAGAAGAATACCTAAATGTAATAACAGGATTTCATGCAACCTCATTACAACCAAATTCAGGAGCACAAGGAGAATATGCAGGGTTAATGGTAATAAGAGCATACCACAAATCAAATAATGAAGCACATCGCAATATATGTTTAATACCAGCGTCAGCACATGGAACAAATCCAGCATCGGCAGTAATGGCAGGTATGAAAGTAGTAGTAACAAAAACTAACGAAGAAGGTAATATAGATGTAACCGATTTAAGAGAAAAAGCCGAATTACACAAAGATAATTTGGCAGCATTAATGGTAACATATCCATCAACACATGGAGTATTTGAATCAGCAATAAAAGAAATAACAGAAATCATCCATACAAATGGCGGACAAGTGTATATGGATGGTGCAAATATGAATGCACAAGTAGGCTTAACAAACCCAGCAACAATAGGCGCAGATGTATGTCACTTAAACTTACACAAAACATTCGCAATACCACATGGTGGTGGAGGACCAGGCGTTGGACCAATATGTGTAATAAAACATTTAGCAGAATTTTTACCAACAAACCCCGTAATAAAAACAGGAGGAGAAAATGCCATTTCTGGAATATCAGCAGCACCTTATGGATCTGCATTGGTAGATTTAATATCGTATTCCTACATTAAAATGTTAGGAAGCGCAGGATTAACCGAATCAACAAGATATGCCATATTAAATGCAAATTACCTAAAATCAAAATTAGAAAAGCATTACAAACTATTATATAAAGGAGAAAAAGGATTTGCAGCACATGAAATGATTGTGGACTTTAGAGAGTTTAAAGCAAAAGGGATTGAAGTAACCGATATCGCTAAACGCTTAATGGATTTTGGTTTTCATGCACCAACCGTTTCATTCCCCGTAGCAGGAACATTAATGATAGAACCTACCGAAAGTGAAAGCAAAGAAGAAATTGATCGTTTTATAGAAGCATTAGTCCAAATAAAAAAAGAAATAGATGCCTATGTGGAAGGAGAAGATTCAGTACTAAAAAATGCACCACATACCGAAGAAATGTTAACTAATGACACATGGCCATACAATTACACTCGCCAAGAAGCAGCATATCCCCTAGCCTATATAAGAGAAAATAAATATTGGGCTCCAGTAAGGCGTGTTGATGATGCCTATGGAGATAGAAACTTAATATGTTCTTGTAATCCTATTGAAGATTATATGGACTAATTAAGTAAGAATATTTTACACTATAAAAGCCTAACAATTCCGAATCCTTGGGACTGTTAGGCTTTTCATTAACTAAATCAAAACAAGCATTCCCTAACCAAAAAGCGACATACACGCAATTATACTTTAAAAAAACAAAGACACTAATTACATTTGTAGTATGAAAAAACTAATCCTAATTCTAGCAATTGTAATAACAAGCTGTACACAATCAAAAACAAAAAAAGAAACACAATATGTAGATATTGAACGCGTAACCAAAGACTTAACCGTACTTACACAAACACAACAAAGCCGTAATTATAAAAATGTGGAGACATTAGATACCATTGCAGCATATATACATAAGGAATTGCATAAAGTATGCGATTCAACAAACTACCAAAAATACCAAGTCCAAAATAATGAATACAAAAATGTAATAGGCTCCATAGGCACAGAAAATAAAAATCGAATAATAATTGGCGCACATTACGATGTATTTGAAGAACAACAAGGAGCAGATGATAATGCAAGTGGTGTTTCAGGATTGTTAGAATTAGCACGATTATTATCCAAAGAAAAATTAAAATATAGAATTGACTTTGTAGCATATACATTAGAAGAACCTCCATTTTTTAGAACCCAACAGATGGGAAGTTATATCCATGCAAACTATTTAGCAGACAATAAAATACCAGTAAAAGGAATGATTTGCTTGGAAACCATAGGTTATTTTAATGAAAAAGAAAATTCACAAAACTATCCAGTAAAAGGAATGAACTTAATTTATGGAAATAAAGGAAATTTTATTACCGTAGTACAAAGTAAAAAAAGTGGAAAGTTCGGAAAAGAAATAGAAAAATTAATGAAACAAAATAATTTAATAGAAACCAAGGCTTTTAACGCACCATCATCACTAACAGGTGTCGATTTTTCAGACCATTTAAACTATTGGAAACTAGATTATGAAGCAGTAATGATAACTAATACCGCATTCTTTAGAAATGAAAATTATCATAACGAAGGAGATACTTTAGAAACCCTAGACATTAAAAAAATGAGTTTGGTAATTGAAGCGTTGTACCTATCTATGAAACAAATTAAATGATCTAAAAATAAGAATTTACATAATATTTCACACAGAACATAAAGATAATAAGTAAACACTTCCTACAATTCAACAATAAAACAGTAACTAAAATATCTAAATAATAAAATAATTTAAAAAAAAATTAGAATTTAGAAAATTGAATTAAAAAAACTACATTTGTCATTCATTTACATGAATCTAATAAAAATGAAAAAAATAACAAAAGAAACTTATATCAATTGGTACAAAGACATGCTATTCTGGCGTAAGTTTGAAGACAAACTAGCACAAGTATATATACAACAAAAAGTAAGAGGATTTTTACATCTGTATAACGGACAAGAAGCAGTACTTGCAGGAGCATTACACGCAATGGACTTAACACAAGATAAAATGATTACAGCATATCGTAATCATGTACAACCAATAGGAATGGGAGTAGATCCAAAAAAAGTTTTTGCAGAGTTGTATGGTAAAGTAACAGGAACATCCAAAGGAATGGGAGGATCCATGCATATTTTTTCAAAAGAACATCGTTTTTATGGAGGACATGGAATAGTTGGAGGACAAATACCACTAGGAGCAGGAATTGCATTTGGAGATAAATATTTTGACAGAAAAGGAGTAACATTAACCTATTTTGGAGATGGAGCAGCAAGGCAAGGATCGCTACATGAAACCTTTAATATGGCAATGAACTGGAAGTTACCAGTAGTATTTATTGTAGAGAATAATGGATACGCAATGGGAACATCAGTAGAAAGAACAGCAAACCATGTAGATATTTGGAAACTAGGATTAGGATATGAAATGCCATGTGGACCAGTAGATGGAATGAATCCAGTAAAAGTAGCCGAAGCAATGGATGAAGCAATAGAAAGAGCACGCTCAGGAAACGGCCCAACGTTTTTAGAAATGAAAACCTATCGCTACCGTGGACACTCTATGAGTGATGCACAACACTACAGAACAAAAGATGAAGTAGCGGAATACAAAAAAATAGATCCAATAACACAAGTATTAAAAATTATTGAAGACAATTCGTATTTAACAGCAGACGAAATTAAAGCAATACAAGCAGATGTAAAAAGCAAAGTGCAAGAATGTGTAGATTTTGCAGAAAGCTCCGCATATCCAGAAGTGCAGCAATTGTACGATATGGTTTACGAACAAGAAGATTTTCCATTTTTAAAACACAGATACTAATGTTGCATGTAAATTTTTAAAATCACTATAAAAGTTAACATCCCAAATTCAATATTAAAAACAACAAAATAATGGCTGAAATTATAACAATGCCTCGCTTAAGCGATACAATGACCGAAGGAGTTGTGGCACAATGGTTAAAAAAAGTTGGAGATAAAATTTCTGAAGGAGATATACTTGCCGAAATAGAAACAGATAAAGCAACCATGGAGTTTGAATCTTTTAATGAAGGAACACTACTATATATAGGATTAGAAGAAGGAGCAACAGCACCAGTAGATTCATTATTAGCAATTATTGGCGAAGAAGGTGAAAATATTGATGACTTAATAAAAGAATTCAAATCTGCAAAAATAGAAACACCAACAGAGACAAAACCAAAAGCCGTAGCACCAACTCAAAAGGCAACAACGCCAAAACCAGCAACAGAAAATAAAGCAGTAGAAAAAACACCACCAGTTGAAGTTACAACTAACAGCGGAGGAAGAATATTTATATCCCCATTAGCAAAAAAATTAGCAAATGAAAAAGGAATAAACATCCAAACAATTACAGGTACAGGCGAAAATGGAAGAATAATAAAACGCGATGTAGAATTTTACAATCCAGCAGTAGCATCTTCAAATACAGCTACCGTCATACCATTTGTAGCACAAGGCGAAGAAAGTTTTGAAGATATAAACAATTCGCAAATGCGAAAAGTTATAGCACGCCGATTAGGCGAGTCCAAATTTATGGCACCACATTATTACTTAAATGTGGAGTTTGATATGGAAAATGCCATGGCATTCCGTAAACAATTTAACTCCGTACCAAATACAAAAATATCGTATAATGATATTGTAGTAAAAGCAACAGCATTAGCATTAAAACAACATCCGCAAGTAAACTCACAATGGTTTGAAGACCGTATGCGACTAAACCATCATGTACATATTGGAATCGCAGTAGCAGTACCAGACGGATTATTAGTACCAGTAGTGAAATTTGCAAACGAACAAACATTACAACAAATTGGAGCAACGGTTAAAGAAATGGCAGGTAAAGCACGTAATAAAAAATTACAGCCAAACGAAATGGAAGGAAGTACATTTACCATTTCAAATCTTGGGATGTTTGGCATTACAGACTTTACATCCATAATAAATCAACCAAATTCAGCAATATTATCCGTAGGTGCAATTGTAGAGAAACCAGTTGTTAAAGATGGGCAAGTAGTCGCTGGGCACACAATGAAATTAACATTAGCCTGTGACCATAGAACAGTTGATGGAGCTACAGGAGCATTATTTTTATTAACACTAAAAGAATTTATTCAAAACCCTGTCACCATGTTAATGTAAAATCTAATTTATGTAGCATTTGACACAATATAAATCAAAAAAAGAAGTTACCTTTGTAACAATAAACATAAAAACTAACCTAAGTAAAATTTAAAATTATGAAAAGAGTATTATTATCATTAGTAGTTGTAGCTGGTTTAGCATTTAGTACTACATCGTGTAGTAAAGCTAAAGATTCTGCTAAAAAAGCAGGAGATGCCGTAGAAAATGCAGCTGAAAAAACAACAGAAGTTGCAAAAGATGCAGCTAATACCGTTAAAGATGGAGCAGAAAAAGCCGTTGATGCAGTAAAAAATGCAGCTGGCAACGATGAACAAATAGCAAAAGGTAAAGAATTATTCACATCTAAAACATGTGTAGCATGCCATGGAATAAGTAATAAAGTATTAGGACCATCCGTAAAAGATATTGTAAAAACTTATGCAGATAAAGGCGCTAATATGGTAAAATTCTTAAAAGGAAACAGTGAAGCAATTGTGGATACAGATCCAGCTCAAGTAGCAATAATGAAAGCAAACATTGATGGTTTCTTAAAAGAATTAAAAGCAGAAGAATTGCAAGCAATAACGGCTTATATGAGAAGCGTAGCAAAATAACACATTTCTTATAAAAAACATATTTAGTAAGGGTTTCACATAAAGTGAAACCCTTACTTTTTTTATACTAATTTTTAATAGAATAATCCTATTTTTGTAACATGGCAAGAAAAAAGAAATTTCACATTTTTGAAAACATAGAAGTAATTGATGCAGGAGCAAAAGGAAAAACAATAGCAAAATCTCCAGACGGAAGAGTTATTTTTTTATCAAACGCAGTACCTGGTGACATTGTAGATATACAAACAGGTAAAAAACGCAAAGCTTATTTTGAAGGTAAAGCAATAAAATTTCATAAGCTATCCAAAAGGCGGACAGAACCAGTTTGTGAACATTTCGAAAATTGTGGAGGCTGTAAATGGCAACACATGAAATATGAAGACCAACTCTTTTTTAAAGAAAAAGAAGTAACCAATAATTTAATTAGAATTGGACATTTAGAATTACCAGAAATCACACCAATACTAGGATCTGAAAAACAATATTTTTACAGAAATAAAATGGAGTTTTCATTTTCAAGTAGCAGATGGTTAACTTATGAAGAAATAAATTCCGAAGAAGAAATTGACAACAGAAATGCCTGTGGATTTCATATTGCAGGAATGTGGGATAAAATTTTAGATGTTAGTAAATGCCATTTACAAGAAGAACCATCTAATGAATTCAGAAACTTTATAAAAAATTTTAGTATTGAACACGAATTAGAATTTTATAACCCTAGAGCGCAAGAAGGTTTATTAAGAACCGTAATGATACGTATTTCTTCAAACGGAGAAACAATGATAGTAATACAGTTTTTTAAAGAAGATATTATCAAAAGAGAATTATTATTAAATGCAATAGCAGATAAATTTCCAAATATAACATCACTTCAATATATAATTAATAGCAAAGGAAACGATTCCATTTACGACCAAGATGTAATTTTATTTAAAGGCAGAGATTATATATTTGAAGAAATGGAAGGATTAAAATTTAAGATAAATGCAAAATCTTTTTACCAAACAAATTCCTATCAAGCATATGAATTATATAAAATAACACGAAATTTTGCAGGCTTATCAGGTAACGAACTCGTGTATGATTTATATACAGGCACAGGAACAATAGCACAATTTGTGGCAAAAAAAGCAAAAAAAGTAATTGGCGTAGAATCAGTACCTGAAGCAATATTAGACGCAAAAGAAAATGCAAGAAATAATAAAATAGATAATGTCAATTTCTTTGTAGGAGATATGAAAGAAGTTTTTACAACAGAGTTTATCAAGCAACATGGTAAACCAGATGTAATAATTACGGATCCACCAAGAGACGGAATGCATAAAAAGGTAGTAGAACAAATACTAGCAATATTACCAGAAAAAATAGTTTATGTAAGTTGTAATAGTGCTACACAAGCAAGAGACCTAGAAATACTAGCACCAAAATACAAGATTACAAAAACACAAGCTGTAGATATGTTTCCGCAAACGCATCATGTAGAGAATGTTGTTTTGTTAGAACTTAAAAGGGATTAGGTATATTTTCATATCTTAACTGCATTAAATTTATTGTAGTTCTATAATTATTTCAAAATTTTAGATTTGAAATTAAACAATTTAATTTTTTATATATTTGTCCTATGGCAACAGCTGAACAAATAAAATCTTTATTACAATCTCATTTTAGAAATGATAATGATAGGTTTAACTCTATTGCATTACAAGTTGCTGCACACGAAGCTAGACTAGGTCACTTATCAATAGCTAAAGAATTAAAATCTATTGTAGATAAAGCAAAAACTGGTGGATTTAAGATTATCAAACTAAATAGAAACATCAGTGATTTAGTACTTGTTTTTTATCCTGAGAACAGGATAAATGAACTAGTTTTATCTGACAATGTTAAAAATAAACTAGAAAGAATCCTTAATGAATATAAACATAGGGATAAAATTCAGAAATTTGGATTAGAAAATAGACGAAAAATATTATTGTCTGGATTACCTGGTACTGGAAAAACAATTACAGCATCTGCTATAGCTGGGGAATTAAATCTTCCACTTTATGTTATTATGATGGATAAACTAATGACAAAGTATATGGGAGAAACTGCTTCCAAATTACGTCAAATATTTGATATGATGACAACCAATAAAGGTATCTATTTATTCGATGAGTTTGATGCAATTGGAGCTGAAAGAACCAGAGATAACGATGTAGGAGAGATGAGAAGAGTTCTTAATGCTTTTTTACAATTTATAGAACAAGATACATCCGATAGCATTATTTTTGGAGCAACTAATAATATTAAAATATTAGATTCAGCACTTTTTAGACGATTTGATGATATTATCAATTATTCTATTCCATCTAAAGAAGATATTGAAGATTTAATAAAATTAAAACTCATTAATTATTTAGGTAAATATTCATTGGCTAAAGTAGCCAAAGAAGGACAAGATTTAAGTCATGCAGAAATCACAAATGCTTGTAATGATGCATTAAAAGAAACTATATTAACCGATAAACAAATAATCAGTCAAAAATTATTAATTCAAATGATAAGAGATCGCAAAGCTAATTATTTGAATGAATAAACAGTTATGAACAAAAATTTCAAACCTCACCTATTTCTTAAAAACTCACATAAGACACAGCAATTTAAAATTATTCCTAGAGCAATCAAAGACAAAAGAGGAATACCAAAAAAAGAAAGAATAGAACATGGTAATTATCTTCTAGCTGAATTAAACTCTTTATGGAAAAATTACAATAATGAACTGAATGTTAGGACACAACAAAGATTACCTATAAAAGAAGGCGAGTATGTAACATTTAAAAGTTCAGAAAACAATACCTTAAATATTAAATCTCTTGATTCAGATGGAGCTAAGTTATTAAATGTCAAACATAATCCAGAAACAAAACAAGATACTGCTACTCTATTCATTCCAAAAAATAAAAGTTAATTTCAAAAATTGAGAAATATCTTAACGAAAACCAAAAAAATAAAGGAGTTGATACTGGAAAACCAAAAAATTTAAATCTCATAAATCGAATAAATCAAGTGGCAAAATCCACTATTGAGGATATTTGGAGTAGCCCTATTGCATTCTTGCCAAAAAAGACTAATGTTTGGTGTGAAGTTTGGTTAAACGGAGGTATAGAATTATTTGAAAAAGTAAAAGTTAAGTTTACAGAAGTATGTGATTTTTTCAATATAGAAATAGGGAGTAGTCAAGTTAATTTTCCAGAAAGAACAATATTAACAATAAAAGTAAATTATAATCAATTAATAGAACTTGTTAAATCTTTTGGTTACATAGCGGAGCTAAGGAAATTAGAAGAATTAAATGGTTTTTGGTTAGATGATAATAGTACTATTGAAAATGAAAATTGGGTTAGTGAATCTCTTAATAAAATAACTTTCAATGAAACGAATAATGTTATCTCAATTTTAGATACAGGAGTTAATAACGGCCATAGATTACTTGCTCCGATATTAAATGACAATAACAAGTTAACCGTAAATCCAATTTGGGGAAATAATGATATTGCAGAACCTCAATTTATTGGTCACGGATCATCAATGGCTGGTCTAGCAGGTTATGGAGACCTAAAAACTATTCTCGAACAGAAAGGTAATATAGAATTAAATCATAAATTAGAGTCTATAAAAATTATACCTAACAAAGGTTCTAATAAAAAGGAAAGTTACTCTAGTATTATCGAACAGGCTGTAAGTATTGCGACAATAGCTTCACCAGATTACAAGCGAATATTTTGCCTTGCTATAACAGCCGATTATCAAATATCTTTTGGAAAACCATCTTCTTGGTCAGCTACAGTTGATAAAACTATTTTTGGAGATAACAATAATGATAAAAAAATATTTGTAATTAGTGCAGGAAATGTAAGACACTCTGATAACTTCAGCCAATATCCAGAAACTAACCTAAATTGTATTATTGAAAGCCCTGCACAAGCTTGGAATGCAATTACTGTAGGCGCATATACAACCAAGATATTACCAAACGCAACAACTCTAGCAAATAAAAACGAATTATCTCCATTCAGTAGAACTTCAAACGCTTTTGAAAGGTTTTGGCCGATTAAGCCTGATGTTGTTTTTGAAGGTGGTAATTTACAAGTGTTAGATAATGAAAATATAGATGAGCATATTGAATTAAACCTCTTAACTACCTCACACAGACCATTAATAAATCATTTTACGACTATAAATGCCACAAGTTCTGCAACAGCACTCGCAGCAAATTTTCTTGCTAAACTGAGAAATATTTACCCAGATGCTTGGGAAGAAACATTAAGAGCATTAATTATACATTCCTCAACTTGGACTGAAGAAATGAAAACGCAATTTGGTTTTGATGGAAAAAGCTCATCAGCTTTAAATCTCCTAAGGACTGTTGGATACGGTGTTCCTAATATTGAAAAAGCAATTTCATGTAAAACAAATTACTTAACATTTATATCCGAAGAGTATATTCAACCTTACAAAAAGGAAGATAAAAAAGACCCCGAAACCAATCAAGTCCATTATTATGAGTTTCCTTGGCCAAAAGAAATATTAGAAAGTATGGAAAATACCGAGGTTACTCTTAAAGTAACGTTATCTTATTTTATAGAACCAAACCCAGGGGAAAGAGGAAATGATAATAAATATTCATACCAATCAGCCGCCTTAAAGTTTGCTTTGATAAACCCTAGAGAAACTCCTGAAAATTTTGAATTGAGAACTAATAAGGTTAATCGAGATGAGTTAGCTAAGGCTTTAGGAAAAGATAAACTTGACTCAACTGATATAAATACTAACACGGGAAATAATAGATGGATCTTTGGAGCAGAAAATGTATTTAAAGGCTCTGTTCATAGTAATTATTGGACTGGTCCAGCTATTGAAATTGCTGATTGTAATTTTATAGCAGTCTATCCACAACCTTCTGGATGGTGGAAAAATTTAAAGTCAAAAGAAAAATACAATGAACAATTAAGATATTCTTTAATTGTATCTCTAGAAACTCCAGAAAATTCGGAAGATATCTATACAGAGATTGCAACTACAATACAAATTAAAAATACCGTAGATATAAATACAAGAGAACAACGTTCCTTATTTTAATTTTGTTAGAAAAACGTTAAACAACAAAACAATGACTAACATTATATATCATTTAAGTATATTTGTAAGCAGCTCATAAATAAGTAAAATAACATTTAAAAATGTATAAAATATTTTTTAGAATAATAGTACTAGTATTATTTACGACATTAATAAGTTGTGAAAAAGATGATATTTGTATTGAGGAGAATACACCACATTTAATAATACGATTTTACGATAATTTAGATGCGACAAGCACTAAAGAGGTAGAGCAATTAAAGGTAACTGTTAAAAACTCTTTAGACCAAGAGATACAAATAGGCGAAATTAAAACCACAGACTCAATCGTAGTACCACTAAATGTAGATTTAGATTATACAGAAATTTTACTATCTAAAAACACTAATGGAACAAATGACAATGTAGATAGTTTTACTTTAAATTATATACAAAATGAAGTTTTTGTATCACGCTCATGTGGTTATAAAATTTTATATGAAGACATACAACCAATAAATCCAGTAGCAAATGATTGGATTGAAAATATTTCAAGAAATAACACAAATATTGATAATGAAGCAGCAGCACATCTTTCTATTTTTCATTAGTATCTACATCATATCGCTGACATCTTTTTCGCAAGAAACACAAAAAGATACCATTGTTATAAAAGATACATACGGACTACGTGTAGGTATTGATTTATACAATCCAATATATACATTAATTGATGGTAAAAGGAAAGGTCTTGAGCTTACCGCAGATTTTAGACTTAGCAACAAATATTTTATCGCAGCAGAGCTTGGCTATCTAAATAATAAGACCTACGAAAATTATTACGATTTTGAAACCAAAGGACAATACATAAAAGTAGGAGCTAATTACAATTTATTTAAAAATTGGTTGGACATGGAAAACGAAATATATTTAGGATTAAGATATGGATATAGCAATTTTAGTCAAAATATAAGTAATTATACCATAAATAGCGATCCAATATTACCCGAACATCAAGTAACAGAAAACAGAGAATACAATGGACTAAATGCAAGTTGGGGAGAATTAGTAGTTGGTATAAAAGCCGAAGTATTTAATAATATATTTTTAGGATTTGCATTTAGTGGAAAAAAAATGATTTCAACAAAAGAACCAGAAAAATTTAAAAATTTTTTTGTGCCAGGTTTTAATAGAGTATATTTAGCTGATGGAGGTTTTGGCTTTAATTACACAATTTCCTACCGAATACCAATCTATAAAAAGGAAAAATCTAAAGTCAAAAAACTTGAAAAAGAAACAAAAAAAAATGAATCCAATAAAAAAAACTAAATTTGTATTCCTAGAAAAACTAATTTATCATGAAAAATATACCAAGTGTTGATCTAAATGATTTTTTATCTAATGATTCAAAACGTAAACAAAAATTTGTAGATGAAATTGGCGCAGCATATTCCGACATAGGCTTTGTAGCATTAAAAGGTCACTTTTTATCAGATGATTTATCAGACAATTTATATAAAGAAGTAAAAGATTTTTATGCATTATCACAAGAAATAAAAGATAAATACGAAATTGAAGGAATCGGTGGAGCAAGAGGCTACACAGGTTTCGGAAAAGAATCAGCAAAAGGAAGAACAGAAGGAGATTTAAAAGAATTTTGGCATTTTGGCCAAGAAATTACAGATGGTGAGCAAATAAAAGAAACATACCATCCAAATGTACAAGTAGCAGAAGTGCCAAATTTTAATAAAATAGGAATGGAAACATTTCGCCAATTAGAAAAAACTGCTACGTATGTATTACGAGCATTAGCAATATACATAGGCTTAGAAGAAAATTTCTTTGATGGATTTGTACATAACGGAAATAGTATATTAAGACCAATTCATTATCCACCAATAGTTGGAGAACCAAAAGGAGCAGTCAGAGCAGCAGCACATGGAGATATAAACCTCATCACCTTATTAATGGGAGCATCCGCAGCAGGATTAGAAGTACAAGCAAAATCAGGTGAATGGGTGCCAGTAACCGCACTACCAGAACAATTAGTTATTAATGTTGGCGATATGTTACAACGTTTAACCAATAATAAATTACGCTCAACAATACACCGAGTAGTAAATCCGCCAAAAGAAGATTGGGATAAACCACGATATTCCATACCATTTTTTACACATCCAAAAAGTGAGATGAAATTAAATTGCTTGCCAGAATGTATTGATAAAAATAATCCGAAAGCTTATGAGGATATTACAGCAGGTGAATATTTAAACGAACGTTTACGCGAATTAGGATTGATAAAATAATTGTATGCAATCCCTAAAAACACTTATGTAATAAAGTGTACATTTATTATGAAATCAATATTGTATATTTGCTAAGCTTAAATATATAACAATGGATTTATCAAAAAGAAAATATAATATTATAGAAAAAATTGTTTCTCTTGACGAGAATGGCGTTTCAGCATTAGAAGACATGCTTAGTAGTGTAGTTTCAAAATCTAACAAACCTTCCGTTAAGGATTATAATACCGATTTAGAAGAAGCAAATGCAAGAATAGACAAAGGCAATTTTTATACACAAGAAGAAGTTCTAAAAATGACAGAGCAATGGTAGAAGAAACAAAAGCAGAAGAAATAAAAAAAATTACGCAACAAGTTATTTGGGACAAAGCAGCAACAGAGCAACTGCAAGAAATATATTTTCATTTAAAAGATAATGTAGATGAAAACACGGCAGACAAAGTCATATATTCCATACTAAATACAACCGAAAATTTAGCAGAAGAACCAGAAATATATAGTTTAGATCGTTTTAAATCGGATAATGATGATACCTATTTTGCTGTAGAAAAGCATAATTATAGAATTTCATACCAAGTTTTAAAATTTCAGATTAGAATTTTAAAAATCCGATATAGAAGTAAGTAATACTCACTTAAAATTATTTTCACAATCTAAAATGGGAGATTCAAGTCCAACAAAATTAATGTTTTCAGGAATGCTAGTTGCATTCTTATCAATAAAACTAAGAGATGATTATTTATACATATCTTATGCAGCAATAGCGCTAGGCATACTTTTTTTTCTAATTGGTATCATTAAGTATTTTAAACAACGCAATAAATATTATTAAAATGGCTAAAAAGAAATTATCCAGCCTATCCGATTTAGGAGGTTTTGTATTCTCAACAAATAAAGAAGAAGATTTCTCTAATTTGAATAATGAAAAAAATGAAGTTTTACAAAACAAAGAACAATATTTAGAAGCTCATTTTTCAAACAAAGGAAGAGGCGGAAAAGTTGTTACCGTAATAAAAGGTTTTATTGGTAATGAATTATATTTAAAAGCATTAGGCAAACTACTAAAACAAAAATGTGGCGTTGGCGGAAGTGTCAAAGATGGCGAAATTATCATACAAGGTAATTATCGCGATAAAATTATTGAAATCTTAAAAAAACAAGACTACAATGTAAAACGTGTTGGAGGTTAATGTATATTTAAGAATGATATAATGTTTGGCTTTTTTAATTCTTTGTTTTAAAATTAAATTTTGATTTATCCATAATAGTAGTGTTTTAGTATAACGCAGCTTCAGGATGGGAGAAAATTCAAAAAAACAAAAAACCGTTCTAACAATGTTAAAACGGTTTTACATTTAAGTCTTTTAGACTTTATATTATTTAATTCTTCTTTCTTTAATTTTAGCTTTCTTACCTGTAAGACCTCTAAAGTAATAGATACGTGCTCTACGTACTTTACCTCTTTTGTTAATTTCAATTTTTTGAATTGCTGGTAAGTTTACTGGAAATATTCTCTCTACTCCTACTGTACCAGACATTTTTCTAATTGTAAAGGTTTCTGTGTTTCCTGTTCCTCTACGTTGGATTACAACTCCTCTAAAGAACTGAGTACGAACTTTTTTACCCTCTTTAATTTCGTAATAAACAGTAATTGTATCTCCTGCTTGAAAAGATGGCAAATCATTTTTTGCACCTAATTCTTCTTCTACGTATTTTAATAAATCCATTATTATATTTTTTATGATTTTTCAATAAACAACATGCACGATTTTCGTCAGAGGTTATTTTTGAGTGTGCAAATTTACACTATTTTTTTAATAATTAAAATATGGTTTGTGTTTTTTTCTATTATTGTGCACTATTATCTGATTATTATTATAAATGAACTACATTTTCATTAACAAACTAATCCTTGAAAGGGTATCTTTTCTTTTTGACAGGTAACTTTTCTATATTAATAATTTATTTTTTCACATTAATTTTCTGCTGATTTTCAATCACCTAAAAATAAATCTTGATTCTTAAGTCTTTCAGTAAAGCTGTCTTGTTTTTTGGGCTGGACATTACTAATTTTTACGTTAATAACTACTAAATAGTCCCTAACAATTATCATTTAATCCGTGTAATAAATTCGTATATTTGCGACTAAGTTTAAAACCTAGTATTACTTATTATGATTAAAGCTATTGTACATAACCTCAACAGAGGTGTAAATTTACTAAATTCAATTGATGACAGTCAATATAGTGATATATCTGTTGCCCCATACAACTCAAGTATTGGAGGACACATACGTCACATTTTAGATATTTTTGATTGCATTTTTGATGGTATTAAAACTGGCGAAGTAAATCTTGCAGCAAGAAAACGCAATGAGCTTGCCGAACAAAAAACTACTTTTGGTTTAAATTACTTACAAAGCACTATTGAAAAATTAAATAATTTAAACGGTATAGATTTAGACCAGATTGTTGCTGTAAAAGATGATTTAGGTTTAGGTGAAATTGTACAAAATTATACACTTGGTAGTGCATTAATACAAGCACATAGTCATGCTATACATCATTTTGCTAGTCTTGGTTATTTAATTAATCAATTAGGTATTGATTTACCTGATAATGATTTTGGCTACAATCCTACTACACCAAGAGCTCAAGAATTAAATGTCTAAAAATTATTAATCTAATAAATTAATTATCTTTATTTAACTGAATTAATTTTTTAGTATAAGCTCGTAATTCTTTCATTTCTTTAATATAATCTAAGGCTTTAGGATAAGTCAATTTTAAGTTTACTTTATTTTGTATTGCAATTTTTGTTAACGTTTTCCAATTGTTTTTTATTGCAATTAATGCTTTATAATAACTCGCTCCTTTTACGGAGGCATCATATACATGCGTTGGTTCAGCTAGAATTCCATTAATTTCTAAAATCTTAAAATCTTCTCCTTTCACTAGTTTATCAAAGTCTGAATATTTAATATCTAACCTCCCATAATACCAACCTTTAATCTGCTTATTTAAGCTATCAAAAGTTGCTTCTAAAGTTTTATTTATTAAATGATTTCCGTTTAAAAATTGTGTTCCTTTAGAATGATTACCGATTACTGTTAAAGTCCTTTTAATATTTTTTTTTGGAATTTCTTGCATTTTTTCTCCATGAATATTTTGCAATAAATCATAATATAAAAATGCTCTCTCATCAGCTAAAATTAATTCCGATAAGGTTGACACTCCATCGCCAACAGCGCTCAAAAATTTTTTTAAGGTTATGGATGTAATCTTTCCCTTTTCATCATTTGGCATTCTGTGGTAAAGAATACCGCACTCTTCTTTTAATGTTATAAATTCTTGAATTAATATTGCAACACTATTATTTTTTTGTAAATAGATTTTTAAATCATTTTCTGAATTAATTTTTTTAACTAATAATCCTCTAAAACCTAAATCTGGTTTCGCAATAAATGGATATTCAATATTTGCTTCAGATATTTTAGTCTTTATTTTTAATAAATCTTCATTCACGCTAATTAATATAGACTTTGGTCTATACTTTTCTGGCACCAAACAGATGGTTTTATATTTAGACTCTGTTCCATCGCCTGAATTTTTTATTGCTGGATTTGTCAATAAAAAAAAAGTCAAACTTCTGTGTTTTATTGCTTGCAGAAAGGCATAAGGTAATACTGGTATATAAAACATTGGTGTTGGCCAATGCTCCCATTGTGTAAGCTTTATAAAAAATGATTTTATCTTCAAACTTATAGATTATTTTAATAAAAAAGACTTCTATTTTTCAAACAAATGATCTAAAATATATTTAATCCCTTTTGTTAACAATGCCATGCCTGTAATAACTGCTATAAATCCAACGCCTAACAGAGCATACGCGAATAGAACATTTCCAAATAATGGCTCTTCTAGCGCAACTCCTTTAAACCCTATTGTTAACAATATTGGTGCTAAAATTATTATTGGCAAGGATATACTTGTTGTTTTAATTCCTTTATATAAAATCTCTTTATCTTCTTTCATATCCATCTATTGCTTTACGTACACTTCCATATTGTAGTAGTAATTTTGTTGCTAAACTTTCATTAGCTTCTGTTGAATCCATAATCATTTTCACACCTCGTATTACCAATTTGTCATTAGAGAGTTGCATATCTACCATTTTATTCCCTTTCACTTTCCCCAATTGAACCATTACAGAAGTTGTTATCATATTCAAAATCATTTTCTGCGCCGTTCCAGCTTTCATTCTTGAACTTCCTGTTACAAATTCTGGACCTACTACTGCTACTATTGGGTGTGTTGCAGTTAATGCTAATGGGCTTCCTTCATTCATAGTTATACAACCTGTAATTATTCCATTTTCATTTGCTTTTTTTAATGTAGACACCACATAAGGTGTCGTTCCTGATGCTGCAATACCTATTACAATATCGTTACTTGAGATCTCTTTATTTTGTAAATCTAACCAACCTTGTGTTATTGAATCTTCTGCATTTTCTACTGCTTTTCTTATCGCCTTATCTCCTCCTGCAATTAATCCTATTACCATTTCGTGCGGCACTCCAAATGTTGGTGGGCATTCACTTGCATCTAATATTCCTAATCGTCCGCTTGTTCCTGCTCCTATATAAAATAAGCGTCCATTATTTTTAAGTTTTTTAACTATTTCTATAACCAAGTTCTCTATCTGTGGTATTGCCACTTCTACTGCCAAGGCTACTGTTTTATCTTCAGAATTGATATTTGTTAGCAATTCTTTTACACTCATTTTTTCTAAATGATTATGGTTTGATGCTTCTTCGGTAGTTTTTGTAAATATCATAGAACAAAAGTAATGAATTTTACTAAAATTCACTTTCTGTTCTCTCTAAGATTTAAGGCATAATTTTTGATACTATTATTGTAACTTAAATTCTCTTATTATGACTAAACTTTTATTTTTTTCCTATCTTTTTATATTTTCTTTTCTATTTTTATTTTCTCAAGAAAACGAAGTGAACAGTATATTATCTATTAAATCAACAACATCTTTTAATTCAAATCAATTTAATAAAACATTAAAAAAAGAATTAAGTTCTAGTATTTTATTCGTTTATAATTTTAAAGATTTAGAAAGTGATAATTTAAAAATTCGTCTTTCTTATTTTAAAAAGCCAATTTCAAAATATGCTTTTGAAAATTTTAGAGAAATGGAATTGTACAAAAACATACTTCCAAAACCACTTGATCTTATCAATTTTCAACGAAATATGAATAAGCTTTAAATAGAGATTACTGCTAATGTTAACCTACAAATACATGTTAACTGCTGTTTTTCATTACTAATTTCTATAGACCAAACTTGCGTTTTTCCTCCGATGTGAATTGGCTTTGCCTTTGCATATACATACCCTCCTCTTACGCCTCGTAAGTGATTGGCATTAATTTCTAACCCAACTGCTGCTTTGTTTTCTGCTTCTATACATAAGTTCCCTGCATAGCTACCTATGGTTTCTGCTAAATAAACGGATACTCCACCATGTAAAAGCCCCATTGGCTGCTTTGCATCTTCGGTAACTAACATTTTACAAATTAAAAATTTATCTGTTTTTTCGATAAACTCTATGTTAAATGGATTTGTAAAGTGTCCGCTTTTTTTATTAATGTCTGATAGTTCAAATGTTTTTTTCCAAATCATATTTTATATTTTTTAAGATTCTAATTCTGCAATAAATTTCTTAGAATTTATAGTCACATCGTCTTCTCCTACTTGGTCAAATGGATTCTCTAAATGCTCTTGTATATTATCTAAACTTACTAATATTAAACTAAATAATACTGTTTGCCAATTTAATATGGTTATAAAACTTTTTAAAATTTTTATTTTTTTATTTTTCTAGTTAAATAACACATCTGATACTTCAATTTTTTTATTTGTTTCAAAATCATACAATGTTAATCTTCTTAGGGTATAATAATCTACCCAAAATTTTTCTAATGAATTTAAATATCGCACTATAGCTTTATCTTTTTCTTGCTGCGCTAAGTTTAAATCTGTTATCGTTATTTTCCCTAATATATATCTCTTCTTAGTTATATCGTATCTTTTTAAGGCTATTTCTTGCGCTTTATCTGATGTTGCTAAAAAAGCTCTTTGGTTCGACCAATTTAAAGTATGTAAATATATTTCTTGCTCAAACGCTTGCTCTTCTTCTTCCAAATTTGTGTTTACTAAATCTAAATTTGCTTTTGCCATTTTCCGTTTTGATTTTGCTACTCCCCAATCAAAAATTGGTATCCCCAAACTAAGTGTTACATTTTGCTGTTTATTAAAATCAGACAATAATTCATTAAAAACTGGTCCTTGCTGCGATACGCCAAAATTTGCTCTAATATTAACTTCTAGTTTATTTTCTCCTTTTACTCTTGCCAACTCTTTTTCTGCTTCTAATCTTCTACGTCTAAATTCTATTACGGACTTTCTATTTGTTTTTGCTTCTTCCAATGCTTTTTCTACTTCTACTGTAAAAAGTGCTAATTCTTCTGGTATTTTTAATTCAACTTTTTCATTTTTCAATCCTAAGTATCTTCCTAAATTTTGTGTTGCTCTTTTTAATGCTACTTGGTTAGTTATTACATTATTTTTTGAATTTAATAAACTCAATTCCATTTGCAATAAATCGTTTTCTGCAATTTTACCCATTTTAAATCTTGCTTTTGCTATTTGAAATAACGTATCTTGATTGGATAAATTCTTTTGCGAAATTTTCAGTTGTCGTTGTACTTTTAATAATCTAAAAAATCGTGTGGATGTGTTTAATGCTATTTGCTCCATACCCTCAATAAATGCTTTTTTTGATTCTTCAAAAATTAATGGTTCTATTTTTTTATTCCATTTATAGGCATTATAGAATAATGATTTTTGAAAATAATTTATTGAAAATGGTATTACGGAATATCCTGTTTGGGCATTATTACCATAAATATCTATTCGCTCTACTTGTGTATTTAAAGACAATGCTCCTCCTGTAAATGGCACACTTTGCGTTATGGATAAATTTGCTTCTAATCGCGATTGATTTTGATCTACAAATATATCCTGTCCATTATCATTTGTTATTCTTCTAGTTAAATTGGAGTACGATGGTAATATTGCATCTACCCTTACTTGTGGTAAAAAACTTGATTTGTAATTTTTATACCGCCAATAATTTGCTTGCTTCCTATTATACGCTGCTTTATAATCTACTGATTTTTCTTGTGCTAATTTTATTGCTGATTTTAGGGATATTTTTTCTGTTTGTCCAAAAAATAATATTGGTATTATTAAGAATACTTGTAAATATATTTTTCTCATTTAGCTAAAATTTATTCTATTTATTCGGTTCTTATGGCTTCTATTGGGCTTTTATTTGCTGCTGATTTTGCTGGTGCTATTCCAAAAATTAATCCTATTAATGTGGCTACAAAAAAGGACAGCAATATAGAGTTTAGAGTTAATATTGTTTCTATACCTGTTGATATTTCTAACACATAAGATGCTACTATACCTAGTATTACTCCTATTATACCACCTCCTAAACTTATTAATACTGATTCGGATAAAAACTGTAATATTACATCTTGCTTGGTTGCTCCTATTGCTCTTATTATACCTATTTCTTTTGTTCGTTCTAATACAGATGCTAGCATTATATTCATAATTCCTATCCCTCCTATTAGTAATGAAATTCCTGCGATTATACTCAGTACTATATTAAATATTTGCTTTGTTTTTTGCTGTTGCTTTAATAAATGTATTGGTATTGATATTTCAAAATCCAACACATTATTATGTTTTCTTCGCAACATCTTACTCAATACTTCTGCTGTTGCTTTTAGTTGATTTGAATTTGATACTTGCACTATTAATTTATCTATTTGATGATAGTTACCTCTAGATATTCTTTTTTTTGGTCCTGACTGATTTCCTGAAAAATATATTATACCACCACTCCTGTCAATTGGTTTGTCACTGATTATTTTTCGATCTTTATAGCGTACCAAAAATGTTTTTATTGGTATATATATATCTTTATTCAAATCTCTAATTCCTAAATCTTCTTGTGCTTTTTTGGATATGTATTTTTCTTTTATTACTCCTATTACTTGCAACCATACATCTTTTACTTTTATATATTTACCTAAAGCACTTTCTCCTGTAAATAATTTTTTTTCGATTTTTTTACCTATTATGCATACTGGCAAAGCATTTGTTGCTTGCTTTTTAGAAAAATTTGTTCCTTTTTCTATTTCTATATTAGATACTTTAAAAAAAGAATCAAATACTCCTATTAGCTTTACAGAACTTTGTCTTCCTTTATTTATTACATAAGTTTCTAATATTACTTCTGGACTAGATTCTTTTACCGTTGGTATATTTTTATTGATACTATACACATCTAACAAATCTAAGCCTTTTGAGAATCGTTTTGTTTCCTCTTTTCCTTCATTTTCAGAATTTCCTTCTTCTTTTTCTTTGTCTGGTATTGGTGTTATTACTATATTATTTACGCCTACCAATTCTAGTTGTGATAGTATTTCTTTTTCTGCTCCTTTTCCTATTGCTAACATTGTGATTACTGCTGCTACTCCAAAAATAATCCCTAATGCTGTTAAAAAAGTTCTAACTTTATTTGCTTTAATAACTCTAAATGCTTCGCTAAAATTGGATTTTAGTTTCTCTAAAAGTATTTTATCTATCATTTTTTTAAGAGTGTTATACTTTTCTCTTCTTGTCCTTCTGGCATATTAAGATATACTGTTTGACTCTCTTTTAATCCTTTTGTTACAATAACCTCATCGTTATTTGATATTCCTAATTCTATTTGTTTTTTTTGTATGGAATATCCTGATTTTAAATAGACATAGCTAATCGTATCTTTTGAAAACACCGCTTCTAAAGGTATAATTAATACATTTTCTGTCTTATTGGTTAATATTCGGTTTGATGTGGTCATTCCTGGTTTTATATTATCATCTATCTCTTTAAGTTTTACCAATACTTGAAACACCTTTATATCGGATCCTCGTTTCTTTTCTCCCACATTTGCTACACTTGTAATTATTCCTTCTAATGCTACATCTGGAAATGCGTCAAAACCTACCTTTACCGTTAACCCTTTTTTAATTTGTCTTATATCTACTTCATTTGCATAGGTTTTCGATTCCATTTTTGTTAGATCTGGCAAACTTGCTATTGCGGGATTCCATGGACTTATTGATGAGCCTACTTTTCGTTTAGATCCATCCCAAGTTTTCACGTAGGTTATCATTCCATCTGACTCTGATTTTATTGTAAATGACTCTCTTAATTCTGTTAAATCTCTTAATCTCTTTTTTATTTTAGATACTTCTGTTCCTACCTCAACCATTTTGGCTTTAGCTTGCCTTTGCTTTATCTCATAATTCTCTTTTTGCTCTCTAATGTCTCTTTCTAATTTCTCTACATTAATTTCTAATTTTTTTATAGTGGCTGGTGGCTCATATATAGATTGTTTCAATTCTAATTTTGTTTCTTCTATAGAAAAAAGCATATCTTTAATTGAATTTCTATTTTGTTTTAATGATAATGTTGTATCTAATTGCTGCTGCGTGTATCTTGATTCTGCTGTTTCTAAACTTAAGCGTGCATCTATTATTTGCTCATTTACTCCTGATGGGTCTAGTCTCCCTACGTAATCTCCCGCTTTTATTACGGTTCCTTCTGGTATTAAATCTTGAATTTTCACATCTCGTAATTTAAATTTTCTAAGGTTTGAGGGACCATTTATTTTTTTTAAACTTGTTGATTGTACTTCGCCTGATATAATTACTTCACTAATGAAATCTCCTTTTTTCACTACTGCTATAATAGATACATCTCCCTCACTTTTCTTATTATAAAAGGAGTAAAAAATTGCTATAGCTGCTACTATTACTATAGCTATTATTATTTTTTTTTTATTCATACTTTACTTTTGGTTAATTTACTTTTCAAATTTAATAAAAAAAGAGTGCAAAATGCACTCTTTTTACTGTTAATAAACTCCTAATTTTAAGAAATAGTATCTATTATGTTATTCAAAGTTTTACTTGGTCGCATTGCCGTAGTCATTTTAGCTTCATCTATTACATAATACCCGCCTATATCTACTGTTTTTCCTTGCGCTGTTATTAGCTCTGCTACAATTGCTGTTTCATTTTCTTTTAATGCTTTTGCTATTGTAGTAAACTCTATTTTTAGTGCTGTATTTTTTTCTTGACTTGCTATTGCTTCTGCCCAATACATTGCTAAATAATAATGGCTTCCTCTATTATCTATTTCATTCACTTTCCTTGATGGTGATTTTTTATTTTCCAAATATTTATCAGTTGCTTCATCTAATGTTTCTGCTAACACCAATGCTTTTTCATTTTTATATTTTTCTCCAAGGTGCTCTAAGGATACTGCTAATGCTAAAAATTCTCCTAATGAATCCCAACGCAAATGTCCTTCTTCTACAAATTGCTGTACATGTTTTGGTGCTGAACCTCCTGCTCCTGTTTCAAACAATCCTCCTCCTTGCATTAATGGTACTATGGATAACATTTTTGCACTTGTTCCTAACTCTAATATTGGGAATAAATCTGTTAGATAATCTCGTAACACATTTCCTGTTACGGATATGGTATCTTTCCCTTCTTTTATTCTTTTTAGTGTAAATAACGTTGCTTCATATGGCGACATTATTTTTATTTCTAATCCTTCTGTATTATGGTTTGGTAAATATGTTCTTACTTTTTTAATGATTTCGGCATCGTGTGCTCTATTCTCATCTAGCCAAAATACAGTTGGTGTCTGTGTTGCTTTTGCTCTTGTTACTGCTAATTTTACCCAGTCTTGTATTGGTAAATCTTTTACCTGACACATTCTCCAAATATCCCCTTCTTCTACATTGTGCTGTGTTAATACTACTCCATCTTCAGCTATTACTTTTACTTTTCCGTTCGCTGTTATTTCAAACGTTTTATCATGTGATCCGTACTCTTCTGCTTTCTGTGCCATTAGTCCTACATTTGGCACTGTTCCCATTGTTGTCGGATCAAATGCTCCATTTTCTTTACAGAAATTTATAGTTGCTGCATATACACTTGCGTAGCTACTATCTGGTATTATTGCTTTTGTATCTTGTTGGTTTCCGTCTTTGTTCCACATTTGCCCTGATGTTCTTATCATTGCTGGCATGGATGCGTCTATTATTACATCACTTGGCACGTGTAAATTGGTTATTCCTTTATCGGAATTTACCATTGCTAATTCTGGTCTTGTTGTATATGCTGCCGTTATATCCGCTTCTATTTCCTTTCGTTTTGTTTCTGGTAATTCTTGTATTTTGCCTAACAGATTCCCAAATCCATTATTTACATCTACTCCTATTTCTTCAAACGTTGCTACGTGCTTTGCAAACACTTCTTTAAAATACACTTGTACTGCATGTCCAAAAATTATTGGGTCACTTACTTTCATCATTGTTGCTTTCATGTGCAATGACAATAATACTCCTTGCTCTTTTGCTTCGGTAATTTCTTTTTCTAAAAAGCTTAATAATGCTTTTTTACTTAATACTGCTGCATCTATTATTTCTTTATCTAACAATCCAAAACTATCTTTTAATACGGTCTCTTTTCCATTTACATCCTCATGTACTATTTTTATACTTGTTGCTTTTGATAGTGTTAATGATTTTTCGTTATGAAAAAAATCTCCTTCGCTCATTGTTGCTACATGCGTTTTTGAATCTGCTGCCCATGCTCCCATTCTGTGTGGATTTTTTCTTGCATAATTCTTTACTGCCTTTGGTGCTCTCCTATCTGAATTCCCTTCTCGTAATACTGGATTTACTGCAGAGCCTTTTGCTTTATTATATAATTTTTTAATTTTATTCTCTTCTTCCGTTTCTGGATCTTCTGGAAAATTTGGTAAACTATACCCTTTTGTTTGCAATTCTTTTATTGCTGCTTTTAGCTGTGGTACTGATGCGCTAATATTTGGTAATTTTATAATATTTGCTTCTTCTTTTTTCACTAATTCTCCTAATTCTCCTAAAGCATCATTCACTTTTTGCCCTTCTCCCAAATATTCTGAAAATATTGCTAATATTCTTGCCGATAGTGATATGTCTTTTGTTTCTATTACTATTCCTGATGTTGCTGTAAATGCTTGTACTATTGGCAAAAATGAACGTGTTGCTAATGATGGTGCTTCGTCTGTTTTTGTATAAATAATTTTAGGTGTTGACATATTTTTGTTTATTAAGTTTATCACAAACTTTGTGATTTATTTTAAAAGTTTCTTTTGCTTTTTAGGAGAAACAAAGATAGTAAAGTAGTAGATAAAAGAAAGAAATAATATAACAATTATTTATACTAATATTAGATTTACTTTAAAATATTTAGCGTTTTTTGAGAATTCTCCATTCTTTGACAATATACATTACTGCCAACAACTAATAACCTATTTTATTAACAATCAAAATCCCTTTTAGTTAATTTAACTAAAAGGGATTTATTTTTCTCAGCAACTGCTTTGTTAAAACACTTTATTTCTTGTGTTTTCTATGTCCTTTACGCTTTCCTCTATTGGTTTTTATTTTATTTTTTTTACGTTTTATCATTTTTTGTTTACGCATACTTTTACCTTTATAGTTCTTTATTTTTGAACTTTTTGATCTGTAGTAATAGTAATCATCATCTTCTTCAAACTGTTCATAATCATCGTAGAAATCATCATCTTCAAAAAAGTCGTCATTGTAATCATATACTATATTGTCCCAAAAATAATTGTGGTAAAAGTTGTGATAATATCCTGTATTGTAATAACGTCTGTGTTTTACATTCCCGATATATCTTACTCCGTATCTATCGTAAATAATTCGTAATCCTCCTACTCTAGTCATTCTATCTCTTCGGTATCCTATAAATACACTTCCTACTCTACTTACGTTTCCTCTGTAGTTATAGTTTATAAATACTCTTCCTACTCGTATTACTCTTCCTCTATAATCTCTTGTTACTGGTACTCCGCCATACCTTTGAGATGTTCTTGAGTTTCCTCTCCGACTTTTGCCTTTATAGTAATACTCTGTTGTTGTTTCTTGGTCATTTGCGTGTATGTCAAAATCCATTTCTCCATCTGTGAATATGAAGAATTTAATTCCTCTTTCTGTAAACGAAATTGGTTCTGCGCTGTGATTATCTTCGTAACCCCATTTGCTGTTTGGTTTTTCTTTGCTTGTCTTAGCTTCAACAGTTGAAACCATCATAAGCACTCCTAAAATAAAAAGTATCCTGTTCTTCATAATATATGGTTTTAAGGATTATGCCTACTCGTTTGCTTTTCGGCTTCCGCATTTGATTTAGTAGTTCAAGTACTGTGCCAAAAATAATTTTAATAAAATTTTTAAAAATTAAACCTTGACTATTAACGTTTTACTTAATAACCTGAGTTCGACTAATAATTCGTTTACAGTTTAGATTATTTTTTTTATAGTCGAAGATGAATTTTAGAAGGATTATCTAGATAATTCAAAGAAATTTAGCGAGATTATGAAAAAAATAATCAAACCCGAAGGGAAAACAAATAAAAGGCAATTTTTTTTGAATAATTTTTAAGAAATAACAGGTTATTCCTTAAAATTTATTCTTCAAATCTCACCATTTCTTCATTTTCTGTAAATAGAAGTCTTAGTCGAACTCAGGTTAATATGTTTTTTATTAAGAACGATGTGTTTTTAGATAAAAATAAATGCAATCTATTTTTTAAAATTTTGGAGATATGCATTTATCACTTCTTTTATCTAATGCTTTTTGAAAGTCTTTTAACATGGTTTTTACTTCTTTTGATTTTGCTGTATGACATGTTAAGCAAGCGCCTACTCGCAATATTTTTTGTTGCTCTTTTAAGATAAATGGTCTTGCTGTTGTTCGTGTTGCTTTGTTAATTGTATCTGTGGTTAAAAATGGGATCCATGCATCTTGTGGTAATCCATCTTCACTTTTGGGGTATTTTGGTTTGAACTGCCATATTCCTTTTTTTGTAAATATTAACTCTCCTCTTCCATAGCCTAATACTACTGGGTTATTATGGCATTCTGTACATGTTTTTCCTTTTGCTGAAATGGTATGTGCGCTCACTGGTGCGTATAAGCGATGGAATGTTTGCTTCATTTTTTCTGTTTGCTGTAAACTCATTATCATTCCTGGCGAAAAAGTTTTTATTGTCTTTTCTCCTTCCTTATCTACTATTCCTAATGTTGGATATTCGGCTAAATAATCGCTCCCTTTTTCTGTCCATTTTCCCATTTTCCAATCTTTTGCTAATAAATCATATCCATCTTCGTTTTTATCAAATGTTGTATGGCAACTTATACATTGTGGTGCCCAACTGGTATGGCATGTACTACAACTTACATTTTTATGCACTTCTCTTGAACAGTCTGTTGCTTGTTTGGACAATTCTATTTTTTTTGATGTATTTTTTGTTATTAGATAATTTTGTTCTTTTTCTCTAATGACATTTAATAATGTTCTTTTTGATTTTTTAGTTTTTAAATATTTTGCTGTTGTATCTAGTTTTTTAAGTCGAATAATTCGCTGTTCTGATATTTCTAATTCTGAAAATTTAATTGTTTCTGTTTTTATATTTCTTCTGTTATGACAGTCTGTACATCGTACCTTTACGGCTTCTTCTTGGTGTGCATATTTTGTTCCATCGCCCATTACTTCATAACTATCATGGCAATCTATACAACTCATTCCTATTGTGTGATGCACATCTGCTTCTTGTTTTTCAAATACTCTTTTATCTTCTAATACTCTGTAATTTATTTTTCCGTATAGCGTGTCTTTATATATGGTTTCGTGCCATCCTTCGTAATTTGTTGCTACTCTTCCTGATCTACTATGACAGCCAAAACAATGATTGTCGGTTACTTTTAATGATAATGATGGATGGTAGTTTGTTTTTTGTGTTTTATTTGAGCTTATGTACTTTTTGTGTGCTTCTTTTCCTTTTTCACTATAATTTAAGTGACATGCTAAGCAACCTCCGCCTCTTGATTTTTCTGTGATTGGATTTGGGTGTGATTTCTCATTTCCTATATGGCATGATGCACATTTGTTTCGCAAATGTTTTTCTGCTGCTGTGCTATTTTTTAAATGATGTATGTTAAAGAGGCTATCTAATTTTTTATTTTCGCCAAACACATATTTATCTACACTTATTATTCCACTCATGGTATTCATTATGGAATTTTTTACTCGTAAATCTATTCCTACATGACATTTTGCACAGGTTTCTGATGCATTGGATAAATTACCTGGTACTAGCAATATATTATTATGTGCTTTTTCTTTATCAAATTCTAATGAATTTCCTAAATGACAAGTACTACAGCTTATTTTATCTGGTGTATGTGCTGGCGAAAACCCTTGCATTTCTGTATGGCAGCTTATGCAAGAATTTTGTTTTTTTGCTATGGATTGGTAGGTACTGGTTTCTGTTTCTTTTTTATAAAAAAATAGTACTACTAGTATGCCAATAAATAACACTAGAAAAAATTGTTTTGTTTTTTTCATTTTTTTCTGTTCCGAAGATACAGATTACCACCTTATTATTACCGACCCCCAAGTAAATCCACTTCCGAATGCTGCCAATACTACTAAATCTCCTTCTTTTACTTTTCCTTTTTCCCATGCTTCGGTTAAGGCTATTATAATAGATGCTGCAGTTGTATTTCCATATTTCATGATATTATTATACACTTGATTGTCTTGTAATTTAAATTGCTTTTGCACAAATTGTGATATTCTTAAATTTGCTTGATGTGGTATAAACATATCTATATCTGCTGCTGTAAGTTTATTCTTTTCTAAACCTTCATTTATTACTTCGCTAAAACGTACTATGGCATTTTTAAATACCAATTGCCCATCCATATATGGAAAATAAGAAGTATCTTCTTTATCACTCATAATTTCAGGAATCCAATGTCTTATACTTGGTGTTTTTACTACTAATTTTTCTGCATATTCTCCTTGACTGTGTAAATGTGTGGATAATATTCCTTTATTATTATCTTCTGTTCTTGTAAGTACACATGCTCCTGCTCCATCTCCAAAAATTACAGATACTCCTCTTCCTCTTGTTGTTTTATCTAATCCGTTTGAATGGTACTCTGCTCCTATTACAAGTATGTTTTTATACATTCCTGTTTTTATAAATTGGTCTGCTGTTGACATGGCATATATAAATCCTGAACATTGATTACGGATATCTATTGCTCCTATAGTTCCCATTCCTAACATATCTTGTACTTGTACGCCACATCCTGGAAAAAAATAATCTGGACTTAATGTTGCGAATACTATAAAATCTATATCGTCTTTGGTTAATCCCGACCTTTCTATTGCTATTTTTGCTGCTTTTGTCCCCATTACTGCTGACGTATCTTCAGTTCCTTTTTTAATCCATCTTCGTTCTTTTATTCCTGTTCGTTCTTGTATCCAAGCATCATTTGTATCCATCATTTTAGATAAATCACTGTTGGTTAATATATTATCTGGAACGTAAAATCCCATTCCTATTATTTTTGAATTGTACATATTTGTTTCTTAAGTTGTTTTGAGTATCAAATATACGGTTTTATTTAGTAAGAAAATTGTTATGTATTTCTTTAACATAATTCTTCTTTTTTAATTTTAAAAGCTCCTTATTAAACTTCTTTTGCCTTAACCCAAATTATTCACAGTTACTTCTGCTCCAAAAGTTCAACTACCTGCTAACTATAAGAATTTTTGATTTTTTTTATCTTCAAAAATGAGGTTACATTTCATCAATAAAAAATTTATACACTCTACATATTTATTGATATTTGAGCTTTTCATTACGAAAAACCATAAATGATGTGGATTAATAAATATTTTGAATAAAAAAATACTATTTTTACAAAAAAATAATATCTAAATTTTGTAATGCAAAAAACAATTTTAATTTTAATTTTTATTGCTCATTTACTTTCTTGCCGTACAAGTGAAGAAGAAGAAAATACTAATATTGTTACCAGAAATGATAATGGTATTATTTTAAATATACCATTAAGTGGTAGTTTACAAAACCCTGCGTTCTCCGTTAACGATAAATCAATTGTTTTTACAAGGTTTGTTAATGGTTATAATACAGAACCTGCTGAAATTTATAAATTCAATTTAACTACGAAACTATTGACTCTTTTAGTTTCTGATGGTAGCGGAAATATTAACTTGCCTGGTTCCACTTGGAATAATGGTAAAATTGTTTTTTCATCTACTAGAGAGCCTCATGATGAAATTTATATTATTGATGAAAATGAACAATCTGGTAACGAAATAAAAATCACCAATCGCACAAATAATGTTGCTTACGAACCTACTTTAAGCCCTGATGGAGAATGGATTGTTTTCGAATCTCATTTATTAAACGTTGAAGCTAATGGTGTCATTACTAAATATAAAATTGATGGTTCTTCTGCTTATATAGAACTTACTGCACAAGGCGATGATAATAGACAACCTAATTGGTCTCCTAGTGGTAATAAAATTTTATATCAGAAAAAGGAAAATAATATTTGGAATATTTGGATTATGAATACAGATGGGACCAATAAATTTCAAGTTACTTCTAATTTGGGTAATTGTACGGATGCTTCTTTTTCTGCCGACGGACAATTTATTGTTTTTAGCAGTGATTTTGAAGTTACTATTGCTAATATTTACAAAATTTCTATAAACGGTGGCAATCCTACCAAGTTAACAAATTTTAATGGCTATGATGGTGCTACTTCTATCTCTCATAACAGTACAAAATTAATTTTTGAATCTAGCAATATTGCCCCTGACGAATCTACTGGTACAAAAATAGTTTTGTTATCTCTTTAATAATTATAATTACTAATCTTATAATGCCTAAATGAATTACATTAAACTTATTATCACGCTATTTGTTTTCACAAATTGTAGCGCTCAAAACAACAAATTATTAATTCATAAAAAATTGATTTCTGATTTGTCCAATACGCCTATTCATAGCAGACTTACAGAAAAAATTGATGGTAAAATACTATGGAAAGATTCTTATAAATATATGGATAGTATCAATATTTATGCTATTACTTATTTAAGTGATGATTTAAAAATAAAAGGTTTTATGGTTAAACCTAAACGAATAGGCAAATTTCCGTGTGTCATTTATAATCGTGGTGGCAATAGGGAGTTTGGTTCTCTTAAAATTGCTCGTGCTGCTATTACATTAGGTCAAATTGCTAAGGAAGGTTATGTTGTTATTGCTAGCCAATATAGAGGTAATGGCGGTAGCGAAGGTAAAGAAGAGTTTGGTGGTAGTGATGTTAATGATATTATTGCCTTAACTGATGTTTTAAAGGAGGTTGAAGCTGCTGACACAGATAATATTGGCATGTATGGTTGGAGCCGTGGTGGTATGATGACTTATATTGCTTTAACTAAAACGACTAAAATAAAAGCTGCTGTGGTTGGCGGTGCGCTTTCTGATAATTTTGAAATGATTAGGGATAGACCTGTAATGGGTACCGATGTTTTAGCTGAACTAATACCCAACTACGATACTAATAAAAATAAGGAATTAATAAAGCGGTCTGCTGTTAGGTGGGCTGATAAATTTTCGAAAAATGTACCTATTCTAATGCTTCATGGAAATGCGGATTGGCGCGTTAAACCGGAACAAAGTTTAAGATTAGCTTTAGAGTTTGAAAAATATAGAATTCCTTATCGTTTAATTATGTTTGAAGGTGGTGATCACGGAATTAACGAACATAAAAAAGAAGTTAATGTACAAATTTTGAAATGGTTTAATAAGTATTTAAAAAACAATGAACCTTTACCTAATATGAAATATCACGGTAGGTAAAGGTTCATTGTTTTTTATAAAATTATTCGCATTGTTTTAAGAAGTGATAAATTTTGCTACTAATTTACTCAAAGTCTTTTCGGCTGATTTTGCTGCTATTTGTACTTCTTCATGCGATACTGCTTCTACAACACCTTCTACTCCTAAATCTGTTATTACGGATAATCCAAAACAAGTCATACCCATGTGTTTTGCTACAATAACTTCTGGCACGGTTGACATTCCTACGCAATCTGCACCTAACACTCTTACCATACCGTATTCTGCTGGTGTTTCAAATGTTGGTCCTTGCAATGCCATATAAACTCCTTTATGTAATTTCACTCCTGCTTCTATTGCTATTTTTTCCATTTTAGCAATCATTGATTTATCATAAGCATCGTGCATATCTACAAAGCGTGGTCCAAATCGTTCGTCATTTTTACCATGTAATGGATGCAGTGGCATCATGTTTATATGGTCTGTAATTATCATAATATCACCTACCTTAAAGTTAGAATTTACGCCTCCTGATGCATTTGATACTATTAGATTTTGTACTCCTAAAATTTTCATAACTCGTACTGGAAACACTGTCTCTTGCATAGTCCAGCCTTCATAATAATGAAAACGCCCTTGTAAACATATTACTTTTTTAGTTCCAATTGTTCCAAAAATTAATTTCCCTGTATGCCCTGCTACTGTGGATACTGGAAAGTTAGGAATATCTTTATAATCCAAGCTTTTTTCAACATTAATAACATCTACTAGTCTTCCTAAACCTGACCCTAATATAATGCCGTAATCTGGTGTTGAAAATCCGTTTTCTTTTAAATAACTAACTGTCTCTTGTACTTTGTTCCACATATCTCTTAATCTTGGTTATAAAACTTTTTTCTTCCATGCCTTCTGGCGTTAAGAATTGTGTTTTAATTGGTAAATAATATATATTCTCCTTTACATTTTCAAATGTACGAACATAATCTTTTTCGGTTGTTAAGATTATCTTTTTTTTGGCTTTTACTTTTGAAAATTCAGTGTTTATACTTTGTAAATCTTTTTCTGTAAAATTATAATGATCTTTATATTTTAAGTGTTCAAATTTAATTCTCCTTTTCTTTAAAAATTCTGTCAATGGTTTTGTTATAGCAATTCCTGTTACAAGCACTACTTCATAATCTTCTAAATCAATAAGATTTATCTTTTTTTGTTTGCTATGTACTTTTGCATCAAATTCTATTCTAGTAAAATATACTGTTTGTGTTAACTCTATATTTAATTTTTTAGTAATTTCAAATTGCTCGTTTCCAGTTAATTCTTCAGGACATTTTGTTACTATAATTACCTGTGCCCGCTTTGCTCCTTCTATATTTTCACGTAAATTTCCTGCTGGCAGCATCAAATCATCCACATACAAATCATTATATGGCGTAAGTAAAATATTAAATCCTCCTTGTACTTTTCTATGCTGGAATGCATCATCTAGCAAGACTACATCTGGCGGATTACTTAACTTCTCTAGTTGTTTAATTCCGTTCACCCTATCTTCATCTACTGCTACAATTATCTTATTAAATTTTTTATAAAACTGCATTGGTTCATCTCCAATTTGAGCTGCTGTAGAATTTTCATTTGCCAATTGAAATCCTTTTGTAGACCGCATATAACCTCTACTTAATACCGCTACTTTATAATCGTCTCGCAATAATCGTATTAAATATTCTATTTGTGGTGATTTACCTGTTCCGCCAACACTTAAATTACCAACTACTATGGTTGGTATTTTAAATTTTGTTGACTCTATCATTCCTTTATCATACATTTTATTACGTGCGTTAACAACTCCGCCGTATAAAACGCCAATCGGTTTTAGTATTTTTCTAATCTTGCTCATCACTGCAAAAGTAATTAATTAAAATGTATATTTGCTTATTAACTTAGTCATAATGAATAAAAAAATTATTTTTATTAGTACCTTATCTTTTTTATTAAATTCTTGCCATGTGGCTCGCTTTTTTGCATGGAATATTGTTGACCATGACGATTATAAAAAATTCTCAAAAGTGGAAATAACAAAAGGTAAAAACTCCTTTTATTTTAGTAATAATACACAAAACAATAATTTTAAATTACCAAAAAAAGTAATAAGTAAAAAGAAAGAGACATATTCTTTTAATGAAGCATTAACAAAAGATAAAACTGCTGCTTTTCTAATCATTAAAAAGGATAGTATTTTATACGAAAAATATTTTGATGGTTTTGATAAAAGTAGTCTTTTGGCTTCCTTTTCTGTTTCTAAATCTTTTTTAGCTACTATGATTGGTATTGCAATTAATGATGGTGAAATTAATTCTGTAAAAGATTCTATTACTGCTTATTTACCAGATTTAGACAAAACAAAGTTTGGGCATATTAATATTGAAAATCTTTTAAATATGCGTAGCGGTATTAAATCTAAAAAAGATTTTTTAAATCCTTTTGGACAAATTGTTAAAATGTATTACGGTAAAAATTTAAGAAAATACATGCGTAAAATAAAAATTGAAAAAGAACCTGGACTCTCTTACGATTATAGCAATGTAAATTCTCAATTACTCGCAATTATTTTAGAGAATGCTACTGGTAAATCTGTTGAAAAAAATTTAGAAGAAAAAATTTGGAAACCTTTAGGCATGGAGTATAATGCTACTTGGAGTGTGGATAGTAAAAAAAATAAAATGGTCAAAGCCTTTTGTTGTATTAATGCTAGCGCCAGAGATTATGCCAAAATTGGACGTTTGTATCTAAATAAAGGAAAGTGGAATAACAAACAGATAATTCCTGAAAATTGGGTTACTAAATCTACCACATTTACTACATCAAAAAATGATTTTAGATATACCTATCATTGGAAACATAGTGTTACTTACGAAATTTTGACCGACTCAACTAAATACCCTGATTTATATGTAGATGGTGGTTATTTTATGGATAAAAATAATGCCAAAAAAGATTTTATTATTTACCCATATCCAGGCTTTTTTGCCATTGGTATTTTAGGACAATTTGTTTATGTATATCCTGAAAAAGATTTGATAATTGTTAGACTAGGACAACAGGATAAAGTTTTTGAATGGGAAAATATTATTAAAGAAATTGTGGAGTTAAATTAAAAATTGAATGACCTTGGTCATTCAATTTTTAATTTTCCATTTCTAAATACAACCTCATATTCTTTATTATTATTTAATACCAAAGCCTTAAATGGTGATGATTCTGTTTTAACTTTTGTTGGGAACCATTCTTTTTTCAACTCATTATTTACCAGTAAAAATAAACCGTTTTGAGTTCCGTTACAAGCAAACCTTTCGTAATTACCCTTCCATAATTTTGAATGGATTAAATCCTCTAATTGCGTATCGTGTTCTTTAATAGTTTTTGATGGTGCCCCAATTTCATTTACACTAATTATTTGGGTATTTGTAAAAGATTCATTACACTCATCATCCAAATCATACCGTACAATAAACTCTGTAACATTGCCAGTACCATCATAAAAATAAACCGATTCCGCATTCCAAGATTCAAAAAATTGTGTTTCCTTATTTTTATCAATTATTACAACATCCAATCTTTGCTTTAGCCATTTTACAGCCTCATTCAACTTATTGGATGGTATTAAAAAACAATAATGGTATTTATAATCTCTCATCTCATATTCAAAATTAAGCCTTGTAGCTCCTATCTGAACTGAAAATTTAGTATCACTTTCTTCTAATAAATTAAACTCCAAAATATTGATGTAAAATTCTTTTTGCCTTCCTAAATCATTTGTATATAATGTCAATTCTTTAATTCTCATATCTAAACTGTTTTTTATGCACTTAAAAATGCTGCATACATCCAAACTAATTTTTCTTGCTCTCTTACATAATCACTCATTAAAGCACCTGTCCCTTCATCATCAATTAAAGCAGCTAAATTTAATATGCTACGCTGTTTTGTCAATAATATTTTAAATGAATTTAATATTTCATTTACAGCAATATTTCCATCAAACGAATTGCTAAATTCTTGTATTTCTGCTTTCTCTAAATAGCTAGAAAAATTATGCACTGGCAAATGTCCCAAAGTTAATATACGCTCTGCAACATCATCTATCTTTATAAAAAGATCATTGTACAACTCTTCAAACTTAATATGTAATTCAAAAAAATTGCTTCCTTTAATTTTCCAATGAAACCCTCTTACATTTTGATAGAATACAGAATAATTTGCCAACAAATCATTTAATTCAATTGCTAAACCCTCTACCTTAATTTTATCTAATCCTATTTGATTTAATTTATTTTCCATGTTATTATATTTATATGTTAAACTTTTACACTACAAAATTATAACAAACTAAAACTCATATACTATAATTTCAATTGATACTTTTTATTTTACAATAAACAAAATCTATTTAAATAGATTTAAACAAGAATATATCTATCAAATAACGGATAATAGATAATCTACTACGAATTCTAAAACGTAGTCTAAAAAATCTTTAAAGTCTTCTAATTTTGATGTAGAAATAACAATTAAAACAATTTATCATGAAAACATTATATACAATTATAGCATTATTAATAGGTAGCATTTTTTACGGACAAAATTTTAAACCAACTACAGATTATAAAATTTCAGATTTAAAATCAGTATTAAACACTACAAAAATTGATTACAACCAACAGTTTGAAGTTTACTTAACAAAAGATGACGAACCGCTAGTAAAATTAATTAATTTGTCTAAAAATGATTTAGATTTATTTTTAGACACAAGTATTGAAATATTAGAAAACCCAAATCTTAAAAATATAAAAGCGATATTAAAAATAAAATTTGAATTTTTAGCTTGTTGTATTGAAACTCAAACACAATATTTTGCAGTAACAAATGAAAATCTACTTACAAAATTACCAGTATTAAACTTTACACAATGTGAAGTGAGCACAACTAATTTAGAATATATATTTCCAAGTCAAAAATCTGGACAAGATAACGTGATTTTAGAAGTAATATCTCAGAACAATAAAAAAGACAAAACAAAATCTATTGAAATATTAAATCGAATAGTTTGGGAAGAAAGAGATGCAGTTGAAGAATATTCATATAACTATGAAAATTAAATTTACAGCATAAAACTAAAAGTGTAAATTATAAACAGAGCTAATATAGTTAATCTCATAAACACAATAATAAATGTTAGTCAAAGTCTGTATTGCAGACAGACAGGCGAAGTCGAAAACCAATTAATACGGGATTATTGCTATTAAACTAATTCATGCCTTCGCCTTAACTGACATTTATTATATATTTGCAAAACAATGCAGCAACTAAAACTTTCCATACTTATACTCATATTATTTTTTGTAAATAATACCCATGCACAAAACAAGCAAATTAGAGTATATAATTTAGAAGATGGCTTACCGCAATCTCAAGTTTACGATATAGTACAAGATGATTATGGTTATATTTGGCTAGGCACACAAGGCGGAGGGATTGCTCGTTTTGATGGCAATCAATTTAAAGTTTGGAATGAAAAAAAAGGATTAATTTCTAATTATATTAATGCCTTAGCCTTTAAAAACAATACTTTATATATTGGAACCAAACATGGTTTGTCGGTAAAAACAAAAAATAAATTTTCTAATTACGAATCACCACAAATAAATAAAATAGTATCAAAAAACAATCGTATTTATATAGCAACAAATAGAGGGTTATATGAATTTAAAGACAAACTATACAAACTTAAAATTTTAAAATTTGCTGTAATAAACGATATATTATACAGAAATAATTGGTTTTGGTTTGCTACAGATAAAGGACTTTGGAAAATAAGTGAAGATTTTTCAACAAAAATAAAATTAAGCAAACATAATTTTAAATCCATTACATATTATAAACAAAGTGTATTTTGCGCATCTTTTAATAATGGTATTTATATTTTTGATGAAGAAAAATCGATTGTAAATCCAGTTTCAATTAATAATACCAAACGAATTAATTCACTCAGTATATTAAACGAAAGTGAACTTTGGATAGCTACAGACAATAATGGTATTACCATCATTAATGCATCAGATTATGGGTTTATAAAAAAAATAGACAAACAAAACGCATTGCCAATTTCACATATAAGAAAATGTATTAGCGATAATCAATCCAATATATGGTTAGCATCATCTGGTGGTGGTATTTTTAAACTTTTTGAAAATAATTTTACGCATTACGACAAAAATAATGGTTTAAAAGGTAATAGAGTTTATGCAGTACATAACACAAATGGTGCAATTTACATATCAAACTCCGAAGAAGGATTATTAAAAATTGACAGTCTTGGCTTACATCCAATACAGCAAGACAATAATTTTTTAAATGTGAAAGTTAAAACTATTGCAAGCGATACTAATGGGAATTTATTTGCAGGAACTGAAGGGAAAGGAATTTTGGTAATACACAATTCCGTAAGAAACTCCATAATAAATCACTTAGATGAAAATAATTTTATAGTACAAGACAGCATCCAAGTAAATCATCAATTTACAGATACTTTAGACACAAAAAAAGGGCTCCCTTTTGACTGGATTAAAAAAATAATTGTAAAAAATAATAAAATTTGGGTAGCAAGTTATTCAAGCGGTATAGCAAGTTTTAATTACGATACTAGCGAAAAAGAAATTATAAATTTGGTCAACTTTGGGAGTAACAACAATTTAAAAGATTTATTTATAAACGATATCGCTTTTGATACTTATAATACACTTTGGTATGTTACAAAAAAAGGGGTTATTGGTACAATTAAAAATAATAAGGTTACTAATTTTGGTAAAGCCATAAGTAAAAACACATCCATCAGAACACTTTTATTTCATAACAACCAACTTTTTTTAGGAACTTCAGGCAAAGGAATTTGGTGGTCAAACCTTTCAAAACCATTAAAATTTACACAACTAATAGGTAAAAAAGAATTGTATTCAAATAATATATACCAACTTATTTTTGATGCAGATAACCAACTCTGGGCAGGTAGCGAAAACGGTATTGACAAAATTACATTAGATACAAACAATTTGATTATTGATGTAGATCACTTTGGTAGAAATGATGGTTTTTTAGGTATCGAAACTTGCTTAAATGCCGTTGTAAAAGATAGAAAAGATAATCTTTGGTTTGGTACTATTTATGGTTTAACAAAATACCAACCAACAACAACGGAGCTTCAACAACAAAAACCAAAATTATTTTTTGAAGAAATAGAAGTAATGAATACAAGTTTAGATTCTATTCCATTACAAGAACTTACTAGCACAAAACATATATTACATTTAAACCCAAACCAAAATCTACTAGGTTTTTATTACAAAACAGTAGATTTAAACAATCCAAAAGAATTACAATACCGTTGGAAAATTGACGATTATAAATGGAGTAATTGGAATAGCGACACTAAAGTTAATATAGCTTCTGATTATGGCAAACACAAATTCTCTGCACAGTCTAGAAACCTAGATTGGACAGAAAGTGAAATCATTACTTTACAGTTTAATAGAAAAAAACCATTACTCAAAGAAACTTGGTTTCTGTGGTTAACATCCTCCATATTTGGTCTTTTGCTTCTATTATTCTCACTATTATATTTTAAACGATTAAAAGCTAAAAACAAAAAAGAGAAAGAGTACTTACAATTACAAAACGATTTATTGACTTTAGAGCAAAAAGCTTTACGACTACAAATGAATCCACATTTTATATTTAACGTACTAAATGGAATTAAAGCAATGAGTATATCTGATGTAAAAACCATGCATACAACCATTAATAAATTTGCTAGTCTATTACGAGCAACACTAACCAATTCTCGCAAAGACAATATCACCCTTGCACAAGAAGTAGCCACACTAAAAAACTATATTGAAGTGGAGCAACTCATGTCCGAAAAGCCATTTACATATAATTTAGATGTAAAATCTGATTTAGATATCGAAGAAATATTAATTCCGCCAATGCTTATACAACCATTTGTTGAAAATGCAATACGACATGGTATTATGGCAGTTAAAAGAGATGGCGAATTAGATATTCAATTTAAAACCGACAACCATTTTTTATATGCAACCATTGTTGATAATGGCATCGGTATTAACCAATCCAAACAACAAAAAATAAAAAATAGCCACCAATCAATGGCGTTACAGGTTACCAAAGAACGTATTGAACACCTAGCAGGAACTAATACTTTGATAATTGAAGAAATAACAGATAAAAATAATAAATTAGCAGGTACAAAAGTGACTTTTAAAATTCCACTAATAACGGATTATTAATTATATTTAGAAGTAAGAACCAAGAGACAAGAAGTAAGAGCTAAGGTGTAAGACTGAAGACTATATAAATTTAACAAAACAAAAAAAATATGCTTACAGCAATTTTAGTAGATGATATGCCAAATGCATTACAATTACTCCAAAACGATATTGAAATGTATCATCCAGAAATTAACATTATTGCTACTGCAAGAAGCGTGGTTGAAGCAGCAAAGGTATTACGTAAGCAAGAACCTGACATTCTATTTTTAGATATTATGCTTGGCGATGGTACTGGTTTTGATGTTTTAGAAATATTTCCTGACTTAAAATCTAAAATTATTTTTGTAACTGCCAGTGATGAATTTGCTATTAGAGCCTTTAAATTTGCAGCTATTGATTATGTATTAAAACCATATTCCGAAGAAGAGTTATCACAAGCAATTACGAAAGCAAAAAATCAAATACAGCCAAATAATGAACGCTTGTCTGTTTTAAAAGAAACATTATCCACCCCACATCAAAAACCAAAAAAAATATCATTACATACCTTAGAAAAAATTATCATTGTGGACTTAGACGATATTATTCGTTGTGAATCGGACAGCAACAATACTATTTTTTATTTACAGAATAACACCAAAATATTTGTTACCAAAACCCTAAAGCATTTTGCAGATATGCTAAGAAGTTATGACTTTATTAGAGTACATCAGAGCCATTTGGTAAACCTACAATTTATCAAAGAATTTATTAAATCAGATGGTGGCTATTTATTAATGAAAAATAATAAAACCGTTCCTGTTTCTGTTCGTAAAAAAGCAGAAGTTATTGATATATTGGGTAAATATTTGTAAATTAACCAATGCTATTTATTTTTTAACATTTTTTGACAATCCATTTTTATGTAACAAAACCGAAATTGTTTTTAGCTTAAAATAAGGAACACTCATATAAATATATCCATCGTTTCCAATACGTTTACTATTACTACCCCAAGAGTTTTTTACTTTGTAATAATTATTACCATTTTGATCTTTTACAATTCCAACAACATGCATTAAATGATCGTCAGTAGTATCATAATTTTCAAACTCTTGTTGCCTGTATGCTTGAGAAACTTCTTTTTCTTTTACCAACTCAATCAATGCTTTTTTAGTATCATCAACATTATTAGGTAATACAGCCAATCCATTTTTTGCAGAAAATGTTTTTTCAGAAACATCTACATCCAAAGCAATTGAATAACCTTTTTTTAAAGCATCATCAACAGCAGCAACTAACTCTTCAATGGGCAAATTATACATACTCCCATTAGAAAAATTATCCGGTATATTTAAAATAAAATTAGTATAAAAAGGAACTTGAGTAAACGATGTTAAAGTAACATAATTAGCAGCATCTATTTTTAACATATTTGCAAAAGTTTCTGGCGAATAACTTTTACCTTCATATTCAAACTCAGAAGGCTTTTTACCAATCTCTCTATCTAAAATTTCAGAAGTAGTTTTTTTCCAATTCGGATATTTTGAATCTTTATCATTTTTAATAAAACTATCTAAAACCATTTTCATTTCAGGTATAATCTTGCTATGATTGTATATTTTATCTTCAAACTTAACACCACTAAAAACAATCTCTGGCACCAAACCATTATCACGTATCGAATTAATAACATCATGAGCCAAACCACCTTCACTAAATTGTGATTTACCTTGTCGCATTACATAATTCCAAGCTTTATCATCATACGTATTACGTACGGTGTACATTTCAGAAATATCAACTTGCTTACCAGTTAATCTAAAAATTTCACTCTCAATAAATGACGAAGTAGAAAAACTCCAACAAGTACCTGTATTCCCTTGGCTTTTAACCGAAGAAGCTTCAATATCAACAACATTTGTAAATTGATATTCTTGTGAAAAAAGAATTATCGACAGAAATACAAATAACAGGGTAACTAAAAAATGTTTCATTATATAATTTAATTAAATTTAATCTTTTTTATTATCATTAGGATTGTCCTCATTAGGCGTTTCTTCATTCTCTTTTTTATCTGGATTATCTTCATTATCCTCAGGATTAGTTTCTTCATCCTCTTCAGGTTCTGGCTCTCTACTTTTTCTACGTAGCTCTAAAACACGCTCAACATTTTGATAGTAACCATCTTTATTAGGATCATCATCAGCAATTTTGGAAAAACCGTTTTTGTAATATTTTAATGCTTTTTTATAGACTTTACCCATTTCAAAATATTTACCAATATAGTAATCTCCAATTGGAGATTCAGGATATAAACGGTTAATCATTTTACCAAATTCTTGTAAGTAATCACCTTCCTCTTTATCAATAATTATACCTTCAATAGCATAAATATCACGTTCTCTAATTTTAATATTAGCACCAAATAAATATTCAATTTCAACATACTTTTTCTCTAGATATTCAATGGCATCGGGCGGAGCTAAATGTGCTATATTTCGTTTATATTCTTCTTTTGAAATAGCAGAATATTGATCAAAAATAAAAGCCAATGAACTAGCAATACCTTGCCCAATTGAGGCAACTTTTGTTGAACCATTTATTTCGTCATAGCGATAATTAAACATTTCATTTTCAGATGTTTTTAATAAAGCATCAATATCATCAACTATTTTTTTGCTTTTAGAATTATAATTTCCAGAGATAATATAATAATAAGTACTGTTTTCTATTTGAGGAATTTTGACTTGCAGCATCTCTCGTATGTCCAAGGCATAACTAGGATTCAAATTTATATATGCTTGAAATGCTGGGTCTTTTTCTAACAAAAAATAATTTGTAAAATTTGCTGTAAGCGTATTACCAACAATAGTTTTAAAAGGAGAAATTCTATAATTATCTTCCATATAATTAAGAACTTCATTTCTTATAAATCTATAAAATTGTGTGCTTTTAGCAGTAGGCATACTAGTTATTTTATCATAAGCACAGTCTGCATACCTTTCCTTTTCTTGGTTTTGATTTTGAGCAACACCAACAATAATCTGTTCAGGAGCTTTATCTTTATTAGAAAATAGTTTAGCATTAGCAACATAAACATCAAATAAATATTCACTATCCAAAACAATAGTTAGCGGATATACTCTATCACCATCTTTTTTGTAAGATTTAGGAATGTGTATTTTTAAAACTCTAGTAGTTCCTAATTCATTTGAATCAAATTGTTTTACTTCGCTTTTTTGCGAAAAAACAGTAATACTAAAAAACAATAGTATTACAAAAGAAAATAGATACTTCATCATTTATTTCTATTAGTTATTATTAGACTTCGAAAATAGTAAATTTATAGTTTAATGCTTCATAAAATAGTACTTTTTTAATGGTTTCTTAGAATCTAAATTCCATTAGTCAATTCTATTATCAGACAAAAATGTTATATCTTTACGCAGTACTAAATAACCAAAACTATGCCAAAAATAAATTGGAAAACAGCAAAGGAATACCAAGACATTACCTATAAAAAAAGTAATGGTGTTGCCAGAATTGCGTTTAACAGACCAAATGTAAGAAATGCATTTAGACCTAAAACTACTAGCGAATTATACGATGCATTCTATGATGCTAATGAAGATACAAGTATTGGTGTAATATTATTATCAGCCGAAGGGCCATCAACCAAAGATGGTATTTACTCATTTTGTAGTGGTGGAGATCAAAAAGCAAGAGGGAAAGAAGGTTATGTTGGCGAAGATGGTTACCATCGTTTAAATATATTAGAAGTACAACGACTAATCCGATTTATGCCAAAAGTAGTTATTGCAGTAGTACCAGGTTGGGCAGTAGGTGGCGGACATAGTTTACACGTAATTTGTGATTTAACACTAGCAAGTAAAGAACATGCTATTTTTAAACAAACAGATGCCGATGTTACTAGTTTTGATGGAGGCTATGGCTCTGCGTATTTGGCAAAAATGGTTGGACAAAAAAGAGCACGTGAAATTTTCTTTTTAGGAAGAAATTATTCCGCACAAGATGCTTATGAAATGGGAATGGTAAATGCTGTAATACCACATGATGAATTAGAAGATACAGCATACCAATGGGCACAAGAAATTTTAGAAAAATCGCCAATGTCAATAAAAATGCTAAAGTTTGCTATGAATTTAACAGATGATGGTATGGTTGGGCAACAAGTTTTTGCTGGTGAAGCAACGCGTTTAGCATATATGACGGATGAAGCTAAAGAAGGACGAAATGCATTCTTAGAAAAACGTAAACCTAATTTTGAAAAAAAATGGATCCCTTAGTATTGTAGGTTTATTCATTCAAAAAAATAAAATCAACGAATCCATAAGTAAATAAACAACAATACATGAAAATAATCTGCATTGGTAGAAACTACACCAAACATATTAAAGAATTAGCAAACGAAAAACCAACAGAACCTGTTGTTTTTTTAAAACCAGATTCGGCAATACTACCAAAAAAAATGCCTTTTTTTATTCCTTCGTGGTCTAATGAAATACACTATGAAGTAGAAATTCTAATAAAAATAAATCGCGTAGGAAAACACATAGCAGAAAAATTCGCACATAAATATTACAATGAAATAGGTTTAGGAATTGATTTTACAGACCGAGAATTACAAGGCAAACTAAAAGCAAAAGGCTTACCATGGGAAAAAGCAAAAGCTTTTGATGGCAGTGCAGTAATTGGTAATTTTTATCCGAAAGAAAATTTTAATTTAGAGAATTTATCATTTCAGTTGATACATAATGATGAAATTGTGCAAGATGGCAATACAAAAAATATGCTTTGGAAAATTGATTCATTAATAGCTTATGTATCACAATATTTTACCTTAAAAAGAGGTGATATTATTTTTACAGGTACACCAGCAGGAGTTGGAGCAGTTAAAGAGAATGATATACTAGTTGGTAAAATCGAACAAGAAAAAGCATTTTCAATTAAAATTAAATAGTATTTCAGCAAAGTTATATTGTTAAAACTTAGCATAACCATCCTTCAGTATGACATAAATCATACTATTTCAATAAAATATTCCCTAACTTTGGCATACTAAAAATCAATAAAATATGGATACAACAGAAACAAATTGGTCACAAAACGAATTTAAGACATATTTATTTTTATATGCTGCAAATGCGGATTATATAGTAACTGAGACAGAAGAAGATATTATTAAAGAATTAGTTGATATAAAACATTACCATAAATTATATGCTGAACTTAAAAATGATAGTGACTTCCAAAGTATTCAAAAAGTAATATTTAATTTAAAAAAATTTAATTATTCTAAAGATGATATTGAAAACTTATTATTGGAACTTAAAGAATTGTTTTTATCAGATGGAAAATTTAATCACTTAGAAAAAATTATGCTTAAAAATTTAGAGAAAATTTTTAAAATGAGATAATTCATAAAGTGTAGGCATAAAAAATGGCAAGCTACCTACATCACACTGCTACAACCTAATACCTTTGCTGCGTTCCCGCCCTGGAGGATTCAAAGGGAGCTAGTTGTGTAGGACTTGCCGCTGCAAAGGTACGAAGCAATTTTAATTCTGCAACAAAAAAATGTAACTATTTTTTATTTTTTAATACTAATACAATAAATCAATTAGTGTATCTTTGTTAACTTTAAAACCAACCCTCATGGAAAATCAAACTAATCTAAAACAAACTATAATCAATTACGGCCTTATCTTAGGTATTGCTTCCATTTTTTTATCTCTTGGAATTTATGCATCTGGAATGGATTTAATAAACCAACCTACTTGGGTTAAAGTTGTGAGCTATATTATTTTTATTGCAGCAATTATAATGGGTATCATAAAATACAAAGCATTAAATAACAATATATTATCATTAGGTCAAGCAATGAAGGTAGGTGTTGGTATTGCTCTTATTGGAGGTATAATTAGTGCTATATATACATTTATTTTCTTTAGTTTTATTGAACCAGATATGATAACTCAAATTGCTACTACTGCTGAAGAGCAAATGATAGAACAAAACCCTGAAATGTCCGATGACCAAATAGATGCTGCAATGGGAATTACAAAAATGTTTATGACACCTTTTATGATAACAACAATAACAATAATAGGAAGTCTCTTTATGGGAACAATAATTGCTTTAATAGGCGGTTTAATACTAAAAAAAGAAGATACTTCTTATAATTTATAAACTAACAATGGATATATCTGTAGTAATTCCACTACTTAACGAATCTGAATCTTTACCAGAGCTACACGATTGGATTGTACGTGTAATGCAAAGTAATAATTACTCTTACGAAATACTTTTTGTAGATGATGGTAGTACAGATGATTCATGGAAAATAATTTCAGATTTATCGCAAAAAAACAACAATGTAAAAGGAATTCGTTTTCAGACTAATTATGGAAAATCACAAGCATTAAATGCAGCATTTAAAATAGCCAACGGTGATGTAGTTATTACTATGGATGCAGATTTACAAGATAGCCCAGACGAAATACCAGAATTATTTGATCTCATAAAAAAAGATGATTTTGATTTAATCTCTGGTTGGAAAAAGAAACGTTACGATTCCAAAATTAGAAAAAATATACCCTCTAAATTATTTAATGCAGCAGCAAGAAAAACTTCAGGATTAAAACTTCATGATTTTAATTGCGGACTAAAAGCATACAAAAATGACGTAGTAAAAAATGTTGATGTATATGGAGAAATGCATCGGTACATACCAGTACTAGCAAAAAATGCAGGTTTTACAAAAATAGATGAAAAAGTGGTTATTCATCAAGCGCGTAAATACGGTGTCACAAAGTTTGGTATAGAACGATTCTTTAATGGATTTTTAGACTTAATAACCATTTGGTTTTTGTCTAAATTTGGAAAAAGACCAATGCATTTATTTGGTCTTTTGGGAAGCTTTATGTTTTTTATTGGTTTTGCTTCTGCTGCTTATATAGGGGTTTCTAAATTATTACATGTATTTTATTATCATACACCAGCAAGGTTAATAACCGAAAATCCTTGGTTTTACATAGCCTTAACAACTATGATTATTGGCACACAACTTTTTTTAGCAGGTTTTTTAGGAGAAATCATTTTACGATCAAATAAAAATCATGACAGATATAAAATTAAAGAAGAATTAAATTTGTAAAACCACATTTGTATTAATAACCGAGTTCGGCTAAGAATTCTATTTACAGAAATCAAATAAAAGGTAAGATTTGATTAAAATATTTGATAGAATAACGAGTTGTTTTGACTATCATTATCTTAAGTCTTTCAGCAAAGCGGTCTTCCCTATTTTACCTAAATATAGCCCACAAAAAAACTGTCTAAAAAGTTAATTAATTGTCATTACAAAAGAAGTATGGTAGAAGTAATCTTTTAAAAAATCAGTTAAGTTTGATTTAGAAGACTCTTTACACTTCGTTACCTCGTGGTTCGAAATGACACTTTTTAGACAGCCTCTTTAAATTTTCCTAAATTAATAGTAAATTATTCGTTTTCGATACAAGCAACTACAACATCTTGTTGTGTGTTTTGTAAAATTTCTTGTGTGTTTACTTTAGTACAACTACTTTTTTTAGAGCGACAAGAACTTAAACTTGCTACAGCGAATACAAACACAACTAATACGATTATTTTTTTCATCTTTAATATTGTTTTAAGGGGTCAAATATATGTATTTTTTTACAATACAATGTACATAACGAATTTTTCTACCATTTTATTGTATTCATTATCACTTCCAATTCATAATTATTCTCTATTTTCGTTATATAATTAATCGCAATAATGCAGTTCAAAATACACAGTAACTTTAAACCGACAGGAGATCAGCCACAAGCCATAGCACAGCTAGTTTCTGGTATAGATACTAACGAAAAATCACAAGTTTTACTTGGTGTTACAGGTTCAGGAAAAACATTTACTGTAGCCAATGTCATTGAGCGCACAAAAAAACCAACATTAGTTCTTGCACATAATAAAACACTTGCAGCACAATTGTACCAAGAATTCAAACATTTTTTTCCAGAAAATGCGGTAGAATACTTTGTATCGTATTACGATTATTACCAACCAGAAGCATATTTACCCACAACTGGTGTTTATATCGAAAAAGATTTATCTATAAACGAAGATATTGAACGTATGCGATTAAGTACAACCTCATCCCTACTCTCTGGTCGTAGAGATGTAATAGTAGTTGCATCAGTATCTTGCATATACGGGATAGGAAACCCGATAGAATTCAAAAAGAATGTAATTAAAATTGAAGTAAATCAAATAATAGCAAGAACCAAATTTTTACACCGCTTGGTTACAAGTTTATATTCACGTACAGAAACAGAATTGCGTTCTGGAACATTTAAAGTAAAAGGCGACACCATTACAGTATATCCATCGTATGGAGATCAAGGCTATCGCATTCATTTTTTTGGCGATGAAATTGAAGAAATTGAAAGTTTTAACATCACATCAAATGAAATAGTTGAGAATTATGACAAACTAACCATATACCCAGCAAACCTGTTTGTAACATCACCAGATGTATTACAAAATGCCATTCATCAAATACAAGATGATATGGTAAAACAAGTTGACTATTACAAAGAAATTGGCAAACATTTAGAAGCTAAACGCCTTAAAGAACGTACCGAATTTGACCTAGAAATGATACGTGAACTCGGTTATTGTAGCGGAATTGAAAACTACTCACGATACTTAGATGGCAGACCACCTGGAAGTCGCCCTTTCTGTTTACTCGATTATTTTCCAGATGATTATTTAATGATTGTAGATGAAAGTCATGTAACCATACCACAAGTACATGCCATGTATGGAGGTGACCGCTCTCGTAAAGAAAATTTAGTAGAGTATGGTTTTAGATTACCTGCTGCAATGGATAACAGACCTTTAAAATTTGAAGAATTTGAAGAAATTCAAAACCAAATAATTTATGTAAGTGCCACTCCTGCGGATTATGAATTACAAAAAACCGAAGGTGTTTTTGTAGAGCAAGTAATTAGGCCGACAGGTTTACTAGATCCTATTATTGAAATTAGACCTAGTTTAAACCAAATTGATGATTTAATTGAAGAAATTCAAATTCGTGTTGAAAAAGATGAGCGTACTTTAGTCACTACGTTAACCAAACGTATGGCTGAAGAATTGGCAAAATACTTAACCAGAATTCAAATACGTTGTCGCTATATACATAGTGATGTAGATACGTTAGAACGTGTAGAGATTATGCAAGATTTACGTAAAGGTTTATTTGATGTTTTAATTGGTGTAAACCTACTACGTGAAGGTTTAGACTTGCCCGAAGTATCTTTAGTAGCAATTTTAGATGCAGACAAAGAAGGTTTTTTACGAAGCCACCGTTCACTTACCCAAACTATTGGTAGAGCAGCAAGAAACATTAATGGAAAAGCAATTATGTATGCCGATAAAGTCACAAAAAGCATGCAAAAAACCATTGACGAAACTAATTATAGGCGCGAAAAACAAATACAATACAATACCGAAAATAACATTACTCCTACACAAATTAAAAAAGCGATTGAAAGCGATTTAACCAAAAGCCAAGTTACTTCTTTTCATTACGACAATGCATTGAGTAAAGTTGCAGAGCAAGATTTAGAATACTTACCAAAACCAGAAATTGAAAAACGTATCCGCCAAAAACGCAAACTAATGGAACAGGCAGCCAAAGCTTTAGATTTTATCGCTGCAGCTCAACTACGTGATGAAATTGCTGTTTTGAAAGAGAATTTGTAATACCCACAACGTCAGTTCGAGTGAAATTTGTGACCGAAGGAACAAAATTTGTATCGAGAACAAGAACAAATACACGCCACAAATTAAGCAACATAATAAAATTGTAATTACCTTAAATAATCTTTAAACCTGAGTTCGATTAATAATATTTGATATTAATTTGGTAGAAAAGTAGATATTTTGTATATTTAATGTGCTGAATATTAATTATATAACTAAAGATATCTACTTATGATTTCTACAGATAAAGTTACCGAAATATTTTGTTTAATTGATGAATTTTATAAAGAATTTGAATATTTCATACAAAAAAGTCTAATTGGCGTTAAAT
>Ga0256840_1000224_pt1 | contig 55548 bp, 68 predicted proteins | sample 355202metaG_FD_185969 | JGI IMG/M metagenome (GOLD analysis project Ga0256840, IMG submission 185969) | Hydrothermal vent microbial communities from Mid Atlantic Ridge, Atlantic Ocean - 355-202 | ecosystem: Environmental > Aquatic > Marine > Hydrothermal vents | place: Atlantic Ocean: Mid...
ACTTGCTGCTTCCATTAATTCAACAGATTCTGCTTTTCCAGGAAATTTGTCGAGAAAAAATTTGAAATGCTCTATCATGATCTCTATGGCTTTTTTAAGAGCCTCAGAAGGCGTAATGGATCTTTTGGTCCATACTTCCAATATAAGGCGATCATAGTCTGTCTTCTTCCCAACTCTAAAATCCTCTGTTCTGAAATTCACCTTCACGACCGGGCTGAAGATCCCATCAATTGGGAGAGTTTGGATGTCATTACCCAAATCCATTTCAGAAATGGGAAGATATCCCTTACCAACTTCTGCAAACAATTCCATATAAACATCCGCATCTTCGTTGAGAGTTGCGATCTTTAGTTCTGGATTCGCAATCTTGACTTCAAGGGGGCACTTTATATCTTTTGCCCTAAGTATTCCAGGACCTTTTTTCTGCACGATAAAGACTATTGGCTCATCTCTTATTGGAGCAATTGCTTTTATCTGGAGCTGTTTTATACTTAAAAGAATTTGAAGCACATCTTCCTTAACGCCTACTATTGAATCGTATTCGTGATACACATCCCTGATCTTTACCCTTGTAACTGCTATAGAAGGTATGGAAGACAGGAGAACTCTTCTCAAAGAGTTTCCGATCATTATCGAGTAACCACGCTCAAGAGGCTGAACAGCATATCTGGCGTAAAGGTAGCCCCTTTCTTCTTTTTCCTCCTCAATGATGAACCTCTCAGGTTTAACATAATTAAGCATTTAACCACCTCACGTAGGGTTGTACGTCACTTGGAGTACAACTCAACGATGTCTTGAACATCTATCGGAAGATCCACTTCTTCCCTTTCGGGCATCCTCACAAATGTCCCTTTGAAGAGATCGTAATCGACCTCAAGCCAGGGAGCCACATTCTTGGAGGAAGAAACCTCTATAGCTTGTTTGACGTCTGAATTAGATCTAACTTTTTCGGCGAGCTCTATCGTATCTCCCGCTCTCAATTCATATGAAGGTATATCAACCTTTCTGCCATTCACAAGAATATGGCCGTGATTAACCATCTGACGTGCGTGAGCCCTTGAAAGGGCAAAGCCGAGTCTATAAACTGTGTTATCCAGTCTGGATTCCACTATTTTGATCAGCATAGTTCCAGTGACCTCTTTGGCTTTCACAGCTTTGTCAAAATATTTCCTAAATTGTTTTTCAAATATTCCATAAGTGCGCTTCATGGCTTGCTTTGATCTCAATTGTCTAGCATAGTGAGTCATTTTCATTCGATCTCTGCCATGTTGTCCAGGAGCATAAGGCCTTTTCTCAAACGGGCACTTAGTGTAGCACTTATCCCCTTTTAAGAAAAGTTTCATTCCTTCTCTTCTGCAAAGTCTGCAAACTGAATTAGTGTACCTTGCCATCTGTTTAGAACCTCCTCACATTCTCCGCCTTTTCTTGGGACGGCAACCATTGTGTGGAATCGGAGTAACATCTTTTATACTTTGAACGTCAAGGCCGGCAGCTTGAAGTCCGCGAACTGCTGATTCTCTTCCTGGTCCCGGTCCACTTACCAAAATATCAATCTTCTTCATTCCCATATTCATAGCATCTTTTGCTACTTTATCGGCCGCGATTTGAGCTGCGTACGGAGTGGACTTCTTTGAACCGGTAAAACCAATGTCTCCGCCGCTTGACCACGTTAAAACATTCCCGTTCTTATCCGTGATCGTTATTATCGTATTGTTAAATGTGGATGATATATGAGCCATACCATAATCTACATGAATCTTTTTCTTACTTGCCCTACTTTTAGACCGCACTTTTCTTTTAGCCATTAAAGATCTCTCCTATCATATCTCATTTCCTACCAACACCGTGAGACGGTCCTTTGCGGGTTCGAGCATTGGTTTTCGTTCTTTGACCTCTGACCGGAAGTCCTTGTCTATGTCTAAGACCTCTGTAAGAACCTATCTCTATCAATCTTTTCACGTTTCTTTGAATTTCTTGTTTAAGTTCACCTTCAACTTTGTAATGAGAATTTATGTATTGTGTGATCTGGCGGATCTCATTGTCCGTAAGATCTTTGATTTTCTTGTTGAAAGGTATCCCAGTTTCTTTAAGTATCTTCATCGATGTGGTTCTTCCTATACCGTAAAGGTAAGTAAGTCCAACAAAAGCATGTTTCTCATTTGGCAAATCAACACCAAGAACACGAGCCATATTTTCTCAGATCCCTCCTTCAGCCTTGCCTTTGGTTGTGCTTTGGATTTTTGGAACAAATAACTCGCACAACACCTTTTCTCCGTACTATTTTGCACGCATCACAGCGCCTTTTCACAGAAGCTCTAACTTTCATTATAGAAACCTCCTTTTTAACTTCTTTTTCTATATACTATCCGTCCTTTTTTGAGATCGTAAGGTGAAAGTTCGACGACAACTTTATCTCCCGGCACTATTTTTATGAAATTCTGCCTCATTTTTCCAGATATGTGTGCCAGAACCTCAAGTCCATTGTCTAAACGAACTTTGAACATAGTATTAGGAAGAGAATCCAAAATTCGCCCTTCTATCCTTATAACATCCTTTTCAGACATCTAACCCCTCCGGCATGGTCAAAATTTCAACTTTATCTTTGTAAAGGACCACGGTGTTTTCGTAATGAGCACTGGGCGATCGATCTAAAGTTACTACTCCCCAACCATCTTTTAGCACTTCAACCTTCCAGTCGTCCATGCTTACCATAGGTTCTATTGCAATCGTCAATCCATTCATTAAAGGTACCCCGGTAGAAGGCTTTCCAAAGTTTGGGACCTGTGGATCCTCATGAAGATTTCTCCCTATTCCGTGTCCAACATAATCTCTTATCACTGAAAAACCGTGAAGTTCTACAAATGACTGAATTGCATGTGAAACATCACCGAGTTTATTTCCAACTCTCAATTGCTTTATCCCTTCAAAAAATGAAGCTTTGGTAACTTCCACAAGTTTTTTGCGCTTTGGATCAGCATCACCAACAATGAAGGTTCTCGCACCATCGCCGTACCAACCATTATGCATGGTTCCGACATCTATGGATACTAAATCTCCATTCTTGACAACGATCTTCTTTGAAGGTATGCCATGTACTACCATCTCATTCAAGCTAATACAAGATGTTGCAGGAAAGCCTTCATAACCTTTAAAAGCCGGAAATACATTTCGCTTTTTAAGATATTCTTCTATCAATCTGTCGAGATCGTAAGTGGTAACCCCGTCAACAACATAATCTCTAATATATGCCAAAACTTCCCCTACCACGGCATTTGGATATCTCATCTCGTCTATGTCGTGTTCATTCTTAAGTTTTATCACTTGGCACCACCAAGTATATTTAACACCATATCTTTGACTTTTTCTACAGGTAAAGTACCATCAATCGTGAAAAGAACATTTCGTTTTCGATAATATTCAATTACAGGAAGTGTTAAATCCAAATAAACTCTGTACCTATTTCTTACAGTCTCTGGCTTATCATCTCTTCTAATTATGAGAGAAGCGTGACAAACATCACATAGGTTATCATCGTGCGGAGGATTTGAAATAATATTGTACACACGACCACACTTTGGGCAAATTCGACGCGATGAGAGCCTCTTTACAATTACGTCCTCTGAAACTTCTACGTAGAGCACAAACTCAATGCGCTTTCCCATGCTTTTAAGAATCTCATCAAGAGAACGAGCTTGAGAAACGGTACGTGGAAATCCATCAAGTATAAATCCCGATTTCGTATCCGGTTGTGAAAGTCTTTTCTTTATGATAGCAACCATCAAATCATCTTTCACCAATTTTCCGGCATTTATTATTTCTTCAACTTTTTTACCGAGATCTGTTTTTCTTTCCATTTCATCACGCAACATATCACCGGTGGAAATGTGGGGCAACGAAAACTTGCCGGAAATGAATTTTGCTTGTGTTCCTTTTCCGGCCCCAGGAGGGCCCAACATGATAATGTTCATTAAACCCTCCCCTTAAGCCTACCACGTTTTATGAAACCTTCATAATGGCGCATAATAAGATGGGCTTCCATTTGTTGAACAACATCAAGCGCAACACCAACTGCGATCATCATTCCCACACCTCCAACAATAAATTGTGCACTGATCACTCCAACAAGTGAAGATGTGAGATTTGGAAGTAGTGCTATTGCAACAAGTGCGGCGGCTCCCAAAAAAGTTATGCGCGTCAATACCTTTGCAAGGTAATTTTCAGTTGATCTTCCAGGTCTTATCCCAGGAACAAAACCACCATACTCTTTTACATTTTCTGAGACTTCGTGCACGTCAAACGTAAGGGCACTATAAAAATACGTGAAGAAGAAAACCAAAAGTGCATATGTAGCAATGTACAGCACAGAATTGTAGCCAAAAATGCGTTGAAGAGTGTAATTCTTAGCAAATTGCGCAAGCATAGCTGGAATCATAACAATTGCAACCGCAAAAATTATAGGAATAACTCCGCCCTGATTTACTTTTATTGGTATGTATGTAGATTGACCACCGTACATTTTTCGACCAACAACTCTTTTGGCGTATTGGACCATAACTCTTCGTTCACCTTGCATAATATAGATAAGCCCAATAATGGTTGCCACAAAGATCAATGCAAAGAGCGTCCATGTTACCGCTCCTATGTTGGCGATCACCATTTGACCTAAATAAAACGGATAAGTTGCAACAACACCTGCGTATATCAAAACGGAAATACCGTTTCCTATTCCTTTATCAGTGATCCTCTCACCAAGCCACAAGAGGAACATACTTCCACCTATCATGCTGGTAGTAGAAAGGATTATGAAAACGATTCTGCTCATTCCCGGAATGATGAAGGCTGGATTTCCGATCGCGATGAAAACAGACATTGCTAAACCTTGAAGAAGTGCCAAAACAAGTGTTAATTGTCTTGTGTACTTCTCGATCTTCTGACGTCCTTGTTCACCTTCCCGAGCAAGTTCTTTCAAACTCGGCATAACCGCCATCAAAAGTTGTAAGATAATCGATGCGTTTATGTAAGGAGTAACACTCATGGTAAAAATCGACATACGCCTTACCGCACCACCAGCGAAAGCATTGAAAAGCGTGAAAAGTCCCCCCGCTGCTCCTCTCGTAGCACCTTCAAAAAATCGAGACCATTCGTGAAGGTTAATACCTGGAATTGGAATGTAAATTCCAAGCCTAAAAATTGCAAGCATGAGAAACGTAAAAATAATCCTGCTGCGTAGTTCGGGTATCTTAAAAGCATTCTTAAGTGCGTTCCACACTCATATCACCTCTATTTTACCACCTGCTGCTTCAATCTTTTGCTTGGCCAAAGCACTAAATGCCTGTGCTTTTACAACAAGCGGTTTGGTTATCATACCATCACCAAGAATTTTGACCCCATCTTGTATGTCCTTGATCACATTAGTTTTCACAAGAACTTCCGGGGTGATCTCTGAGTTCTCATCGAAAAGCTCACTTAATCTGCCCACGTTCACAACAACATAAAACTTGCGATTAAAATTCTTAAAACCACGTTTTGGCAGTCTTCTATAAAGAGGCATTTGTCCGCCCTCAAAACCAGGTCTCACATTTCCACTTTTTCTAGAACCTTGACCTTTCGTACCACGTGTAGAAGTTTTACCATGACCAGAACTTCTACCTCTACCAAGGACTTTGGATTTCTTTCTTGAGCCTGGCGTTGGAACTATATCTTTGAATTCCATTATTTAGAAACCTCCTTATTTATACAGGCACTCATGAATTATTTTTCGAGCAATTCATGAATTGCCTTTACACTTAATAGGTGAGAAACCTTGCGTATCATTCCACGAATTGTTGGGGTATCCTCGACAACAACAACATTATGCATTTTCCGCAGCCCTAAAGCTTTTAAAGTTTCTCTTTGATCGTACTTGTATCCTATCGGGCTTTTCACAAGCTCTACCTTTAATTTCACAGCTCTTCATTCCTTTCAACGCTTCCATGGAAAAGTTGCCCGAGACTTATGCCTCTGAGCTTTGCATAATACTCCGGTGACTTAATTTCCTCAAAAGCTTTGAAAATCGCCCTCAAAACAGTAAGCGGTGTAGACGAACCCAAAGATTTGCAAAGCACATTTTTAACACCAGCAAGTTCCAACGCTGGTCTTGCTGTTGTACTGGATATAACCCCTGTTCCAGGAACAGCAGGTTTTAAAAGTACCTTTGCTGCATTGAATTTGATCGTTATTTCATGTGGTATTGTATCATTTATAATAGGTAATTCTATCACATTACGCTTGGCTAAATTCACCGCTTTTCTTATTGCAGCTATTACTTCTCTGGCACTGGCAACACCAAGACCAACCTTGCCTTTCTTGTTTCCAACCACAACAACTGCCCGGAAACTAAGATTTTTCCCACCTTTAACAACTTTAACAACTCTTCTGATTTCTACAACACTTTCTTCGAATTCATCTTGTGGTTGATTTTGATCGTGACGACCTCGAGACTGCTGTTTCTTGACAAATGCTCCTTTTCCACTTTTGGTTACATTTCTTTCTTCTGGCATCAGTTTACCTCCTTAAAATTCCAGTCCGCTTTCACGGGCACCATCAGCTATCTCTTTGATTCTACCATGATAGAGAAAACCACCACGATCGAAAACAACCTTCTTTAATCCCATTTCTATGGCACGCTTTCCAATTTCTTCACCAATGCGCCGAGCGGCAGCTTTATTCCATGTTTTACCGTTTAAAGCTTCCCTAATGGATTTTTCAGTTGTAGAAGCACTAACAAGCGTTTTGGAATGCTCATCATCTATTATCTGCGCATAAGCGTGCTTCTCACTAACAAACACCGAAAGCCTTGGTGCCGCCATCGTACCGCTTACTCTTCTCCTAATTGCCAGATGCCTTTTTATCCTTTTGGCTTTTCTATTAAAAGGTTTGATCACGATGATTACCTCCCATTAGGCTTTCTTAACTTCTTTAGTTATCACATGCTCACCAAGGTATCTAACACCTTTGCCTCTTGCAAAGACCATTGGTTTGCGCGTCTTGCGTATGTTTGCCGCAACTTGACCGACTAATTCTTTACTCGTACCTTTAACTACTATTAAAGAAGGTCTTGGTACTTCTATGGTTATTCCTTCTGGCGGATCGATCTTTATGGGATGGGAGTATCCAAGTGTAAGCACAAGTGATTTACCTTGAAGTTGTGCTCTGTAACCCACGCCTTGCACTTCAAGCTCTCTTTTAAAGCCTTGAGATACTCCAATGATCATGTTCCGCAGTAAAGACCATCTGGTTCCTAAAAAAGCTTTTGCTTTTTTCATGAGTCTCGGTGGAAGTTTTGCATCATCGTTCTTCTCAACCCATACTTTATTTCCATCAACTCGAAATTTCACAAAGGTGTAATCCATAGAGAATTGACCGAGTGGCCCTTTTACCGTTACTTTACTGGGTTCTACTTTAACTTCGACACCATTCGGTATTTCTATCGGTTTTTTAATAAGACGAGACATTCAAAGCACCTCCACTACCAGACGTAGGCGATCAGCTCTCCACCTATACCAAGAGAGCGCGCTTCTTTGTCTGTCACAACCGGCTTTTCCGGATTAGAAGTGGTTAATATGGCAATACCGAGACCACTGTTAACTGTTGGGATCTTGTCTTTCGAGACGTAAACGCGTCTTCCAGCATGCGAAACTCTCACAATAGAGTTTATTGTCCTAATTTTGTTTCGCTTCTTGCCGTGATACTTCATGTAGACGCGCAATATCCCTTGCTTACCATCCTCGATATACTTGTAATCCTTTATAAAACCTTCGTTTTTAAGTATATTAAGTATATCTCTTTTCAAGTTTGAAGCTGGTATGTCCACCACTTCTTTGTAGATCATATTCGCATTTCTGATTCGTGTAAACATATCAGCTATTGTGTCACTGTACATTTCAGCTCACATCCTTACCAGCTGGCTTTTCTGACGCCAGGGAGCTTGCCTTCAAGCGCCATTTCTCTGAAACAAATTCTGCAAATTCCAAACTCATTATAAACCGAATGTGGTCTCCCACATATCTTACAACGCGTGTATTTACGAGTCTTGTACTTCGGTTGTCTTTTACTTTTATTTATGAGAGCCTTCTTTGCCATCTCATCACTCCCTTTTAAACATTTCTTCGGAAAGGCATGCCAAGTTTCTCAAGCAGCACTCTTGCCTCTCTATCAGTCTTAGCTGTTGTGACAATAATGATATGCATGCCTTGCGTACGCGTAACGTCTTCAGGAGAAATTTCAGGAAATACAAGCTGTTCTGTTAAACCCATGGCATAGTTTCCTCTTCCATCAAAAGCATTAGGATTCGTACCCCTGAAGTCACGAACTTTGGGAAGAGATATGTTAAAAAGCTTGTACAAAAAATTGTACATTCTTTTTCCTCGTAAGGTAACCATAGCACCTACTGGCATTCCTTTTCTGATCTTGAAATTTGACACACTTTTTTTGGCTTTTGTCACAACCGCTTTTTGCCCTGCAATTTGAGTAAGTTCCTGAGCGTGCTTTTCTACGATCGCCTGATTTCTTGCTTCCGCCCCGATTCCCATGTTTATGATCACTTTATGAAGACTCGGCACAGCCAATCTATTCTTATAGCCAAATTCTTTCATGAGCGCCGGGACGACCTCGCGTTCGTAGATTTCTTTAAGAGCTACGGACATTCAAAATCTTCCTCCTTTCAGGAGATCACATTTTGTCTATGATCTCATCGCATTTCTTGCAAAATCTAACAATCTTGCCGCCCTCAACAGCTCTATGCCCAATTCTTGTTGGATTTCCGCAACTCGGACAAACAACCTGAACTTTTGAAGCATATATGGGTGCTTCTCTTTCGATTATACCGCCTTCTCTAACGGTAGCTGTTGGTCTTTGATGTTTCTTCATCATATGGACGTTTTGAACGACAACTTTTCCTTCATTAGGAAGCACTCTGAGTACTTTACCTTTTTTGCCCTTATCTTTGCCGCTCAAAACAATAACAGTATCGTCTTTCCTTATGTTCAAAGCGTGTCTTCTCTTATTCATAATTCATTACCTCACAATACTTCGGGTGCCAAAGAAATAATTTTCATGTACCCTTTTTCCCTAAGTTCTCTGGCCACGGGACCGAAGATTCTTGTACCACGCGGCTCGTTATCCTTGCTTATGAGTACCGCCGCATTGTCATCAAAGCGTATATAAGAACCATCTCGCCTTCGAATCTCTTTTCTTGTCCTAACAATAACGGCCCTTACAATCTCACTTTTTTTAACTTCGGCTCGCGGAATGGCTTCTTTGACCGTTCCAATAACTACATCTCCGATACTCCCTGTTTTTCTTCTTGAGCCTCCCATAACTCTAATCACGAGTATTTTCTTTGCTCCTGAATTATCGGCTACATTTAAGACGCTTTCTTGCTGAATCATTCCGGAACACCTTCTCCCTTACTTGCTTCTTCTTCCTCAGAGGTTAGGATGTTCTTTTTAATCACAGACACAAGCTTCCAATTTTTCTCTTTACTAAGTGGTCTTGTTTCTTCAATTTCTACGATATCTCCTTCACGACATTCGTTATTCTCGTCGTGAACTTTGTACTTGGATGTTCTAACAAGCGTCTTACCAAATCTTCGGTCTTGTATAGTCCTTTCCACAGCTACCACTATGGTTTTATCCATCTTATCACTGACAACTTTTCCAGTAAGTCGTTTCCTCATTTTTCACCTCTCCCTTCAATCAGAGGTGGCTTTCTTGCCGTTTTTTCCGGTTTTTTCAAGCCTAAGTTCTTTTTCTCGCATCAGAGTTTTTATTCTTGCTATGTCTCTCTTGACCTGACGAATTTGGGTTGTATCATCCAATTGGGAGAGTTCCAACTGAAATCTGAGACTGTAGAGTTTCTCTTTTTGCTCAATCACAAGGCTTTCCAGCTCTTCCATAGTCATATCTCGAAGATCTTTTGCCCTCACATCGATTCACCTCCGAATGGCGGTCGCAAAACGATCTTTGTTCTTATTGGGAGCTTTGCTGCAGCTAATCTCAATGCTTCTTCGGCAAGTGCTTTGCTTACGCCTCCGATCTCGAACATGATCCTTCCAGGCTTGACAACCGCCACCCATTTTTCAGGCGCACCTTTACCACGACCCATTCTACTTTCGGCAGGATGCTGAGATATAGGCTTATCCGGAAAAACCCTTATCCAAATCATCCCGTTCCTCTTCAATTTTCTAGTTATTGCCACACGGCATGCTTCTATCTGCCTGTTGGTTATCCAAGCAGGCTCTAATGCTTTAAGGCCCCACTCGCCAAATTTAACTTCTGTACCACCTTTGGCAAGACCTCGCATTCTGCCGCGTTGTTGTTTTCTATATTTGACCCTTTTGGGGATAAGCATCTTCAAACCTCCTTATCAACGAGTCAGGCGGACTTCGCCGTCGGTTTATCACCCGTAAAAATCCAAACCTTAATTCCGAGGACCCCATATTTCGTTTTTGCGACAGCAAAACCGTAATCCACCTTGGCTCTGAGTGTTTGAAGTGGCACTCTGCCCTCTCTGTACCACTCTGTTCTTGCTATTTCAGCACCGTTAATTCTGCCACTTACCATAATTTTAACTCCCTGCGAACCTCTTTTCTGCGCTAATTGAATGCTACGTTTCATAGTTCTCTTATAGGAAGCTCTCTTTTCAATCCTCGCCGCTACAAACTCGGCGGTAAGTTGTGCATCTAATTCGGGCGTTTTAACCTCTTCGATACTGATACCTATATCTCTATCTTTAGGAACCATTGATTGAATAAGATTTCTTATTTTCTTTATTTCTGAGCCCTTTTTGCCTATCAGTATCCCAGGTCTACCAGTGACAATGGTAATGTTCGCCCTTTTACCAGATCTTGCAATTTTTATCTCAGAAATTCCCGCATGATAATAGGTACTCTTAACAGCTTTGCGAATTCTTTCGTCTTCTATCAGATAACTGGCATAATCTTTTTCGTTAAACCATGTAGCTTGCCAATCTGTGGATATTCCCAGTCTGAAACCTCTTGGATGTACCTTTTGACCCACTTTATTGCACCTCGCTCTCGTCGGCAGTTGCTTTTTTCTGTTCAAGATTTTCTTTTGACCTATCTCTGACAACGATCGTTATATGTGATTGCCTTTTTAACACCAGCGAAGCACGTCCACGGGCCATGGGATTCATTCTTTTAAGCCTTGGTCCATCATCAGCGGTACATTTAACTACGTATAGAGAATCTACATTAAGATCAAAATTGTTCTCAGCATTCGCAATAGCAGAATTCAAAACTTTTTCCACAAACCGAGCTCCCTTCCTATTTGAAAACTCTAATAATTGAAGAGCCTCGTCTACATTTTTACCTCGAATAGCGTTCAAGATAGGTCTCACCTTATAGGGACTTATTTGAAGATATCTTCCAATTGCGACTGCCTCTATGGGAGCAGGCTCTGAGGCTTTCCTCATTCTATGGAAGATCGAACGCTTTTGTCTCCTTTTATTTTCACTTTCGGGCATTCAAATCATCCTCCTCATTTCCTCACTTCTCCCTTGGAGGCGCGCTTGTCGGCATGTCCACCAAAATGTCTGGTGGGAGAAAATTCTCCAAGTCTATGACCAACCATCGCCTCTGTTATGTAAACTGGAATATGCTTTCGACCATTATGAACGGCTATGGTGTGACCAATCATATCAGGAACGATCATCGACGCTCTTGACCATGTCTTAATGACCTTCTTCTGACCTGCTTCGTTAAGGGCCTGCACTTTTTTAAGAAGTTTTAAATCCACATAAGGCCCTTTCTTGGTCGAGCGACTCACACTTTTTCCTCCTTTCATGTTGGGCAGGCACAAAAGGCTCTGCCCTTACAGCATCATCATTTGCCAGTTTTTCTGCGTCTAATTATAAATTTATCAGATGCTCTCTTGCCTCTGCGAGTTTTATAGCCCTTTGCCGGCGTTCCCCATGGGCTTTGAGGTATATTTCCGCCCTTTCCTTTTCCTTCTCCACCACCCATTGGATGATCAACAGGATTCATGGTCATACCGCGCACCGTCGGTCTGATTCCAAGCCACCTTTTCCTACCGGCTTTTCCATAGGACTCATTAGAATGCTGCTCGTTTCCAATGGTTCCAATTGTTGCCATACAAGTTTCTCTCACCTTACGAAGTTCTCCAGAAGGCATTTTGAGAAGAGCATATCCACTTTCTCGAGCCATAAGTTGCACAGATGAACCAGCGCTTCTTGCTATTTTACCGCCAAGACCTGGTTTAAATTCAACATTGTGAACAAATGTTCCTACTGGAATGTTAATTAGAGGCAAAGCATTTCCCGATTTTATTTCCGCATCAGGACCAGACATTAACGTGTCACCAACTTTTAGTCCTTTAGGTGCGAGAATATATCTCTTTTCGCCATCAACGTAATGGAGTAGCGCAATTCTCGCACTTCTGTTTGGATCATATTCTATCGAGAAAACTTTCGCAGGGATCCCAATTTTATCTCTTTTGAAATCAATAATTCTGTATCTTCTCTTATTTCCACCACCCTGATGTCTAACGGTGATCCGACCTTGGGAGTTTCTACCAGCTTTGGATTTTAGAGCTTTTGTTAGCGACTTTTCCGGCTTTTCCCTTGTTATCTCGCTAAAATCGGATGCTATCATGTGTCTTCTACCAGGACTGGTGGGTTTAAATTTCTTAAGACCCATATGGAATTTCTCCTTTCAGCAATTCGTCAGATCAGGCCTTCAAATTCTTGAATTTTGAAGCCTTCTTTCAGTTTAACAATTGCTTTTTTGTAAGATCTTGAATATCCTTCAGCTCTTCCATATCTTTTTGGCTTCCCCTTGCAATTCATGATTCGAACATCTTTGACTTCAACGTTGTAAAGTTTTTCAATCGCATCGCGAACCTGATATTTGTTCATTCTTGAATCAACTTCAAAGGTGTAAGTACCATCTTGGATACTAGCAAGTGCCTTTTCAGTTATTATTGGTCGCATTATCACGTCGTGCGGTGTAATATCATTTGCCATTTTCATACACCTCCACTATCTTCTCAACTGTACGTCGTGTAAGCACAAGCCACTCATGTTTCACAATATCGAAAACGTTGAGTCCATCAACATTGACTTCTTTCTTCCCGGCATTATCAGCAATTATGACTTTGACGTTTGGAAGATTATCTGCAGATCTTTTCACATTTAACTGTTTCTCAGAACGAGTATCCAAGATGCACAGGAGATTCATGGATGGAACCAACTTTTTGATAAACCCTAAGAACTGTTTGGTTTTAGGCTCTTTCATTTCCATATTATCAACCACGATGAGCTTCCCATCTTTGAATTTCAGAGACAGAGCAGATTTAATAGCCCCGGCTCTCATTTTTTTGTTAAGGCGCTCCGACCAATCTCTTGGCCTTGGACCAAAAGTTATGCCACCGTGTCTCCAAAGGGGAGATCTGTTCGATCCGGCTCTAGCTCGTCCAGTATGTTTTTGAGCCCACGGTTTTCTTCCACCGCCAGAGACTTCTGCCTTTGTTTTTGTAGAAGAATTGCCCTTTCTTCTGTCTGCCAATTGCTTATGTATATATCTAAAAATCAAATCTCTATTTGGCTCTATTTCAAAAATTTCGGCCGGCAGAGAGATCTTGCTTACTTTCTCCCCTTCTAAATTGATTACGTCTATTTCGGCCATAAAAAATCACTTCCTTCTCAGCTGCTGCTTCGGTCGTGAAGGGGAAGAAGATGTCTTCCCACCCCGCACGGCGGATCTCACGTAGACAAGAGAACCCCGAGCACCTGGTACAGCGCCTTTTATAACGAGTAAAGAATTGTCCTTATCAACTTTGGCGATTTCAAGATTAAGAATTGTCATGTTGACATTTCCCATTCGGCCTGGCATTTTGGTTCCTTTCAAAACTTTACCAGGATAGGTATGCATGCCAGTCGAGCCGTGTCTTGGGTATTTCGTACCGTGTGTTTTGACATGTCCAGCAAAGTTCCATCTTTTTACTGGTCCTTGGAAACCTTTTCCTTTTGTCTTTCCAGATACATCCACAAACTCTCCTTCTTTAAAAATGGAAACGTCTATGATTTGCCCAATTTTGTAATCATCAACGTTATCGATTCTTACTTCCCTAAGATAGCGAACTGGTTCTGTGCCCGCTTTTTTGAAATGACCACTCATAGGTTTGTTAACTCGTTTCTGAGACAATTCTTCAAATCCTATCTGTATGGCGTTATATCCATCAGTTTCAACTGTTTTTTTCTGTACGACAATACACGGTCCCGCTTTGACAACGGTAACTGGTACGGCTACGCCGTCTTTGTATATCATCGTCATCCCTATTTTTTTCCCAAGCAACGCTTTCATTCAAAGCACCTCCAGCCGCTCTGTCAAAGTTTTAGCTCCACTTCCACGCCGGCCGGGAGATCCATTTTCATCAAAGATTCCACTGTTTGAGGTTGAGTTTCAAGGATGTCTATCAACCTTTTGTGAACAATCTTTTCAAAATGTTCTCTCGAGTCCTTGTTAACATGGGGAGATCTCAAAACACAATAAACTGTTCTCTCAGTTGGAAGAGGTATAGGACCTGATACCTTGGCATTTGTTTTCTTGACAGTTTCCACAATCTTTCTGGCTGACTGATCAAGTAATTCGTGATCATAAGCCTTTAACTTTATACGTATCTTCGATTTTGCCATTCAAACGAGCCTCCTTCAAAAGCTGAGAGGGGAAATACATCCCCTTTCAGCCTTAAAATCACTCAATGATCTTTGAAACAACACCGGCACCAACAGTTCTGCCACCTTCACGGATAGCAAATCTCATACCTTCCTCAAGTGCCACGGGTTTAATAAGTTCCACCTTCATAACAGTGTTATCACCGGGCATTACCATCTCAACACCTTCTGGAAGCCCAGCTATTGAACCAGTAACATCAGCGGTTCTTATAAAGAACTGGGGCCTGTAACCTGTTACAAATGCAGTATGCCTTCCACCTTCTTCTTTTTTCAAAACGTAAACATTGGCTTCAAATTTTGTGTGTGGAGTTATAGTTCCAGGTTTTGCAAGGACTTGCCCTCTTTCCACTTCTTCTTTCTTCACACCTCTAAGAAGACACCCAATGTTATCTCCAGCTATACCCTCGTCGAGTAATTTCCTGAACATTTCAACACCGGTAACAACTGTTTTCTTAGTAGGTCTAAGTCCAACCATTTCAACTTCTTCGTTGACGTGAATTTTTCCACGTTCTACTCTACCGGTAACAACTGTACCACGACCAGTAATCGTGAAAATATCCTCGATTGGCATGAGGAAGGGCTTATCAACATCTCTGGTTGGATCTGGAATGTAATTATCGACCGCTTCCATGAGCTCTAAAATTTTCTTGGCTTCAGGATCGTCAGGACTATTAGCCTCAAGTGCTTTGAGTGCGCTTCCACGAATAACCGGAACATCATCACCTGGATATTCATATTTGGAAAGAAGCTCTCTCACTTCCATTTCAACTAGATCCACGAGCTCTGGATCGTCAACAGCATCAACCTTATTTATGAAAACTACCATCGCTGGAACGTTAACCTGTCGTGCGAGCAATATATGCTCTCTCGTCTGTGGCATTGGCCCATCAGTAGCTGCAACAACAAGAATAGCACCATCCATTTGAGCAGCACCTGTTATCATGTTCTTAATGTAATCAGCATGACCAGGGCAATCTATGTGAGCATAATGTCTTTTATCAGTTTCATACTCAACATGTGCAGTGTTTATAGTTATACCTCTAGCTTTCTCTTCTGGAGCCTTATCAATTTCCTCAAATGGAATGAAGTCGGCACCGCCTTTCATAGCAAGTATCTTCGTAATAGCCGCAGTCAAAGTGGTCTTACCATGATCGATGTGTCCTATCGTTCCAATGTTGAGATGGGGTTTTGTTCTTACGAATTTCTCTTTTGCCATTGAAATTCAACCTCCTTGAGATATTTTTTAAGGTTTATTCTCTATTCAAAACCTTATCCGCGAAGTTCTGAGGAACTTCTGCGTAATGTGAAAATTTCATCGTGTAAATGGCTCTTCCTTGACTTAGGGATCTCAAAATAGTCGCAAAGCCAAAAAGTTCTCCCAAGGGGACATAAGCTTTTATAACGCGCGCATTACCACGCGTGTCAAATCCAAGAATTTGTGATCTCTTAGAATTGAGATCCGCTACAATATCCCCCATGTACTCTTCCGGAGTGGTAATCTCAAGCTCCATAATGGGTTCCATCAGTCTTGGTTTTCCCTTAGAAAGGCCTTCTTTTACTGCCATCGATGCGGCTATTTTAAAGGCCATTTCTGAAGAATCAACTTCATGGTAAGAGCCATCGTACAAAGTCGCTTTGATGTCAACTACTGGATACCCTCCAAGGCTTCCAGAAGTCAAAGCTTCCCTTATCCCTGCTTCGATAGCGGGTATATATTCCTTTGGAATAACACCACCAACGATTCTATTTTCGAAAACAACTCCTTGTCCCCTGTCAAGAGGTTCAAAGCGAATCCTAACATGCCCATATTGTCCACGGCCACCGCTTTGTCGCACATATTTTCCTTCAGAGTCTACAGGAACACTGATGGTTTCACGATATGCAACTTGAGGACGCCCTACTCTTGTTTGAACTTTGAATTCCCTCTTCAATCTATCTATTATAATCTCGAGGTGTAATTCACCCATTCCCGAAAGAATTGTCTCCCCGCTTTCTTCTTCTGTCGAAACTTTCAATGTTGGATCTTCGTCCAAAAGGCGAGTAAGAGCGTTTTCAAGTTTAGCTTCTTCATCTCTGGTTTCGGGCTCAACTGCTATAGATATAACAGGTTCAGGAAATTCAATTGATTCCAGCACTATCGGATTTTCTTCGCTAGAAAGCGTATCTCCTGTTTTGGTGACCCTAAGTCCTATTCCTGCAACAATATCTCCTGCCATAACATAATCCACGTCTTGCCTTTTATCTGCAAACATAAACATCAGTCTTGAAACTCTTTCTTTCACGTTCCTGGTGGAATTATAGACATAGCTTCCTTTGTTTAATCTTCCAGAGTAAACTCTAAAATATGTTAGTTTTCCAACATAAGGATCAGACATGATCTTAAAAGCCAATGCACAAAACGGCTCATCCGGTGACGGATGGCGTTCAGTCTCTTTTCCATCCGACCAACCTTTAACAGGTGGCATATCCAGCGGAGATGGAAGATAGTCAACTACGGCATCTATCAGTGGTTGAACTCCCTTGTTTTTAAAAGCAGATCCGCAAAAGACAGGTACGAATTTTGACTCAATAGTCCCTTTGCGAATGATCATTTTCATCTTATTTACAGGTATATCTTCTCCATCAAGGTACATTTGAAGTATTTCATCATCAATGTCAGCAAGTTGAGTTATGAGTTCATCTCTGAGCTCTTCTGATTTCTCGACGAGTTCTTCGGGAATTTCACCATATTCCATTTTGAGACCAAGATCGTCGATCCACCTTATAGATTTCATCTCGAGAAGATCTATCACACCTTCAAATTCATTCTCTGCTCCTATTGGATATTGCAAAACAAGCGGATTGGCACCAAGTTTTTCAATCATAGACTTGACAGACATGTCAAAATCCGCTCCCATTTTGTCCATCTTATTCATAAAGGCAAGTCTGGGAACATTGTATTTGTTAGCCTGTCTCCATACTGTTTCAGACTGGGGTTCCACACCTGCTGCAGCGTCAAAAACCGCTATGGCCCCATCAAGTACTCTAAGAGCGCGCTCTACCTCAACTGTGAAGTCCACGTGCCCGGGCGTATCAATTAAATTAACACGATGATCCTTCCAATCAAAAGAGATGGAAGCGGATGTGATCGTGATTCCGCGTTCTTTTTCCTGAGCCATCCAATCAGTTGTTGTATTGCCTTCATCCACATTGCCTATAGCATGTTTTTTTCCAGAATAAAAAAGTATACGCTCAGTCGTCGTGGTCTTACCAGCGTCAATGTGTGCCATTATCCCTATATTTCTTAGTTTACTAAGTAAAAAAGTGCGCTCTGCCATACATTACCTCACCATCTGTAATGCGCAAAAGCTCTGTTAGCTTCTGCCATTTTTTGTACGTCTTCCCTTTTCTTAACAGCTGCACCAGTATTTTCATAAGCACTTAAAAGTTCCTCTGCCAATTTTTGGCTCATTGGTTTGCCTTTTTTCGCTCGAGCGGCCCCTATGATCCACCTAACAGCAAGAGAGGTTCTTCTTGGTTCCTGAACTTCTATTGGCACTTGATAGGTCGCACCTCCAACTCTTTTGGGCCTGACTTCCAACACTGGCGCAACGTTTTCAAAAGCCTTTTTGAAAACTTCTAAGGGATCTTTTCCAGTTTTTTTCGCAAGCACATCCATTGCTTCATAAAAGATTTTCTGGGCTTTAGATTTTTTCCCATCCCACATAATCTTGTTTATAAACTTTGTTACAAGCACATCATGATAAACCGGATCTGGAGAAACGGGTCTTATTTCAGCTCTTCGTCTTCTCATCTTTCAATACCTCCGAAACTCACGAGCTCTTTGGGCGTTTCATGCCGTATTTGCTTCTGGCTTTCTTCCTGCCCTCAACACCTTCGGCGTCTAATGCTCCTCTTACGATCTTGTATCTAACACCAGGAAGATCTCTAACTCTTCCACCTCTTATAAGAACCACAGAGTGTTCTTGCAAATTATGACCTATCCCAGGAATGTAGGTTGTTACCTCTATACCATTTGTCAACCTTACCCTCGCGATCTTTCTCAATGCAGAATTAGGCTTTTTGGGAGTTGTGGTGGTAACACGCACGCAAACTCCTCTCTTCTGTGGGTTTCCACCAAGTGCTGGTGACTTGCTTCTACCTTTGATCTTACGTCTACCTTTTCTTATCAATTGATTTATTGTAGGCATCTGTCGGTTCTCTTGCCTCCTTTCGATTTGACGAATCAACGCTTCTGTATTCTACACCAGTGTGACCCAAATAGTCAATATGGTAACTTTACGTGTTCGAAAAAGTTACCTTAAATTCAAAGAACTTCTGATATAATTTCTTCACAACACACACAACTTGATCTTCCGATTGGTGCCTTTGCAACCTGCAAGGTGATCGGAAGAAGGGATGGTTGTGGTGGTAAAACCATATGGAGGTGTTTTTGTGTCAGAAATTATAAAAATGAAACAACTTCTGGAAGCAGGAGTACATTTCGGTCATCAAACAAAACGATGGAATCCGAAGATGAAACCTTACGTTTACACAGCGAGAAAGGGGATCTATATAATAGATCTCCAAAAAACTGTGACTCTTTTAAGAGAAGCTTACAACTTCGCACTTGAACTTGGGAAAAGCGGTAAGAGTATCATGTTCGTTTGCACCAAACATCAAGGTGCACAGACAATTGAGGAAGAAGCGAAGCGCTGTGGAGCTTTTTACATCAACAAACGATGGGTTGGAGGACTTCTCACTAATTTTTCCACGCTTTCCAAAAGAATTGAGAGGCTTCATGAATTAGAAAAAATGGAAGAGAACGGGGAAATTGATCAGAGACCGATAAAAGAAGCCAACTCTCTTAGAAAAGAATTGGAGCGTTTGAGGAAATATCTTGGTGGAGTGAAAGAAATGAAGAAAATTCCAGATGCGCTTTACATAGTAGATCCCAAGCGCGAGTACAACGCTGTAAGAGAAGCTCAACTTCTCAATATTCCGACTATATCTGTAGTCGATACAAATTGTGATCCGGATGACGTTGATTATATAATACCCGGAAATGATGATGCGATTCGTGCTATAAAGCTTATCACTTCTAAGATAGCCGATGCCTACATTGAAGGCAAAGAAGGAAGAAGCGCAGAGGCGAAAGAAGAAAACGTCGAAACTGCATCTGTGATTCCTTCTGCCGAACAAGAACAAGAAATAGAAGAAAAACCTATTGAAAAAGTTGTGGAAGAAAATTATTGATCTTCAATAGAGTGTGCCCGTGGCTCAACGGATAGAGCGTTGGACTCCGGATCCAAAGGTTGTGGGTTCGATTCCCACCGGGCACACCATTGACGAGACGAATCACACAATGTATAATAGATTTGGTGATGGAGGCGTGCCCGAACGGCTAAGGGGCCGGTCTCGAAAATCGGTGGTGCTCTGCACCTTCTGGGTTCGAATCCCAGCGCCTCCGCCAATTGAATTTATGTAAGGGCAATTCATGAATTGCCCTTATTTATTACGCCGATCCAAATGATATCTTTTTATCATGTTATCGATCGTTCGACGACTCACTGACAATTTTTTCGCCGCTTCTTCTTTATTCCACTTACACGATTTTAAAACTTTCTTGACGATTTCACTCTCAAGACGTGCATGCAATTTTTCCATCATGTCTTTCAGTGGCTCGTTTTTAGCCATATAAAGATCCACCATTGATTCTACAAAACGCTCTGTGAGTTCCGTTTTTGCGAAAGCATTAGGATCGTACTTAGTGCCATTTCCAACATTGGGAGATTCAGAAAACTCAACGAAACGCGTGACAATGTTCCGAAGCTCTCGAACATTTCCAGAATAATTATGCCCCAAAAATGCACGTTGAACCTCTGGTGGGAAATCCTTAAATTTGATCGTATAGCCAACGTCTGTTAGAAAGTTGTCTACAAGAATTGGAATATCGTCACGTCTTTCCCGTAATGGAATCATATCAATCTTCAGTTCCGAAAGTCTGTGGTAGAGATCAGGTCGTACACGTCGTGTCGGTTCTTGATTTGTCGCAGCGTAAAAGCGAACATTCACCTCTACTTCTTTATTTGAACCAAGCGGTAAAAACTTTCCATTATCCATGGCAAGCAATAATTTTGACTGCACATGCTGCGGCATCTCTCCGATTTCATCAAGAAGTAAAGCACCATTATTTGTTTCTTCAAGAAGTCCTCTTTTGTTGGCGAATGCCCCGGTGAAAGCACCTTTCATGTGACCAAATAGTTCACTTTCCAATAGATCTTCTGGCACGTTGGCACAGTTCAGTTCAAGAAATCTATTCTCCCTTCTGTGCGAAATCGCATGAATGATCTGAGCCACCATGGATTTGCCTGTGCCTGTTTCTCCTGTCAAAAATAAGCTGGAATCACTAAACGCAAAAAACACCAGATCCTCACGTAACTTTCTTGCAAACTGACTCATACCAGCCAGGCGAGAAACGTGTTTTTTCACATTCACTATGTAATCTTTCAATCCGCCGTTCCCAAAATCAAATGAAAATATCAAGCCATTCTCGAGTTTTGGCTTTAAATCAGCTTTGTTAACAAATATTCTTGCTGTTATACCATGTGAAATCGTAAAATCTCTTATAACACGCGATTCTGATAAATGCTCGCGACCAACGAGAATTAATACACGTTTACACTCGTCTCCACACGAAAGATTAGACAGCAATTTCCCTACATCATTGTATACTTCCACATTTTCTTCCGAAAAGCCACTGTATTCTAAAGATTCACCAATATTTTTCAATGGTTCGCCAAGAAAAACAATTTTCATATTGAACACCCCCTTACAAAAAAATATTAACACACTTTACAAAAAATTGGAAAGCTATTTCCATGGAAGAAATTACCTTCTTCGTCGGGAAGCTCATTTCACGCCACGGAAACAGATTTCACAACATAAAATCATCCTGAACCGACCGTAGGTCGTCCCGGACCTGATCCGGGATCTCATCCTTAGATTCCGGCTCGTAGGCCGGAATGACATTATGGTCAAGGACTCCATTCAACGGCTCGTAGGCCAGAATGACGTTATGGTTAAAGACTCTATTATGATTGTCAAACCCGCAATGACATTATGACAAGGACTCCATTCAAGGCTCAGTAGCAGCATCGAAACATAAAAAAGTGTAAATCATTTGTCCATACAGGATCCAATTTGTTTTGTGCTTTGGAATGAATTACGCTAATAAAAACGAAAGAGTCTGTAAAAAACCTTTTTCAATAAAGGAAGTGGGGGGCATGAAAAAATTTACTTTGATAGGCATCTTGTTGGTATTGCCGTTTATAGTACTTGCAGGAGTAATTGAGATTTCAATATATAAATATGATAAAGATACTTCTCAATGGAAAATAGTAAAAACAGTGGGGATCTATGCAACAGCGGAAGGTTCTTTTACCACTCAAAATATAGGCGGCAATATCAATGGATTTGTTCCATTAAGCAAAAATTGGTGGAATCCTACGCGCATCAAATGGAGCGTTAACATTCCCCAATCTTTTGTTGGAACTACGAGTTTCAACCAAAATTTGAGAACACATGTTTACGGAAAATGGGTGACTGATGATGTATTTCTCATGTTCCGATCGAACGACACACTTAACGTGGGGTACTCGGTGAAAGGAACAAATATCAAGGGGAACTCCGCCTACTACCAAGCTAAAATGGACAATAGTTCTGCCCCTTCAAGTAATTTTAAAAATTGGAATAAGGTGAATAACCAGCCACAAACTTCAAATATGCGCGTAGGTGCTGGAAATCATAGTTTCCATCTGTGGTGGGGATTTGATATCGCAAAAAATCGAAACGTCGCTTTTAAGGGAATCGTGATCTTTTTTGATACTTATATAGTGCCGGATATTTGAAAAAGATTAAGGGGATGAGAGAGATGAAAATGCGATTTTTAACATTATTCTTGTTATTAACAGCAATTTCCGTGATGATTTTCGCCACGGGTGTGAAAACTTACGTTTTCGATGGAAACGATTGGTCTGGCATACTGAATACTAATTCTCTCAATAACAATGCAAATTCTCTCAATAAAGGAGCAGATAGCCAACATGGTAACCCTTCTTCTCCCACCACAGACCCACCAGCCACTCCAATGGTTTACGTTTCAATTGAGTATACCAACCTGTCCGCTCACATAGATATGCCCGGAGAATGGATGTTTGGTGGAGTTAACATCACGACCATTGCCAGCCATACACCCGTACGATTAACCTTTTCTACAAGTGGCGATCTTAGTAATGGAAGTCTCACAATACCAACCTACTATCAAGAACATGATGGAAATGATCCAAACTATGTACCAAGCCAACCTTTGCACACTGGTAATTGGAAAAGAGCAAGTGAAGATTGGCCAACCGGCATGAGAGGATTTCAAATGAATCGTGGCATAGGAAACTACTCATTCAAATTATGGGTGGGACTTGATGTTGGCAACAACACTCCAAAGGGAAGGTACATTGGGTGGATCAAGTTCAGCATAGCCCAGAACCCTTGATTTGGTGGCGCTGAATCATGAAAAACATAAAATTTCTCTATCTGATTACCGTTTTAACGGTAATTTTTCTTCTTTCTGGATGCATTCTCATCTTTCCACCACCAACAACCCCAACAAATCTCAGGCTGGTTTGGCGTGCATCAAATGGGATAGCGCTTTCCTGGAATGATAATTCAACAAATGAAAAGGGCTTTAAAATTGAACGTTCAACAGATGGAGCTACATTTTTGCAAATAAAAATTCTTCCTTCCAACATCACATCGTACACAGATCTTACAGTTGAGCCTGATTCCACATATGTTTACAGGGTAAAGGCGTACAATTTCTCTGGCAGTTCCAAATGGTCGAACACTTTGAGTGTCAAAACTCTGTCTGCAAGCCCCGGAAATCTCAAATGGAAATTTCTAACCAAAGGAGAAATTTATTCGAGCCCAGCAATCGACTTAAACGGCATCGTGTATGTTGGCTCCAAAGATGGCAACCTGTACGCGATAAATTCCGACGGCAGCTTAAAATGGAAATATTTAACAAGTGGAAAGATATACTCAAGCCCGGCTATTGATTCCAACAATGTTGTGTACATCGGATCTGAAGACGGCAATCTCTACGCAATAGAGCCAAGTGGTACTTTGAAATGGAAATATCAAACAAATGGTACCCCATCATGTCCAGCAATCGGAGCAACCGGTACTGTTTATGTAAGATCTGGAAGCAATCTTTACGCCATAAATCCAGATGGTACTTTAAAGTGGAAATACCCCATAGGATTGGCGTTTTCAAGCCCGGCTATTGATTCAAATAGTACGATTTATGTTGGCGGAGGAGATTGGTACCTCTACGCGATAAATCCCAATGGAACTCTGAGATGGAAGTTCAAAACCGGTGTGGTCTTTTCAATGCCCCTCGTTTCGAGCCCTTCAATTGGCGCATCTGACACTATTTATATGGCAAGTGTAGATGGAAATCTCTATGCCATCACGCCAATTGGGACTTTATTGTGGAAATACAAGATGAACGGCATAAAGACACAATCAAGTCCTGTCGTAGGCAAAGGAGACGACATTTACATTGGTGGGCCTGATGGCAACCTTTATGCTGTCAACAACGGCATTTTAAAATGGAAATATTCAACAACTTACACATCGTCAGTACCAGCAATTGGTGAGAATGCAACTGTCTACGTAGGTGGAACAGATGGGTTGTATGCCGTAAAAGACGGCGCACTGATGTGGAAACTTAAAACGTCCGATCGAATCGATTCAAGTCCAACGATAGGTAATGATGGCACAATATACGTTGGCTGCGAAGATGGATACCTTTACGCGATAAATTCTAATTCCCAGGGCCTTGCAAATTCACCATGGCCCGTTTTTCACCACGATCCACTTCATACGGGAAGACAAAAGTGACTTCGGAAAGTCCTTTCCAAAAACGAATCGCTTTTCAAAAGAAAGAAAAATCTTTCCAATCCAAGAAGGCCTCTACACAAAACAAAAAGAAGACTTCTGAATTTAACAGCACTTCTCAATTTCTAAAGTTTTGGCACGAAGTACGCTACTTAAAGTGAAAAGCCTTTTGAGCGGCCGATCAAAAGGTGAACTGAATTTCAAAAATTCTTTCAAATTCCTCGAAAGGGGTGATAGGTAATGAAGAAAGTAGTACTTTTGAGTATGGTTGTCCTCTTAATCATTTTTGGGACAATAGCTTTCGCAGGAGGAATAAAGATTTTTAGATGGGAGGCTAGTACTTGGGCATCGGTCACTAATAAAGCTTTAGCTGCTGCAACTGGTACCGGTGTATTTACCTTTTCCGGATTTCCAAATTCATTCACTTATGACGGTGGCACTTACATACCTCTCCCAGGAACTCCAACCTGGACACAGGCAGGCACAATTACATGGAACGTTAGTATAAGTCAATGGGTATTCGTGTATATTGGAAATACCAACTTCGATATTCACGTTGACATGCCAGGTACGTACACTGTAGATGATCTTCAAGTTCACATAATAAGTAATGCTAAGGTTTATGCTTACTTTGCAAGTGGTGGAGATCTAAATGATGGAAGTGGTGACACACTTCCAACTTATCTTACATACGAAACAGATCAAGACACAAAACCATCAGCACCCTGGACTGGTAACTGGACCAGTATAAATAGCCTACCAAGTGAAAGTAACTACTTAACTGTAGAAGGAAACAAAAATCCTTGTGGTGGGATGGATGTAACGTATTACATTTGGTTTGGATTTGAAGTTGACTTGTTTGCCCAGAAAGGACAATATACAACTTACGTTACCACTTACCTTATGGGAGATCCATGATAAAAAATTCTTCAAAAAAGAGGCTCCGAAAGGGGTCTCTTTTTTCCAAAAATGGGGGGTGGGTTGGAATGAGAAAAATTGTATTGATAACTTTGATAATTCTGATTGTGACATCGATTTTTGCTCTTACAACAGGTTTCTCTATTTACAGATACTATAAAAAAACGCCGGGCGGTTTGAAATGGTGGGAAGAAACAAATCCTATAATTGCAGATGCAACAGCAACAGGCTCTTGGAATACAGGAGGATACATTATCCTGCCGGCAACACCAAACTATTACCAGGTTCCGCAACAAATTACATTGAGTGTGGAGATCAGTCAATGGATATATCTGAAAATCAGTTATACAAATTTTGATATACACGTAAACATGCCTGGCGATTATGCGATCAACAATCTAAACATCACAATTAAAACGAACGGTGGAATCAACATTTACTTCAACACCGGTGGAAATTTAAATGACGGCAATGGTCACACCATTCCTACATGGCTTGGTTACCTGGAAAACTCAAATCAGGCTACTCTCCCTCCACTGGGGAGTTCTAACACATCCTTTGCATGGACAAAAATTGGAGATCTCCCCAAAAAAAGTGATTTTATAACTATTCTAAAACCATATGGAACTATCTTATCGTGTGGATTAGGAAAGATAGTGTACAAAATTTGGTTTGGGTTTCGTGTAAATGATGATGTGTGCAAAGGTGACTACACTACGTGGGCAGATATATATATTCAGTCCGATCCATAAAGTATTGCAAAATATTTAAAGGAGAGACTCTAAGAGAAAGAGGGGCCTCTCTATTTCTAAAAAAGGGGTGAGAAAGATGAAAAAGAATAATATTCTGGTGTATTTTTCTGTTTTGCTCTTTTCGTTGTTCTCAATTGGATTTGGGATAAGTTACAGGCTTGGACTCAGTCCATTGAGAACAGAACTTGAAATGTATCCAGGCGAAGAAAAGAGTTTTGAAATCACTTTAATGAATAGCACGCTCGGTAACATCTCTTACCAGATAGAAGTGGGAAGTTTCAAATTGAATGAGAATGGGGACTATATTTATCTCAGCAAAGATCAGAAATATCCATATTCTGCCTCTAAATGGGTTACCTTCGATTTAAATGACGTGAACAATGTAGTTGTCAGACCTTTAGAAAGTTTGAAATTCAAGGTACATGTGAAAGTTCCGCGCAACCTCAAAAATGGCGGGGATTACTATGCGATGATATGGGCAAATTTTGTACCTCCGAATCAACGACCCTCTAAAAGTGCAACTGGTATGAGTATTGGAATAGAGAGACGTTTTAGATTCGGTAGCATTCTTCACATTAGCATAAAGGGTAGATACGCAAAGTCTAAGCTAAAAATTGAAGGAATGAAGGTAATAAATTTTGATCGTATCGCAACCGCGACACAAAGAGGCCTTGAAATAGACGTATTTTTGAAGAACGATGGAGACGTGTCATTCAGGCCAACCGGTAGCTTGCTCATAGTCTCACCAGATCATAAAGTTTGGGGAAGAGTGGATATGAAACTGAACACAACGAATCTTGTCATGCCAGGACTTGTTAGAAAAATGTACGCCCTCTATGACAGGACTCTTCCAGCTGGTGAATATATCGCTAAAATAAGTGTGAAATCCGAAAAACGCTACATCGGGCAAAAAGAGTATAAATTCTCGATAAAATCCTCCAAGGGAACAACAAAGCCACTTGACATCAACATCCAACTTTCTCCCAAAGAAATGATTTCCGACGCAAGAAGTGGTTCTTCCAATATGGGTAAAATCGAAATTTACAACAAGGAGTTCGCACCAATCACAGCAAAGTTTTCGGCAGTTTCTTTGGATATGAATGAAAATGGTAAATACGTTTTTGGAACTTCTTCCCTAAAAGATGTGAGGATCTATCCCCCTTCTTTCTCACTTCGAGAGAATCAAAAACGTGTTGTGCCATTTTCATACAGAATTCCTAAAAATTCTAAAGGCCAACTGGTATTTGCGATAAAGATTAAAACTACCTTAGGTAAATCCAAAACAAACGAATCTAATTTCTACATTCCAGTGATGATAAGGCTGGAAGGTACGACGAAATACGGCTTCGAAATCACAAAGGTTAAAAAAATAATTAGTGGCCAGTCAACACAAGCAACCCAAATTTTGAGAATATGGGTGAAAAACACTGGCAACGTCTTTACCAATTTCAACATCGCGTATGACATTTTAGATCCTGAATCTAACTATTTGACAAGTCAAGCACAGTATTTATCTAACAAGGGCTTTGCAATCTTTCCAGGGAAAGAAAGGTACGTGGACATATCTCTTAGAGGATACGCTTTCAAAAAAGCGGGTGAGTACAGACTGCCTTTTGTCTTTCTTTATAAAGTTGAGAAGAACAAAACAAAACAAAGGAAAATGGAGGTCAAGTTCGAAATAACGGACAAGGATCTTCGAAAACTGGTAGAAGGGACGACCTAAAATGATAAAAATTAAAATTTTGATTTTGATATCCATTTTTTTGATGGTTACGCTTGCCATGGGACAAAAACTCATAAACGAATCCTTTTTCGAAATGGATCTTCGGCAAGCTCTCAGCCAGCTATCCTATGATACAGGCCAAACTATCATAGCTGACGATTCAGTTGGCGGTTACGTAACGGTTGATCTCAAAGATGTAACTCTTGAAAGAGCTCTGGATCTCGTTCTCCTGGCAGGCGGGTTTTCTTGGACAAAAATAAACGGCGTTTACTTTGTTTCTTTAGCCACACCATCCAGCGATAAGTTCAGATATTTTACAACAACTGTTGAATATCACTCGCAAAACTACAAATCGGCTGATTTAGTTTCCTTACTTCCTCAATATATGAGAAAGTATGTAAACACAGCCAGTGGTGATCCGTACACTCTAACGATCACAGCACCAAAAGAAATCTCATCCAGGATAATTTTATTACTCAAAAAACTCGATAAACCCCGATTAGAAATCAATTTGGAAATCACTGTGGTAGAAGTCAGCGACTCTCTCTTCAAAAAGTGGGAAAGAGATTGGGGATACAGTACTTCGACCGGGACGTCGACTACTTTTTCAATATCTGGAGATTGGTTCAAAATCAACGTTCTCAATGCTTTAGGAAGTTTCACAGGAAGCTTCAATCTCAATCGCACCTCTGAAGATCTTAAGGTGCTCTCAGATTCCAACATTCACGTGCTCAATGGCGCTCAGTCTAAAATTTATTCGAAAACAACGAGGGTTTACCAATACACAGAAAACAACACAGTAAAGTACAAAAGCATTGAAGTAGGGGTAGAGACAAATATACTTCCAATGTTCATGGGGAAAAAAGTGGTTCTTAACATATCTCAAACTCTTTCCTCAGCTGAGGAATCTGGTGCGACAATACCATCAGCGGTTCAGCAAGGCATTCAAACGACGATCATCATGAACATTGGAACAAGAATGTCTGTTGCATCTTTGAGTTTTAAAACACTTGCGAGCGTTGAGTCAAAAATCCCTCTTCTTGGTGATATACCGCTTGTAGGCAAGCTGTTTACACAGTTGAGTTACAAGAATGTCCAAAAACGAATCGTGCTTTTTGTGGCTTCGAAAGGTGGTGATGGGCAATGAAAAGCAAAATGTTAGTGATGTTTTTCGCTTTTTTGCTTGCATCGTCATTAGCTCTTGCTGTCTCGTTTTCCTATTATGATATGGATCTCAGGCAAGCACTTTACGATATCTCAAAAACTTTTGACTCTTCTGTGATCCTGTCTGACGATGTTGGGGGTTGGATTGACATGTCTTTCGAAGCCGATAACATTGAGGAAGCCTTAAAAACAGTTCTTTTGAGTACAAACTACACTTTTTCAAAATGGGATGGAATATATCTCATTGGAAGCGTAAACTCACCTGATACCAATCGTGTGATACTTTTCAAAAGCAAAGTTGTGCTTTTGAAAGACACATATCCTAAAACCGTTTACGATCTTTTAGGAACTCTATCGAAATATGTAGTTTACTCTCCAGATTCCATGTTCATGGTTATAGACGCAAACGATGAGATACGCCAAAAGATCATGAATATGATATCCAAAATTGACGTTCCGAATTCCAACAGATTTTTCTCTTACGAGATACATGAAATGACGACAGATGAATATCAAAGATTCAGGAGATTTGAACAATACAACAAATCAGGCATACTAAGCCTTTCAAATGTCACCTTTGATATCTTTAAAGAAATTATAAAAATAAACGGCGAGTCGGATACTTTTGGCACTGTGGCTTTACCAACAATAGGTGAGATGGAGATAAATACAACAGATCCCGCTTTAACTATAAACCTTAAATCTTTTGAAAATACCGTGAACATCTCCGTAAGAACGGCGGGAAATGCCGTTGCATCTGTGATGAGTTCCGAAAAAAATCATACAGTGATAAGCTTGAAAGAAGGCAACAAACGTTTTCTCGTGCTTACAAGTTTTGCTAAAACTCCAGAAGAATCGGAAATTTTCCCATCAAATGAGAAAAAGCCTGTTACCCGTTTAACCATTGTTGGAAGGAGCAATACGACTATTGGTCAATACGGTGGAACAATAACTTACGGTTCTACCGATCTATCGATCATTGCCGAAGTGAACTTTGGAGCTGACGCTACACCAACTATTGCACTTGGGTTGAAAGCAAACCTGATAGATAATATGTATGGAACGATCGAATTGAAGCTTGAAAACGGACAACCCTTGGTATATGCCAAAGTTATTGATACGACATTTGTAGAATTTTTCAAGTTGAGGGCCTCGGTAAGCGAAGAAATCGGTTTTGAAAGTTTCAAACCATTACAACTGTCTGTTGGCATTGGTTTAAAACTTTGGAACATTGATATGTTTGGGGGATTGATAGGGGAGTGGAACGCACTTCAACCCTATATAGAAGCAAGTTTGAGCTATGAATGGCTATACAGCTTGCTTCTGTGGAAACAAACAGGTGGTTACACTTTTGAATTTGGTGCAACCACTACATGGTGAGAAAGGTCGTCTTTCTCTACCCCTTTTGTGGCCGCTTACGCGGCCACACTTTTATATTGTTATAAACTCATCCTGTGCGTCAATGTTACAACCTATGAGTATTTATCAAATGAACATCGCCTTTCAAGCGATAAAGGAATTTTTTTCGAAGTCTTATCAAGCGTCATCCTGAACCGACCGTAGGTCGTCCCGGACCTGATCCGGGATCTCATACTTGATTCAGCGTAGCAACTTGTTGCGAAGGTCATGCCGTACCTGATACGGCATCTCTTATTTGACTTAGTGCTTTAGATTCCGGCTCGTAGGCCGGAATGACATTATGGTCAAGGACTCCATTCAACGGCTCGACGGCCGCAATGACAATAGAATAATGATAAAATCAATTAAGGAGGCGATGAGAATGATAGCTTTCATATCAGATTGGGGATATGATTCTTACTATGTAGGTGTTGCAAAGGCCGTAATTTACGGAATATCTCCGAAATCCACTGTAATTGACATAACGCATGGCATAACGCCTTTTAACATCAAAGAAGCTTCTTACATTATTGAAAGAATATTTGATGATCTTCCAAGAGGAACTGTGTTGCTTTCTGTAGTTGATCCTGGAGTAGGGACAAAAAGAAAAGCAATAGCCATGAAAATCGAAGGAAAATACTGCGTTGGTCCTGACAACGGAATATTCACTCGCCTTTTTAACCGAGATGTTGTTTCATGCTTCTCTATTGAAAACCCAAAGTATATGTACAAAAATCCACCTTCTGCAACATTTCATGGTCGAGATATCTTTGCTGCAGCTGCTGCTCATATTGACAATGGAGTCTTTATCGATAAACTTGGACCTAAATGGTTGGAAGTTACAAAACTTGATTACAACATTCCAGAAATAAAAAACGGTTTAATAAAGTCCGAGGTAGCTTACATAGATAGCTTTGGTAATGTTGAAACGACGATAACCATGGACGATCTATCTCAAGCCGGGATTACAGAAAATGTCCTTTTGATAAATGGTAAGCGTGCTGCTTACGTTAAAAATTATTCCGAGGGCTTAGAAGATCTAATACTTGTACATTTTGATAGCTCTGGATATCTTGAAATATCATCAAATTGTGGAAAAGCTGCGGAAATTCTGAGGCTTTCAACGGGAGATCGCATTATTTTTGAAAAAAAGAAAATGTGATTTCAATTTCAAATGTCCTTAAAAAGATTATATCTTTTGTTAATTATAGGCTACTATTCAAGAAACTTGATATAAAACATTAACTATGATAATATATAAGTGACGCGCAAAATGCGCAAAGTGCACGAGGGGGTGTTTACATGCGTAAAAGTGTAATTTTGTTAGTAGGGGCAATGCTCCTTATCGGAATCGTTGGGTTCTCAGCTATACCAAAAAACACGCTTGTTATAGGTGCAAACACAGGTATATTTATAACACTTGATCCGGCAGTTTGCTACGAAGTGTTACCAAGCGTGGTGGACATGAATGTCTACAGTGGACTCTTCAAACTTCAAGACATAAACGGCACAATTAAAGCCGTTCCCGAACTTGCCAAAAGCTACGATATATCCAAAGATGGAAAGACATGGACATTCCATTTGAGACATGGCTTAATGTTCTCTAATGGAGATCCTTTAACAGCAGATGCGGTTGTATATTCATATAAGAGGGTATTGAAACTTCATAAATCACCTGTTTGGCTGTATGAATCCCTCGGCCTCACGGCTAATAACATGAATGAAACCATCAAAAAAATAGATGATTACACGGTTCAAATCGTAACAAACAAACCATTTGCTCCCAACGTGGTCATGTCAATATTGGCCCAGAGTTGGGGAGGCATTGTTGATCCCAAAGTTGCCGAAGCACATGCTGTTAACGGTGACATGGGCTCTGCTTGGCTCACTGACCATAGCGCTGGCTCAGGGCCATACGTGCTCAAAATGTGGAAGAGAAATTCCATGATCGTTCTTGAAGCAAACGAAAACTACTGGAAAGGTGCTCCAAGAATTAAGAGAGTCATAATAAGAGATATCCCAGAATCCACCGATCAGTTACTGCTTCTTAAAAAAGGTGACATAGATGTTGCGTGGAACTTGACACCAGATCAAATGAATTCTTTAAAGGGTTCCAAGAACGTTTCCATAGTTACAGTACCTGGCCAATCCGATGAATACGTTGGAATGAATGCAGGATGGGGTCCTTTCAAAAATCCCAAAGTCCGATTAGCTGTTAAATACGCTATAGACTACAAGTCGATTATTAAAGATGTGGTTGGGGGATACGCTATAAATAATCAAGGATTTATACCCTATGGCTATTTTGGATACGTTTCTAAGACACCTTTTCATCAAGATATTGAAAAGGCAAAGAAGTTGATGGAAGAAGCCGGATATCCCAACGGATTCAAAGTTGAACTGGTTACCAACACAACAGAAAGGCGGAGAAGTGAAGCAATAGCTATACAAGCAAATCTCGCAAAAATAGGAATCAAAGCTCAGATAACCATTATGCAAGCTTCGCAGATGTACTCAAAGTACAGGCAACAAGGTATACAAATGATCGTTGCTGGATGGGGAGTCGATTTCCCTGATGCGGATGCGCTTGCAAAACCATTTGCGGATTACAGGGTAAAGCAGCTTGCGTGGAGACTCATGTGGTACGACGATTATGCAGCTGATCTTGCCGAGAAAGCTGGATTTGAAAAGAATCCTGCTAAGCGTGAGCAAATGTACGAAGATCTGACTAATTATTGGTTCTTAAACGGTCCATTTGCCATGCTTTACCAACCTCTGCAATACTGGGGAGTAAGAAATGAACTGAAAGGATTCAAAGAGGCTGCTGAAGGATACGGACTGGTTTTCGATCTCACTAAAGTCTATAAATAATTAGAATTGTAATCTTCATCTGAAAGGCGTGCATCGTCACGCCTTTCATTTTAAGCACGGGGAGATGAATCTGAAATTGGGAAGATATGTACTTAGACGTTTGTTACTCATGGTACTTGTCTTGTTTGGCGTATCTGTGATCGTTTTTTTTATAGTTCATGTTATCCCAGCTGATCCTGTGGGAGCTTTGCTTGGAGGAAATGCACCTCCACAACTCGTTGATCAGATGAAGCATCAACTCGGATTAGATAAACCTATTTGGGCACAATTTGGAGATTATATGCTTGGAATTTTACACGGAAATTTGGGAATTTCTCTAAAATCTAACCGTCCTGTAACCCAAGATATAGCTGAGTATTTTCCCGCTACACTCGAACTTGCAATATTTTCTATCATAATTTCTGTCGCTCTCGGGGTGGTGCTTGGAATTCTTTCAGCTGTTTACAGAAACAGTTGGGTGGATCACTTTTCAAGGATATTTTCTATACTCGGCGTTTCCATGCCGGTCTTTTGGACAGGACTTATCTTGCTGCTGATATTCTATTACATTCTTGGATGGCTTCCAGGAACAGGGCAATTAAGCTTGTTTACAATTCCCCCACATCGTATAACAGGCATGCTCTTACTTGATTCCATTTTAACAGGCAATTGGGAAGCATTTCGAGATGGGCTTGCTCATATAATACTTCCTGCCGCTGTGCTTGGATATTCTGCCACAGCTTCTATAGCGCGTATAACTCGCGCGAGTATGTTAGATGTGCTAAGACAGGACTTTATAAGAACCGCAAAAGCAAAGGGATTATCAGGAAGAGTGGTGATATATCGCCATGCTCTTAAAAATGCTTTGATTCCTGTGGTAACTCTCATTGGCTTAACTTTTGGCAGCCTACTTGAAGGAGCTGTACTAACCGAAACAATATTTGGCTGGCCAGGTTTAGGTCGTTACATAGTCAATGCACTTCTCGTTCTTGACTATCCAGCCATAATGGGTGGCACTCTTTTTATCGCTTTGATGTACTCCTTAGCCAATTTAATCGTCGATTTGACCTATGCTGTGCTGGACCCAAGAATGCGTATTTGAGGAGGTGTGCGATGAAATCAATAACCATAGAGAAAAGAGGGAAACTCAGGGATTTCATAGCCCGCAGAAAACCTATTATAGAAGATTGGAAACACACACTATACCTCTGGAAAAGTACAAAACTTGCGATGATCGGAACGGTCATTATCGTGATATTCATCCTAATTGCAATCTTCGCCCCTATCATTGTCCCATACGATCCCATTTCATCTAACATGAGTGCACGACTGCAGCCTCCAAGCTGGGATCATTTATTTGGAACGGATCAGTTTGGAAGAGATATCTTCAGTCGGGTAATCGTAGGATCTCGCATAGAACTGTGGATAATATTTTTGGTTTCCTTAATAAGCGGGGGGCTTGGAACATTTCTTGGAGTTGTTGCAGGTTATTTCGGAAAATTTGTGGATGAAATCATAATGAGAATCACCGACATGTTCTTGGCATTTCCAAGTTTGGTGCTTGCCATGGCATTCGCTGCAGCACTTGGACCAAGTCTTACGAATACCATCATTGCCATTTCAGTTGTAGGTTGGACAGTTTTCGCAAGACTTGCACGTGCTGAAGCTATGAAAATTAAAAAGCAACCATACATTGAGGCGATACGTGCAGTAGGTGCTGGTAATTCAAGAATCATGTTTTTACATGTTTTACCAATGTGCCTCTCCCCAGTACTCGTTCAGCTTACCTTGAGAATGGGTACAATAATATTAACCGCGGCTGGTCTTGGATTCCTTGGTCTTGGAGTTAGACCACCTCTACCAGAATGGGGATCAATGGTCAGTGATGGAAGAAGCTACCTTGTAGCTCAGTGGTGGATCTCAACTTTTCCTGGTATTGCCATAGCTTTTGTGGTACTCGGATTTAATTTTCTGGGCGATGGGATAAGGGACATAATGGATCCAAGGCTCAGGAGGTGATATGGAGAATGCGTGGGGATCTTTTAGACGTAAGAGAATTAAAAGTTGTATTCTACACCTATCGGGGAATTATAAAAGCACTCAACGGTGTTGAGCTTTGGATGAATCATGAAGAGAGGCTTGGCCTTATTGGTGAAACCGGCTGTGGTAAGTCGGTAACCTCTCTTTCCATAATGGGACTCATTGAACAACCTGGAGAAATAATTAGCGGAGATGTGTATTTCGAAGGGAAATCCATGCAAAAAATGAGCATGGAGGAACTACATGATATGAGAGGAAAAAAGATTTCCATGATCTTTCAAGAACCTGTATCCGCGTTAAATCCCGTGATGAGAATAGGATTTCAAGTGGCAGAAAGTATTTCAAGAGCTAAAGACATTAAAATAAAAGAAGCTTATCCTGAGGTTCTAAAAATGCTTGAATTGGTTGGACTTGATTCCAAAAGAACTGCCAGTCTCTATCCTCATGAGCTCAGTGGAGGTATGGCTCAAAGGGCAATGATCGCAATGGCTCTCTCTTCAAATCCAAAACTTCTGATTGCCGACGAACCAACCTCTGCTCTTGATGTCACCATACAGGCCCAAATAATGGAGCTACTGGATGAGCTCGTAAGGGAAATGGGCAATGCTGTTATTTTAATCACACATGATATGGGAGTTGCAGCTGAATTTTGCGATAAGATAGCCGTAATGTATGCCGGAAACGTTGTCGAACGTGCATCTACCGTAGATATATTCGAAGAACCCTTGCATCCTTATACTAAAGGGCTCTTAAAAGCCGTTCCCAAAATAGGACAGTCAAAAGAACTTGTGGGCATTACAGGGACAGTCCCCGATCTTGTAAATCCCCCAACGGGTTGTCGATTTCATCCAAGATGTCCTTATGCTATGAATAAGTGTTCACAGAAAATGCCGCCTCTTATCGAGGCAAAACCTGGGCATCATGTTGCTTGCTATCTCTACACTCAAGAAGGTGAACACAATGCCAACTGAAGTCAAAACTGAAACTTTGTTAAGTGTTGAAAATTTGAAAAAATATTTTCCTGTTAAGAGAGGAGCTTTTCGTCGTCTCCTTTATGTTAGAGCAGTTGATGACGTCACATTTCAAGTTCCTAAAGAAAGCGTATTCGCCGTGGTGGGGGAATCTGGTTCAGGGAAAACCACTCTTGGCCGAACCGTTCTCCGACTAATAGAACCAACTTCTGGAAAGATAATTTACAAGAACGAAGACTTTACAAAAATTAGTTTAAAGAGCCTGAGAATTTTTAGAAGAAAGATGCAAATTATATCACAAGATCCATATAACTCCTTACATCCACGAAAACTCGTGAAGGACATAATAGGTGAAGGTTTGAAGATACATTTTCATATGTCTTCAAATGAAATACTTGATACCGTTAAGGAAACACTCGAACGAGTTGGATTACGTGAAGAACACATGTTTAGATATCCCCATGAATTCAGTGGTGGTCAAAGACAAAGAATAGCTACCGCACGTGCCATTGTTCTAAAACCGGAATTTCTTGTTCTTGATGAACCCACATCCGCTCTTGATGTTTCTGTTCAAGCAATAATATTAAAAATGTTTAAGGATTTGAAATCTTCTCTGTCATTAACGTACTTGTTCATAACGCACGATCTTGCGGTAGTTGATTACATGTCTGACTACGTTGCGGTCATGTACTTAGGCCAAATCATGGAGATGGGTACTAAAGAAGATGTTTTTAACAATACCGCTCACCCCTATACAATTCTTCTTATGAATTCCATACCGGTCCCAGATCCGCGCCATAAAAATAAAAAGATGATTCCAAAGGGTGAAATTCCAAGCTCGATTAACCCTCCATCTGGATGTAGATTTCATACGAGATGTCCTTATGCCAAAGAAGTTTGTAAAAAAGAAGAACCAAAGTTTGTCAAGATTTCAAAAGGACATTTTGTTAAATGTCACTTTCCAATCATTGAATAGATTCCGAAATATACTGTACCAGCTGTTTACATCAAGTGTTCTTTACATTGCCACTTGATAAAGACGCAAAGCATTCTTATGAGAATGTAATTTTAGATTTATGAGTATTTTTTTCAAAAAGCGTTAAAATTTGATCGAAGTTTTTACCATTCAATGAGGAGGTAAAATGATGACAAAGGAAAGCCTTTTCGAAGGTGCGCTCAGGCAGTTTAACAAAGCAGCTGACTTGATGAAACTTGACAGCGGAATGCGCGAAGTTCTTTCAACACACAAAAGGGAATTAACCATTCATTTCCCAGTTAAAATGGATGACGGTTCAGTGCGTGTTTTTACTGGTTACCGGTTTCAACACAACATCGCACGTGGTCCAGCGAAAGGCGGTGTTAGGTATCACCCCAATGTCAACGCTGACGAAATAAAAACTCTCTCTTTTTTGATGACTTGGAAATGTGCGGTAGCCGGCGTTCCCTACGGTGGGGCAAAAGGCGGAGTCAAAGTTGATCCAGCTAAGCTTTCAGAAACTGAGCTCGAAAGATTATCCAGAAGATATTTCTCAGACATTTCGATTATCATCGGCCCCGCAGAAGATATCCCGGCACCTGATGTAAACACAAATGGTAGAATAATGTCATGGTTCCTCGATACATACTCAATGAATGCCGGGCATTCAACTCTTGGCATTGTAACAGGTAAACCTCTTGAATTGGGAGGTTCTCTTGGGAGACCCGAAGCTACAGGTCGCGGCGTTAGCATTATAGCCAATGAAGCTAGTAAATATTTCCTCGGAGATGAATTAAAAGGAAAAACGGTTGCCATTCAAGGGTTTGGTAATGTTGGCTCCTACACTGCGCTCATTCTCGATCAGGAGTATGGTGCAAAGATCGTTGCAATCAGTGATATTACTGGCGGATATTACAACCCTGATGGTATAAATGCAAAAGAGGCTTTCGATTATGTGACAATCAACAAAAGCCTTAAAGGATATAATGCTCAAAAGATCACCAACGAAGAACTTCTTGAACTTGATGTTGACGTTCTCATTCCGGCAGCTCTTGAAAGAGCTATTACTGTGGAAAATGCCGACAAAATACGTGCAAAAGTTATCGTAGAGGCTGCAAATGGTCCAACAACTCCTGAAGCAGATGAAATACTCAATTCAAAAGGTATAAAGATCGTTCCCGATTTTTTAAGTAACGCCGGCGGCGTTACAGTTTCTTATTTTGAATGGGTCCAGGGGCTTTATTCTTACTTCTGGGATCTTGATGATGTTAGAAAAGCTCTTGACAAAGCGATGAAAAATGCGTTCAAGGATTCTGTGAAAATGCGGGAAGAGCACAAAACAGACATGAGAACCGCTTCATACATGGTTGCCATTAACAAGGTTGCAACTGCCACAAGACTGCGCGGGATTTTCCCTTGATCCAAATGCCAATAAAAACAAGGAGGACGCTCTAAGCGTCTTCTTTGTTTCTTGCTTCATTACAATCCTCGATTTGCTCCCGTTCTTCATATTCAAGATTCAACGAAGCTTTCAAAGCAGCCAATCCAACTTCCAATTGAGAACTATCCGGTTCTTTTGTCGTAAGTTTCTGAAGCCATAAACCGGGCATAGCTAAGGGTTTAAACACAGGGTTATTTAAATGCTTGGCGGTGAAACGTTGGAATTCATAAGCGAGTCCGGCAACTACTGGAATAAGTACAATCCTCCAAAATATTTTCCACAAAATACTCATCGGTCCAAAAGCACCAAGTATGCTGAAAACTATTATAGCTGCTATCATGGTGATCATTAGAAAACTCGTGCCGCATCTTGGATGCAAAGTGGAATATTTCTTGGCATTTTCAACTGTTAAATCTTCTCCTGCTTCATAAGTGTGCACTGATTTGTGTTCAGCGCCGTGATATTGAAAAACCCGCTTTATGTCTGGAATAAAAGATATGATCCAAATATATACCAAGAAGATCACAGTTCTTATGGCACCTTCAACAAGAGCAAAAAGAACTCCGTTTCGTCTGAGAGGCTTGAACAGAGAAGTTATAAAAACAGGCAAAATGGAAAAAAGACCTACAGCAACCGCAAAAGCGATCAAAAGTGACAGCACTATATCCTTTGTTGTCAATTTCGTATCTTCGTCCCCAGATATATTTGCAGAAAAGTTTAATGCCTTTATTCCCGTTACCAGTGCGTCGTACAACACAAAAGTTCCTCTTATAAGCGGCCATCCTTTCCAACCTTTGGGGCGTTCCATATTTCCATAATCTGAAACGGTGATCGTACCATCTGGTTTTCTAACAGCTACGACAGTCTTTATCCCTTTCATCATCACGCCTTCTATAACTGCTTGACCTCCCACACTCAAACTGCGAGAAGAAGTGCCTTCAGGCAATAGTTTTTCTTCCTTGTGTTCATTTTCCTGATTTTGCAAGGCACATAAATGCAAATAACAGTCAAGTAGGCAATTTGCCATATTTTTACCTTCCTTTCAAGCGATGAGTAACAGCAGATCTAATTTTATCATCAAGCAATAGCTTAAAAAAATTGTAAGCGTGAATATCTGAAACAGAATTTTTTGACAAGAAGTAAACGTCCACTTTTTTTGAAAAATCTTTTCGCTGAATGGGATCCATCTTGTTAATCTCAAAAACAATGCGCCGAAGCTCTTCATCCTCGGCGCAGGATTTTACAATTTCTTCTATTTCTCGCTGAAACCCATCCATTCGTTTCTTTTCATTCTTCGCTTTCGGTGGGCACGCTATCTTTATTTTCTCCAGTTGTGAACACTTTAATGGATATACCGGTCCTTTTTTCCCCACCAATTTCGATATCGACAAACCCCGGTATCATGCCAATGTCCTTACCACCTTCCTTTAGAAAACGGCGTGCCACTGCCACTGCTTTCACGGCTTGATTTACCGCTCCTGCTCCAATTGCTTGAAGTTCAACCACTGGTTCTTTACTAAGTGCTCCAGCTATAGCACCTGCAACAGAATTAGGATTGGACTTTGAACTAACCTTAAGTGTTTCCACGCTCAACGCCTCCTTGTTCGCATGAGATGAGTTTATCAAAATAAGCATTTACAATTTCCATGAGCAACTTTAAATTACTCGTCTGCAACGCTTTTACCTTAACGGCATGAGAACCGGGTAATCCTTTAAGGTATGCAGCGAGAAACTTCCTAAAAATCATTATACCATGAATACCATGCTCTTCGATCGAATTCAGTAAATGCCGTCTCAAGATATCGTGACGTTCTTTAAAAGAAATATTTTTTAACTTTTGCCCAAAAGACATCTCCTTTATCTGACGAAAGATCCATGGATTTCCAATAGCACCACGTGCAACAAATACCATATCTGCACTCGTGAAATTTATTGCTTTCATTGCATCAAATGCAGAAAAAATGTCCCCAGATACGCCAACCTTTATCGCTAATTCTTTCTTCAGCATGCGTGCTGGCTCCCAATCTACTTTTCCCGTATATCCTTGCTCTACCGTGCGTCCGTGTATCGAAACAAGAAAAGCTCCACCATCTAATGCGGCACGCGCAACTTCCATAAAATTTCGTTCTTCTTTCCACCCGATTCTCATCTTCACAGAAACGAGAAATCCTCTTGATACCAACACCTCAACTAATTTTCTTACAAGCATTGGAGATTTCATTAAAGCAGCGCCATATCCATTTTTGACAACCTTCGGAACTGGACAACCAGCATTTAAATCCACCCATTTAGGGTGGCGATCTTGTACCACATCCACAACACGGGCAAAATATTTCGGATCGTTCCCAAAGAGCTGGATCACTGCATTTTCCTTCGGATTGGGTAACATCTCAAAACTTTTTCTATTTCCATTCACCAGTCCATTCACGCTTATCATTTCAGTGTAAACCACATCTGCGCCCATGGATAAACATAAATTTCTAAATGTTTTATCGTTAACTCCAGCCATAGGAGAAAGAACTGTTATCAAATAACCACCTCAACCCACAAACAAAGTACATATTTGCAACATGTATTTCTATTATATACTCGATACATTTCAAAATTGAAGTCCAGAAAGTAATCATCGGCGATGACATTGCCTTGCAGGAGCCTCCGCAGCGTAACGAGGACAGTCCGAAAGACAATTGTCAGAGTCATCAACACTTATCTTTTAAAGTTAAATTAGTATACTTCAAAATTGGAGTTTTGTAGGGGTATGCATGCCGTCACATGAAAAAGAAGGGGGTTATAACCCCTTCCGCCACAAAAATGAGATTCCGGCTCGGTAGCCGGAATGACAAAATGAAAAATTACTTTGCCCCAAATTGATCGCATGCATCGATAACATATCGCATGTAAGCTACCGCAGGCCCGCCACCCATTACTCCAGCAACAAGGGCAGATTCCAGGATCTCTTGACGAGTAGCACCTTCTTTGATGGCATTTTTTGTATGAAACGCTATGCAATATGGGCAATGTGCTGTTATACCTAACGCTATCGACATCAACTCTTTTATCTTGGTAGAAAGTGCTCCCGGCTTTTCAGCTTGTTTTACGAATTCTACAAAAGTTTTCTCATAGCCTGGCTCTGCCTTCCCCGCTTCCTTCAGTAAATCCATAAATTGATCGTAATAACGCTGCATGTCAGCCGCTAACGGTTTCTTTCCTTCCATTTTTCTCATCTCCTTGTGAAATATATAACATAATTATTATATCACGTCCATCATTTTATTCAAAACCAAGTACAAGCAAAGCAATAAGATTTCCCAAAACCGCCAGTACATACAATGAAGATGCCGTTATAACTATCGAGCTTGAAGTTAAATTAGTAGCCATCAAACTTGGCATAGAACCAAAAGTTTGAAGCACAACCTTTCCAGCCCAAAAGTAAGCTATCGTGGCAATTACAGCACCTATTACAGTAACAAATGCTCCTATCTTAAAATCACTAACGGCTATGACTACGGCAAACCCCAACATCATACTCAAAAGATACAAAAGCCACGTCGGAAAGAATTCAAAGGGAGATAACAAGATCGAAAGTTCCATAAATAAAAAGGGAACAGAAAAGATTAAGGACCATAAGAGAATTCTTGTTTTCGATCGCATCAAGATCCCTCCCTTCCAATAATTCCCTCAATTGGCATTACACTTCTCAGGTCATGCCCTCCACTTAAGGTGTGTATGATCATATAGCCACTGTAACGTAATGGCATTTTTTCGAAATTGGTTTCAAAGTTTTTCATTTCATATCCCGTGAGCTTTACATTTTCAATTGAAGAGAAAGTTTTTCCTTTAAATCTGCCAATCATTCCTCCATTGCCAACTATTCGATGATAACCAAGATCGGCAAAACCAATCTTTAAAAAAAGCTGCACGCCAGAAACATATGCTCCTTTTTGCATCACACTGGATTCTCCCTTTAAACGAATTTTCATATCAACACTTGTTGTACTTGTTGAAAACTCAACGAGCGAGATATCAACTCTCAAGCCTCTCAAAAATGTGGTAAGTGAATTGAACCTCGCGATCTGAATCGCGAGGTTCGCAAATAATACAAAAGCTATTATCAAAAAGAATATAGTCCTTTTGAATGAAAAATTCAAAAGCGTCACTCCTCCTTCTTATCATACAAAAAGCACGCAACCTTGTGTCCATCGTCAACATCTACTAAAGAAGGCTCTTCCTTCGCACAAACATCCATTGCAAATGGGCAACGATCATAAAACCTGCATCTTGGCAATGGATCAATAGCCTTCCCAATACCACCTTTTATTTGAATCGACTTGCGCTTGAATTCCGGATCGGGCACCGGCACAGCTGAAATTAAAGCCTTAGTATAGGGATGAAGGGGATTCTGAATAACCTCTTCTGTTTCGCCATATTCCACCATCTTGCCAAGGTACATAACACTTATGTAATCCGACATATAGCGCGCGACAGCAAGATCGTGTGTTATGTACAAAAAGCTCATGTGCATATCAGAAATAAGGTTCATCATCAATTTCATAACCTGTGTTCTTATGGAAACGTCAAGCATAGATGTTGGTTCATCTGCGACAACGAATTCCGGATTCATGACAAGCGCACGAGCAATGGCAACACGTTGTCTTTGACCACCACTGAGTTCATGAGGATATCTCCACAAAAACGCATTTGGCGGAGATATTCCTACTCTCTTAAGAATTTCCATTGTCTTTTCTTCTCGATACTTTAAGCTTCCTTCACTTTGTATGTTCATGGGTTCCGAGACTATATCAAATATCGTTTTTCTAGGATTCAAAGATTCAAACGGATCCTGAAAGATCATCTGACTTTTGCCATGAAACCATTTTCTATCCACAGCTGAGCGAAGGTGGGTTACATCACGATTCAAGAACGTTATTTTCCCGTCTGTTGGACTGTGAAGCCTTACAAGAGTTTTACCAGTCGTGGTTTTGCCACATCCAGATTCTCCGACAAGAGCCAGTACTTCTCCACGTTTTATTTCGAAACTTACATCATCCACTGCATGGAGAAAACTTCTTACCCTTGAGAAAACTCCCTTACGAACCGGGAAAAATTTTTTCAGATTCTCGACTTTGAGCACGACATCCGTAGCGTCCACCATTTCAACCTCTGGCATATTCACTCACCTGCTTTCTGAGATTCTGAGGATGGAAACATGCAAGGAAGTGATTGGGTTCTATTTCCTCATAAGGTGGCTCTTTTTCCCAACATTCTTTCGTAGCAAACGGACACCGCGGAGCAAATCTACAAGAATCTGGAGCATTAAGTAGATTTGGTGGTTCACCTGGTATTGTTACCAACTCTTTTTTTTCTCCTTTTATAGAAGGAAACGAAGACATGAGTCCCACAGTATATGGATGTGCAGGCTTTTTGAATATCGTTACGGAGTCTGAAAGCTCGACCAACTTTCCAGCATACATGATTCCGATCTTCTCAGCGACTTCCGCTATAACGGCAATATCATGTGAAATGTATATCATTGACATGTTGAGTTTTTTCTGAATTCTGGACATTTCTTTGAGTATCATATCCTGGACGATCACGTCAAGGGCCGTTGTTGGCTCATCAGCTATGATTATATCCGGGTTGCACGAAAGACTCATTGCAATGACTGCCCTTTGTTTCATTCCTCCAGAATATTCATGAGGATAATTATCCATCCTTTTTGGGTCAAGCCCTACAAGTTTGTACAGACTCGCAACACGTTCCCGCGCTTCTTCAAATGTAACATTAGGCTCATGCGTGACGATGGCTTCTATAATTTGATCTCCGACTCTGTAAACTGGATTGAGAGAGTTCATCGCAGCTTGAAATATCATCGAGATGCCAGCCCACCTAACTTTGTTCATTTCCTCTTCGCTGAGTTTCAAAAGATCTTTGCCTTTAAAGTATATATGGCCAGAAATTATCTCTGCATTTTCTGCAAGTAATCTCATTATTGCCATTGAAGTGGTAGTTTTTCCACAGCCGGATTCTCCAACAAGCCCCATCGCTTCACCTTCATTTAGCACGAATGAAACATCGTCAGCAGCTTTGACGTATCCTGATCTTGTATTGTAATACATTTTCAGATTCTTAACTTCAAGAATAGGTTTCAAGATGCTCACCTTCTCCTAAGCCTTGGATTCACAACTTCATCCAAGCCACGTCCTATAAAGTAAAACGCTCCACATATTAAAGTAATTGCCATACCAGGTGGAAGCCACAGCCACCAATAAGTACCTATATTCGTTCCAACTATGTACCCAGCTGTGTCAGCGGTGTAAATCATCAAGCCCCACGACATACGGATGTTCAATAAGCCAAAGAACGATAAAACAGCTTCAGAAAAGATCGCACCCGTCACATTAAACATCATGTACAAAAACGAAAGGGGCATAATGTTTGGAATTATGTGGTTAACTATTATATACGGATCACTTGCACCGGAGACTTTTGCCGACTCAATAAAGGGTTTTACTTTGACTATCATGGCTTGCGATCTCAAGATTATGGTTATGCCACCAAAGCCTGATAACAAACCAATTATCAAGGCAAGCGTTAGAAGGTTTACTTGCATCATTCCACTTATAACGATCAAGAATGGTATGAAAGGAAAAAGTAAAACAAGATCGGCCAGTCTCATAAAGAAAGTGTCAACAACACCGCCATAAAAGGCTGATACCGTACCTATGAGAGTACCTAAAAAGACAGTTATCAGCGCGGCAATAATTCCAAGTGCAAATTCTCTAGGGGTTGAATAGAGAAGTTGTGCCAGAATGTCCCTTCCGAGGGGATCAGTCCCCAAAAGATGTGCTAACGACGGAGGAGCGGGATTATTCGCAATAGTAAAATCGTAACCGGTTACTGGATTGTATGAGACCATGGCATTCAAACTCGTCGATTTCCATATAGTCGAAGCCAATATTGGATAAACAACGAATCCAGCCACAGCAAATATTATGACTATCCAGAGTCCCAACATGCCTATCTTGGATTCTGAAAAGATCCTCCAATTTTCTTTGAAAGCCCTCCACATTAACTTTACTTTTATTTTGAACGGTGATTCGAAGATCTCTGAGGAGGCAGTCATTCCTTCTGTTGTATTTGCCATTGTTCACACCTCCTCAATATCGAATCCTTGGGTCAAGAAACGCATACACGATGTCAATGACTAAATGGGCAAAGAGCACGAATATCCCAGTAAAAATCAGAGCGCCTGAGGCAAGAGGATAATCTTTGGCAAGAACAGAATCAAGTAGCGTCATGCCCATACCTGGCCATGAGAAAAGTGTTTCGGTGATGACCCCGCCGCTGACAACAAAACCCATTGACAACACAAAATTTGTAATAACAGGTAACATAGCAGTGCGCGCAGCATGTTTGTCACGCACTACTTTATCCGGAAGCCCCTTAGCGCGTGCCGTGGTTATAAAATCTTCCTTGATCGTTTCAAGCATCGAATCACGCATAACAAGCATCGTACCAGCATAAGAAATTATGGTTACCGCCATAACCGGCAAGATCATGTGCCACAGTATATCAAAACCATATATTCCAACAGGACTTACTGCCCACCAAAATACAGCTAAAGCTATCGCGATCGCAGTTGAAATATAAAAAATGATCTTTCTCGTTTTAACCCTATGTGAAACTTTCTGTGCTATTGCAAAAGAGGCAAGCATCGCAAGTCCAATAAGTGATATGGTAAGAAGCAGATACAGAAAGATCGTTTGAGCATTAAGGTTGGTACGAATCCAAAGATCGGGATTTAGGAACTGGTTCAGTGGGAAAATACCCAAATAAGATCCGAAAAACCATATCAAAGTGAAAATCAAAAGAGGTGTGAAGACGGTATATGCTATAACGCCAACGACTGTTGAAACATACTCCGAAGTTTTTCCTCTTTTCCATGCAAGGGATTTTCCTGAAGCAAAGCCTACAAAAAAAGCAATAAGAGTTGCTGTTGTGAAAAGCAAAATGGTCCTTGGCAATCTCCGCGCGATAATTGTCCAAACTGGGGTCGGATAAAATGAATAGGAGATCCCCAGATTGAATGTAAAAATATTTTTCAGGTAGAGCACAAATTGCACGGGCAGAGGTTGAGTAAGGCCAAAGGCTTTTAAAATGGACTCACGAGCTGCAGGGGTAAGATTAGGATTAGTGGCTAATACTGCCTCAATGCCGCCAGGCATAGAATGAAGCAGAAAAAAAACTACTGCCACATAAATTACTAACAGTATGAGAATTTGCGCAAGCCGATTTCCTATATACTTGATCATACGATTTCACCTTCCACTGTTCTTCCTCCTTCTTTAGTTTTTAAAAGCCGGGCCGTTTATGGCCCGGCAAGAAAACTATAAATTTCGTTTATTTTGCATACTCAACAGCTTTGACAAGGGATGTTTCACCATAGCCAGAATAGCCAGACTGTATTCCATCGAGAGCCTTGGTGTAAGCAAATTCAATCTTGTCAGTACGATAGGCTTCGAGCATTGGCGATGTAAAGAGCACCACATAAGGTACATCTTTGTTAAGTATTTCTTCAGCTTTAAACGCATACTCGCGCGCTTTGTCCATGTTTGTTTGATCGACAAATTCATCGGCAACCTTGTCAAATTCGGGGTTATCATAACCAGGAGTGTTAAATCCACCAGGTCCTGCGTTCTTCGAATAGAAGAAATCTCTGATGTAATCTGGATATATGGTGATCCCCCAACCAAGCATGTATATATCAAAATTGAAATTTTCACTCCACACTGCGCTAACAATATTGTTGAAGCTTGTTAGGTCAGCAACTATCGGTATGCCTATATCATTGGCCCATTTTTCAATCCACAACGCCGCCGTGGCTCTCATTGGGTCATACCCAGCAGATGGAGCCATCATTTTTATCTGCTTGATCAGTTTACCATCAGGAGCAATGAGTCCCATTCCACGCTGAACAAGATGACCATTCTTGATCTTTGGCGGAACAAGCCATGTGTAACCTGCATCCTTAAGAACTTTGATGGCAGCCTCATAACGCTGAATAGTGGTCATTCCCGCACCGTATGGTTTTATATTTGGATCGTACCAGAACTTGTTGCCGGGTGGTACAACCGTGGAAAGCGGTATTGCCACACCTTGCAATATTTTGTTGCAAAGCATATTTCTGTCGACCAAATAAGCAACGGCAACACGGAACGCTCTATCACTCATCGGATAACGTCTCATATTGAAAGCGATGTATCTAAATCCAAGAGACGGGTTGCTTACGATTTTGATATTCGGATTAGTCTTGAGCTGTGCAACGAAGCCTTTCTGCATACCGTTTGGATTAAGTATGAACCCTACAGTACCTTTAAGAAGAGCAGAAACAGCGGCAGACTGGTTCTGGTAAATCTTATAGACTATTGAGTCCACATAAGGACCTGTAACGAACTTGTGATCGATCTTTCCTTCAGCCTTGCCATAATATGTATCATCCTTGTTGAGTTTTGGAATAACGTAGCGAATCGCGCCATTTGCATATTCTATTTCCTCTTGCCCTTTGAAAGTATAGTTTGGAACAGCTTTAGCCTCAAGGAAAGCACCTTTTTGCCATTTCGGAAGTGTGAAAGCTCCTATAGACGGTTCATTCAAAACAGGGCCATAAGACATCATGTATTTTGATGGATCTTTTGTCTTGAGAGCTTTTTCATATATAGGTTCCCAATATTTCTTCTGAACGATCGTACTCATAAGGACACCAAAGATGAACTTTCCACTTGGTTTATGAATATAGATTTTAACTGTGTAATTGTCCACCTTTACGATCTTATCGAAGACAGTTGGATCGAGGGCAGATTTCCAGTTACCTGGCATTCCAAGTTTAAAAGGTACCTCGTAAGAGAAAACCACATCATCTGCGGTAAAAGGTGTTCCATCAGACCATTTTACACCTTTAAGTAGCTTAACAGTTGTAACGTACAGAGTTTTCCCATTTTCGGTGACTTTCTTGAGTGGCGTCCAAAAACCATCCGCAAGATTGGGTACCACCTGGTAGGTTAAATCTGATTGCCCATACAAACTTCCATATTTTACCAGACCGGGATAGAAATTCCATGCCGTTGCATTTGGTCCAAGCATAGACCAAATGTTAAGAGTTGTTACGCCTGAAAGCATTGCATAGTTGACCACTCCCGCGCCAAGGGTTAAGACACCAAGAGCTACCACCACTACCAATACCAACATAGAGACTTTCCTCATGCATGAAGCCCCCCTTCAAAAATTTTTTCTCCTTACCGGAGAATCACAATCGATATTATAACGCGCTCTTAACAAGTTGTCAAGGCTTAGACGAAAGACACATCCGAAAGTTAACACCCCAATCAGCGAAATCATTTCGTTACGAATTTGTATTTTGATCCACGTTCCACTCATGTTCTTTTTTCAAGGGACGATTCATGAGTTCGAAAACCATTGCCTTAGGTGAAATACCTTCATATACCAAAGAATAAACAGCTTGAGCTATTGGCACCTCAACATGAAGTCTTTTCGCCAAATTAAGTTCTGCCACAACAGTGTGAAGTCCCTCTGCAATAAAAGTACTTTCCTTTGGAACACCAAGCCCCTTTCCTATGATCTCTCCAACTTTTCGATTTCTGCTATGACGGCTTGTACATGTTACCACTAGATCCCCTAATCCCGAAAGTCCCATGAATGTCAAAGGGTGCGCACCTAATTTAACACCTATTCGTGTGATTTCAGCAAGACCACGCGTCACGATCGCCGCTTTGGAATTATCCCATCCACCAAGTCCGTCTACCACCCCCGCCGCAATTGCTATAACATTTTTTAGAGCACCTCCCACTTCAATACCCGTGAGATCCTCACTCGTATAAACTCTGAATTTTGAAGAGCTAAAAAGCTTTTGAACGATTTCAGAGAATTCGAACTTCCTTGATGAAACAACAACACTGGTTGGAATATCGGTCGCAACTTCCTCCGCATGGCTTGGTCCCGAAAGTGAAGCATAATCGATGTTCTTGATGTACTCCTTAAAAACTTCTTCCATGCGCTTTAAAGTTTTGATCTCTATTCCCTTGGCTAAATTTACAATTCCATCCGCTTTGAATTTCACAAACTCAAGTGTCTCACGAACATGCTGTGCAGGTACGCCAAAAACTGCGATGTCACAAGTTGGAATTTCTTCAAACCAAGAAAACTTTAAGGAATTGGGAAGTTTCACTCCCGGAAGGTGCTTTTTGTTTTCCTTGACTTCTTTCATTTTATCTGCATCACACCGTCGTCTTGCGCAAAGCGTTACTTCGTGACCATTTTTGATCAGCAATCTTGCAATTGCCGTTGACCATGCCCCTGCGCCTACGATTGATATTTTCAATTCTCGTTACACCTCCATTAGATACTTGCACTGCATAGGGAACCCACCTCTCAAAAGAAGTATAGTATAATCAAAACACAATATCAAAGAGAAGTGATTTAGAGGAAAAAACATCGCCAGAGGTGTTAATATCGAAAGGAGGAGTTTAAAATTAAAAGATACAACATTTTGAAGCGGGTGGCAAGAGAAAAAACAAAAGAGGCTAAAATCTCTGATTACGTTATGGGAATATCCCTATGCGCAGTTACTTTGAGTGACGGAAGAGCTGGTGTTGCTTATACTGACAGAAAAGCGATCCCATGGGGTTGTTCTATTTACGATGAACTGCCAAAGGTGGGAGTTCCAGCAGAAGAATTCATCAACATGTTTGACTCAAATGACACTTTAACACGCTCTTTGGGAATGGCAACAATAAATGCATGTATAAATGAGTGGGATCGTGCGACACATAATGTTTCTCCCACTTCCGCGACCAAGGCAACAGCCACGAAGGGAACATTTAAAGCGGTTGATGTCATGGAAGAAGTCGAGATGTCAAAATCAGACGTGGTGGGAATGGTTGGCTATTTTGACCCAATGATCGATGATATAAAAAAGCAATCGAAAGAACTATACATCTTTGAACAAGAGAGAATGCCGGAAACATTTTCACCTGAAAAGATACCGGAACTTCTTCCGAAATGTGACGTTCTACTCATTTCGGCTACGACAATAATGAACAGAACATACGATTCCATAATTAAATACGCGAAAACGAATAAAGTAGTTATACTTGGCCCTTCTACGCCAATATGCCCCGAAGCTTTTCCGGAAGTTAAGGTTTTCGGCGCAACAATTGTAACACCTGATGCAATCAAAATTGTCTACCATGGAGGAGGAACTAGAAATTTGTACAAAGAAAAAGCGGGGAAAAAAGTGACATTGGTGGTAAAAAACTGATGTCATCCTGAACCGATCATAGGTCATCCTGAACTTGATTCAGGATCTTATACTTGATTCAGCGTAGCAACTTGTTGCGTAAGTCATGCTGTACCTGATACATCTGATAGAGTCTTAAACCGACATGTCATCCCAGACTTGCTCCGGGATTTCATCCTTAGATTCCGGGTCAAGCTCGAGATCTTTGATAGGAGCAATTCATGAATTTATAAAGCTTGTTTTAAAAATCAAACATGAGATAAGTGAGGAAGGAGGCATCATGGAATTACTTGTGCCACTTAGAACCAACGATCTTGATATTGAAATAAAAACGATGGACAGTTTGAGAAAATATGTTAAATTTCTTGAAAAGTGGAATAATGTCCGTGCTCTCACATCAGTATCGGCAAGAGAAATTCCCTATGTCTTTGTGGTTGAACCCTTGCTGGCTGCTAAAGCACTTTCGGAATTTGTGAAGCCAGTGACGTGCATCGATATAGGAACCGGCTTTGGAAATCCAGGTGTGGCCATGTCAGCTTACTTCAAAGATACTCAATTTCTGTTAGTCGATTCATCTCAAAAGAAAACAGCTTTGCTCAGGAGTGCTCTTGATATGGCTGGAATCAAAAATGTTGAGGTGATAACAAAGCGAGTCGAGGAACTCGCTAAAACGCATAGCAATTCTTTTGATTTAGTTGTGTCAAGAGGTGTAGGCTCACTTGAAAAAGTGACCATGTATGCTAAGGATTTTGCTAAGCCTAACGGAGTTGTTGCAATATTCAAGGCACGGATTGATCAACAAGAAGCATCTGAAATAGGAAATGATCTGAAATTTGAACGTATTATTAATCTCAACGTTCTATACCCACTGAAAAAAGTTCACAGGTACGTAGTTGTGTACAGGAAGATGATCTGAGTTGAAATGGTATTTGATCGATTCAGGTGCTTTTAACGGAGAGCGCAATATGTCAATTGATCTCGCGATGATGGACACAGTACAAAACGGAACTCCCATTTTGCGTTTATATGAGTGGGATATTCCAACACTTTCACTTGGAAAGTTCCAAAATCTCGACGAAATAAACGTTGATTACCTGAAAAAAATGGGATTTGGTCTGGTAAGGCGTCCAAGTGGTGGGCGTGCCGTTCTTCATTATGACGAGTTAACTTATGCTGTCGCAGTCCCGGAATCCATGATGCCAAAAAGTATTATAAAGACTTACCTTGAAATTTCTAAAGCACTTGTGAAAGGATTAAACGCAATTGGATTAAACTGTGAGATCGCTAAAGAACATGTCAAAGAGAGATATACAAAATTTGCAGCGTGCTTTGCCACTACCTCTCTTCACGAGATAACAATAGATAGCAAAAAATTCATTGGAAGTGCACAAACACGCAGAAATGGAGTTGTTCTACAGCATGGCTCCATTCCGATGAAATGCCATTTCAATGAATACGCAAATAGCTTTAAAACAACACAAGAACAAGTAAAAATACTTGCCAAAAGGCTTGAAAAATCAACTACATGTGTTTCAAAGCACGTAAATGTTGGAATTGAAGATGTGAAAAATGCAGTTATTAATGGTTTTTGCAGCGTTTTCGGCGCGGAATTCGTGCCTTTTTACGAAGAGATAGATTGGAAAAAACACGTTATGGATGTGAAGATATGGGATTAAAACTTGTCGGAACCCCAATTGGAAATCTCTCAGACATATCTAAAAGAGCTTTAGAAGTTTTGAATGGAGTTGATGCAATATTGTGTGAAGATACGCGGCAAACAATAAAACTGTTGAATCACTACTTGATATCCAAAAAATTGATATCTTTTAATGATCGAAATTCGTCCAAAAAGATACCAAAGATCGTAGAAGAAATGAGGAAAGGTGCGGAGTATGCACTTGTCAGTGATGCTGGCATGCCAGTGATTTCTGATCCAGGACTGAAATTAGTTGATGTTTGCCACGAACAGCACATTCCAGTAGATGTTATTCCAGGACCGAGTGCTGTTGTGAGTGCTATAGCTGCAAGCGGTTTAAATGCTTCGCATTTTGTATTTTTAGGTTTCCTACCACGCGGATCAAAATTGCGTAAAGTCCTTAAAATAGTTTCCCAGCTCAACATGGCAACGGTTTTCTACGAATCTCCTTACCGATTAAAGGAAACTTTGAAGGAAATATGTAATATTTCACCTGCCTCAAGAGTATTTGTTGCTAGAGAGATGACAAAAGTACATCAGACCTTTTACAGAGGTTATCCTTGCGAGCTAACTGATATAGTAAAGCCAATTGGAGAAATGACTGTTGTTGTTGAATGGAAAAAAGAAAACAAAAATGTTAAGACCTGTTGACTTCATTGTTGAATTTTGTGTATAATGTTTCGTTGTAGTTTGTATTTTAAAAGCATCTACCAAGGGAGGCAGAAAAGATGGAAGCTCTGAAGGTCTCATCCAAGTCTAGACCGAATGCTGTTGCAGGTGCACTTGCTGGAGTATTGAGAGAAAATGGTAGAGCAGAAATCCAAGCGATCGGTGCCGGGGCTGTTAATCAGGCCGTAAAGGCAATTGCCATCGCGAGAGGATACGTTGCACCAAGCGGAATGGATCTGGTGTGCATTCCGGCGTTTGTGGACGTCGAGATTGATGGTGACACCAGAACTGCACTCAAATTTGCTATTGAACCCCGCAAGTAAACTAACAAAGTTTTGCGGTTGCAAAGCGCCCAAAAGGGCGCTCTTTTGATGTGTTTCACAAAGCGAATGAAGTTTTTAAGGTCTTGCTCTCACGCATAGGCGTTCAAATCAAGTAGGCCATGGCCGCTTAAATTGAAGACAATGACCTTTTTTTCTCCTGTTTGGGCCGATTCCTTTGCATATCGAATTACCCCAGCAATTGCATGACTTGTCTCCGGCGCTGGTATAATCCCTTCTGCGATGCCAAAGAGTTTTGCGGCATCGAAAGCTTCTTTCTGATCAATAGCTATTGCTTTTACTAACCCCTCGTGTATCAATCTGCTGATTATCGGAGCCGCACCATGGTATCTCAATCCCCCTGCGTGAATTGGTGGTGGAACGAAATCTTTTCCTAACGTGTACATTTTTAACAAAGGAGTTAATCCAGCCGAATCGCCGTAATCATAACGATATTCTCCTTTTGTAAGCGATGGACATGCTATAGGCTCACAAGCAACTATTTCTAACTTGTCGTTTTTCAACTTTTCCGGCATGAATGGGAGCGTGAAACCACCAAAATTGGATCCACCTCCAAAACAGCCAAGGAGAACATCTGGCTCTTCGCCAACTATGTCCATTTGCTTTTTTGTTTCCTCACCTATGATCGTTTGATGAAGCAAAACATGATCTAGTACGCTCCCCAAAGAGTAATTAACATTTTTAGATTTGAAAGCAAATTCAACAGCTTCACTTATTGCCATTCCAAGACTTCCAGTCGTGTTTGGATCTTTACTTAGAAACATTTTTCCATTTTCTGTTAAAGAGCTCGGGCTCGGATGGATTCTTCCACCAAAAAAGTTGACCATGCACCTTCTGAATGGTTTTTGTTCTAAGCTGACTTTTACCATGAAGACCTCAACATCCATATCGAGGATCTCAGTTGCATATGCAAGTGCGCTTCCCCATTGACCTGCACCTGTCTCAGTTGAGAGTTTGGTAACTCCTTCAACTTTGCTGAAGTAAGCTTGAGCAATAGCCGTGTTGAGTTTGTGACTTCCTGTCGGACTAACTGATTCGTTTTTGTAATAAATATGGGCCGGCGTGTTAAGCACACGTTCAAATCTTGCCGCACGTACAAGAGGAGTCGGTCTATAAATAGAGTACGCTTCACGAACCTCTCTGGGAATGGGAATTTCCCTTTCCAAAGTCATTTCTTGCTCTATCAACTGTTTGGGAAAAATTGCACCCAATTTTTCTGGCTCCATTGGCCTATTCGTTTCTGGATCCAAGGGTGGATCAAAACTGAACGGTAGATCGGCCTTAACGTTGTACCAGTATTTTGGTATGTCTTCATCCTTCAGATACACTCTTCTTTCCATTGTTACCACCTCCTATTTGATATGAAAAAGCCGGGGACTCTCTTAATAGAATCCCCGGCATTCTGGCTTTTGACATCAATTAAAAATACGCATCAAGTACGGCCAAAATACCGGTCGTACCACCACCACACATTGTTTTCAGAAGAACTTCGAAATTTCGGAGCTATTTTCATTCTTTTACCTCCTCTGGTGAGTGCGGCAGGGATTGAACCTGCGACCTCTTCCGCGTCAAGGAAGCGCTCTCCCACTGAGCTACGCACTCAACACCA
>Ga0256840_1000225_pt1 | contig 55446 bp, 54 predicted proteins | sample 355202metaG_FD_185969 | JGI IMG/M metagenome (GOLD analysis project Ga0256840, IMG submission 185969) | Hydrothermal vent microbial communities from Mid Atlantic Ridge, Atlantic Ocean - 355-202 | ecosystem: Environmental > Aquatic > Marine > Hydrothermal vents | place: Atlantic Ocean: Mid...
CCACTTTGAGTTATAATAAACAACTTCTAATTGAACCCCCCCCCTTTACCTTTTATTACGCTTAATATTTCTTACGTACAATCATTCTTTATTGAACTCTACATTATCTTGTTTACTTTTTAGCATCGAACACTATTAAATAAATTTAATTATATTATTCATCAATCTTATTTATATAGATCTATTAAAATCAGAATTAAAACTTTAATTATTGTCATTATTTTTAAGATTAAGTATATGTTTAGTATATGGGGAATAAACTGTAAAAGTGGTATCTTATAGATAAACATAAAATTAAGGAGTAAATATGAAGACTATTATTAGAGCATCGATTGTTGCAACTATGGCACTTTCTGTAGTAAGTGGAACGGTATTGAGTGATAAGTTGAGTACACTTGAACTTGAATTGGAAGATCTTAAAAATCAAGTTGAAAAGCAAAATAAGAAACTTAATAAAGTTAAGGCACATGATGCTAATGATAATATTAAATGGGGTGTTGACTTTAGAACAGCCATAGATAATATTAATTATGATTTAGCTAATGGAGAGAGTGCTGGAAAAAGTGACTTAATGTCTATGAGATTATGGCTAAATATGGAGTTTGCTCCAGATGAAAAAAACATATTTAAAGGACAACTTTCAATGAACAAAGCCTTTGGTGCTGACTTTGGAAGTCCTAACAATAGAAACTTTAGCCTTGGTGGACAATTTGACTGGACAGGAAATGAAGCACTTACTGATACTTCACTTAAGGTTAGACAAGCATATTGGCTTTATTTAGGGGATACATTTTTTGGTGCTGACATACCTTGGACTTTTTCTGTAGGACGAAGACCTTCTACAAATGGATTTTTAGCGAACCTTAGAGATGATGATACTGCTGCTTCTCCATTGGCTCATGTGATTAATGTAGAATTTGATGGACTTAGCTCTAAATTAGATCTTTCAAATATTACAAATATACCTGGAATGAGTATAAAACTTTGTATGGGGCAAGGCTCTACAAATGCACAACCACTATTTGAGACTCCAACGCCATATGCAAATGGTGATTCAAGTGGGATTGAGGATATATCACTTGCAGGATTTATTTTTGAACCTTATAATGATGGACAATTTATAGTGAAGTCTACTTGGTATAAAGCATTTGATCTTCCAGGCATGGATATGAATCAAGATGGTTCACCTACAGAATTTAGACAATTTGGAGATATGCAAGGTGCAGCACTTTCTATACTTATTGATGGATTAACTGAAGATGGCTATTTTTCTGATGCAAAAATGTTTGGTTCATTTGCTTGGAGTAAGACCGATCCTAAAATAGGAAATAGTATGTTAGGATCTTCTGAGAGTGAAACAGGAACATCCTATTGGGTTGGGACACAATTACCAGTAACAGAGAGTGGTGTATTGGGTCTTGAATTTAATCATGGTAGCCAATATTGGAGACCATTTACTTATGCTGAAGACACAATGATAGGCTCTAAAATAGCTGCACGAGGAGATGCTGTAGAGGCATATTTTACATATCAATTAACTGATGCACTTTCTGCTCAAATTAGATATACTAAAATTGATTATGATTACACAGGAAGTAATGGGTTCTTTGGGAACTATTCTGGAAATTCTGTAAAAATATCTGATATAAAATCTGGTGCAGAAATATTTGATCAAATGGTACAATCAGGGGTAATACAAAGTCAAGATCAAGCAGGGATTGTAGGAGATTTGATGGGAGCAGGACTTACACAAGAACAGGCAGAAGGAGTATTGATAGCTAAAGGAATGTCTTCTCAGGTTGTTGAATCAGCACAAAATTTAAGATTTTATATTAGATATAGATTCTAAAATATTTGATGAAGGGATTTATCCCTTTTATCGATTTTCATACAATATACAAATAGCTCACTTTTCTTCTTTACACTATTTAAGGTATTTAGTGAAAAGAAGTTTGGTGTAATTGTGTATAGACATAGATATAAGAGAAAAGGATTACTATGAAACAACTAATTAAAGGCTTGTTATTCACATTATGTGTATCAATGGGTTTGATGGCAGGAGAAACTAAATCAGTAAATGATGTAAAGCTTGAAAATACTACAACATTTCAGACAGATATAGCTACACAGGATGTACAGATATTTACAGCTGATAATACAGATGGGAAAATAACCCCTAAAAGTATAGAAGAGGCTTTTGAGAAAGAAGGATTTTTTATCTCTGAGCATAGAGATATGAATGCTCCATTTATAGCAACATTTAAAGAAACTAGTTTTGAGGTATATAATCTTTTTACTGTATATAGAAAAGATACGGTACGTAACTTAGCAGTAAAATATCCTGAAATAGGACTTTTTACACCTATGAGTATGTCAATTTATGTTAAAAAAGGTTCGAAGACTATCTCTATAGCATTTTTGTCTGCGAGTGCAAGTGCTAGAATGATGAATATACCTAAAGACAATAAAGAGATAGTAGCTCTTGGTAAGTCTATTGCTACCGCACTTCATACAGCTATGCCAAAAGGTGCACTAGAGACGGTGAAGTATAAAATGAAAAAACCTACGGGTGATCTCATAGCTAGGGCAACACTTGAAATAGCAGAAGATGCAGACTGGGAAGATGTGAAAGATGATTTCCAAATGGAATTTGAGGGCTCACTCGCTCCTAGTGGTTTTATATTGGCGGGGTTCACTGACTTAGGGTATGATTTTGAAGAGAATAATATTACAGCATACAACTATTATGATACATATTCTATTTGCAAGCTAGAAGTCATTTATGTGGTTGCAAAAACACATCCAGAAGCAGGAGCATTTGCACCTTGTTCTGTATACATGTATCAGAAAAAAGATGATAATAAAATGCATATGGCATTCCCATCTGTATATAAGTGGATATCAGCTATGGGGATAGAAGATAAGGCATCTATAGATGTGCTTATGAGTGCACAAAAAGATTTTGAAAGTATTTTAAAAAAACTGACTAAAAAATAATCTTAACTATTACATGTAAATGTTATCACCTTGGGTGATAACACCTTCTTGTAACACCTTTGCAAAAATCCCCCTATCCTTTTTCAGTAGTTTGGGTAGCTGTTCATCTATAGATGAAAGGTGATTACAGATAGTACAGTATTGACTAATCTCAAGTAGTACATTTTGACCTACTTTGAATTGTGCTCCAGGCTTTAAATGGTAGGGATTAAAATCTATAAGTATATTTTCTCCTAGTGTTCCGTATTGTGCAGTGATATTGTGTTGTTTCATAAGCGTGTAACTATCTTTTGAGGTCATAAGTATGGATCTTTGGATATCTTTATTATAAAACTTGTCTTCTTTAATGCCAAATGCATTAAGTCTTAGCGATTTTTTAGGTATACGTGTAGAATATCCTTGTTTAGATATAAATAGCTGAATTACTTTACCAATTATTTTCAAATACTACTCCTTCTTAAATTAGGGGATTACATCTTGAAAATTGTATCATAAAAGACTATAGGAAACTCGATATCTCTTTCTTTACTTTTAAAATAAAGTATTTTTATTTAATATATAATATTTATATATTTGATATATATATATGATATATGTTGATGGTAAATTTAAGAAAGAAGAGTAAATGTGGTTAAATTTAGGTATTAATTAATACTTTTAGTTAATTCCTATATACTTAAGGAGATGATATTTTAGTCAGTTTAAAATTAATCAAGGAGGAAAAATGAATAATATAGATAATATATCTAAAAAAGAACTCGAAGTTATTGCTGAAGTATCAGAGCAAGCATCAAGAAGAAACTTTTTTAAGAAAACAGCAGTCTATTCTGTAAGTGCATTAGCAGCAGCAAGTGTTGTGGGACCTACTAGTATAAAGGCAAATGAACATATAAAGGCAAACCCAGAGGATGATCCCCATATCATGGAAGAGAAGCCATGGGCACTTAAGTGGGGTGATGATGTTACTGTAAATTTATATGGACAGCCTTCTCCCTATGAACATAAAGTAACAAGAAGAACAGCAGAGATATTGTCATCAGGAAATATGCGAGCGTCTATTGCTGTATCTCCCATACAGGATTTAAGTGGTATTATCACTCCTAACGGTCTCTTTTTCAATAGACATCATGGTGGTACACCGACGATTGATCCAAATCAACATAGGCTTATGATACATGGACTTGTTGAGAAACCAATTGTTTTAACAATGGAGCAATTAAAAAAGTATCCTAATGTATCTAGAATTCACTTTCTTGAATGTCCAGCAAATGGAGGACCAGAATGGAGAGGCCCTCAATTTAACTCTATTCAATTTGCAAAAGGATTTATGTCTTGTGCTGAGTGGACAGGAGTATATATAAAAGATATCCTCAAAGATTTAGGACTTAAACCTGAAGCACAATGGATGCTTGCGGAGGGTAATGATGCTTCTCATATGGGAAGAACTATTCCTGTAGATAAAGTACTAGATGATGCGATGATTGTTTGGGGACAAAATGGTGAAGCATTACGTCCTGAGCAAGGATATCCCATAAGAATTGTTGTGCCAGGTTGGGAAGCTAACTTATGTGTGAAGTGGCTGAATAGGCTAGAATTTAGTGCAGAGCCATTTTATGCGAAGGAAGAAACTTCTAAGTATACGGCACTGAAACATACAGGAAAAGCAATACAGCATTTCTATGCAAATGAAGTAAACTCTGTTGTGACCTCTCCATGTCCTGAGAAACCATGGTCTGATATTAAGGTTGGAGAAATGATAGAGATAGAAGGCTTGGCATGGTCTGGTATGGGTACGATTACAAATGTTGATATATCTTTTGACGGTGGAAAAAACTGGGTAGAAGCATCACTTAAAGGTTTAGTGTTAGAAAAAGCTTGGACTAGATTTTCACTTATGCATAAGTATACCGGTAAACCAATGTTACTTAGTTCACGTGCAAGTGATGATGCAGGGCATATCCAGCCTTCTGTCAAAAATGAAAGAGCTGCAGTAGGAATAGAAGGCGTATATCATAGAAATGCAATTCATACGTGGGAAATAGATGCAAAAGGAGAGGTGACAAATGTGCAAATCTTATCATAAAAAAATTGTGTTAGCTACGATGTTCTCATCATTTGTATTTTTAGGTACAGCTATATCAGCTGAAACGATGAATACAAAAGGGTTTACAGATAGAGAGATAAATGCTGTAGGTTCTGCAAAAGCACTTGTCTCGGATAGTGTTAAGAAAACCTATGAGCATAATGGAAAACTTGTTGTTGATGGTGGTGTAGTGTACCCTATAGTAAATGGAAAAACAGGTGCTTATCATGTAAATGAACAGGCACATAAAACGGCATTTAATAAAGGTAAAGTTGCAACAAAAAATGAGCAAAAAGCGTGGGATATTGATGTCATGCCAGATGGGACAGGACTTCCTGAAGGTTCTGGATCTGTTGAACTAGGCGATGAAATATATGAAGAGAAGTGTATTTCTTGTCATGGTGACTTTGGTGCTGGTGCCGGTCTCTACCCGAGACTTACTGTAGGTAATGCCTATGAACTACAAAAGACACTGAAAAATCAGCGTGTTGAACCTGATAGTGATGGACCGCAACGTGCATTTGGCTCATATTGGCCATATGCGAGTACATTGTGGTGGTATATTAAGACAGGAATGCCTCACCAAGCACCTATGTCTTTAACTACGGAAGAAGTGTATGCCCTTTCTGCTTATATTCTTCATGTTAATGAAATGAAAATAGATGGTGAGGAAGTAGATGAAGATTATGTATTAGATAGAGAGAAGTTCTTGAAAATAGTGATGCCTAATGTGGATGGTTTTGAGCCAAAAATAAATGGAACTAAAGGTCAAGATAATGCACGTGAATACTTTAATAATCCATTAAATTATGGTAATGGTGTGCGATGTATGAAAGATTGTTTTGAAGGTGAACCCAAAGTACAGCGTATCAAGTTTGCATTGACAGATTTTAGTCCACCATTATCTTCAGAAAAGGTATTACCAGAAGTAAAAGAAGAAAAGGATGTGCATCCAGGTAAAAGTAATTATGAGGCATCTTGTGCAGTGTGTCATGCAACAGATGCGATGGGTGCTCCAGCAGTGGGAGATAAAAAAGCTTGGGAAGCTACACTTAAAAAAGGTCTTGATGCAGTGATTGCCAATACTATGAGCGGTGTAAATGGCATGCCACCAAGAGGAGGCTCATCATTAAAAGATGAAGAATTAAGAGAGGTTGTTGACTATATGATAGAGTCTTCTAAATAAGTTAAGATTATCACAATTATTACACAAAAAATAGTTATGATAAAATATGAGGATGAGAGGTTATTCTCTATTCTATTTAAAAACAAAAAAGGAAAACAAATGAAGAAAAGTATTTTAAGTCTTGCTACGATAGTAGCAATGACAGTAAGTCTTAGTGCTACAGATTTTAGAGCAGAAAAGCCAGACGCCTGGACAGCAAAAGATGTACCATCGGCGATTAAAGCACTTTATGGTGAGATTGCTCCATCTGAGGGCGAGATTAAACTAAAAGCTCCAAAAGTTGCAAGCAATGGCGGAGCGATACCCGTTTCAGTGAAGACTGACATACCTGCAAAATCGGTGGCTATTTTTCAAGATGCAAACCCAGAAGCTACTGTAGCAGTATTTGGTGTGCCAGAAGGTACAAATGCTGATTTTGCTATGAAAATTAAAATGAAAAAGTCTGGTTCGATTACAGCAATTGTTGAAGGCAAAGACGGTAAATTTTACTCTAAGAAACTTACATTAGAAGTGGCACTTGGTGGATGTGAAGGTTAATCCCTTTACTGTTATTGAACTATTAAAAAAGGAATAAGCATGAAAAAATTAATTTTAGTACTTACAAGTATGGCACTTGTAGCGACATCGGCAATGGCAGAAGCTCCTGCAGTAGCAGCTCCAACAGAAGTAAAAATGAAAATAAAAGCAAAAGAGAAAGCAGGTGTAGTAAAAGCCAAAGTTTCTATCTCTCATGATATGCTTACTTATGATCAGGCAAAAAAGAAAGGGGTTGAGGCAAACTTTATTACTCATATTACTGGTACAGTCGGTGACAAAGTTGTTTATGATGTATCAACTAGTCAGTTTTTGTCTAAAAACCCATTGGTTAAATTTTCATTTGCAGGCAAAAAAGGTGATGAATTGAAAATCACATATACGCAACTTAAGGGTGAAAGATTTTTTGCATCTAAAAAGATTAAATAATTAATCAAAGTATTTTATTTTGAACTATACTGCTTAGGCGGTATAGGGATTTATTATAGATGAATATCTAATGGGGTATTTTTTATAATAAAAATTTGCGTGTATCTAAAGAGATTCGTTCAGTTTAAACCAATGTATCACTTCTCTATGGAGTGTAGATTCTTTTCTTTTTTTAAAATGTGCATTTAAGTCAAATTCTTCTTGCCCGTAATTGTATTTATATTCTTTGATAAATGCTCTATAAAGAGACTCTTTAATAGCAGTTATCTCATAATGCACTTTATGGTAAATTTCATTACCTAAGTTTTTTTCTTCTCTGGAAATTTCATTGAGGTTAATACTTGCATATCGGTTCTCTTCATTTTGAGTCATATTCATCTCAACATAGGCACGCATAGAGGCAAACATATGTTCCAATTGTGTGATTGGTATATCAGAAGGTAAAATAATAGTTGCTAAGGATTGAGTGTATCCCCATGCACCATTTATGGGTAATTCTGTATCAAAGGCAGTCTTGATAATCTTTTTTAGGTCATCTTCTGAAGAGAGTTTTGTAAAAATTGACATAGATTAGAGACCAGCTTCCTTGATAGCTTCTGTTTTTGCATGTGATAGGAGTGGATCAAACACAAGTTTAAGATTTCCATTATTCATAATGTCATCTAATGCGTATAGGGTGAGTCCTATGCGATGGTCAGTTAGTCTATTTTGTGGGTAGTTATAGGTACGTATCTTTTCTGACCGTGCACCTGATCCTACTTGAAGCTTTCTTTGGCTTGATGATTCGTCTAGTTGTTTTTGAAGCTCTGCTTCATAGACTCGGGCTTTAAGTACTTTCATTGCTTTGGCTTTGTTTTTATGTTGTGATTTTTCATCTTGTATGGCTGCTACTATACCTGTAGGGATATGTGTTAGACGTACAGCGGAGTCTGTTGTGTTGACAGATTGACCACCGCATCCACTTGAACGGTAGGTATCCATTTTGATTTCGTTTGGTTTAAGATCTATTTCTACATCATCTACCTCAGGAATGACTGCTACTGTGATAGCTGAAGTATGGACTCGTCCTTGGGTTTCGGTATCTGGAACACGTTGTACACGATGTATGCCTCCTTCATATTTAAGTAGGGCGTAAACATTGTTTCCAGATATTTGAGCAATAAGTTCTTTATACCCACCTGCTGTGCCATCTGAAGATGACATGATTTCTATCTTCCATCCAACTTGTTCTGCATAACGTGAGTACATACGAAAAACATCTGCGACAAATAATGCTGCTTCATCACCTCCCGCACCTGCACGAAGTTCTAAGAGTATATTTTTATCATCATTTTTATCTTTGGGCAGCATGAGAACTTTTATTTCAGCTTCTAGTGCAGGAAGGATAGGTTCTAGCTCTGAAAGTTCCTCTTTGGCTAAATCTCCAAGTTCAGCATCACCTAAAAGTTCTTTATTCTCAGTGATTGCATCGGCTGTTTCTATGTATAGGGTTGCTTTCTCTACTAAGTCATTTAGCCCTGATTGTTCTTTGCTTAAGTCGGTCATACGAGAGATATCTGAAGCTATGTCTGGGGAAGAGAGGAGTCTTGTGATTTCGTTATGTCTGTCTATAAATGGTTGTAGTTTTTCTTTAAACATAGGGTGACTTTATGTTGGATTTTAAGAGAATTTTAGCAAAGTGAGTTAACTTTGACAAGTTGAATGAGCTTACCTAGCTTATAATTTCTAGGTAAGTGGTGAAAATGCAGATTTACTTATGCTATTGCATTTACCATTTTATGTAAACGACTTACTTTTCGTGCAGCTGTAGTTTTTTTAAGAAACCCTTTGCTTACAAGTGAATGGATACTTTTGTTTGCTGTTGCAAAGGCAGTAGTCGCTGCAGCTTTATCTGAAGCTTCTACTGCTTCATGAACTGCTTTAACAATATTTTTAATTCTTGTTCTGTAGTATCTATTTCTCTCTGTTTTTTTAGCTGTTACTAAAATACGCTTTTTTGCTGACTTATTGTTTGCCATAATTTTTCCTTATCTTCAATGTATTGTAGGTATATGTTATCACATTAATTAGTGAATAAATAGTCCGCGAATCATATCTAAAAATAGATTAAAGAATTATTAATGCAGAGTTTCATTGTTATATTAAATATTTTTGGTAAAATTAGAGGGAATTAATATAGTTAAGGAAATATAGTGGAACTTTTTGGAACAGATGGTGTACGTGGGAAGGCAGGTAAAAAAATTTCTGCAATGAGTGCTATGCGTTTAGCGATGGCTACAGGTATTTATTTTAAGCAGTTTTCAAGAACGAAAAAAATTCTTGTAGGTAAAGACACAAGACGTAGCGGCTATATGATTGAAAATGCTATTGTTTCAGGGTTAACTGCTGTTGGTTTTGATGTGATTCAAATTGGTCCTATGCCAACACCTGCTATTGCTTTTTTAACAGCAAATATGCGTTGTGATGCAGGTATAATGATATCGGCATCTCATAATCCTTATTATGATAATGGAATTAAGTTTTTTGATTGGTTTGGTAATAAGTTAAATAAAGATAGAGAGCGAGAGATTGAGGCAATCTATAATAATGATGCGTTGATTGAATCATCGCAAGTCGTTGAAAAGGATATAGGAAAATCAAAGCGTATTGATGATGTTATAGGTCGATATATTGTACATATAAAAAACTCCTTTCCTCGAAGGTTAACTTTATGGGGAAAACGTATTGTTATTGATTGTGCAAATGGTGCAGGATATATAGTTGGTCCTACTGTTTTGAAAGAATTGGGTGCTGAAGTTATTGTAATAGGAGCAAAGCCAGATGGCTTTAATATTAATGAAGGATGTGGGGCAATGCACCCTGATAATCTTGCAAAAGTAGTACTTGATAAACGTGCAGATATAGGTATTGCTCTTGATGGTGATGCAGATAGGTTGGTATTAGTGGATGAAAAGGGTGAAGTGATTGATGGAGATAAACTCATGGGCGTCCTTGCAGTGTATCTCAATAATCAAGGGCTGCTTAAAGGAGAGGGCATGGTTGCAACGGTTATGAGTAACCAAGGACTTGATGAGTATTTGACTTCCAATAAGCTTAAGCTACTTAGGTCACCTGTTGGAGATAAGCATGTTGTTGATATGATGCAAGAAAATGATATGAATTTTGGTGGTGAACAGAGTGGGCATGTGATATTTTCAGATTATGCAAAAACAGGAGATGGACTTTCTTCAGCTTTGCAGGCACTTGCATATTTAGTAAAGACAGATAAAAAAGCAAGTGAAGTTTTTAACCCTTATGAGTCTTATCCTCAACTCTTAGTAAACCTTTTAGTAGATGAAAAGAAACCATTAGAGAAGATAGAAGGACTAGATAAGTTAAAAGAGAAAATTGAAAGTCAGGGGATGAGACATTTGTTCCGTTATTCTGGAACAGAGAATAAAATACGTCTTTTGCTTGAAGGGAAAAATGAAGTATTGTTAGAAAAGATGATGGATGAGTGTAAGACTTTTTTTAAGAGTGTATTGGCTTAATGCGAAATTTTTTTATTTTTTTTCTTGTGTTGCTTGGAACATTCATTATAGATCAAAATATTAAAACTCTTTTTGTTGATGGTTATTACCGAGCAGGTGAGTGTATAAATCTAGAACTACACTACAATAAAGGTGTGGCATTTTCAATGTTTTCATTTTTGGGTCCTTATTTAAAATGGATACAGGTGACATTAATTGTAGGAATCCTTCTTATAATCTTTAAGGAGGGGTATTTAAAGCGTTATGCTTTTCCTGCGGGGTTATTGGTAGGTGGGGCATTAGGAAATGTCTATGATAGATTTATCCACGAAGGGGTGGTAGACTATGTTGCTTGGCATTGTGGATTTAACTTTGCTGTATTTAATTTCGCTGATGTTGCTATAGACTTAGCATTTGTAATCATCATAGTGATGGTGTTTTTCTTCCCAGAAAAAGAGAAAACCGAGATTAAATGAAAATAATATTTGTTCTTTTTTCGTTCTGTCTATTTCTTGAGGCAGGCGTTTCTCCAATCAATATAGCTCCTAAACTCAAAGATAACCATTTTATGGGCATTAAAATCCTAGATCAAAAAGAACTTTTCTATGATAACATTCAGGGTGTAAAATTTGCTGAACTTTCTGATGTAACTTATGATAAGAAGACACATATTTTATATTTTGTAGGGGATAAAGGATCTCTTTTTTCTTTTCGGGCATACTTCGGGGAAAAGATAGATGTTCTTAAACCATTACGAGCAAGTAGGTTGAAAACTAAAAAGGGAAAAAAGTTTAAAAAATGGAAAAGAGATAGTGAAGGACTAACGCTTGATGGGAAAGGTAGATTAATAATCTCTTTTGAAGGTCAAGCAAAGATAGCATGGTTTCATAAAAATAGCAAGAAGTATGGAAGTCTTATCAAAAAATATCCATTACAAAAAGCTTTACGTAATGGTAAAAACTACAGAAGTAGAAATAAATCTTTAGAAGCACTTTCTTGGCACAGAAAATATGGCTTACTTACGGCAACAGAGTGGCCTTTAAAAAAATATGATAAAAAACAACAGACTATCTACGCACTTTCTGGAAAAAAATGGCATTTTACATCTGAGCCTGAAAGTAGAAGTGCTGTTGTTGCTATGGAGGTAATGGACGATGATAATATACTTATCTTAGAACGATCCTATACAGGGTTGCTGGAACCATTTATCATCACATTAAAGAAAGTTAACATTAAGCAGTGCAAAAAAAAGATGTGTTCGACAAAGGTGCTGGCAAAGATGAACAGTCATAAGGGATGGGATATTGATAATTTTGAAGGTCTAGCCAAAGTAGGAAAGAATCGCTATGTAATGGTGAGTGACAATGGGGATAATTTTTATCAAAAAACATTACTTATTTATTTTGAAATACTTTAAATTACCATATTAATATCATTATTATCTTCAAAAAATTTGAATATTTTGTTTCTCTCTTCTTCACTCTCTACTATACATGAAGCATTGTAGGTTGTAAACTTTCCTGTTTTGGACACATTCCCTAGAGAGCATAAATGTTCTTTTTCTCCCATGACTTCTTTGATACAAGCCAAGAGTTTATCTTTATCTTTGCCTATAATTTTAAATCCCCATTTTGTAGGGTAGTCTATGTCTGGCTTGGTTTTGCATGACTCATCTAAAATAAGCTTTTCATTTTTGTCCATTATCTTTTCCTTATCTGTTAAAGTCGCCAGAGTTTCCACCTGACTTATGTTCTAGCTGTACATTTCTGATAATCATACCTTTGTCTATGGCTTTGAGCATATCGTAAATAGTTAGCAGTCCTATACTTACTCCTGTGAGTGCTTCCATTTCAACACCTGTCTTGCCATTAAGTTTGGTAGTGATGGTGAGTTTAAAGCCTGGAAGGTCGGGCAGTTCTTCTATGTCTGTTTTGACTGAAGTTATCATCAGTGGGTGACACATAGGGATGAGTGTAGAGGTTTGTTTTGTGGCTTGGATGGCTGCTATGACGGCTGTTTGTAGTACAGGTCCTTTTTTTGCTGTGTTTGTTACGACAGTATCAAATGCAGGCTGACCTACTTCTATGATGCCAGAGGCTGTAGCACTACGTGAGGTTATTTGTTTATCCCCGACATCAACCATTTTGGGTTTGTTATTTTCATCTAGATGGGTTAAATTCACGTAAATACCTTGTGATAATTTTATATATTTTAGCATAAATTCATAAAAAATTATTTTTTGACGTAAAAAATAATAAAAAACTTGACTTTAATCATCATAATGGATATTATGATGAAAAATTATATAAAGGTTTCTTATGGTTTATGCTTATATGAGGCAGATTCCAGGCTTTGATAATCTGGTCTTGCAGAAAAATGATATATTGGCATTTTCTCATTATAAAAATATTGATGTAGGGCAAGAAGTAGTTGAGTATGCAACAAAAGATTTACCTATTGATAAACGAAAAGATTTTGAAAAATTTCTAAAATCTTTATCTTCGGGTAGCTTCACTCTTATGGTTTCTTCTCTGTCTATATTGAGTACTAGAGTAGATGAATTGGTAAAAATCATCAATTGTATATTAAGTCATGAAGTAGACTTGTGGATATGTGATATAAATTTACTCATCAATAGGGATAGTCGGATGAGAGAGGTGTTTCCTGTGCTTGAAGAGCAACGAAATAAACCAAAAGAGAAGTTGCAAATAGGACGCCCAAAAGGTAGCAAATCAAGTTCTAAATTTGATATATATCATGGGGAAATCATGACCATGCTTTCACGACATAAAACGGTAAGTGCTATTGCTAGAACTTTAAATGTTAGCCGTTCTTCTTTAAAGGATTATATTGAATCAAGAGAGTTAAAAAGCTTAGTAAGTAGTATTGGAAGAGCAGCAGAAGGCTTAGAAGGTAAAGAGGTGGATAATATTATTTTGATTTGTCCTTTTGAAGAAGAAGCTAGAGAAATGGAGAGGATATCATAATGGAAGCAGCAACAATATCAGAAAAAGAAATTCAAAAACCTAAAAAAAATAAGATTAAAGAGTATTTAAAAGGATGGGTTCCGTATAGAATAAAAAGATACTGGGCATACGTAGTAGCGACTGCAGTAGCACTTTTAATGCCTTGGGTTACTATAGGAGGAAATCATCTGTTTTTACTCTCTTTTGACCAAAAGAAATTACATTTAGCTGGTGTATCATTTGATATGCAAGAACTTTATCTTATGCCATTTTTACTTATGCTCCTTTTTTTAGGTATTTTTGCTGTGACTGCTGTTGGAGGAAGAGCTTGGTGTGGATGGGCTTGTCCTCAGACCATCTTTAGGGTGATTTATAGAGATGGGATAGAAACAAAGTTACTGGGGTTACGTAAACGTATAAAAAACAAACAAAAAGACCCAGATATGTCAAAAATGGAGAACAAAATAAAGTATGTCATAGCAATATTACTTTGGTCACTACTAGCTTTGCTTGCATCTGCAAATTTTTTGTGGTTTTTTGTGCCACCTGAAGACTTTTTTTCTTATTTGGCTAATTATTCTGAGCATATGGTTTTGGTAAGTATGTTTTTAGGTGTGGCTTTGTTTATCATCGTAGATGTGGTTTTGATAAAAGAAAACTTCTGTATATATATCTGTCCTTATAGCCGTGTGCAGTCTGTGCTGTATGATGATGATACGATTATGGCAGTCTATGACCCTAAGCGTGGAGGTGAGATTTATGAAGGGCATGGCTATGAAAGAGAGAAAAAATTTACAAAACAAAAAGAGTTATTAAAAGTAGACACGTCTGCTGAATGTACGACTTGTGAGTCTTGTGTAACTGTATGTCCTACACATATAGATATACGTAAAGGATTACAGCTTGAATGTATCAATTGTTTAGAATGTGTAGATGCATGTACCACAGTAATGGGGGCACTTGGTAAGCCATCACTTGTACGTTGGTCATCAGAAAAAGAAGCGGTTAAGCATGAAGGGAAAACAAACTACTTTAGAGGAAAGGTTCTTGCGTATTTTGGGGTACTTTTGGCTGTGCTTATAGCACTTTTTGTGATGGGAAGTAAAAAAGAACATATGTTGCTTGATATTAATAAATCACCTAGGCTTTATAAAATACTTGATAATGGTGTAGTTCAAAATGACTATATTTTTATGTTTGCCAATACTGATAGTAAAAAGCATACATATTATTTTGAAATTGTAGAAAATGATAAGATTAAAATCTTAAGACCTTCTGAACCTTTTACTATAGGTGCGGGTAAGAAAAAGAAAAAAGTAGTTGTGTTAGAAGCACGGGAACCATTAGTAAATAATATAGATAAAGATACACCTGTAGCTGTAAAAATCATAGCATATGCAGTGGATGATAAAGAGAATATTGTAATCAGCAGACAGGCTGTATTTATGTATCCAAAAGCAGATTTATTAAAAAAATAGGAAATAAAATGGAACCAAGACTAGAAGATTATAATGGTAAAGAAAGTAAGGAAAAACGTTTAACAGTTTATAGTGTTATTCTCTCTGGCCTATTTATTGGGGTATTTTATGGCATTATTGCATCAAGGGCAAGTGTTTTTGGTCTACTGATAGAGGGAGAAAACATAGGGATTATAAAGTATAAAGGACTCTAGGATGAAAAAGGTTTTGGTTTTAGGTGGAGGGTTTTCGGGGCTAGAAGCAGCCATTTATTTACGAAAAAATAAGTTAGATGTAACGCTTGTAAGTGATAGAGATTATTTTTATATTTATCCTACGTCTATATGGATACCTACGGGACAAGTTACAAAAGAAGATGTTTCTGTTCCTCTTGATAAATTAGCAATGAAGCATGGGTTTAAATTAATCGTTGATCCTGTAACAAAGCTAGAGGCAAGTATAAAAAAAGTTACACTTAAAAGTGGGCGAGTGTTAGATGATTTTACTTATATAGTGCTAGCACTGGGTCAAGATAAGCTACTACATAAAGGTGTAGAACATACGCTTTCTATCTGTGGTAAACCTGAAGATGCAACACTCCTTTATGAAAGGCTTGATGCCTTAATAGCGAAAGGGAAAGGAAAAATTGCCATAGGATTTGGAGGAAATCCTATAGATAGTTCTGCTGTACGTGGCGGTCCTGCTTTTGAGCTACTTTTTAATATTGATACTTATCTTAGAAAAAGAGGTGTACGGAATACTTTTGAATTGACATTTTTTGCACCTATGGAGAAACCTGGTCAGAAATTAGGGGATAAAGTACTTATCATGATGGATAACATGTTTAAAAAACTTCAAATAGATAAAAAAGTAGGTGTGAAAATTACACAGTTTACTAAAGAGGGTATTATTTTTGATGATGGGGTTCAGATAGAATCTGATTTAACAATGTTTATTGCTGCAGGAACAGGACATAGTGCTTTAAAAGAGTCTGGATTACCTTTAAGTGATGCAGGATATATTATGACAAATGAGTATAATGAAATAGAAGGGTATCAAGGTATGTATGCTATTGGTGACTCTGCGTCTCTTTTGGGACCTCAGTGGAGAGCCAAACAAGGACATGTTGCTGAGGCTATGGCAAAGAATGTTGCCTATAATATAAATGCTCATATGCAAAATATATATTCTAAAGAGAGCTATATGCAATATCTTACTATCTTATGCATAATGGATACGGGAAATGGTGCTGCATTTGTTTATCGCAATGATAAAGGTGGAAAAATAATACCTATGCCTATTGTTGGGCATTGGATAAAAAAAGCTTGGGGATGGTATTGTAAAAATTCGAAACTTGGAAACATACCAAGGATACCAGGACTTTAAATATAAGGGAAGGGAAAGCTTTATCCTAATTAAGACAAACTTTATCCTAATTAAGACATAATACGTTTACTTAAATACTAAAAGGAAATGAAATGGCAACAGTAACATTTAAAAATGACATCGTATGTAACCTAGGCGGAACAGAAGTAAACGTAGGGGATACAGCACCTGTAGTTACAGTAGTAAATTGTGACCCAATGCTTCAAGATGAGCAAATAGGGGGAGAAGGTAAAGTGCAACTTGTAGTAGCTGTTCCTTCACTAGATACAGGTGTTTGTGATGCAGAGACTAGAAGGTTCAATAAAGAAGCAGCGAATCTTGATGGTGTTGAAGTGATCACTGTATCTATGGACCTTCCTTTTGCAGCAGCAAGATGGTGTGGTGCAGCAGGCATTGAAAATATTAAAGTATGTTCAGACTTCAGAAATAAAGACTTTGCAAATGCCTATGGAGTACTTTTAGCAGATGGCCCTTTGGCGGGTGTGACTGCAAGAGTGATTTTTGTTGTGGGGAAAGATGGAAAAATTACATATAAACAAGTAGTTCCAGAAATTACAACAGAACCAAATTATGAAGAAGCTATTGTGGCAGCTAAGGCAGCACTCTAGTATTCAGTTCAAAATCCTTTTGGATTTTGAAGATCTATCCTTCTACTCTTTTACATAGTTTTCGCTACAATCACAGAATGTATATACTCAATAAAATTTTTATTAAAATTTCTCTCTTTTTTTTTATATCACTGTTTTCATCAGGATGCAACTCTCCTAGTGTGAGCACAGATAGATATAATCTTGAGGAATGTAAATCAGAACTACTCGATGCAAAAGACTATGAAAAAGATGGGGGTATTGACCGTATATTGGTTCTAAAGAAAGAAAGAAAGATGTATCTGTACAAGGAAGGGAAAGTGCAACAAACGATTCCTGTCTCGTTAGGAAAAAATCCTATGGGAGCAAAGCAACAAAAAGGGGACAATAAAACACCAGAGGGAGAGTTTTTTATTCACCGAAAATTATGTTCTCCTAAATATTATCGTTCTCTGTGCATATCTTATCCTCGACCAGAAGATATAAAAAGAGCGAAAAGGCGTGGTGTAGATCCAGGAAATGATATTACAATTCATGCGCAACCTGTATGGAATGCAGATGGAAATGGAGATAAATATACATTATCTAAAGACTGGACCCAAGGGTGTGTTGCAGTAACAAATGATGCTATGAAAGAACTTTGGTATGCTGTGCGTGAGGGTGTGCCAATAACTATAAGATGAGACTTTAGATGAGATATACGCAAAAACAAATAGATAAATTTAATCGCCAGAAGTACATTACTGAATTAGATAAAATGGCTAAAAACCTTTTTCGCATGTTTCGTGATGAAACAACAAATTCTGACAAGTTTATGTTAAAATTTGAGCAAATGAAAAAAAAGTTTGATGGAAGAGAAGAGATACATCTTGATTCAGAATATTTTCAGCAGTTACGAGAGTATATAATAAGACTATATCAACAAACATGTGAACAAGACGAATTTACGGATAAAGATTTTGATGATATGAGGGATGCAGAAATGAGTAATATGAATCGCTTACAAAAGCTTAAAAATTCGGTATCATATAAAAAAGATAAACATAAAGATAACCGTAAAAATGAAGATTGGGGTTAAACATGAATAAAGGAAAAAATAATGAGAATTAAATTAGTATTGGTAGGGTTGTTAGGTGGCTTATTCTTGAATGGATGTTTTGGCCCAACATCTTATGGAAAAATAGATAAAACACCTTATGCGACAAAAGAGTGCCAAAATGAGCTAGCAAAGGGCATGGAAATAGATCATAGTAAGAAAATTGACAAGATAATTGCCTACAAAGGTAAAAGAAAAATGTATGCCTATAGGAATGGGAAAGTCGTTGGAGAATATCGCTTTTCATTGGGCAAAAATGGAGATAAAGGGAATAAAGTAAAAGCAGGTGATTATCGAACGCCTGAGGGTACTTATAAAATAGTCAGAAAGAAATGTGACTCAAGACTTTATAAATCACTCATGATTTCGTATCCTAATGCATCAGATAGAGCAAGAGCAAAGGCAAAAGGAGTTAATCCTGGTGGATACATTACTATCCATGGACAGCCAAAATGGAATGCAGATGGAAGAGGAGATTCTTATACTCTTTCAAATGACTGGACTGAGGGGTGTTTAGCTATACCAAATAGAGATATGGATGAATTATGGAGAGCAGTAGAAAATGGAGTACAGATAGAAATTCATACTTAAGTGATAAGAATATGCAGAATTTAGCTTAATTTGATAAAGGTTATATTATCATATTGAATAATATTGGACGTTAAAGGATAAAGTAATGAAAAAAATACTTATGACAGTAGGATTGTTTTATGCAACAGCATTGCTTATGGCAGGTGGAGATTTTACTCCAAGTTTGCCTGCGGTAGTTGCAGTTGATGAAGCTAAGCCTTGTAAGGTAAACATGGTATACGAAGAAAAAGATGCTGGACTTATGTGGCAAGATGCAAAATATACAGATGCAGAGGATGGTGCATATAAACGGAATCATTCTGTAAGTAAGACAGGTACATGGGAACATGCTATGAGTTATTGTCGTAGCTTGAACTATGCGGGCTATACAGATTGGAGACTACCAACATCTGATGAACTTGTACATTTACACAGAAAATCAGGACAAAAATTTAATAATTATAGAGATGGGGACTTTTGGTCATCTACTCCTGCTACAGATGTTAGATATTATGTGGTCTTCCCTGCAGACGCATACCGATATAAACGGTATAAAAAAGAGTCTAATTATGTTAGATGTGTGAGATGTTTACGATAGTAAAAAGAAAATACTAAAGTATTTTTATCTCTTCTTGAAGAGATATATTAAACTTTTGTTTTATTGCACCTTTTGCTAAGGCTATAAGATATTTTGCATCTTCAAATGTACCATCCCCTAAATTTACTAAAAAATTTGCATGAATATCTGACCATTGCATATCACCTTTACGTGAACCTTTTAGTCCTACTGCTTCTATGAGTCTTCCTGCATAGTCACCCTCAGGGTTTTTAAATGCTGACCCTGCAGAAGGGTCATGGGGTTGGTTTGAGCGTAGGTTGAGAAGTGTGTCTAGCAAGTCTTGAGAAAAGCCTTCTGTTTTGACAAAACGAGCTGCTATTGCCACACCTGATAGATTTGCAAAACGGTAACCGTGAGCTATGTCTTTTGCAAGTACCCATGAGCCGTCTATGCATATACTGTGTAAAATATTAAAAATTTCATACTCTTTTACTCCGGCATTCATAGCAAGCATCCCACCAAGGGTACCTGGAAGTTTAGAGCAAAACTCAAAGCCCGCAATGTTATGCTTTTTGACATAGGAGACTATACGACCTGTAGGCATGGACGCACCTATCTCTAAATACCCCTCTTTCTCTTCTATATAGGCAAAGTCCTTGCTTAGCATCATTAGGGGAGGTGGAGTAGGAGAGATGAGCAAGTTATTTGCTCCACCGATGAGATATCTATCATTGGGAATAGTATCACCTTGTTCTATCATCAACACTTCTGTAGGTTGACCTACTTTTATACTGGAGTATTTGGAGAAGTCTATGGTTTTTAAAAACATCAGCTATTCCGTAAAGCTTCATACTCTTTAGGTATCAAATAATCTTCAGTTTTTAGCGGAGAATCCCAAAGTCCATGTTTGAATCCTAGTTCATAGAGTGTATCAAGGGCTTTAAGTTGAAGGGCGCTTAACGCTACAGACTCATCAGAAGCATACATATCCAAATACTTTTTTAACATATCAGAAGAGATACGCACAAGATTGTCATTTTCTAACTTGGTACAGAGCTCTTCCTTGTGATGGTTGGCTACTTTTACACCATCTATCAGGATGTGCTCTATATCTATAGCACGGTTAAGAGGCAAGCTTCTACGTACTGCCATGCCACCAAGAGGGAGAGGCAAGTCTTTTCCTGCTAGTTCTACCCAAATGTCCCAGAGTTCTTTTTCTACTTCTAAATTCTCATCAAAGTCGAGTATGGACTCATGTATGAGTACTCCTGCATCTACTTTGCCACTCACCACTGCCTCTTCTATCTCTAAGAAGTCCATGTAGAGAGGACTTGCATCAGGGTAGTAGATGCGAAAAAGCATGGCATTAGTGGTGTACTTACCAGAGAGTGCCACTTTGAAGTTATGTTTTAACTTCTTCTCTTTACGTTTAATAAGTTTAGGTCCATACCCTTCACCAAAACTCACAGCGGTACGAAGTAAGGCATACTCCTCTTTGATAAGCGGATACATCCCAAAGCTTATGGCTGAGACATCATATGTCCCTTTCATCGCCTCCACGTTAAGGGTTTCGATGTCTAGTCCTATGTTGCTAAATTCATAACCTTTGGTATCGACCCACCCAAACTTGATAGCATAGTACATAAAGATATCATCAGCATCTGGAGAGTGTGCTAGTTGGATGTTTTTTGGCATGGAGTGACCTTTATAATAAATAGTATATGTATTTTAGCATTGTTTGGTTTTGATATGCTTTTTATTAAAAATATGACAATTTGACATATTTTTGCCTAATTTTTAAAATTTACATTAAACTGCCAACATGACTAAATAAAAACATTTTATTTAGATAAAATTACTTCAATACAAAGGCTAAGGATATGACAATGGCAATGGACGCAAACAAACAAAAAGCACTAGATATGGCTATCAAGCAAATAGACAAAACGTTTGGTAAAGGTACGTTGATGAGACTTGGGGATAAAGAGTTTGAACCTATTGAGTGTATCTCTACGGGATCACTTGGGCTTGACATGGCACTAGGGATTGGCGGTATACCCCAAGGACGTATCATAGAAATATATGGGCCTGAGTCTTCTGGTAAAACGACTTTGGCACTACAGACCATAGCATCTGCTCAGAAAAAAGATATGGTCTGTGCATTTATCGATGCAGAACATGCGTTAGATGTAGTGTATGCTAAGAACTTAGGAGTAGATACAGATAACCTTTTAGTATCTCAACCAGACTTTGGAGAACAGGCTCTTGATGTGCTTGAAACATTGACACGTTCTGGGGCAGTAGATTTGATAGTAGTTGATTCTGTAGCAGCACTTACACCAAAGACAGAGATAGAAGGTGACATGGGAGATACGCACGTAGGGCTTCAAGCTCGACTTATGTCTCAAGCACTTCGAAAGCTCACAGCGATACTTCATAAGACAAATACTACGGTCATTTTTATCAACCAAATCCGTATGAAAATTGGTACGATGGGCTACGGTTCTCCAGAGACAACTACTGGTGGTAATGCCTTGAAGTTTTACTGTTCTGTGCGTATCGATGTAAGACGCATTGCTACACTTAAACAAGGGGAGTCTAGCATCGGTAACCGTGTTAAGGCAAAAGTGGTGAAAAACAAAGTGGCACCTCCATTTAGACAAGCAGAGTTTGACATTATGTTTGGTGAGGGTATCTCGTATGTGGGAGAGCTGATAGACTATGGTATTAAAATGGACATTGTTGACAAATCTGGTGCATGGTTCTCGTATGGAGCTGAAAAGTTGGGACAAGGAAAAGAGAACGCCAAGATAACCATAAAAGAAAACCCAGAGATGATGGCTGAGATAGACGCTAAAGTAAAAGAGGCTTTAGGATTTGGTGAAGCACTCACTGTGGACAAAAAAGAGATAGAAGAGTAGAAATATTGAAAAGTGTAAAGTGATACTTTACACTTTAAGGTTAAAAACACTATACTGTCACTAGTTAAATAAAAAGGACTAGTGATGGCACTTAAAATGAAAGAACTCATGGCACAAAGCGATGAGAGTAAATCGACCATACTCTTTTATATCAAAGAGGGCATACTCCCCAAACCTCAAAAACCTAAACCCAACGTACACCTCTACGATGAGTCTTGTGTGCAGATACTTAAATTTATCAAATACCTACAGCATAACTTTTCGTACTCTATAGCAGAGATAAAAGCTATCTTTCAAGACAACAATTTTGACTTTGATGGTAGCTTTGAAATGATGGTGCGTTCATTAGAGCTTATCTCTGGTGGACGTGACAGCAAGTGGTACAGTAAAAAAGAGTTTCTTTCTCGTCTTGGTATGGATGAAGCAACATTAGCCACTTACCAAAGAAAGGGCTATCTCTTTGAGCGTGCCAAAGGCTTTTCAAGTAAAGAAGTGGAAGTCGCACAGATACTCCAACGTGCAGAAGCCCTTGGCTTAGACTGGGTCTTGTTAGATGCCTATGTAAGTGATGCCAAAGTCTTAGCACAAAAAGAAAATGAAGTAGGCTCAAAACTACTTCAATATGAGGGTGCCTCACATGATGCACGCTATGAACTTCTTTTTGATTTGGTACTGACACTCAAACCCTACATCTTTAACATGCATACCGTGCAAGCCCACCAAGAGAACATCACAAAGGAGAACAAATGAAAGCACTTTTTCGTATAGCAGGGTTTACTCCTTACATCTTCATTATCTTTCTGAATGCCATGACTGACTTGGGGCATAAAATCATTTTACAAAACACGATTTTTAAAGCCTATGATGGCTCTGAACTTATCGTGCTTACAGCCATGGTGAATGCTCTTATCCTACTACCCTTCATTTTCCTATTTTCCCCTGCAGGGTTTATCTCTGACAAGTACCCTAAAGTAAAAGTGGTGGAGTATGCCTCAGCATCTGTCATAGGCATCACCACGCTGATACTCTTGTCTTACGTTATGGGGTGGTTTTGGGTAGCGTTTGGGCTTACTTTTGTTTTGGCAGCTCAGTCTGCCATCTATTCCCCTGCTAAGTATGGTCTCATAAAAGAGATGACAGGTAGCGAGAACTTAGCACCTGCCAATGCTCTTGTGCAGTCTGTGACTATTGTCTCCATTTTACTTGGAGCTGTGGTCTATTCTATATTTTTTGAGTTTTTACTTCAAGACAGAAGCATAGAACCCTCAACTATTTTGACCTACATTGCACCTGTTGGGTTTTTACTTATAGGGGCAAGTATGGTTGAGTATCTGTTGGCACGACGTTTGGTGAAAACATTTAAACCTGTAGCTATAGATGAGAGTATGACTTTTGAACCTAAAGAGTACCAAAACCTACACTACCTAAAAGCCAACCTCAAAGTCATCAAAGAAAATGATGTGGTATGGTTAAGCATCTTGGGGCTTAGCATACTGTGGGGTGTTTCACAAGTAGTCTTAGCCATCTTTGGAGAACACTTAAAAAGTACGATGGGCGTGACGGACACGGTAACGGCACAAGGGCTATTAGCCCTTTCAGGTGTGGGGATGATAGTAGGGTCACTATTTGTAGGGCGTGTGAGTAAAAACTACATCGAGACAGGCATCATCCCTTTGGGAGCATTGGGTGTGACAATGGCACTGTATCTTATGCCAAGTCTTACGAGTTTGGGTAGTTTGGGTGTAGCATTGTTTGTTTTTGGTTTTTCAGCAGGACTCTTCATGGTACCTCTCAATGCCATGATACAGTTTTCCACCCCTTCAAAGATACTAGGAAAAGTACTCGCAGGAAACAACTTCATGCAAAACGTGAGCATGTTTCTTTTTCTCATACTCACCGCACTCTTTGGCTACTTTGACTTAGGGGCTGTGGGGCTTTTTTATATCATCGCAACCATCGCGTTTTTGGGTATGGGGTACACCTTTATCAAGTTACCTCAGTCACTCATCCGTTATGTGGTACGCATGCTTATAGGGTTTAAATACCGTTTAGATGTCGATGGTCTAAGAAACATAGAAGCAGACAAAGGCGTACTGTTACTGGGAAACCATGTCTCTTTTTTAGACTGGGCAATTCTCCAAATGGCATACCCAAAACAGATACGTTTTGTGATGGAGCGAAGCTATTATGAGAAGTGGTACATCAAACCTTTTTTAGACTTTTTTGGTGTCATCCCCATCTCTAGTCGTGGGAGTAAAAGAGCACTCTCTTTGGTGACTGAAGCACTCAACCGTGGTGAAACGGTAGCTCTGTTTCCTGAAGGACACCTATCTCGTAACGGACACTTAGGGACATTTCAAAGAGGGTTTGAATTTGCTACCAAAGAAGCGAACAACGCTATCATCGTGCCGTTTTACCTAAGAGGACTTTGGGAAGACAACTTCTCGTACGCCTCTAAAAAGATGAAACGTAACAAAAACAAAGACATCTCTGTGACCTTTGGTGAAGCACTAGACATCCATAATGACGCGGTACGTGTGAAAAAGTCTGTTTTTGACCTCTCTGTGCAAAGTTGGAAAACCTATGCAGACACACTGCCGTGTGTACAAAAGGCATGGCTATCTTCTGCAAAAGAAGTAGGCTCTAAACTTTGTATGGCCGATAGCACAGGTGTAGAGCTTAGCGGTGACAGGTTCATCACAGGGGTGTTTATGATAGCTTCAAAACTAAAGTCGCATCTAAAAGAGACACAAAATGTAGGGCTACTACTGCCTACCTCTGTAGGTGGTTCTATGGGAAACATGGCAGTGATGAGCTTAGGTAAAACAGTGGTAAACCTAAACTACTCCAGTGGAGAAGCATCATTGCGTCACGCACTTAAAATCGCCAACATCACTAAAGTGGTAGCCTCTAAGCAGTTTGTTACCAAACTTAAAGCCAAAGGGTTTGACCTTAGCGAAGTACTTAAAGGTGTAGAGGTTATCTACTTAGAGGAGCTTAAAGAGCAGATGAGTAAAGTTAAAGGGCTACTTACCTTAACTCTTGTAAAGCTACTACCTACATGGGTGTTAAGTGGGCTGTATGTCAAAGGAGCTAAGCTAGAAGAGACTGCGGCCATACTCTTTTCAAGTGGAAGTGAGGGTACACCAAAAGGCATAGAATTAAGCCATAAAAACATGATGGGCAACATCAAGCAAGCCATCACCCTCATCAACCCAAATGACAACGATGTGATGTTAGGAACACTACCTATCTTCCACTCGTTTGGGCTTACGGTGACAACACTCTTGCCTCTCATAGAGGGCATACCAGTGGTGTGTCACCCCGACCCAACCGATGGTTTTGGCATAGGAAAAGTCGCAGCCAAATATGAAGCGACAATGCTCTTTGCCACGGCAACATTTTTTAGACTCTATACACGTAACAAAAAGCTGCACCCCTTGATGTTTAAAAACTTACGCATGGTCATAGCAGGAGCAGAAAAGCTCCCACAAGAGATACGAGATGACTTCAAAAAGAAGTTTGGACATGACATCTATGAGGGCTATGGTGCAACAGAGACAACCCCTGTTGCGTCCATAAACATACCAGACGTACTCATGCAAGACTCTTGGAAACCTCAGATAGGTCACAAGGTAGGCACAGTAGGATTACCCGTACCAGGAAGCAGCTTTAAGATAGTCGACCCTGAGAGTTTTGAAGAACTCACCACAGGCGAAGAGGGGATGATACTCATCGGCGGTACACAAATCATGAAAGGCTACATCGGTGATGTGCAAAAAACCGCATCAGTCATCAAAGAACTAGATGGCATACGCTGGTACGTCACAGGTGACAAAGGGCGTTTAGATGAAGACGGTTTCCTTACCATCGTTGACCGTTACAGTCGCTTTGCAAAAGTAGCAGGGGAGATGGTAAGCCTTGGGCTTGTAGAACGTGAGATAGCCAAGGTTTTAGGAGAGGATGACCAGATATCCATCTCTGCCTTGCCAGATGCAAAAAAGGGTGAAAAGTTAGTATTGCTTCTTGAGGGAGAGATGGAGATAGATACTTTAAAAGAGCAGATAAAAACTTTAGAGATGAATGCTTTGTTTGTGCCGAGTGAATACTACAAGGTTGAGGAGTTGCCTAAACTTGGTACAGGGAAGGCTGATTTCAAAGGAGTGAAGAGCTTGGCTGGGGAGTTGAGTGGAATAGCATGAAGAGGAGAGTCTCTAAAAAAGTAGTTATTTTTGATAGTGAATGTATGTTGTGTAATAGGTCTTTGAACGTATTGATAAAGCTAGATAGACATAAGGTACTGAGATACACTTCACTCAACGGTGAGCATATCAAAGACTTAGGTATCCCAAAAGAGTTGGATAGCATTATCTTTTCTGAAGATGGCACTTTATACTATAAATCTACAGCTATTTTAAAAATACTTAGGAGTTTAGGTGGCATATGGGTACTTGTGAATGTTTTTTATCTTATCCCAAAAGTAGTGAGAGATGTTGTTTATGATGCCATAGCCAAATATCGCTACAATATCTTTGGTAAGATGGATGCTTGCCGTAGGCCTCAAGAAAGTGAGGCAGAGTTGTTTATTGATTAGCTTATTCCCTATATATTAAAATGGATAAAAAATAGGGATAAGCACCGTAGCCATTATCCAAAAGAGTATGTTGAGAGGTGTACCTATTTTGACAAAATCCATAAAGGTGTAGTTACCAACACTGTAGACCATGGTATTTGTTTGGTAGCCTATAGGTGTGAAAAAACTTGCTGACCCTGCAAAGGCTACAGCCATCAAAAATGGTATAGGGCTAATGTCTAGTATGGTGGAAGTCGAGATGGCTAGAGGGGCAAGAAGTGCCACAGTTGCAGAGTTAGAGAGTATGCCTGTAAGTAATGTAGTGATGAGGTAGAGTACAGAGAGTAAAACGTAAGGTCCATACTCGGAGATGGTTCCTGTGAGAAACATGGCTATTTCGTTAGACAGACCACTTTGGGTCATGGCTTTTCCTAGGCTTAGTGAGCCTGCAAGAAGGAAGATGACTTGCCAGTCTATGGACTTGTATATCTCTTCCATGGTGAGTACTTTTACTATGCTTAATATTACAATGCCAGATAAAGCACCTATCATAATGGGTACAGTATTTGTAGCAGAGAGCACCACCATGGCAAATATGGTAGAAAGTACAATGAAAAGGCTTCTTTTGTTGAGTGGTTCTATGGGTAATTGATCCATGATAATAAAGGGATTTTCCCTGGATCTTTGATGCTCAATAATGGCTTCGTATCCTTGTTCATTGGTCTCCAGTAACAGGACATCACCTGCTTTAAAAACAAAACTTTCCAAGTTTTTAAACATCTCTTTACCTCTGTGCCTCACGGCAAGGACATTGGCATTGTATTTTTTCAAGAAATTATCACTTCGTAAGTTCTTCCCTAAGATACTAGCCTTATTAGTAAGTACAATTTCAACAAGTCTTGTTTTCTCATCCGGGAAATGGTTGGTTTTTAAAATTCTGTCTATATTGATGTCTTCATTTTTTAACAAACTTCTGATTCTTGCTCGGTTACCTCTTAGAAGTAAGGTGTCACCTTTTTTTAGTTTAAAGTTTTTCTCTGGGAAATGAAACACTTCAAAACCACGCTTTACGGATTGTATCTTCACGTCAGCCTTTTCTTTTTCTAAGATTTCCTCTATGGTATCAAATTCCTCAGGTAAGTCTTTGTTGATGACTATTTGTGTGGTGTAGTCAGAGATTTCATTACGTAATTCAAGGTGTTCTGCTGTGTTGTCTGGCAAGAGTTTCCCAGAGAATAAAAAGAGATATAAAATACCAGCAAACATGAAAGATAAACCCAAAGGAGCCATCAAAAACATAGAGAAAGACTTTATACCATGGTCAATGGCTATACCGTTTACGAGTAGGTTGGTTGATGTTCCTATGAGGGTACATGTGCCTCCAAAAATAGAGATATAAGACAAAGGTATCAAAAATTTTGAAGGAGCAAGGTCAGCTCGTTCAGTAGACTTTTTTACCAGAGGGATGAATGAGGCTACCACAGGTGTATTGTTTATAAACGCTGAAATAGCACCTATAAAAGTAGCAAGTCCAGCAAGCGGTAAGAGAGCTCTTTTCTCTAAAATCCTAGCCATAAGTGGTTCGAGTTTCTCTATGGCATTGGTCTTGACTATAGCAGCAGAAAAAGCAAACATTGCCATGACAGTAATAGTGGCAGAATTTGCAAAGCCCTCAACGCCTTCTTCGGGAGTGATAATACCTGCTAAGACTAGTACAAGCATAGCTGATATAGCGATGAGGTCTACAGCGAAAGATTCCGTTATAAAGAGTACTAAGGTGATGATTATGACAATAATCGTTATAAGCATATTGATTTCCATAGTTTTATTTTATCAAATTGTTAGTGCACTATACTTACTCCAAACAGAGCTATCAGCTTTTTTTAGATAAAATGATATAAAATTATATATTTATAAAGGGAAGAAGATGATTTTTATCGATGAAGTTGTAGCAACAGAAGTAATGGATTCTAGAGGAAACCCAACAGTAAAAGTAACAGTAAGTTTAAGTGATGGTGTAGTAGAGAATGCCATTGTACCAAGTGGTGCGAGTACTGGAAAACGTGAAGCATTAGAGCTTCGTGATGGTGGTGAGCGTTATATGGGTAAAGGTGTACTTCAAGCATGTGAAAATGTAAATGGTGAGATATGTGATGCAATTGTTGGTCTTAGCCCGTTTAATCAAGCTGAGATTGACCTTACGATGAAAGAAGTTGACGGAACAGAGAACTATGGTAACTTAGGTGCAAATGCTGTACTTGGTGTTTCTATGGCAGTGGCACGTGCAGCTGCAAAAAGTATGGGCATGCCACTTTATCGTTATCTTGGTGGAGCTAATGCAGTGGTGATGCCTGTACCAATGTTAAACATTATTAATGGTGGGGAACATGCAAATAACTCTGTAGATTTTCAGGAATACATGGTCATGCCTATAGGTTTTGATAGATTTTCTGAAGGGCTTAGAGCTTGTGCCGAGGTTTACCAGAATCTCAAAAAAATTATTGATGAAATGGGAGAGAGTACAGCTGTTGGGGATGAAGGTGGATTTGCTCCAAACTTAAGTTCAAATGAAGAGCCACTAGAAGTCATCGTAAAAGCTATAGAAAAGGCTGGCTATAAACCAGGAGAAGAGATAGCTATTGCCCTTGATGTGGCAGCATCTGAACTTCGTAATGATAAGGGACTTTATGTATTGAAGTCTGAAAATAGAGAAATTAATTCTACAGAACTTACAGCATACTATGCGGATATGTGTGAAAAATATCCGATTGTCTCAATAGAAGATGGCTTAGATGAAGATGATTGGGATGGGTGGAAACATTTAACAGAAGTACTGGGAGATAAAATTCAACTTGTTGGAGATGATTTATTTGTAACCAATGTGTCTATTTTGGCTGAGGGAATTGAGAAAGAGATTGCAAATTCTATTTTAATTAAACCAAACCAAATTGGTACAGTTTCTGAGACGATGCAAACTGTGCGTCTTGCCCAACGTTCAGGGTACACATGCGTAATGTCTCATCGCTCAGGTGAGAGTGAAGATACCTTTATCGCAGACTTTGCTGTGGCACTGAATACAGGAGAGATAAAAACAGGTTCAACAGCACGTTCTGATAGAATTGCTAAATATAACAGACTTTTGGAGATTGAGGCAGAATTAGGTCAATTTGAGTACTTAGGTGCTTCACTCTTTACTAAATAGTAACTTGCAATGGCTAATACACAAAAAGTAGAAATTATAGCAGGTTTATCTATTAAGGCACTACTTGTGACAACAATAGGGATTCTACTTTTTGGGATTTATGTTGGAATTTTAATATATGGTGAAAACTCGCTGACTGTGCTTAATCAATTAAAAGAGAAAAAACAGGGGCTTATAGAAGAAGTGAGAGCTTTAAAGACTGAAAACAAAAAACTTCAAAAGAAATATTTTGAGTTAAAACAGTTAGAACAAAAGGAATAAAAATGAAAAAATATCTAGGGATTGTAGTACTTATACCTTTCTTGACGCTGAATATATGTGCAGAAGAAAATCCTTTTGAATTACAAAAAAACTTTCAAAAAATAGATAAAAATACGGATGACTTTATTGAAAGTTTAAAGAAAATATATCATGAAAGAAAAGATATACAACAAGTAAATATAGTCCCAAAAGTTATTATTGAAGAATCATTTGCTTCTGACAAGAATGCAACTGTGGTAAATATTAATATTGTTGAAAATAATGTTACTGATATAAATGTGTCAAAAGATGAAGAAAAAGTTAATAAAGAAAATATACTGGAGTTAAATGTATCAGAAAAAGATTCGAAAGCAAATTCGGATAATACTGAAATATATAGAAAATCTGTAGAGGAACAAAAAGCTTTGGCTGAGCTAGAAGATGAAAGACTTGAGAAGGTACGACAAGAAAAAGAAAAAATAGATATAAAAAAAGACGCTCAAAAGAAGAAAGAAGAAAAAGAACGCAAGGTATTAGTAGAAGAGAGTAAGAGAAAAAAAGATGTTAGCCAAGACTTAGAGAATAAAAAAAATACTCAAAAGAAAGTCAAAAACTCAAGTGTAAAAATTGTTGATATTAATACAACAGTAGAAAAGCTATTCCTCGATGCAATAAAAGAAGTTGAAGAAAATAGCAAAAAAGAGTTAACGATAAATGTAGTAGATGTAAAAGAAGAAAAGAAATTGGGTCAAAAGAGAAAAGAAAAAAAACAAGAAAGTGAAGTTTTGGTTGATATAAATACAACAAAAGAAGAACTAGAAGCACTTAAGAAAGCGGAGGAAGCTTTAGCAAGAGCGATAGAGGAAGTAAACTAACTTCTGCGTTCTAATATATTAATCAGCGTCATAGAAATGAGTATTTCGAAAATACTGGCTAAAATGAGTTGGTAATATATGAGTAAGTCTAAGAGCTTTGTTTCGTATCCAATAGTAGCAAGAGCTACAAGTAGTGTAAGAGGCATAGAAAGAGAGAGAGCGACTAGTAAAGCATCTTTTGAGCCACTTATACCTCTAAGAACTATGGCTGCAAGAATTCTAGAAATTATCATGAGAAATGTAATGAGTAAAGCTCCTGAGACAACACCTTCTAATGCTAAGGCATCTAAATCAAAAGATGAACCAACATGGATAAAAAAGAGTGGTACTAAAAATCCAAACCCTAAACTAGACATCTTCTCTTCTAGTGCTTTTTCATGATGGAAAAATGTAGAGATTGCTACACCAGCAATAAATGCACCTAAAGCAAGCTTTAATTCAAGAGCCAGCATAACAACTATAAGGATAAAAAACAGTGCTATTGCTAGACGGATATCTTGATTAGAGGTATCATCTTTTGGGATAAGTATATTTTTTAATTCTGGAAACCACCAAAATAATATACGTAGAAACTTATATAGCCCATAGATGACAAAGATAAAAAATATTAGATAAGCCATTTTCCCTAAAAGTACAAAACTAAAACCTGTACTAATTGCCGCATTGAAGATGGTTAAAGCTACAATACTCCCTATTTCACCTAAAATACCAGCGATAAAAGCAAGCTGTATCCATGGTTTTTCTTTCCCATATATTTTGGATAAGGGAGCAAGTAGACCTATGGAGATAAGTGGCATAGTGATAATAACAATCATATGTAAGTCAAAGATTAATCCACTTGCAGAGGAAAAGAGAACCATTAGTGCAAGAAATAATATAGATTTTCTGATAACTTCTTTTGGACTCTTTGTAATTTGTTTTAGGTTTACTTCCATTCCTGCCAAAAACAAAAGATACAAAAAACCTACCTGTGCAATAAGTTCAAAGTGTTCATTATAGCTTATGAGCCCCAAGTAAGCAAAAGTAGATCCCAAAATTATTTCAACTGGAGGGATTGGCATACGTAGTATCTTTGCTACAAAAGGGCTCCCCCAAATTAAGAGAGAAAGTGTAAGTATAAGAGTGATATTAGAGTGAATCATATTTTATATCTCAAGGGCTATGACATTCTGTTGCAACTTTATATCCAAGTGTTTGAAGCATGGTTAAATCATTAGAGGGGCTTATGCCATTTGTTGTAAGGTAATCTCCAATGACTATGGCATTTACTCCCGCATCAAACATGGCTTGCTCTTGAGTAGTAAAGAGTAGTTCCCTTCCCCCAGCAACCATTAAGAGTTTATCCTCACCTAAGAGCTTACGTGCTTTGCTAATAATAGCAAGGGCCTCGTTAAGTTCTATATTTCGTGTCTTTATTGGCAAAGCAGGATTTGGATGATAAAAATTTAAGGGAGTTGATTCTGGAGAAAGTGAAGCTATTGCTTGAAGCAAGGAGTCTCTATCCTCTTTTGTTTCTCCCATACCAAAAATACCTCCAGAACACAGAGCCAACCCTACAGACTTTACATTTTCACATGTTTCATATCGCTCACTCCATGCATGCGTTTGACATATATCTGCATAATAACGTTCAGAAGTTTCAAGGTTATGGTTATAGCTGTCAATGCCGTGCTCTTTCAGGTAAGAGAGTTGTTCCTTATTTGCTGTCCCGTTACAAGCGATAAGGTTTAAACCCTCAACTTCTTGTTTGATAGCTATCGCGGTGCGAGCTACGTAGTCCACCTTTTTATCATCTAGACCTTTTCCTGCGGTAACAAGACAATACCCAAGTGCACCATTCTTTTTTGCTCGTTTTGCTTCGGTGACTATTTGTGTAATATCTTTATAGGTATAGCGCTGTATGTCAGCATGATATCTTACACTTTGTGTACAAAATTTACAATCTTCTTGACAGGTTCCACTCAGAATATTATTGATGGCACATAAATATATTTCTTTCATAGGCAAATTATAGCTAAAGCTTGTATTATATAGTTGATGTAAATGAGATAATCTAAATATTTTTATTTATGCTATAATTCTGCACAAATAATTAAATGTTAGATAAGATTGGAGAAACGTATTGAGAATATGAAAGTTTTTGTCATCGTAATGTTAGTAATGTCTTTGATGTGGGCAGATGCAATGAATTCTAAAATGATTCTTAGCTCACATATTAAGAGTGAAGAAGCTGCTAAAGTTTTATATGATGTTGAAAAATTCTTTCAAGAGAATAAAGAAGTAAATACTTTAAAAAGAGTGCACCATTTAACACTTCGTATGGAACTACTTGATAAATATATTCTTATTGTGATTAAACCAATTAAAATCTATTCTGTTGAAAATAGATTACAACATCTTTTAAAAGAAAAATTTCCTGATAGTTTTATTGTGCCTAATAGTGAAAATATGGGAAATTCACGTATTCAATTACAACAAAATACTTTAAAAATTAATGAACCTCAAGAACAAATAAAAACTTTGGAAACGAAACAGAAAAGTTTTTTTAGTAGTGTAGATATAGAATGGGTTGGATTAATTCTTTTGGTATTTACAGGGCTTATACTAGTGCATAGAAGTGTTCAGCAACTTTCGAAGATACGTACATTACAAAAAGAAATAGCTACGTATCAAGTCATCTTAGAAGATGAAGTTGATAGTATGAAGGTAGGTCATGAATAGGATATTATATAGTTTCATTTTTTTATCTATAGTTTCGTTAAATACCTATGCTGAAGCTATGCAGAGCTATATCATTTTATCAACAGAAAATAATGAAAAACATACACATGCACAAGCAAGTAAGTATAAAGAGGTGATGAGTGAAAATAATACATTAAAAAATATTGTCCTTAAATTAAATATAAGTAAATTTAATAATATAAATATTTTAAAAGTTGGGCCATTTCAAAATACAGATATTTTGACGTTAAGTTACTTGGAGTTACGTCGAGTATTCCCTCAAGCTTTTATTTTGCATGAGCCTAAAATTGTAGTAGAGCATAAAAAAGAAGTCAAATATATTGAAAAAGAAGATAGAAATTTATGGATGGCACTTTTTGGTTTGGGAACTATAGGGGTATTAGCATTGTTTCTATCCTCTACACAAATAAAAAAGCTTAAAAAGCGTCATAATAAATTAAAGAAAACACAAAAAGAAATAGAGAAAAAACAGAGCTTACTCCTTGAAAAAATGGGAGAAAAAATACAAGACTCTGCCCTTAAAAATGTTGAAAATGAAACTAAATTGCTAACGGTACCACTTGAAACATTTGATGAAAAAGAGATAAAAAATCAAATATCAAATCTTAAAAGATATGATGAGGAACTTCTTCGTACGACATATGAAATGATTGATTTTTTAAAAATAAAATCTGGTAACATTGTAGTAAAACAAGAAGCTTTTCAACTAAGTAATATGTTGCATAAGCTTACAAATGCAGTTGCTCCAGTTTTAAAAGAGAAAGAATATACACTTTATTATAACATTCAAAATGAGGTGACACGGTATCTTATAGGGGATACAAATAGAATTTTTCAAGTATTACATAATTTGCTTTCAGATATTGTGGAGCGTAAAAGTTATGGAGAAGTTATTGTAAGAATAGAGATAAGAGATGATGAACATCTCGTTTTTCTTATAAGAAATGATACATTATATTTAACCCCAGAGGAAATTGATACACTTTTTATACCTCAATCATGGGAAGATGTACATTACAAACATAAAGAATTTGGATTTTATGTATTAAATGAACTTATAGAAAATATGGATGGGAAACTTGACATTGAAAGTTTTGAGGGCAAAGGAACACAGTACGAATTATCATTGCCCTATATTCAAGATCTTGATAATAAAAGTCGTAAACAAGAATTGGTTAAAGTTCTTTCTCAGAAGAGAGCCTTAGTAATAGACAAGGATCTATATAGTGCAAAAATATTAATAGAGATATTAGATACTTTTGAGATAGAATCTCTTTTTAAATCTTCTGAAAATTTAGAAACACATAGACCTGACTTGAGAGGTATAGATTTTATTATTTTTAAGAGTGAAGATGTAAGCCATAAAGTTTTGCAGTTTTTTAAAAATATCGATAGAAACGAAACACCCGATATCATCATAGTTCATGATATTTTTGAAGACAATGAACATTTGGAAGAAATTTTATATATAGCCGACTCTGTACTATACAGCCCTTTGATTGTGGGGGATATAGAAGAGGCTTTAAAGCAGTTGTATGTGCGAAAAGCAAGAAGAAAAAAAGATATACGACAAGAAAGCTTAACAGACTTCAAGATACTAGAGACAGTAAAAGTTGACATAGAAGATTTTGCAAAGTTTAAGGACAAAACTATTTTAATTGTTGAGGATAATTTTGTTAGTCAACAGGTTATGAGCAGTATTCTTAGTGCCTCACATTTAAATATTCTTAAGACAGAAAATGGACAAGAGGCATTAGATATACTTAAAGAACATGTAGCTGTTGATTTAATTTTTATCGATATGAATATGCCGATTATTGATGGTTTTGATGTTACGAGGGAAATACGTAAGAACAATAAATATAAAAAAGTACCTATCGTTGCAGTTACTGGATTAGGGTTTAACAACGAAGTTGAACAGATGATGTTAGTAGGAATAGATGCTTGTATTATTAAGCCTTATCGGTTTGGACAGTTGTATGTTGCACTAGAACGATTTTTGGATCCAAGTAGTTTTAGTGAAGGCTTTGCTGAAACACATATTCAAATAGATAATCAAAATAAAATGATATTAGATATTTCAAAAGGACTTTCTTATGTACGTAGTGAAAGTTTCTATGTTGAGATAGTAGCTCAGATACTTTTAGCATTAAGAAATTCTGATAACATCGTAAGAGATATGATAGTAAAAGATAAGATAGATGAATTGAGAGCATTTTGTGTAGACGCCTTAGGGCTAAGTGCAACAATCGGTGCGACGGGGTATGTAAATTTACTCAAAGAGATGCTTATGGAAATTAAAAAAGAAGATATATTCTTAAGTCAATATATACCAAAATATAAAGAGAAGTGGCTTGAGCTAGAAGATGAAATGAAACGATTTCTTAAGCGTTAGCCTCTTCTTTGTGCTTGCATTTGAAACATTCATAAGTGTCACCAGCCTTAAGATGCTTTATTCCCATTGTATAATCACACTCAGGACACTTTTTATCTACTGGTTCGTAATTGGCGATGAATTTACATTTAGGATAATTGACACAACCAAAGAATTTTCCACGTCTTCCTTCTCGTTCTTGAAGTTTTCCCCCACATTCAGGGCAGGGCACTTTTAGTTCTACTGTAGGTTCTAGTGACTTAGCATTTTTACATTTAGGGTACGCAGAACATGCCATAAACTTTCCTCGTTTAGAGTTTTTTATAACCATCATCGAACCACATTTTTCACATTTTTCATCAGTCTCTTCTGGTCCTTCTATCTCGGTACCATCTGTATTTTTAGTGTATTTGCACTTAGGAAAGTTGGAGCAAGCGATAAATTCGCCATAACGACCTTTACGTAAAAGAAGTTCAGATTCACATTTAGGACAATTCTCTCCCGTAGGAATAGCAACTTTGAGACTTTTAATATTTTTTTTCCCGTCTTCAACTTTTTGCAAAAATGGAGTATAAAATGCTTTAAGAATAGTTTGCCAAGATGTCTTTCCTTCTGCTACTTCATCTAGTGTTTCTTCCATGCTGGCAGTAAATCCAGAGTCTACAATTTCTGGAAAGTATTTTTCGAGCATCTCTATTACTGTAAAGGCGATCTCGGTAGGATGAATACGTTTTTTTTCTAATTCTATATATTTCCGAGTTTGAAGTGTAGTGACTGTTGGAGCATAGGTACTTGGACGTCCAATACCTAATGACTCTAACTTTTTAATGAGACTTGCCTCATTGTATCGTGCAGGAGGCTCTGTAAAATGCTGTTCTTGCTTTATGTCATCAAGTGTTACTGCTTGACCTTTTGTTAGATCTGGAAGAAGCTTATCTTTATCTCCATGACCAGTTACCTTATAGAAGCCATCAAAAAGAAGTTTTCTACCACTTGCTTTAAAGGTACATTTATCTCCTTTAAACATAATACTTTGAGACTCCATCTCAGCTTCAGTCATTTGACAAGCTAAAAAACGGTTATAAATGAGTCTGTAGAGCTTAAGTTCATCAGATGAGAGGTAATCAGCAGCTGTTTTACTGTCAAACTCTACCATAGTAGGGCGAATTGCTTCGTGTGCTTCTTGTGCCCCTTTTGACTTAGTGACATAGTTTTTTGCCTTTGCAGGTAAATACTTATCTCCAAAGTTTTTCTTTATGTAGTCACGAGCAGCACTTACTGCTTCTTTAGCAAGATTCATAGAATCCGTTCTCATATAGGTGATGACACCCATGGTTCCTTGGTCTGTTTTTACACCTTCATAAAGTTTTTGTGCCACCATCATGGTCTTTTTGGGTGAAAACCCTAACTGTGTAGAGGCAGTTTGCTGCAAAGTAGAAGTCATAAAAGGAGGAGGTGTTTTGGTTTTTCTTTTGGTTTTATCTATGGATGCTACGACAAAAGATTCACTCTTTGCAGAAGTAACTATCTCTGTTGCATCAGCTTCTGTCTTAATGGTAAGTTTTTCAATCTTGAGACCATTATAATCATAAATACTTGCATCTATATTTTTCTCAAAAAGTGCTTCGATAGTCCAATATTCTTCAGGTTTAAATGCCTTAATTTCGCGTTCTTTGTCTACTACAAGTTTGAGTGTAGAGCTTTGTACTCTTCCTGCACTAAGTCCTCTTTGTATCTTAGAGGCAAGAAGTGGCGATAACTTATACCCTACGATACGGTCAAGTAGACGTCTTGTTTGCTGTGCATCTACAGAGTCCATATCTATTTTTCTTGGATTTTCAATGGCATGCAAGATAGCAGATTTTGTAATTTCATGGAAGACGATACGTGGAAGTGCTGTAGGCTCTTTACCGATGGCCATTGCAATGTGATACCCTATGGCCTCACCTTCACGGTCTTCATCCGTCGCGATAAAAATGGTCTCCGCTTGCTTCGAAAGTTTTTTAAGTTCTTTTACTGTAGGATTTACATCTCTAGGGATAGAATATTTAGGGATTAGATTCCCCGTCTCATCATCTATAGTAATGCCAAATGTACTTTTTGGAAGGTCACGAATATGTCCTTTTGAAGCGATAACTTTATAGTCTTTACTTAAGAAGTTGGTGATGGTACGTGCTTTGGCTGGAGATTCGACGATGATTAAGTTTTTCATGATATTCACTTACTTTATAGATAGAAATTTTTGGCATTGTAGCACAAAAGAGTGTAAAAACATATATTGTGGTATAGGTTTTAACTCTTTTTTAGTATTCGTGGTAGCGTAATACCTGTTTGACTTTGGTATTTGCCTTTTCTGTCTGCATAAGTAGTTTCACATGCCTCATCACCCTGCAAAAAGAGTACTTGAGCTATACCTTCATTGGCGTATATCTTTGCAGGAAGTGGTGTGGTATTTGATATCTCTATGGTAATGTGTCCTTCAAATCCTGGTTCAAAGGGTGTGACATTTACTATGATGCCACAGCGAGCATAAGTACTTTTACCTAAACATATAGCTAAAGTGTCTTTGGGCATTTTGAAATATTCTACTGTACGAGCAAGTGCAAAAGAATTAGGCGGAACAATGCAAATATTACCTTTGAAGTCTACAACATTGTTTTCATTGAAATCTTTTGGATCAACCACTTCAGCATTGATATTTGTAAAAATCTTAAACTCATCTGTGACACGTATGTCGTAGCCATAAGAACTTAGCCCATAACTTACAACACCTTCCCCTACAAGACCTTCGCAAAAAGGAGTTATCATTGCTTCATTGATTGATTTCTCACGTATCCATTTATCAGATTTTAATCCCATAGGTTTCCTTTGTATTTCTTATCGAATTTTTTGTATATCTGCACGTGTACGTAGTTTTTCAAAGTAGTCTTTGAGTGCTTTTTGTTCTTGTTGTTCTTTCCATTTGGCTAGGACTGCTCCTTGTGCAGCTTTAAAAGGCATAGTTGATTTTCCTTTTTTTGAACGTACTTTGAAGACAATATATTTCGTGCCAGTATTAATAGGACGTGTATAGTTCCCATTTTGTGTTTGTAAAAGTGTTGCTAGCAAAGAAGGTTCCATATTTTTAGTATATTTAGTTGTTTTACGTGATTTTATATTTTTAGCTTTGCGTGTTTTTAAGAATTTATCTATTTTTTCTTTTGAGGATGATGAGTATTCTATGAGAGAAATACGTGATGGAATAGTAAAAAGTTCTTTATTGTTGTCATAAAACCGTTTCATCTCTTCTTCGCTCGGATTAGGAATAGAGGCAACAATATTTTGTTGGAAAAATTTACTTTTTCTTAAACCCTCTTTAATGCTTTTTCGATATTTAGTCCAGGGTGTGCCTTGTTGTGAAAGGATTTTTTGCATTTTAGGGATTGTAAGATTGTTTTGTGCTGCAATTTCAGAAATTTTGGCATCAATGCTCTCTTCTGAAATCTTTATGTCTTTCATGGCGGATTTTTGTAAACGGTCTTGTATAAGTAAGTTAATTGATTCTTCTTTTGAGACTGCCATTTGTGTTTGGACAGCCCGTATTTCTGCGGTGGTAATAGCCTCACCTTCAACAATCATAGCAATGCCATCGATAATTTTAGCTTGAAGCGTAAGGGTAAGGAGTATAAACCCCATAAAGTTTAAAATAGTTTTATTCATTAGTTTCCCATTTAATATAAGTGAAAAATTATAACATAAAGGTGTAAATCTAATATGAAATACTTGATATAATATCCCTAGTTTAATCTATTGGTGTGTAGGAGTTGTGTAAGTGAGAAATATATTGTGGATGTTTTTTTTGATATCGAAGCTAAGTATGGGGATGCAAAACACGTGCATTGAATGTCATCAAGGGATTGAGGATATCCGAGCACATGAGTCTGGTATGATGCAGGCAATTTTAGACAAAGCAGAAGAAGCAGGGGCAAAAGGTAATGATTGTGTCGTGTGTCATGGAGGAAATCCTGAAGCTAAGACAAAAGAAGAATCACATAAGGGGACACTTAAATACTTTTTAGAACATGTAGGTCCTAAGGCATTTTACCCTTATCCAGCGAGTCCATGGATAAATGAACATACTTGTGGCATGTGTCACCCCAAGCAAGTAGCGGCTCAGGAAAATAACCTTATGGCAACTGAACAGGGCAAAATACATGGTGCACTTTGGGGATTTGGCGCAAAAGAAGGATATAAACACACCTATACTAATTTTGGAGGAAAATCTCTGGACCCGCATGAACGTTTAGGTACAGAATCTTATCAAAAGTATATGGAAAAGCTAAAAAAACTTGAACCACAAGGGTTTTTAGGTGAAACTAAAGCACTTCCTGCTGCACCTACTGCACAAGAAGTTGAAAAGGATCCAACACTTTCAGTATATACCTATTTGCGTCAAGAGTGTTTGCGTTGTCATACAGGTGGACAAGGACGTAAGCGAAGAGGGGATTACAGAGGTATAGGCTGTGCTTCTTGTCATGTGCCATACTCAAATGCAGGACTGTATGAGGGGAAAGACAAGAGAATAAACAAAAAAGAAGATGGGCATATGCTTGTGCATTCCATCCAATCTTCTCGAGAAGTCAAAGTATCTGTGAATGATATGAACTATTCGGGTATACCTGTAGAGACGTGTACCACTTGTCATAATAGAGGTAAACGAATTGGGGTAAGTTATCAAGGTTTGATGGAGACAGAGTACCAAGCGACATTTGATAAAGACGGCAATGGTCAACCAAAGTTACATACTAAACGTTATTTGCACCTCACAGAAGATATACACTATTCTAAAGGAATGCTTTGTCAAGACTGTCATACTTCCAATGATATGCATGGGGATGGCTTCTTTAGGGGTGCAAACTTGGGAGCTGTGGAGATAGAGTGTCAAGATTGCCATGGTACCACATCTAAGTACCCATGGGAATTACCATTGGGGTACTCAGATGAATTTGAAACTAAAGCTAAAAAAGGTCAATCGAGAGGAACTATTAAGACACTTGCTGCTTACTTGAAGCAAGGGGCAATCCCTCAAGATAAAGGGGATGGGTTTTTACTTTCAGCAAGAGGCAACCCTTTGACAAAAGCAGTACGTAAAGGAGACAAGGTGATAATGCACCTTTCTTCTGGTAAAGATATAGAATTAAAACCCTTAAAACTACTTAAGAAAGAAAACAAAATCTCTAAAGAAGGTCTTATTGCGATGGACCAAATCCAAGCACATACAGATAAGTTAGAATGTTATACTTGTCATGCAACATGGGCACCACAGTGCTATGGTTGTCACGTGAAGATAGATTATTCAGGAGGTAAGCAAAACCCTGATTATCTTGCAGCATCAAAACACCATGTTAATGGGAAAACAGGTGAAGTAGATACGCTAAAAAACTTTTTAGTTGACGGACAAGTGACTGAGACACGAAGTTATTTACGATGGGAAGATCCAGCGCTTAGTCAAAATGGAGAAGGGCGTATCTCTCCCACAATACCTGGATGCCAGGTGACACTTACTGTCGTAGGAAAAGAGGGTAATACCCTGCTTCAAAATCATATATTTAAGTTGCAAGGAGTGGAGAATAATGGTACAGTAAATGTACCAGAAGATGGAGTTAACTCTATAGTAATGGCACCCGTACAGCCACACACTGTGTCAAAAAAATCGCGTACTTGTGAGAGCTGTCATACAAGCTTAAAGGCACAAGGCAAAGGTATCAACGGAGGAAAATATTTTTCAGACCAGACTAAATCAACCATTGTAGACTTAATGGATGCAAATCAAAGACTCTTGGTCAAAGGGATAGATGAACAGATTTCTGCCATACCTAATCTTAAGCATGACTATTCTGTGATGATAGATGAAAACGGTACACAGGTTCAAACTGTAGGTAGCCATTGGAGACTTTCACAGGCATTAGATAAAAATATATTGGACAAGATGGATCGCTCAGGTGTTTGCCTAAGTTGTCATAAGGAGATTCCAAATAAGAGTCTTGCGGTATCGGTAATAGGGCACATTAAACAGATGAGTGGTATAGATTTAAACAACTCTATGCATAAAGAAATAGTGCATAAAAGTATGTTATTGAGTGCATGGATACAGGTACTGGGAGGATTGGTATTTGGTGTTCTTTTAATTTATGCATATATGAGCCGTAGAGGTAGATTGAAGAAAAAAGATGAGTAATAGGACAAGACACATTACGTTATAATAATCAATATTAAACAGAATGAGGCTACATCAGTGATAAAAAAAATATTAAAGTTTATGTATGTCGAATCTATTTAAGAAATCACCTTTATTCAAAAACTCTCTTGTCTATATGACTACAGAAGTAGTCAATAAAGCAGTTCCTTTCTTGTTGTTGCCTATACTAACGCACTACTTGTCTCCGAGAGATTATGGGTTAGTTGCGACTTATGGTGCGTTTATTGGTATTGTTGCGGTATTTTTACATCTAAGTATGGTTGGTGCGGTAAATATAAACTTCTTTAAAATGTCTAAAGAAAAATTAAAAATATATATTGCAAATGTAATGTTTATACTTTTTATAAATCTAATACTCATGTTAATAGGTATCTATTTTTTTCAAGATATTTTGAGTATAAAAACTGAAATTCCAAGTATATGGTTATTTGTAGGCTTGATTGTCACCTTTTCACAATTTATAACCTTGTTAAATTTAGGATTATGGCAGGTTGAACAAAGACCAAAACCATATGGGGTGTACCAAATTTCTCAAATGTTAGTCAGTATTGTCATTGTGTTAATTTTAGTGGTGGGACTTGGTATGGGCTGGGAAGGACAGTTGATAGGGCAATCTATAGGGACAATTGTATTTGCTTTGTTAAGCTTTCTATATTTATATAAAAGGGAATATCTAAAGTTTAATTATGAGAACAAATATATTAAAGATGCTTTGGCATTTGGGATACCTTTAATCCCTCATGTATTGTCAGGATGGTTTAGAACGGGAGTAGATAGAATTTTTTTAACTATGTTTATATCTAGTAGTGCTACAGGTATCTATGCAGTAGGGTATCAGTTTGGGATGGTAGTAGGGATTATTGCAACTGCATTCAACCAAGCATTTAGTCCGTATTTATATAAAAAATTAGTCAATATAACAAATGATGAAAAATATACTTTAGTGAAATATACATATATATATTTTGTTGCTATTTTTGTTTTTGCTGCACTTATCTCTGCTTTCATGCCTTGGATTATTACAAATTTCTTAGATGAAAGATATATTGCTGCAAAGAAATTTATTCCGTGGGTTGCCTTTGGTTTTGCCTTTTCTGGAATGTACTATATGGTGGTAAATTATATATTTTATGAAAAAAAGACATATATCCTTTCATTGATTACTTTTTTTTCAGGGATTTTGCATGTATTGTTTAGTTATACTTTTATAAAAGTATATGGTGAGATGGGAGTTGCCTACGCAATGACTTTGTCTTCATTTATTATGTTTATATTGGTGTGGGTTTTGAGTGCTAGAGTATATTCTATGCCGTGGGGATTAAAAGCTACCGATTAGTATTTTAATATAGACATATAAAGAACTTAATGTAGGTATAAAAAATAACTTGATAAACAAGGAAAGAAAGAATTAATTTATGAAAAACTTAGTAAGAGAATGGTTATTCCCTCCTTCAATATATTTCTATTTAAGAAAATATAGGCAAATGATTAGAAGTTTTTTTAAATATTCTTCTAAGGATTTTAAAAAAAACATTGAATTAAAAAATAAACATACTGGGCAAAGGTGTTTTATTTTAGGTACAGGGCCTTCTATCGCAAAGCAGGATTTAACTCTATTAAAAGATGAAGTGGTTATTGGTGTTTCTGGCTTATTTAATCATAAGGATATTGATATTATCCAACCTGATTATTATGTTCTTGCTCCAGTATTTTCTTATCATTTAAAATATAATAAAAAAGAAACCTATATTCATTGGTTACAATCAATGGATAAGGTTCTGTCAGATACTGTCATTATGATTCTTCATATTGGAGATAAAGAATATATTGATACACATAATATTTTTAGCAATAAAAAAATTTATTGGAATAACTATAGTCTTTGGGATGGTGCTAATATCAACAAGATTGAGTTATCTAATCTTCCTGATATATATTCTGTTTCTGAAACTGCTTTAAGTGTTGGTCTCTATCTTGGATTTGAAAAAATATATATGTTGGGATTTGATCATGATTGGTTTGATGGTCTTCATGTATATTTTGATACGGAAAAATATAATAAGTATTTTGAAATTTCAGGAGAAGAGTCTGCTAAAAAATTTGGTTTTGATGCTGAATTTCAAATGAGAAGGCATGCTTATATTTTTAGTAAATATAAAAAGCTTTATAATTTTAAAAATAATATTTATAATGCGAATAGAAATTTAAAAAGTTATGTAGATACTTTTCCTAAAGTTAAGTTTGAAGAATTGTTTTAGTATGAATAATTTTATTAGAAATCCATTGACGATATGGTTGCTAAGAACAATAAAATCAAAAATAATAGAATATAAGTATAGAGCAAAGAAGCTACAAATAGGGTATATGTCTACAATTCATGAATCGACTTTTGGGATGTATAATATCATTTATGACTATGTATCTTTAATTAATGTAGATATGGATGACTTTACGTATGTTGCTAATAATACCTCTATCTCCCGAACTTCTATAGGAAAATATACCAGTATTGGAGATAATTGTAAAATAGGTTTAGGAAAACATCCTAGCTCTATTTATGTTTCAACTCACCCAATATTTTATTCTACTTTAAACTTTTCAAAGATTTCATTTTCAAATAAAAAATATTTTAATGAATTTGACAAGATAATGGTTGGAAATGATGTATGGATAGGAACAGGGGTAATTATTTTAGATGGGGTACACGTACATGATGGGGCTATTATTGCAGCGGGTTCTGTTGTTACAAAAGATGTACCTCCTTATGCAATAGTAGGCGGTGTTCCCGCCAAATTAATAAAGTATAGATTCAATCAAGAAGAGATAAATCGATTACTTAAATTAAAATGGTGGGATATGGATATCCAGTATTTAAAAGATAATTTTAAAAAATTTCACAATATAAAGAATAAAGAAATTTTAAGTGAATAAGCAAGAACCTTTAGTCTCAATCATCACAGTAGTCTATAATGGAGAAAAATATTTAGAAGAGACTATTCAAAGTATCATCAATCAAACGTATGAAAATATAGAATATATCATTATTGATGGTGGGTCAACCGATGGAACGCTTGATATTGTAAAAAAATATGAAAATAAGATTTCTTATTGGGTTAGTGAAGCAGATAAAGGTATCTATGATGCGATGAATAAGGGGATCAAAGTAAGTAATGGCGAGATAATAGGGATTGTAAATGCAGATGATGCACTATATCCAAATACAGTCAACTATGTGCAAGAGCTTATGGTTTCAAAAAGTCTTGACTATACTTATGGCGCTGTGTATCTTATGGATGAAGAGGGTGTTGTTTTTGGTGAAACGACATATATGTCTCAAGAGGATATGGCTTTAAACAAATATACAGATATGCCTTTTCCTCATCCTAGTATGTTTGTAAGAAAAAAAGTATATGAGGCGATTGGTTTGTACAGTCTTCAGTTTAGGCTAAGTGCAGATTATGACTTTGTATTAAGAGTGCTTGAGTCTGAGTATAAAGGGTTGCCTTTGGCTGAGCATACAGGAAAGTTTAGAGTTGGAGGAGAGAGTGGAGGGTTTGAGACTTTTATAGATACTAAAAATGTTTTGCTATCTCATAATGTCCCCAAAATCTTAGTGTATAAAAATATGTGGATTTCAATCCTAAAAGTGTTACTATTAAAATATGTTCCAAATCTCTCTTCAATATTTAGAAAAAAGTTTAGAAAAAAATCACGCCATTTAGAATTTACGAAAGAAAAAAAATGATACCAAAGAAAGTACACTATATATGGGTAGGCAGTAAGATACCTCATAATATACAAGAGATTATAAACAAAAACAGTCAATTCTTTGAGGGCTATGAGGTAAAGATATGGACAGAAGAAAATATGCCAGAATTAAATGCATTTGCAAAACGCGCTTATGATGCAAAAAAATGGGCATTTGTTTCTGATTATTTACGTTTTTATATACTCTTTAAAGAGGGCGGTATTTATTTAGATACAGATATGGAAGTGTTAAAGCCACTAGATGATTTATTGGCATATGCATTTTTTTCTGGCTGGGACAGAACAGGTCAATACGTATATGCAGGGATTATCGGTTCGGAGGCTGAAGATAGTTACTTGAAAGATATTTTAAAAAAATATGATGAAATAAAAATAGGAGATTATCCTACATCTCCTCAAATAATGACAGAGTGTTATAGCGAGTATCAAGATAAGAAAATGTTGAAAATTTTTGAAAGTTCGTATTTTTATCCGTTGCTTGATGGAGAGAAAAAGAGTGTAGAAATCATGAAAGATGCGTATACTAACCATTTATGGTTTGAGAGCTGGAGAAGCTTTGTTGCTTTAAGACGATTGTTAAGACGAATTGGTTTAATGAAAGTATATCATCTATTTTTAGATAAGGTAAAGAGATGACCATAGCTTTCCTCTCCCACCTAGACCTTAACCTGTATCTATTTCGTTTACCTATGATGCAAGAGCTTGTAAAGCAAGGGCATAAAGTGTATGCCGTTTGTCCTAAGGGAGATAAGTTTGATTTGTTTGCTCAATATGGTATTGAAGCCCTTGCCTATGAGATAGAACGTTCAAGTCTAAATCCTTTAAAAGAGTTAAAGGCTATCTATAACATTTATAAAGCTATCAAACCATTAAAACTAGACATGTTGCATACTTTTACAGCTAAACCAAATATTTATGGAACCCTAGCAGGGAAGATGGCGAAAGTGCCAACTATCATCAACTTGGTTGAGGGATTAGGATCATTTTATATAGAAGATACAAAAAAGAATGTCCTAGTGCGTACCATTATAGAAAAATTATATAGATTTGTATTTTATTTTTCAGATAAAGTTGTGTTTGTAAACACTGATGACCCTGCCTATTTAGAAAGCAAAAGAGTTATTTCAAAAAATAAAATAAAGATTATAAAATCGGTGGGCATAGATACTCAAGAGTTTGACTCTCAAAAGATAGAAGAGGAAGTGTTAGAAGATTTAAAAGAAGCATTAGATCTTAAAAACAAAATAGTGGTGCTTATGGTGGCCCGTGCTATTTGGCATAAGGGGATAAGGGAGTATTATGAAGCTTCAAGTCTTTTATCCTCTAAGAAAAATATACAGTTTATTTTAGTGGGAGATATAGATGAAGGGAATCCTAGCTCTGCAAGTAAAGCATTTTTAGAAGATGGAAATGTGCTATGGCTTGGACATCGAAATGATATATTTATGTTAACGGCATTATCTGATATATATGTTCTGCCTTCTTATAGAGAGGGAGTGCCAAGAACATTACTTGAAGCAGCCTCTATGGCAAAGCCTATTATCACTACCGATACCATAGGATGTAGAGAGGTTGTAGAAGATGGGGTTAATGGGTATCTTGTCCCTATAAAAGATGCTCATGCACTTGCAAAAAAGATTGAATATCTTGTATCTCATAAAGAAGAGCGAAAAGTTATGGGTGAAAATGGTAGAATAATGGCTATAAAAGAGTTTGATATTAAAAATGTTGTTAGACAATATATGACACTCTATAAAGAATTAGAAAAAGGGAAATAGATTTTGAAAAATGAAAAGAGTTTAGAGAACAGCCTTGGGATGTTATTGTTGCTTATGTTGTTGGCGTACTTGTTCAGTATGGGGGTTAGGATGTACTGGCCACTGCATTTCTCTGATATGGAGTCTATGAAGTATGCAGGTGAACTTATGATTAATACTAATGATGGGTACTTCTTTGCTACAGGAGCTAAAGACATTTTAGAAAATGTGGTGGCTCAAGATGCACAAAGGGCTAGTGCCTTTTCTGTAAGTCCAGGGCTTGTTCTTTTGTCGGCGTATGCTACAAAGTTTACTCCTTTTTCTTTAGATACAGTTATTCTTTATTTACCAGGTATCGTCGCTTCACTTATTGTGATACCTATTATCCTTACAGGTAGACTAATGGGGCATACTTTTTTAGGTTTTTTGGCAGCACTTTTAGGAAGTATCGCTTGGAGTTATTATAACCGTACGATGGTAGGATATTATGATAGTGATATGTTCTCTGTCTTTTTACAATTTTCTATTTTTTATACCTTTTTGCATGTTGCATATAAAAAAGATATGTTGAGTGTTGTGGTTGCTGCACTGTTTGTTTTTGCCTATCCTTACTTTTATCCTCAGGGAATGACTATCGTGTATGCGATGTTTATACTGTTGGCAATCTATTTAATCTTAGAGTATAAAGGATTGATTAAAACAGAAGAGACCAAAACATTTAAAGAAGGTGCTATTTCTCTTTATGGAAGTGTCATACTCTTAAGTATCCCTTTGATGCTAACGTTACCTATATGGCTGAGGGGTATTTTATTTATTTTGGTATTGATTGTACTTTTTAGAGTATCTCTAAAAGAGAAGTATTTAATGTATGGGGCGTTAGCTTTTTTTATTGGGTTTTTGTTTTTTGGAAATGTATTTGCGGTGATACTCTCAAAAGTGCTTGTCTATGCAGATAGAGAAGGCGTAGATGAGGGGCTTCACTTTTATCAGGTAGTACAAACAGTAAGGGAAGCTGGAGCTATTCCTATGAGTACCATTGCCAATAGAATATCAGGATCAAGCATAGGACTCTTTTTGTCTTTGATAGGGTATGTATTATTAGTGATAAGGCATAAGCCTTTTATCATTGCATTGCCTTTAATAGGTATAGGGCTTTTTGCGTATATTGGGGGATTACGATTTACTGTGTATGCCGTACCTGTTGCGGCGATAAGTGTGGTATATTTATTTTGGATGTTATCTACTTTTATAAAAGAAAAAAAATTACAATATATTTTTGTTGCAGGGGTAACTGCTATGATGATATATCCAAATATCACGCATATCATAGATTATAAAGTACCTACTGTGCTAAATAAAACAGAAGTGCAAGACCTAGAAACATTAAAAAAGATTTCTACTCCTAATGACTATACCTTAACATGGTGGGATTATGGGTATCCTATTTGGTATTATTCAAATACCAATACGTTGATAGACGGGGGAAAACATCAAAATGATAATTTTATTGTCTCTAAAATTATGCAAAGTACTTCACCTACCTTTGTCGCAAATTTAAGTCGTGTGGCAGTAGAGACTTATGTAGACTCAAATTATTCCATAGTTGCAGATCAATTATTTAAGAGCAAGGATGGAAAACAGTTAGATCCAAACATGGTACTTAATAATTTAGAAGATGAAAAGTATATATTGCCTGAAAAAACAAGGGATGTGTACTTGTATATGCCTTACCGTATGATGCGTATTTTTCCAACAGTTGCTATATTTGGCAATAGGGATTTAACAACAGGAGAGCAAGAACGAAAGATTTCTTTCTTTCCTACAAATGCAGTAGGTAATAAAAACGGTATTGTTTCCTTGGCAAATGGTATTATTTTTGATGCTCAAAATGGAGAAATAACTTTGGGACAACAAAAAAAGAAGATAAAACATTTTGTTGTGACAGAAAATACAGAAGATGGCAAAGTAAAAGTACATAAACAACTACACCATATAGGTGGAGAGTATGTAGTGGTATATATGAAAAGTTATGGGCAGTTCTTAGTGATGGACGAGGAGACATATAAATCTATGTATATTCAAATGTTCGTTTTACAGCAGTATGATAAAAACTTATTTGAATTGGTTGTCTCTTCAGGTTATAGTAAAATATATAAATTAAAAAAGTAATGTGATGTATGTGAATGTTGTAAAGCCTATATCAGATAGAATATTTGCAGCTTTTTTACTGGTTTTACTGTCTCCTCTTTTGCTATGCTCTGCTATGGCTATTTATGTAAATATGGGGAGTCCTATTTTATTTAAGCAAAGAAGACCAGGGTACAAAGAGAGATTGTTTGATATCTTTAAATTTCGGACAATGTCAAATACTTGTGATGAAAGAGGTGAATTGCTTAGTGATAAAAAACGGCTAACTCCTGTAGGGAAGGTATTGCGTAGTACTTCGTTAGATGAATTGCCTCAACTTTTAAATGTACTTAAGGGAGATATGAGTTTTGTGGGTCCTAGACCACTACTCGTAGACTATTTACCTTTGTATAGTCAAGAGCAAAAAAAAAGACATGATGTTAAACCAGGCATTACAGGCTGGGCACAAGTAAATGGACGTAATGCCATTTCATGGGAAAAAAAGTTTGAGTATGATGTATGGTATGTGCAACATCAATCTTTTTTACTTGATATGAAGATACTATGGCTTACTTTTTTAAAAGTTATTAAGCGAAGCGATGTACATTCTGCAACATCAGTAAGTATGGAAAAATTTAAAGGTAGTAAATACAATGGCTAATACAAATCGTTTTGACAATTGGGAATATCCAGAGATTATAGAGGGGAAACCCACAAAATATAACTGGATTGTTCAAAATAAAGAGGGACTAAGTTTAGGGGAGCAAACAGATATTGGAGCCTTTTGCTATATCAATGCAAAATATGGGGTCGTGATTGAATCGTATGTGCAGATAGGCTCTCACTGTTCTATCTATTCTCTCTCAACTATCGATGAGAAAAAAGGAGAGGTACATCTGAAACGAAACTGTAGAATAGGGAGTCATTCTACTATATTGCCTAATGTAACGATAGGAGAGAACTCAATCATAGGAGCACATAGTTTGGTTATACATGACATACCAGATAATGTTATTGCTTATGGAATACCCGCAAAAGTGATAAGGAAGCTTGATGCATAAAGATCGAATATTTCTCTCCCCTCCCCATATGAGTGGTCAAGAACAAACTTATATAAATGAAGTATTTGAGAGTAATTATATTGCTCCTTTGGGCGCATTTGTCAATCGCTTTGAGGAGAGTATTAAAAGATATACGGGTGCGAAGCATGCAGTAGCACTTTGCTCTGCTACTGCGGGGTTACATCTGGCACTTAGAGTGCTCGGCATAGAAAAAGATGATTACGTGTTGGCTTCAAGCTTTACTTTTATTGGTTCTGTCAATGCCATACTGTATCAAAATGCAAAACCTATTTTTATAGACTCTGATGAGAGCTGGAACATCTCACCAACACTGCTTAAAAAAGCCATAAAAGAAGCACCTAAAAAACCAAAGGCACTTATTGTTACTCATTTATATGGGCAAGTGTGTAAGCTAGATGAGATAGTCGCTATATGTAAACAAGAAGGTATTTATCTCATAGAAGATGCTGCAGAGTCTTTGGGCGCTAGTTACAATGAAAAACAGAGTGGCATTTTTGGAGACATGGCTGTCTATAGCTTTAATGGAAACAAGATACTTACTACCTCTGGTGGAGGGATGCTGGTGAGTCATAATAAAGAGTGGATAGAAAAAGCAAAGTTTCTCTCTACTCAAGCCAAGGAAGATTTTTTACACTATGAGCACAAAGAAATGGGCTACAACTACCGAATGTCTAATGTCTTGGCGGCTATAGGCGTAGCACAAATGGAAGTTTTAAGTAAAAGGGTAGATCGACGTAGGGAGATTTTTGAGTTGTATAAAGAGCAACTATCCCATATAGAAGAGATTACTTTTATGCCTGAAATTACCAAGAGTAGAGGGAACCGCTGGCTTACTACTTTAATATTGTCTAAGACAAACCCTTTAAAAGTTATAGAAGCGTTAGAAAAAGAAAACATAGAAAGCAGACCTCTATGGAAGCCGATGCATATGCAGCCTCTTTTTAAACAAGAAATTGCAGTTATCGATGGTACAAGTCAAAGTTTTTTTGAATCGGGCATATGCCTTCCTAGTGGATCAAATATGAGTGACGATGATGTATTACGTGTATGTAGTATTATAAAAGGAGCACTCTGATATGCAAGCACTTTTTAGACCTACATCTATGAAGCGTAAAATATTTTTTATCATTTCAGATTTTATACTTTCGTTGGCGACACTTTTTTTAGCATATAATTTACGTTTTAACTTTTCAATTCCTGAAGAGTTTTGGCGATCATTCTGGCCGGCATTTGGTATTTTGGTCTCTTTGAAAATTCTATTCTTTCTAGTGTTGAAAAACTATCAAATAGTTTGGCGATTTTTTGGATTTTTTGACGTTAAAAACTTACTCAAAGCACATATTTTTGCATATTTATTTTTTACACTCATGTTGCTTATATTTAGAGAAGAGTTTACTCCTTTTCCTCGTTCTGTTATTATTATAGATTTCTTTTTATCACTTATATTTTTAGGTGGGCTACGAATGAGTAAACGTTTTGTAAACGATAAAAATAGACATGAAAATGTAAAGCCTACCCTTATCATAGGCGTAAACTCTAAAACAGATACCATTATACAAAGTGCTCTTAAAGGGGAAGTGGACTATTACCCAGTGGCGATTCTCTCTTTAGATAAAGAAGAGAGTGCGACCAATGCATATATTAATAATGTGCGTATCTATCATGTAGATACTCTTGAATCACTAGTGGAAGATAAAGCAATAACTTCTGTCATTGTTACAGAAAAATTGGACTCAAATGGTTTAAAAGAGCTGGTTAATAGAGCTAATAAGGTAGGCGTAACAGAGATAAAACAGGTTAAACTACTTGGAAATAAAGATGAAAAACTTGAAGATCTTTCTATTGAAGATTTACTCGCACGTCACCCTAAAGATTTAGATAAACAAGTCATAGAAACCTTTGTTAAGGGAAAAAAAGTACTTATCACAGGTGCTGGAGGGAGCATAGGTTCAGAGATATCTATGCAATGTGCATTGTTTGGAGCAACTTCTCTAACACTTATTGACCATAGTGAATATAACTTGTATCAAATAGGAGAGAAACTTTCAAAAGCAAGTTTGAAACTTCTAAATATTACAAATAAGCCATTGTTAGAAGAGATATTTGAAGCGTTTACGCCAGACATTGTCATTCATGCAGCTGCCTATAAGCATGTACCTGTATGTGAAGAGAACCAAGAGAGTGCAGTTTATAATAATGTTTTAGGTTCAAAAGTGGTGATAGACACTTGTATTAAATATGGTGTAAAAAAAGTAGTCATTATATCGACAGATAAAGCTGTACGTCCAACCAATGTTATGGGAGCAACCAAACGTGTGACAGAACTGTATGCACAGAATGTAGATGCTAAAAATACTGAGATAGTAGCAGTACGTTTTGGCAATGTACTTGGGTCAAGTGGTTCGGTTATTCCTAAATTTAAGCAGCAAATAGAAGAGGGTGGTCCTGTAACGGTGACACATCATGACATCACTCGCTATTTTATGCTCATTCCTGAAGCGTGTCAACTTGTGCTTCAAACTGCTGCCATAGCCAAAGGAGGGGAACTGTTTATCTTGGATATGGGAGAACCTATTAAGATAGTGGATTTAGCAAAACAGATGATACATTTGTATGGAAAAGAAGATGAAATAAATATAGAGTTTACGGGTTTGCGTCCAGGAGAAAAGTTGTATGAAGAGTTGCTTTTGGATGAGAGTGAGCAAGAAACAAAATATAGTTCTATATTTATCGCAAAACCTACCCCGTATGATATTACACAATTAAATCACGATATTGATGTACTCTTAACTGCGAAAGATAAAGTTAAGGCATTACAAAAAATAGTGCCAGAGTTTACAAGAGAAGATTTGATATAATCTTTGCAATGGATGTTTGTCCAAAACAATTTTAAAGGAAAAAGAATGTTTAAAAAAATAATTGCAAGTTTTTTAGTACTTGCTACGACAACAGTATTTGGTATGAGCCTTTCAGCACTGAATGGAGCATCTAAAGCAGAACTTATGGAGATAAATGGTATTGGTGAAGTGAAAGCGGCAGCTATCATTAAAGAGAGAAGAAAAGGTAAGTTTAAATCTTTTGATGATCTCACACGGGTTGAAGGCGTCGGTGAACAGATAGCTTCCAATGCAAAAAATGATGTAAAAGTAGGACAAGAACCTAAAAAGGTAAAAAGATCATCTAAAAAGAAAGTAGCAGCTAAGAAATCTAAAACTTCTAAAAAAAATGTAGAAGAAAAAGTAGATAAAAAAACTAAAAAAACAAAGTCTAAAGCTAAAAAATCTACTAAAGAAAAAGCTGAAAAGAAAACAAAATCTAAAAAACGTAAAATAAAATCTATGGATGACAAGAAAAAAGAGCTTAAAACAAAAGCGAAAAAAACAAAAACCAAAAAGACTAAAGCAAAAAAAGAGAAAAAAACAAAGTCTAAAAAGAAGAACTAAAAAATACTTAGAGTGTTAAAGAATGGCACTCCTGCACATCGCAAATGCAAGCGTCCTCTTCGAGGATGGGGTACGATGTTTGTCGTACCATCCTTTAACACAGCGTAATAGATAAAAGAAAACACTCCTCTAACCACATTTTCGATACAATCACATAATTTATTTTACAAGGTTTACCTATGACAGTTACACGTTTTGCACCTAGTCCTACTGGCTATTTACACATTGGTGGTCTCAGAACTGCACTTTTTTCTTGGCTTACTGCCAAACATAACAACGGAAAGTTTCTCCTTCGTATAGAAGACACAGATATGGCTCGTAACTCCGAAGAAGCCAAAGATGCCATCTTGAAAGCCTTTGAGTGGGTAGGGATGAGCCACGATGGTGAGGTGGTGTATCAGTCTAAGCGTTTTGATTTGTATAAAAAACATATAGACCAACTCTTAGCAGAGGGCAAGGCGTATAAATGCTATATGTCTAAAGAAGAGCTAACCACCCTACGTGAAGAGCAGATGGCAAAAAAAGAGCGTACGCGTTATGATGGGCGTTACCGTGACTTTACAGGTACACCTCCAGAGGGTGTAGAACCTGTCGTGCGTATAAAAGCACCACAAGAGGGGATTATCTCTTTTGTAGATGGTGTTAAAGGTGAGATGAATATCGCTGCTACGGAAGTAGATGACTTTGTCATCGCCCGTGCAGATGGGACACCGACGTACAACTTCGTAGTAGCCATAGATGATGC